>WLWD01004459.1_pt1 | contig 46571 bp, 34 predicted proteins | sample 6712731 | NCBI WGS metagenome assembly WLWD01 (sample SAMN12718690, study PRJNA576275) | sponge metagenome | isolation source: marine sponge | host: Mycale hentscheli | place: New Zealand: South Island, Marlborough, Capsize Point | collected 2014-11-01 | reverse complement strand
CACACTACACTTCAACTTTTATTTAAAAAAAAAAGAAGAGTTTTCTGCATGCTGCTTATCTCATATATTCTAAGCGATGGATATTGAAGATGACAATGTTTTTAATGTGGGATAATTATCACAAGGAACACTTCATTAACATACATCACATCACAATTATATACTAGTTAAAGGGTAATTAAAGTTGAATGTTTTTTTTATTTTAATAATTAAGTATTTAGTATTGCTTGAAGTGTTTTGAAGAAATATTTTTTTGAGGAAGAAATGAGCACAGGGCAAATTGTATCCAAAATGGGTTGGTCCATTAGCTGATGGTAAGTTTCCATATTATATGTAATAGCTAGAAATATTCAAATAAAGTGAATGGTGTCCGCATAAAACCTTACCGTCAGCTAATGAGCACTTCTTTAAAGATGTTTTCTGTCTCATCCATATCTTTTTCTCCAGAAAATGGCACATCTCCCTCTCCAAGAGAAAAATTTCGCTCTCTTCTGAAGATGATTCTCCCAGACCAGCCTCATTAATTTTCTCAATGTCTTGAAAGACCTATCTTGATCCCTTCACAAAAGTCATCGATTTACAACCTTTCTCACCCAACCCCCTCTCTCCAGAGAGACATTTTACTCCATCCTAAAACATAAAAGTCCATCTTCATTCAACTCTCTCTCTCCAGAGAGAAACACCTTGCTCCCTCCAAAATTTAAAGTCTGATGTAATTGAGGTAGAGCAGTATATTCTAAAGACTAAAATGTTTATCAAACCAGTTGCTTAGGGTGACAATATTATCTGCTATAACACTCGTCTGTAGGTGGTAGATAAGTGGATGACTATGCATGTATAACACTAATTTTTTTGTAATTTAATACAGTATTTCATTTATTCTAGCTGCATTATTATCACAGACATTTGGTGTAAAAGTTTGATGAAATGAATAAAATATCCTAAAGAATTTTTACACACAGTACATTATTATTGTCCACCAAGCATGTAAAAAGCACACTCACATTCATACTATGATACTTAGAAGACTATCATCATGAATTCTTTCAAATTGCTAGTTAAAACACTAGGAGGACCTTTATCTATCAGCCTAAAATTATTGTTGTTGTTTTTCAGGTATTCTAGCTAGGTTCTTTAACTGTGTATTACAGCAAAGACAATGGACTACTGCAACAAATAAAGCTCACTTAGGTGGAGGACCGTTCACGGCGGCAAGAGGGGACCGTGTGCGGTAATGATACGTGCCACGCACAGTCCTAGGGGGACCGTCTACGGCAATATATTTTGCCGTGAACGGTCCGGGGGGGGGGGGGGGGGGGGGGAGGGGGACCACGGGAGGGGGGACCAATTATCGTGTGACAGGTCCAGTCCGGAATTTAGTGATAGGCGCTAGATTGCATTTGACTAAACCCTTTACCAGCGAAGTGGGAGGTAAAGGGTCTGGCTACAGCAGATTAACTAACGGATCCCAGCGGTTGGATAAATTGTTTCAGGGCCAAAGGTTTCTGCTGTATGTGAGCCTGCCTGATTATACTCGAATTATTCTATATTTTGATTCAAAAAAATCCCATTATTATTCCAGAAAATAATCATAATATTATTCCATAAAAATTCTCAAGGCGTTTCAGTTGAACTGTGATACAATGGTAAAAACCCGTTCCACTGAAGCTCAAGATGTTTAAGTTTGCATTCACATAACTTACTGGCGAGCGAGACACTTACAGAGGTAACACAATTGAAAATCGGGGATATGAGTTTGTTGGCGAGCGAGCAGAGCGAGCCAGACAGTATTAGGGGTGGATAATGCAAAATCGGGTATATGTTATAAGTATATATGTATATATGTATGTATGTATGGATTGTACGTATGCCCTTTAAGCGCGCGCGCGGGGAACTTTTTTCTTTAAAAAAAAACACTGCTTTTTAGGCTTGACCCCAGTTTATTCTGAAACTACAGCATTAAGCAAGCCTTACTTTATACTTAAGCTCCAAAGTGTGAGAAAATTCCTGCGAAAACGCTTGCTTTTCAAGAAACAAAAAGTTGATTCGACCCGTTACTATGCTTTACCATATTTAAATTCAAAACTTCGCCTTTTTTCGGCTAAGTGCGGCTCGTTATAGTTGTCAAGAACCACCTGTAGTCAGTACTAATGGAGCTATCACTACTTCTGAAAAGTGTATGTAAGCACATAAAGTATTTGCTAAGGAAGCTACTACTACTCGAGGGATGCTGAGGTAAGTAGTAATTCCATATTGTTAGCTAAATATGCAAAATTAAGTCTGGCCTTTCTTTTTTATAGCTAAGAGCTTGTTGTCAACAGTGACTGGTAAATTCAAATAGTCAGAATGACTCAAATTTGGTACTACAAAAGTTACCACTGCTCAAGAAAATGAGGTAAGAAAGTGATTTTGTATTTGTGTGCTAAAATTGATTGTCTTTTGTTTTTGTAGGTAAGAGCTTGTTGTCAAGAATTCAAGGTAATTCAGATGGTCAAAGTAACTTCAATTTGATACTACAGAAGTTATCAATACTCAAGAATGATGTAAGTAGTAATTCCATATTTGTTGGCTAAAATTACAAATAATAACACTGGTTTATTTTTATCGTAGCTGAGAGCTTGTTCAAGAGTTACTGGTGATTGAGATTATCAGAATGGCAGATGTTTGATACTACAAAAGTTACCATTCAGGTAAGAGAGTGATTTTGTATTTGTGTGCTGAAATAAAAGGTCATAACTGCTATTACATATAGTGTTTGCATGAACTAAGCTAAAACATAGTAACAATACTTAATTTCATGTTACCTAACTATCAGGCTCGCTCGCCATTTGTGCTCAAGCACACCACTAGTTTATTTGTATATATATTTGGACGTACATATGTCATTTTGTACTTTGACCCTCGCGTTTTTGTGTTAGTTATGTGGTCGACCCCGTCCCAAATTGCACTAAACAGAATCCTCTGGTTTAGCGATCAGTACCCGTATCACCCTAGAAATTGAATTGTGTGTTACCGTTTTGAATTCTTTTGCGGGTGCAGTTAAAACTTGAAAGCTTAAGGGACTTCCATTTCTATTCGAGTTAGTGGCGGTGGTAAGTCAATGCGCTCTTTGTCATGGTTATAAGCCGTGCGCAACAGTATACGTGAAAAGACTTGTCCCTAGGACTACTGCGAGGTAAGTCTGGGTAGGGCATGTCCAGTTGTGCAAAGCATTGGTTTACAAAACCACGACTTAGCTAAAAGAATATCACAAAGAAACTTTTAAATAAGTTTATGTTTTGTTGTTGTTTTTCCCCTTCAATTCAAGCAGTTGCAGAGAGTTGTTACTATGGCACTGAAATCCCTTTACCTTGTATGCGAAATTTAAAAACTGGACCTTATTTTGAGTAGCTTCAGTGTTAGAAGTCAAAATCATTCATATAAAAATAGTATAGTCTTTAGGCTCGCTCGCCATTTGTGCTCAAGCACATCACTAGTATGTGGGATGGTACGTATGTCCTTTAAACGCGTGCGCAGGGCTCTTTTTTCTCCAAAATACACGGCTTTTTAGGCTTGACCCCAGTTTATTCTGAAACTACAGCATTAAGCAAGCCTTACTTTATACTTACTTTTCCGGACTTAATTAACTTCGCCGTTTTATGGGGATACGGAGTGCTGGTTGTTGGTTGTCAAGAGCTGTTGGTAGTCAGAATGCCATAGTATTAATGCTAAGGAAGCTACTAAATATGCAAAATTAACTCTGGCCTTTCTTTTTTGTAGCTAAGAGCTTGTCAACAGTGACTGGTAAATTCAAATAGTCAGATTGGCTCAAATTTGGTACTACAAAAGTTATCACTGCTCAAAAAAATGAGGTAAGAAAGTAATTTTGTATTTGTGTGCTAAAATTAATTGTCTTTTGTTTTTGCAGGTGAGAGCTTGTTGTCAAGAATTCAAGGTAATTCAGATGGTCAAAGTAACTTCAATTTGATACTACAGAAGTTATCAATACTCAAGAATGAGGTAAGTAGTAATTCCATATTTGTTGACTAATAATAACACTGGTTTATTTTTTGGTTACTGGTAATTGAGATTATCAGAATGGTTGATGTTTGATACTACAAAAGTTACCATTAATCAGGTAAGAGAGTGATTTTGTGTTTGTTTGCTGAAATCAAATGTCATAACTGCTATTATAGTGTTTGCATGAAGTAAGCAAAAAAGAGTAGCATTTTATGTTACCTAACTATCAGGCTCGCTCGCCATTTGTGCTCAAGCACACCACTAGTATGTATGTATGTATGAATGTATGGATGGTACGTATGCCTTTAAACGCGCGCGCGGGCAACTTTTTTCTCCAAAAAACACGGATATTTAGGCTTGACCCCAGTTTATTCTGAAACTACAGCATTAAGGGTGCCATCACACTCTTTCCCCGGAAACACCCGGGAATAGGCCACCGTTGCTAGGGTGGGTTTAAGTTACTTCTGCACTGGGTGGAGTTATTTTATTTCTGCAGGTCTGTAAAGTAGTATTAGGAGAGAGCACCTACCAAAAATAAAGAATGGAAGTTCGTTCCTTCTCGTGAAATAACGCCGCCACCATTTCGGGCTTCATCGCTGTACTGTACAGCAGCGACAAGACTTCGAAAGCCAATTCTCTGTATATCATTTATTTATCTCCATGTGTATGCCATAACGATGAGCTTTTGTTAATTTCATAGGTGCCAACTGTCCTCGAATGTCGAGGACAGTCCTCGATTTAAGAGCTTTGTCCTTGAGTCCTTGATGACCTATCACTTTCCTATTGTTTGTCCTTGATGATGATGCTGGTCCAGGTTTTATGCAACTCTGCTAACAAATGCTGCATCCAGTTAATCACAACTGACAAGCCAGCTGAGTTAGCACTGCAGTCAGCTGTGCTAGCTCAGCTGGCTTGTGGCTAACAACTGGATGTAACTGTTATAACTCTATTTTCACTGAAGAGCTGCTTGCTCAGTGTAAAAAAGCAACATACTTAGCCATTAAAGGTCCAGGACCATAGGAACACAATCAACAGCCAGATGATAGCTAGTTAACTTATTTTTTGCAATGACTCAACAGCCAGATGATAGCTAGTTAACTAATTTTTTTTGCAATGACATCATAATTAATTACGTAATGTGGGTGTGGTTTGTAGGTGTGGCCATGGGTGTGGCTTATGTCCTTGAAGCTAGTTTGAAAAAGTTGGCACCTATGTAATTTCTATTTTACTTTTTTGTTTACTCACAATAGCACGTGAACTATTGTAAATTATTTCTTTAAAATTCCGTATATTAAAGTGTCGACCCCCTACCAACCCAGGCCCTGGCGAAGTGTGAATCAATGACGTTCTTCCTTTTCTGAGCAGTACACCAAAATAGATTCTGTTGCAATTATTTCTGTACGCGAATATTTTACTTTGATATATTGACTCCGCCCCACCCGAACTTCTAAGCGCGCGAAGTGAAATCAGCTGCTATTTGGTGGGCTCCGAAAAGAGCCGGTTGATATAATAAACAATAAAAAAAAAAAAAGATCTTGTACGGCGACGGCCTCGAGCAGTATGTCGCTGGAGCTCGAGAACAGCGAGCGGGAACTCAGGAACTTGTGAGTTTCTTCAACGCTTTACAGAGTTTCTCCCCAGTGGCTGGCTGTCGATTCCCTTAGTCTTAAAAGACCTATGGAATTCTGCTTCACTTCCAACTTCTCGTTGTATGATTTTCAAGTCGTCCAACAACAAATTCTTGGACACTAATTTCTTGGCTTGTGCTGATGTAAGAGCTGGCTTTCCAAAACACTTAATCAATAAGTTGTGTTGACTTCATGGCTTTCCAAAACACTTAATTAATAAGTTGTGTTGACTTCATGAACAACTGCTTTTGGTTCAGCCACAACTTTAGCTGATGTTGAGGACATCTGGTGAGCACATTAGACAAACACACTGACAATGATGGATAAAGTATGACTCTCTCCATGGCTAAGACATCAGGTAAAGCTCTATGTGCACCTAACCGGTGGAAAAAAATCATAATCAGAATAGTAATAATAAAACAATAATTATAAATATTGTCTGTGTGTTTCTGTAGTTGTTACATTATAAATATTGCCTGTGTATTTCTGTAGTTGTTACAACACAAGTCTTACACAAACCTTTAATGTCATTTCCGGTTACTCGCTTGTGTAGACTTCCCATCTTAAGGGATGTACCAATAAGAATCTCTTCTCCATCCTTCTTCATCTAGTAGTAAGTATCAAATAATCTTGATACAGTAAATAATCAGTCATGTGTCTGAGAGTGTTACAATCCCAATTAATTTTTTGACTAAATACTAATAACAATACTAGCCCATGCATATATAAATATAATTTATAATGGAGTCCCTTTTGAATAACCAAAATTCTAACTAACCTGTCTCAGCATTGGTAGTGTGTCACTAAAGTGAATGTTCAGAGTGCTAAAGACTGATGTGCTCAATTCTTCTCTTCGTTCCATTTCAGCAAGAAGAATTGGAAAATCGAATGTGAATCCATTGTGTGCCACTAGAACTATATGAGGAAAAACATATCAAAAATTCTAGTAGTATTTTTAATAAATAGTACCTGGATAGTGTACTTCATGTGTAGCTTGGTTCACACTTCTGACAGCTGTAGCAACCCATTCTAAAAAGATTGGCAGAACTGCTGAGAGAGGCTTCTCCCGTCTCAATAGAGCTGTTGTAATCCCATTGAGCCTGGAAACTATAATCGCATAAATAATTTTTAATTTTAGTAATAATTAGTAAATAAATTTTACCAGAAACAGATATATTGCACCCCGATCTCACAAGACTTGAAAAACAAGGATTACTCAGTGGAACTGGGGGGTTCACTACTTTGGCCGCTATTTCAGTTATGTGTTCCCGATATACACTGAGACCGGTAGTCTCACAATCATAAATAATAGTGAGAGATTTCGTGTGGTCTATATCACATTCATTGTTTGTAGTTGCTGGATACTGGTATCCATGTTCTACATCAGGCATATTATCTTCCGTAGGTCCATTACACATGTTGTTGCTTCATCCTCTCCTCGTCCATTGCCAACATATACTCCCAAACAGCAACCAGCTTCTAGCTGATCTACATAACCCTTTTCTCTATCATGTCGTGCCTTCTTTGCTCTCTTTTGTAACTTTCTACGATATAATCGAAATATGTCATTAATTTCTTAATAGAGCACACTGAATGTGCGGCAATCTGAATTTTATTTTGCTCAATGCATTTAGGTATTTAAAGGAATGCCTCACAATTAATACCATATTTTTATATTTCGTCATTGAAATCGCACCTCTTGTGAAGATATTCTTTGGCTGATCGTTTCGCTTTGTCTTTCTCCCACTTCTCTTGTGCATTCAATATTGAAGGTAACGCAGTGGCAGGGATATCCATACCCATTCGTGCCAAGCAAAATATCTTCCACACAGGGCCTAAATTCTAAATGTAACAAAATTTTACATTGAAATTTTACCACTACTATAAACATATTTTGAGGGTGTGCATGCTAATATTTCTTACCTTATGATGTTTGTTTTGCATGTATGTATAATGCAGATGCTCAAGATCAGTTCTTTTGTCTCGACATGAGTGCAAGACCATGAAAGCCTTCCAGAGCATTAGTGGTCATCCTTCCGTGATCTGAGACATAATCTTGTGGACGAGCAGACATGTCATGAATGAGGTTCTTCCACACAGACAGACACACTGACAATGATGGATGAAGTTGTGTCAAGATGTCAGGTGGAGGTCTTGGTCGCTATGCAACTGGTACTGCAGAGGTGTGTGGATGGTGCAGATCACAAGTGGAGGTCTTGGTCGCTGTGCAATTAGTGTCATGCTGTAGGGTGCAATGGATCCCCAGATACATCAGTAAATGCGCATGAGGCGTGAAATCCAAGACCTTGGGGATTAAATGTGTCCTTACATAGTAGAACATGTTCTTCCTTTATCACACTAACAATACTTACTACATGGTGACCATGGGCTCCTCCTACGTAAGGTGGAGCCATAGCATGATCCCAAGTAAGTATCAATTCTTGCCATACTAATTGCACAGCAACTGCAGTCTCTCTATATACCATTTTTGTTGTGTCTGAACAGATTGTTATGCAATTTGTATTTAGATATGTGCCATAGGTTAAAAAATAGTTGGAGGTTGTGGTCCTGTGCAATGTTAGTGTTGTGGAGTGATGCAATGGGTCAGATATATGTGAAAGTCCTGGGAGCTATGAAATTAATACACTCGAACCTCTCTTATCCGTTCGTCTAAGTTACGGACACCTCTGTCTACCGGACACAAACTAAAATTATTGACTGCGTACGGATCGTCAGTGTAGTCGGAAAGCTACCAAATTAAACGAATAAAATCCGAAAAATATTTCGCGCGTGGCACTTCGAGTGTATTCGATCGTAGCGTTGTGTGCGGAGATGGGAGAGCAGGGAAATCGACAGGCAGTTAGTGCGTCTACCGCTAGTTCTTCTCAGAACTCGCTGACCGGCGGCGGCGCTGCTAGTTCTTCTCAAAACTCTTTGAAAGGCAGTGGGGCTGCTAGTTCTTCTAAGAACTCAACGACCAGCGGTGGTGAAGGCAAGGTCGCGGTAACTGAACGCAAGCGTAGCGTTTTAACTCTAGAAAGAAAGCTGGAGATAATATCAGAAGTTAAGAAAGGGAAGTCAGTGAGGCAGTGTCTGGACAGTTTGGTGTTCCAAAATTACAGTGAATGATATTTGGACATGAACGATGAAGAAGTTGTAGAAGATGTGTTGCAAGAGAGAGAAGAATCTGAGTCCAAAAATGAAGATGAAGCTTCTTCAAATGCAGTTACTCCATCGCAAGCTTGTGCTGCTTTCGATACTGCTTTGGAGTGGTTGGAGTCCGAAGGCAACACACACCCTGCACATCTTATGCTGGTAAAAAGTTGGAGAGACGATGCAGCTCAGCGTGGCTTGAAATCTATGAAGCAAACTAAAATCACTTCATACTTTAAATAAATTGATTCATGTATTTACAGGTTTTTTTTGTTAATTTTAAGTAATATACGAATTCAATTGTCAAATAATTAATTGTATACACGGTTTATCACCGAATAAATTAAGTATTTCTGAGTTACGGACATTTCTTAGTTACGGACACCCCTTGGTCCCAGACTGTCCGGATAAGAGAGGTTTGAGTGTATAGTGAGATGTGCAACTGACCAACTGATAAACGTAGACTGCCATGTGCTGTGGAGTTAGTAGACTGCCATGTTGCTGTACAGTTAGTAGACTGCCATGTGCTGTACAGTTAGTAGACTGCCATGTGCTGTGGAGTTAGTAGACTGCCATGTTGCTGTACAGTTAGTAGACTGCCATGTTGCTGTACAGTTAGTAGACTGCCATGTTGCTGTACAGTTAGTAGACTGCCATGTGCTGTACAGTTAGTAGACTGCCATGTTGCTGTACAGTTGGTATAACTGCCATGTGCTGTACAGTTATTCCCTTACCTGCGAGGGTAATTCCCAGTGACTTGGCAATTAACGAAGCAGCTAAGATACCACGCCCTTGAGCAACTTCACTAAACAGAATCCTCTGGTTTAGCGACCATTACCCGTATTACCTTAGAAAATGAATTGTTTACCGCTTTGAATTGTTTTGCGGGTGCAGTTAAAACTCAAAAACTTATGGGTGCTCCATTTTTATTCGAGTTAGTGGACGTGGTAAGTTAATACGCTATTTGTCACAGTTATAAGCCCTACTCAACAGCATTTACTTGAAAATTCATTACGAACCACGAAGGTAAGTCTTGCGTAGGTATGTTCAGTTGTGTGAAAGTATTGTGCGTTACAACTACTATTAAGAATGTCACAAAGAAAACTTTAACCCTTTCGTTCCGGATCCTGCTTAGAAGCGGGTGAAGACCGGTTGGCTTCTCCGAATTTAAAAAAATAGTTACTTTATAGCTGGAACCTTCAGATTGCATACACAGGTGCCCAATGCATTGGAGAAGCATCTAAAATAGCTTTCAGCCAGGACTGCTTCGACAGAACCTCACAGCAGTTGCGTTTATTTCTTCCTGGGAAAAAAACAACAACATCGGTTCTCCGTCGAATTTTAAAAAAGTTACCTTCTTCACAGCAGCTTCATTTATGGATCCAGTCATCTCCAGAGCTTTGTAGAAGCAGCGAAAAATTGCTTGAGCTCAGTAGCCTTCCATAACACATTGAAACAACCGCTTCTTTGCCGACCAAGACTTTGCGGTTTGACTTACTGTTTTCTCCATTTTTTATAAAATCGCCAGTTCAACTGGGGGCCTCCCTATTACGTACAGTCTTAGGTAATGCTTATTACATCATAGGAAAAAAGTGAGCGTGTCGCGTGACCCCGGTAACTATGCCAAAAAAATGTTTTTTCAAAGTCATTTTTTGTAAGATGGCGTCTACAAGTTATAATGCGGTGCAAGTTTTAGACTTGCTTGATGCTGACTCTAGCGACTCAGGATCAAGCGGAGAGAAGGAAGACGACATCTAGGGCTATAGGAGGCCCTGATCAGGGTTGGTGGACCAGACCCCGTCAACTCTGGTACTGAAAATGGGAGTCAAGAAGATGATCGAGGTAAGCTTGTCTTTCTCTTGTCTTTCTCTTGAAAAATAGCAAGCTTCTGTTGTGGAAAGGACTTATTTATAGCTATATTGAGATAGAGTAAGCTGTATAGCTATAATATATATATATATTTCATTGAGTTTTGAGATTTGAAAGTGGCTTGTGGTTTTTTGAACAATTTCAAATTTTCAAAAAAATAAAATATTTTTTTTACCACATATACTACTAGGACCAGATGTGAATGCAGTCACCAACCCGATTACGCAGATGACGACAGGAGCAGAGTCTTCCAGTGATGAAGGAGAGGATACCGGACCTGAGTCTTCCAATGATGAAACACGAATAGGCAGCAGGTTCCAGTGATGAAGAAGAGGAAGTGGCTCCTTCTGCTCTGAGTTCTGGACGTCCTCGCGGTCGGAGAAGGCGGGAATCGAAGAAGAAGAGTCGGGTTGAAGAGGTAGGGGGAGAGTGGAAGAAAGAGGACAACACACCCATTGATATTCCATAATCTTTTGTGTGAAGGACCACAGACTTTGATATTTGTGGCTGCTCCCCCCCCCCCCCCCCTGAACATCCCAAAAGTTGTAATATGTATTGTTATTGTCGTTGTCGTTGTCTGTGTTTTTGTGGTGTTGTAGTGGAGCTTCACACTCGATGTATATGTGTGTGCGTGGAGTTGAAATGCTATTCTGGCGCTTCCGGATCTAACCGGGGAGGGAACGAACTCGGGGGGGAGGAGGGGGGGTCTTTTCCAATCGGGGCTACTATGCCCATGTAAGTTGAATTTCATGTATGTGTGTGTGTGTACACCAGTCAATTTATATTATACATTTATTTTTATGATCTGTATTCACCTGTATCTTCTTTTTTCTAGTGTGTGTGTGTGTGTATGTGTGTGTGTGCATTTGTGGAATGAGAGAGAGCATCCGTGGACAAACAGTATGTGGCACTTCCGTATACAACCTGGCAGGGAACTCTGGATCTTTTTGGATCGTGACTACTATGCACATGTAAGTTGAATTTCATGTGTGTGTGTGTGTGTGTGTGTACACCAGTCAATTTATGTATAATAAAATATACATTTATTTTTATGATCTGTATTCACCTGTAGCTTCTTTTTTCTTGTGTGTGTGTGTGTGTGTGTATGTGTGTGCGTGCATTTGTGGAAAGAGAGAGAGAGCAACCATGAACAAACAGTATGTGGCGTTTCCGGATCCAACCTGAGAGAGAACGAACTCGGTGGTCTTTTTCGGTCTGTGACATCATCCATGCCTGGTAAGTTGAATTTCATTTTTTCAACTTACTGATATTTGGGTGTCCAGCTAGGGCTGGGGGGGGTTATGGTACAAGAATGTCGGTGAAAAGTAATGACGGGGGAGGGGGGGTTATGGTACAAGAATGTCAGTGAAAAGTAATGACGGGGGAGGGGGGGTTATGGTACAAGAATGTCAGTGAAAAGTAATGACGGGGGAGGGGGGGGGGCAATTCAGCAAGGCCAGCTGTTATGTTACAAATATCATTGTTGTCTTGTGTTTTTTTGGTATTGTATGGAGGTTCCGGATCCTATGGGAGGGATCGTTCAGTCTGTGCCACCATCCATGCCGGGTACGTTGAATTCCACGTGTGTGCTTGTACTGCTTTTCATTTTCAAATTACACTTTCTCAATACAACGATTGTTTCTCTCATGTACAGTGTGGAGTATACATACCAGGGTTCATACAGTGGGAGGCTAGCGCTGGGTTCCCCCCTAGAATTTTGGGAGTTGAATAGAAATGAACATTTAGGAAGCATTTATTTTCAGTCTGATATTGTATCCCATTATGTTCCTATCATAACTGAGTCATTTAGTGCATAGGACCGAACACTGATCATCAGTGTGAAGTATAGACTCGTATGCAAAGATGTGCATCAAAGTAGTGTAGGTTCCAAAAAATGGGTGTGGCGAAGTACACTCGGAGCCCCACCCCAAACAAAAATCCTGTATGAAACCGCATACAATACATCATAAAGTTGCAATTATATAGGATCATGAATAATTTGTTGTTTGTATTACAAATATCTTTGTTGTTTGTGTTTTTGTGTATATGAAATTGTTTTGTAGTGGAGCTCGACGTCCGATGGCATATGTTCCTTGTGGACGCTCATAGATGTCTCCTACATGATCACAATCAGCACCAAACTCAACAAACAACATATTTTATTGTTGAACTAATATAATATTAGTATACAATACATCGAACTTTATTATTTCTATTTTATTTTTATTTTTTTATTGATGGGAAAAGTGGAATTTTTTGGGAAATTTTTTTTTTTAAAAAGCATTAGTAGAGGGCCTAAATATTATTCAATTTTTTCAATCAAAAAATGAGGGGAATCCCAAACTCTTGGTCTATTTAGTGATATATGGTTGCTATGGGGTTTTCCCAGCCAGCATCGAGTTAAAAAAATAAAACAGTTGCGGGGAGCGGTTACTATGGCATTGAATCCCCTTTACCGCATACGTAATTTAAAAACTCGACTTTATTTTAGTAGCTTGAGTATTAGTTGTTAAAATCAATCATTTAACAATAGTGTAGTTTAAGGCTCGCTCGCCATTTGTGCTCAAGCACACCACTGTATGTATGGATACTTAAACGCCCGCTCGGGGAACTTTTTTCTCCTAAAAACACGGTTTACTTTAAACTTATGCTCCAAAGTGTGAGAAAATCCCAGAACGCTTGTTTTTCAAGACACAAAAAGTTGATTCGACCGATTACTATGGCGGCATTGAAGACCCTTTTTTAGACGTAACTTCAAAACTTCGCCATTTTAGGGGGATACGAAGTGCCGATTGTGGGTTGTCAAGAGCCATTGGTAGTCAGAATGCCGTAATATTAATGCTAAGGAAGTTATGGTGCTACTCGAGCGAAGCTGAGGCAAGTACATAATTACATATTATTTTGTTAGCTAAGTATACAAAAATAACTCTGGGCTTTCTTTGGTAGCTAAGAGCTTGTTGTCAACAGTGATTGGTATATTCAAATAGTCAGAATGGCTTCAATTTGATACTACAGAAGTTACCACTGCTCAAGAAAATTAGATAAAGTAATTTTGTATTTGTGTACTAAAATTAATATGGTCTTTTGTTATTGTAGCTGAGTTGTCAAGAATTGGAGGTAATTCAGATAGTCAAAGTAACTTAAATTTTATATACTCAGGAAATTGAGGTAAGTAGTAATTCCATATTAGTTTTCTAAAATTACAAATAACACTGGTTTATTTTTTTAATCTTGGCTGAGAGCTTGTTCAAGAGTTACTGGTAATTGAGATTATCAGAATGGCAGATGTTTGAATGATCCTACAAAAGTTACCATTAATCAGGTAAAGAGAGTGATTTTGTATTTGTTTGCTGAAATAAAAGGTCATAACTGCTTTTATAATGTTTGCATGAACTAAGCTAAAACATAGTAACAATGCTTAGTTGGTAAAGCAAAACTTCCTCAACTTCGCCAATTGAGTTCCCCACCACTTTCTGTCTCAATGTATACGTTCGACATGCATGTCCTTTCTTGTGCAAACAACAAAGTCACACCACATCTTGTCTGTGCAATATAACTGGCACTGGACTTGAAAGTAATAATCATGTCTTCGCTTCAACCGTTGTTGTTGTATATCTTTGTCCACTTCCAGGCAAAAGGCGGAATGTTGGTCTTTAAAAGAAAAAGGATTTTTTATTTCTAGCTGTCCTAAAGGTTGAGCAGTGTTACTTGGGTCATAAACGATACTATCCGGAGTGGCAGCTAGCCAGTTGTTGGTTTCAGAAATAAACAGCCCACACCTGTCAACACGAAACTTGGTATATTTCTTCTGGTAGTACGATTTATATCTGTCAATGGATATAGCTTCCATAGAAGTGCCATAGCGGGTCACTTCGTTACCTCTAAAAGTGCTATACAGTAGTGCTTGTACTTTCTTGCTTTATTTTTGTTTTTTCTTTTATTTTCGCGATTCCCCCAACCACAGAAGCTGTGAGCCTTTTCCTCCTCTCTTGCTGCCACTGATCACTGTTGTCTTGATCTCTCGTCTGTTCTTCAATCTGCTCTTTTTCTTCTTGTGTGACAAACACTCTTGTTGCATAAAAACTAGAATTTAGTTCTTGTAGATGCTCTGGAGATAGGTCATCCGTAACTTGGTCAGGCAAAATACCTCCGTCATGTCTACTGTAAGCACTGTGAGCTGCAGACGTGTCACATTTGGTAGCATATTTACTCTTTCTTCGTCGTTCTTTTACTGCTTCTGTAGCCTTCCTCTTCTTATCAGCAGCTAAAATTTTAGCTGATCGTTCTGCTGTATTGCTGTACACTTTGTTTGGGGAAGAGGTTGTCATTTTTCCAAGTGTGAGGACCCCACTCTCTGCCTATGTTTTGACGTAATCCTGCCCCCATGCATCGATGTTCCCATGCTCCACTCTGACACCTGTTGATAACTTTCCCCCCGTCAAACTTTGTTCTGATATGCATCCAGGATGCAGCCAAATTTGTTGTCACATTTCCAATAAGTTGTTCTGCCTTCCCTATTAATCTACTTAGCTGTACCTGGATGTCGTGGTAGAGCTTGGGATCAATATTAGTTGGCGTACGTCCACCCCATTGTACATCTTCTGTTGCACGATCCTCCGCTAGTGTTTCAACTCCCCACAGCTGCTCTTGATCAGTGACAATATCTGAATGAAACAAATTAATTATTACATTTGTTGCTATTAAACATAATAATTATTACATACTTATTCTCTTATTCAGGTTATTTCAATAATACAGAATTGAAAGAAAATAATAAAATATGGCAGTAACAAGTTTATTAATATGATAATTATATTAAATTGTTGTTATCATTATACATTAAATACTATTATATCTTTATTCCCTAGGCTAATTCAATAATACAGAGTTGAAGAAAAAATATTTTGTAATTTCTAATACAAACAATAGACTTATTAATTATATATTATTGGCGAGCGAGCGTAGCGAGCGAGACACTTACAGGGGTAACACAATTGAAAATCGGGGATGTTTGTTTGTTTATATACTAGTGATGTGCTTGAGCACAAATGGCGAGCGAGCCTAAAGACTATACTATTTTTATATGAATGATTTTGACTTCTAACACTGAAGCTACTGAAAATAAGGTCCAGTTTTTAGTTTTCGCATACACGGCAAAGGGATTTCAGTGCCATAGTAACAACTCCCTGCAACTGCTTGAATTGAAGGAAAAAAACAACAACAAAACAATACACGTTATTTAATTTGTGATATTCTTTAGTAGTGGCTGTAACACACAATGTTTTGACACAACTGGACATGCACCTAACCTTAGTGGTAGTCTAGTGGACAATGTATTTTCAAGTAAATACTGTTGCGCACGGCTTATAACCATGACAAAGAGCGCATTGACTTACCACCGCCACTAACTCGAATAGAAATGGAAGTCCCTTAAGCTTTCAAGTTTTAACTGCACCCGCAAAAGAATTCAAAACGGTAAACAATTCAATTTCTAGGGTGATACGGGTACTGATCGATAAACCAGAGGATTCTATTTAGTGTAATTTGGGACCGGGTCGACCACATAACTAACACAAAAACGCGAGGGTCAAAGTACAAAATGACATACGCTACACTATTGTTAAATGATTGATTTTAACAACTAACACTCAAGCTACTAAAATAAAGTCGAGTTTTTAAATTAAGTATATGCGGTAAAGGGGCTTCAATGCCATAGTAACCGCTCCCCGCAACTGTTTGAATTGAAAAAGAAGCAACCAAATCAAGTCACGTTATTAAAATTTTTCTTTGTAATATTCTTAATAGTGGTTGTAACGCACAATACTTTCACACAACTGAACATACCTACGCAAGACTTACCTTCGTGGTTCGTCTAGTGGACAATGAATTTTCAAATAAATGCTGTTGAATAGGGCTTATAACTGTGACAAATAGCGTATTAACTTACCACCACCACTAACTCGAATAGAAATGGAGCTCCCATAAGTTTTTGCATTTTAACTGTACCCGTAAAACAATTCAAAGCAATTCAATTTCTAAGGTGATACGGGTAATGATCGCTAAACCGGAGGATTTTGTTTAGTGAAGTTTGGGACGGGGTCGAACGCCGAGCAAACACAAAAAACGGAGGGTCAAAGTACAAAATGACATACATACGTCCAAACATATATATAAATAAACTAGTGGTGTGCTTGAGCACAAATGGCGAGCGAGCCTGATAGTTAGGTAACATAAAAATGTTACTATTTTTAGCTTACTTCATGCAAACACTATAATAGCAGTTATGACATTTGATTTCAGCAAACAAATACAAAATCACTCTCTTACCTGATTAATGGTAACTTTTGTAGTATCAAACATCAACCATTCTGATAATCTCAATCACCAGTATCTCTTGAACAAGCTCTCAGCTACGATGAAAAATAAACCAGTGTTATTATTTGTAATTTTAGCCAACAAATATGGAATTACTACTTACATCATTCATGAGTATTGATAACTTCTGTAATATCAAATTGAAGTTACTTTGACCATCTGAATTACCTTGAATTGTTGACAACAAGCTCTCACCTACAAAAACAAAAGACAATCAATTTTAGCACACAAATACAAAATTACTTTCTTACCTCATTTTCTTGAGCAGTGGTAACTTTTGTAGTACCAAATTTGAGCCAATCTGACTATTTGAATTTACCAGTCACTGTTGACAAGCTCTTAGCTACGAAAGGCCAGAGTTAATTTTGCATATTTAGCTAACAAATGTGGAATTACGTACTTACCTCGGCTTCTCTCGAGAAGTAGTTGCTTCCTTAGCATTAATACTACGGCATTCTGACTACCAACTGCTCTTGACAACCAACAACCGGCACTCCGTATCCCCCCCATAAAACGGCGAAGTTTTGAAATTAAGTCTGGAAAAGGGTCTTCAAAGCCATAGTAACCGGTCGAATCAACTTTTTGTTTCTTGAAAAGCAAGCATTTTCGCAGGAATTTCATGCGCGCGCGTTTAAAGGGCACACGTACCATCCCACATACATATATACATACTAGTGGTGTGCTTGAGCACAAATGGCGAGCGAGCCTAAAGACTATACTATTTTTATTGACTTCTAACACTGAAGCTACTGAAAATAAGGTCCAGTTTTTAAATTTAGCATACAGGGTAAAGGGATTTCAGTGCCATAGTAACAACTCTCTGCAACTGCTTGAATTGAAGAAAAAAAAAACAACAACAAAACAATACACGTTATTCAAAAGTTTTCTTTGTGATATTCTTTAGCTAAGTAGTGGTTGTAACACACAATGCTTTGACACAGCTGGACATGCACCTACACAGACTTACCTTCGCAGTAGTCTAGTGACAATGTATTTTCAGGAATGCTGTGGACATGGACAAGAGCTATAACAATGACAACAAAGAGCGCATGACTTACCACCGACACTAAGGATTCTCAGAGATCGTCTAATGAAAAATACGGAAACTGTGAACGCTTTACCTAACTTACGTAATAAAAGCGCGGGCGAAAAAACAGAGGTCTCACGTACCCCATAAACTATAAATAAATAAATTAACTAGTGGTGTGCTGAGCACAAATGGCGAGCGAGCCTAAAGACTGTACTATTTTTATATGAATGATTTTGACTTCTAACACTGAAGCTACTGAATATAAGGTCACCATACAGGGTAAAGGGATTTCAGTGCCATAGTAACAACTCTCTGCAACTGCTTGGAAGGAAAACAACGACAAAACAATACACGTTATTTAAAAGTTTTTTTTGTGATATTCTTTAGCTAAGTAGTGGTTGTAACACACAATGCTTTGACACAACTGGACATGCACCTACACAGACTTACCTTCGCAGTAATCTAGTGAACAATGTATTTTCAAGTAAATACTGTTGCGCACGGCTTATAACCATAACAAAGAGCGCATTGACTTATCACCGCCACTAACTCGAATAGAAAAACTGCACCCGCAAAACAAGAAGCAACGGTAAACAATTCAATTTCTAGGGTGATACGGGTACTGATCGCTAAACCAGAGGATTCTGTTTAGTGCAATTTGGGACGGGGTCGAACGCCGAGCAAACACAAAAATACGGAGGGTCAAAGTACAAAATGACATACGTACGTCCATATATATAAATAAACATCCCCGATTTTCGATTGTGTTACCCCTGTAAGTGTCTCGCTCGCTACGCTCGCTCGCCAAATATAGAGAAATCTCGATTGAGTTACCCCTGATAGTGTCTCGCTCGCTTCGCTCGCTCGCCAATAACATATCCCCGATTTTGCATTATCCACCCCTAATACTGTCTCGCTCGCTTCGCTCGCTCGCCAATAAACAAACATCCCCGATTTTTAATTGTGTTACCCCTGTAAGTGTCTCGCTAGCTACGCTCGCTCGCCAATAATGTTTGGACGTACGTAAGGCATTTTTGTACTTTGAACCTCGCGTTTTTGTGTTAGTTCGGTGGTCGACCCCGTCCCAAACTTCACTAAACAGAATCCTCTGTTTATCGATCAGTACCCGTATCACCCTAGAAATTGAATTTTTTACCATTTTGAATTCTTTTACGGGTGCAGTTAAAACGTGAAAACTTACGGGACTTCCATTTCTATTCGAGTTAGTGGCGGTGGTAAGTCAATGCGCTATTTGGCATGGTTATAAGCCATACGCAACAGTATTTACTTGGAAATGCATTGTCCACTAGACTAACCACGAAGGTAAGTCTTGTGTAGGTGTATGTCCAGTTGTGTCAAAGCATTGTGTTTTACAGCCACTATTTAGCTAAAGAATATCACAAAGAAAACGTTTAAATATCGTGTATTGTTTTGTTGTTGTTGTTTTCCTTCAATTCAAACAGTTGCAGCGAGTTGTTACTATGGTACTGAAATCCCTTTACCCTGTATGCTAAATAAACAAACTGGACCTTATTTTCAGTAGCTTTAGTGTTAGAAGTCAAAATCATTCATATAAAAATATTATAGTCTTTAGGCTCGCTCGCCATTTGTGCTCTAGCACATCACTAGTTATTAAGATTACTAGTTTGTTGCTAATTTTTAAACATTGTTAGTGATATCATAGTGTTATGATATTGTAGCTATTAGCTATTATCAGTCACTTGTATTTTTTATTTACCTATGATGTCATTCTGTACATCTTCACTATCAGGACCTGCCTCATCCCTGTTCTCAGGTGTAATCAAGGAGGAAGATGAAGCTGATGTTGTATAGACTGCTGTTGATTCTTCCTTGCAGTCTTGCAAAAATCAGTACTGCAGTGCTCATGAATTCCAAAGCAATGTCGTGGTCCATTCTGCAGATCATGCTTGAGTGCAGCCAATGCCTTCTTCACATCACTTTCTTTACTTCTCATCCTGGTTGCAGCTCTAGCAGATGACACCAGCCTCTTTCGCATCTTCAGAGTCAGTCTTCCGCTTCCTTTGTAGGAGGGGTTGTCCGGACCAGTTTCTCAAGTACACCTCTGTAGCACTTGCATGCATAATTGGCACACTCAATGGCATAACCCCAACCAGGAATATTCTGGAGGAGAGTTGGGTACACTGAGCTATCACCGTCACCAATTAACTTCATATATAGGCCTTTTTATAATTTTATTAAAAACAACTAATAATAGCAATGTACACAATCACCATTGACAGTTTCACCCACTAACAGCCACCTATTCAGTGTTGTTTTGGTTTAGAGATTCCAGATTTTCTTAGTTTTAGTTATTCATACTAAAAAAACATCTTGAATGCTTAGTTTTAGTTTTTTCCCAAATTCTCCCTGAAGATTTAGTTAGTTTTTAGTTTTTCTTCAATATCATGCAGAAGATTTAGTTAGTTATACTATCATTAGACTTAGTTTTAGTAAATTTACGTTGTCTCTCAAATTATTGAATAACGAGACTCCTTAAAGAAAGTAGTACTGGTAGTTTCCCCAAATAACTTCAAAAATAGCATATTTCTATGAAATCTTAGGTAATATAAATAAAGTATAATATATTTTATATAGTTTAGAGAATAATTACTTGATAGCAATTAATACCTTCATTTAATGATATAATTCAAGGTGAATTGTTTACAATAAAAATTGCTAGTTTTAGTTTTTGTCATCCACTCTACTGGTAGTTTTAGTTATTATCGAATTTACTGTCTTCTAAATATTTAGTTTTAGTTCTTTCATGTCCTCTACAGCTTAGTTTTAGTTATTCTTACCAAAAGTAAAAAAACCCAAAACTAAGGGGTTTTGGTTTTAGTTTTAGTTAACTAAAACAACACTACACCTATTATATGATCAGTAATAGATTACATAAATTCATACCAACTGCAGCATAGAAACACAGGTCTCATGAGCCAGAACCCCCACCCCTCCCCCTCCCCATTGTGAGACTATAGAAACCCTAAGTCAGTATTAGATGTGAGGTAAGTTACTGCGTATTAGTTACTAGAATTATTCAAGTATTAGCCACTCAGCCACTAGCCAGTGGCCTCGGTCCCTCACTAAGTGCAACCATTCGACCCGTACCTCCTGGTAATCCTGGCACCCCAACCAACACCTGAGCAAGTCATCCGACTGTACTGTCTGGATTGGAACCATCCTCTGCCAGCTCTCAAACAGCAGATATAACTGGTGAACTTGACACTCCATCACCTATACCAACTCTCCCCAATTTTATGCCAATGGCTGATCCATCTTTTGCATGGGGGGTTTATGACTCTGCCAACATTATTTCCACCATCTCCACTGCATATGACGAGGTAGTATGCTGGAGAAGAAACAACTTCCCAGTACCAACAGGTAAGGCCGGGACTGCCTTCGTCTCTGAGCTGTCACGCTTATGCAGAGGGGACGGCCCTGGAGTTTGTGGCTCTCAAAGCAATCGCAGTTGCATCCATCCTTCTCCTACAGAAGCCACACCGCAAATCAAAACCGAGGGAACATACCTCGTGCTTAGAACGCCGCCTACAACTATGGAGTGAGGGCGAGTTTGACGACCTCTTGAATGAGGGCAAGGTGCTTCAAGGCCGCCTCCCAAAGATCCACGATACCAAGGATGCAGAGGACCACCTAGCCCGTTCGTTCTCGAACCTGATGTTTGAGGGCAAGACCAAAGCGGCTCTGCAATTGCTAACCAACAGAAGCAAGGGGGGAGTACTACACCTTGACAGCACTATTCCCTCCAGCAGTGGGGAATCCACCACTGTTCTGGAGGAGCTGAAGAGCAAGCATCCAACCAGTTACCCTGTAACAGCCGAGGCCATCCAGCTAATTGTGGGAAATGAAGCACCATCTAATGTGCATCCAGTGGTATTTGACAGCATTGATGCTGCTGTGATACGCACCGCTGCCCTCTGCAAGACAGGAGCGGCCGGCCCCTCCGGAATCGATGCCAAGGGCTGGAGGAGACTCTGTACAGCCTTTAAGACTGCATTTGCCGATCTCTGCCACTCCCTAGCCCTGCTAGCCAAGCGCATAAGCACCACCTATGCGGATCCCAATGGTCTCTCTCCATTCCTGGCCTGCAGGTTGATAGCATTGAACAAAAATCCAAGGGTCCGCCCAATTGGAGTGTGCGAGACTGCGCGGAGAATAATGGCCAAGGCGATTCTTTTCATACCCCAAGGAGATATTCAGGACGCCGATGGTTCCCTCCAGCTCTGTGCCGGCCAGATAGCGGGAGCTGAAGCCGCTGTCCATACCACAAGGGAGGCATTTGCAAGTGACAACACTGAAGCGGTTCTGTTGGTAGATGCCAGCAATGCTTTCAACTCCCTTAATCGCCAGGTCGCCCTCCAAAACATCAGGAGACTTTACCCCTCAATAGCTACGACCCTCATAAATACCTATAGGGATTCTACGGACCTCTTTGTGGATGGATCTTCCCTCCTCTCCCAAGAAGGCACCACGCAAGGCGACCCATTGACAATGCCAATGTATGCCTTGGCCACAATTCCACTCATCCGCAAGCTCCCAGGCACTCAGCAAGTATGGTATGCCGACGATGCCTCTGCCACTGGCGGGTCAGGCGACCTACGGGCGTGGTGGGACGACCTGTGCTCCAAGGGACCTGCTTATGGCTACCATTTGAATGCCTCAAAAACCTGGTTATTCACCAAACCTGAACACCTAGCTGACGCCAAGGCCGATTTCAATGGAACCCACGTCAACATCACAGCAGAGGGCAGACCTTATCTTGGTGTCCACTCGGCACACAGGACTATTGTGACAAGTTTGTTGCTGACAAGGTGATTGAGTGGAAAGCAGAACTGGAAATGTTGTCCTTGATCGCTGAAACCCAACCTCATGCAGCATATGCAGCAGCCACACACGGCCTAGCAGGAAAGTGGGTCTGTCTCGCTAGGACTACACCCAACATAGCATCCTTGCTTCTCCCACTGGAACATGTCATACAGAAAAAGTTCCTCCCAGCACTATCGGGTAGGTCCCCTCCTAACACTGTGGAACGTGATCTCCTTGCTCTCCCAGCCAGGCTAGGTGGGATTAGTCTTGGAGATTCCTCGAAGAGGGCACACGGTGAGTTTGCTGCCTCAGTCCTGGTCACTAGCCCACTAAAAAACCTGATCTCTGGTCCAAATGGGACTTATACCATTGCTGCATATGAGGAGCAAGTTGCTGCGAAGTCTGACATCCACAACAGGAGGCGTGTGCAACAACAGGAAGCTGCCGACCTAGTGAAGCCACAGCTCCCCACTTCCCTGCAACGGACAATGACCCTGGCTCAGGAGAAGGGTGCCTCGAGCTGGTTGACTGCACTCCCAGTCACCGAGCATGGTTTCACTCTGCACAAGTCCGCCTTCAGAGATGCCCTCTGCCTGCATTATGGCTGGCTCCCATCTCGCACCCCCGCCTGCGATTGTGGCTCGCTATTCTATGTGGAACATGCCCTATCCTGCCCAAAGCGTGGTTTCCCCTCATTACGGCACAACGAGATAAGGGATATTACCGCCAACCTGCTAACTGAGGTCTGCAATAGTGTATGCATTGAGCCACACCTGCAACCAGCAACAGGAGAGCACCTCAACGGAGCATCCTCCAACATTCAGGATGGTGCTCGCCTTGACATTGCCGCCAATGGACTATGGGGTAGCCGATCCGAAAGAACCTACTTTGACGTCCGGGTTTTCAACCCTCACGCCCCCTCTAATCGCCAATCCAATGCAGCCAGCTATAAAAAACATGAAAAGGAAAAGAAAAGGGCTTATGAGCAGAGAATACGTGAAATTGAACACTCTTCGTTTACCCCCCTTGTCATGGCTTCCACTGGTGGCCTCGGACCAGCTGCCTCATTGACGTACAAACGTCTGGCAACCCTCTTGGCAGTCAAGTTGAACCAAACATACAGCACAACCCTGAGCTGGCTAAGATACTGCCTGTCTTTCTGCCTCCTGCGTTCCTCCATCCAGGCCATACGTGGTGCTCGCTCATCATGTGGCAGGGCTATTAAAATTGACATCTCCCACCAGATCTCGTTATCAGAGAGTCTCAAGTCGATGCAACAGTCACTGCCAACTAAACAATCTAATTCACTACCTCTACAAACTCAGCTTTCATGCTTCCATTGTACATGTACCATGTAATTCAAAAGTTTATAATTATAAAAAAAAATAATTTTTTTTGAATGGGCGTGGTCATATCGCAGCACTTGCCGTAGTCTGCCTTTTCTTTCATTTTCTCAAAAACTAAGCCAAAATAAAAAAGTAGCAAATTAAAGGGACTTAAATCGTTCTAGAGTACAACAATAGATCAATAATTACTTATGTACTGACATGTAATAAAGTTAGAATCTATAGAATGAATTCAAATTTCTGTTCATAATATCAGTTGTTGCCATGATGATAACTTTGACCCAATTCTTCATATTAATTTTGAACAAATTTGACATAAGCAATTATTGGAGAATTGGCAAGTTTATTAATCGTTAGAAAAGTAATGTGATAAAAATCTTGCAAAAAAAAAAAAGTTAGATGGTTTATATTTTTTATAATCCTGAAATGTTAGCTACATATGAGTCAATCAATGGAATGCACTATTATATAATAATTGTTGTGGTTAACTGCTTACAACTAATGGGGGATTGTAAGAGCCCATGAAAGACTACGTTAGCTTCACTATAATATGTAGCTGTTTTGCTTGAGAACATTAAATAATATGCTATAAGATGAGTAATATTATAATTAAATCATAGCTAATTCATATTTCATTTGTAGTAGAATTAAGACATTCTTTGTCAATTACATAAAACATACATTAAAGTCATGTTAAATGCATATTTCAACCAAGAGAAGAAAGTACACTAAATGTTTGTAATAATGTAATACAATGTGATTTTGAATTGTTTCCTTGTGTGGTGTACTCTGAGGAAACACTATCAAAGAAAGTTTGTATGATACTCAGAATTATGTTACTTTATTACATCATACTATGGAGGAGTGTTGTCTGATGATTCAGAGGGCACTTGTTGTAAAGGTTGAATTGTCTCATAGTAGACATCATGTTTTACAGTAGTGGCATCTTTAGTTTTACTAACTACATCATAAGATGGATTAGTGTTACAAAGTACATCTTGTGTAGTTTCATAACAAGGATTAGAAGTGCAATGCAGATTGTCTCCCTGTAGAGATTGAATAACAATTATTGTAAACATTGGTCACAGCATCAATACAGCTACTGTACATACTTTATATAAGATAACAAAAACATAAATCTGAATATTTTAGTTGTAACAGAATCACAACATGTTTCGGCTCAGAAACCTTGTACCATTATGAGATAAATTCAACGACCATTTATACAACAAACATAAACACTCTGCAAAAACATTCTTATATCTGTTTTAAAGGAATTTTATCTTCTTCAAGATTTTAAATAATACTTGCCAGAATTGGGGACAAAGGTGAAAAGTTGAAGCACATTTAATCCATTCAATCATAAGAGAAATAGGTTGGTTTCACACTTAATTCCACGCGATCATGTGTGTCAATGGAGTAAGTATTGTCCTCTTATAATCTTTGAAGTCTTATGTGGTCTTATCAAAGTATCTAACGGTATCCTACATGATTGTACACTCAAAGTCATTGCAACCTTTGCATAAGTCCTTTTCATTACTTTCAGTGGTTCTTGCAGTCTTTTATAATAATTACCCTCAAACAATACTTTTTGCCATTTTTGTATATTCTCACTAAGTTTCCAATACTTATTATTTCGTACAGTCTTGCTGCTTTCAATGCATTACAGCTCTATGCAGTCCCTCCAATCTCAGTAAAACTTTTCTTTGATCACCTAAAGATTTTAATTATCTTACAGTTCTTTAGTATTTTTAATCTCTTTTTGTGTTAATTCATGCTTGGCCGCATTATAATAGAAATTTAATGACAACTGCTACAAACTTGAAGGATTTTCAATGGATAAAAGGAGACTGCAAGACAATTTAAAGACTATTAGAACTATTCAAAATCATTATATAAGAACCAATTTCTTTGACTTAATAGGTACGAGTTGTTTAATTTTAGTTATGCTTTTCTTTTGGATGCTCAATATAAGCGTCTAATCACTATTATCTTTAGATAGTATAAAAAAATAGCTTAATTATGCAATACACTGTAACTTATTCAAATTTGGTAGAGATTATTTCTTGCATTACTGTTTAGCAATCAGCTATTTTTGAGTCCATCAAATTGAACCAAAAATTGTTGACTTTTCAAAGTAACTGAGAATTGTGAGAAATAGCTCTCAGATCCATTAACTGCACAATGGTGCATAAATGTAATACTAAACATTCATTAGGAAATTATAAATTGTTATGTAGCTGCAATTAAAAACAGCAACAAACAACAACAGAAAACAAAACCAAACCAGAATAGTTCAATTATTTCTCTATTCCAAGATTAAGCCTGAAAGTCTTTAACTGCTAGTCAGGTGCATCATTACACTATCGTATGGGCATATTAGGTAGCATTCTTCATATACTTCACAATATATCCCATTCACAGGGAGATGAGGCTCTTCAATTGTTGGGGATCTAAAAGTAAATTCAGGTTCTGTGTTATAAATAGCAACAAGCCCACAATTTGTGTCAATTGGTGTGACCTGTAGGTAAAGTTATGGGTCATGTTATCCCTGATGCCACAACTACAGCAAGATTCATTTAAAAACAATTGTTATCCCATTGTAGGCTCCTGTTAATGTATCATAATAATGATGTAAAATTTGGTGAAGGGGTCAGCCCCATTCCTAAAGTAGTTTGGGTGGGATCTAGCCTCTCCTGTCCCCATCCTCAGCCTCAGCCTCATATGTGTACTGCTCACTTGCTATACTAACTTATATGTGTGTTTATTATTTAACTAATCAGTTATAATGTTGGGAGTAAAGTGAGCTTTGCAATTTCAATTAAATAGTTGCTTCATGTTTTTAGTAAATGTATCAACAGATAAAGTACGGCAGTAAATAAATAATTACTTATGTTTATTAACGAATAAAAATTATAAACTATAGAATAAATTCAAATTTAACGTCCTATTTGTTGTCATGATGATAGCTTGGACCCAATTCTTCATATCAATTTTGAACAAAATATTATTGGAGACAGGCTAAAGAATAACTTGAGTTATATCAGCATGGCTATTTTAATACATTTCTTTTCAGCTCACATCTGGATTAATTGAAAATTTGGCAAGTTTACTAATCGTTAGAAGAGTGATGTGTAAAAACATCTTACAAAAAGTCAGATGGTTTATGTTTTTGTATAGCTACATATGAATAAGTCAATGGAATGCACTATTATTTAAAAATTATTGTGGTTGAGTGCTCACAACTAATGGGGGATCGGTAGCTTCATTTGTTGTTGACAAAATTATATAATACGCCATTAAGATGAATAGTGTAAAAATGGAAATCCATAAGCTAATTCATGGTAATGATTTGTAGTAGAATTAAGACATTCTTTTGTGAATTTGATAAAGCATACATTACAATCAAGTTAAATGTATAGTTCGATCAGGAGAAGGAAGTAGAGTAAAAGTTTCTAATAACTTAATACAACGTGATTTTCTATTGTCTCCTTGAGTTGAGTAGTCTGATAAGGCACTATCAAAGCAAGTTTGTACAATACTTAGTATATTATGTTACTTTATTACATCATAATATGAGGGCATATTGTCAGCTGATTCAGATGGCACTTGTTGTTGTAAAGGTTGAATTGTCTCATAGTAGACTTCATGTTTTACATTAGTGTCATCTTTAGTTGTACTAACTCCATCATAAGATGGATTAGTGCTACAAAGTAGATCTTGGGAAGCTGTTTCATAGCAAGGATTAGTAATGCAATGGAGATTGTCTTTCTATAGAGAATGAATAACCATAACAATATATTGTAATCATTGGTTACAACATCAATACAGCTACTGTACATACTTTGTATAAGGTAACAAAAACATAAATCTGAATATTTTAGTTGTAACAGAATCACAACATGTTTCGGCTCATAAACCTTCTAAATTCAACGACCATTTATACAACAAACATAAACACACTGCAAAAACATTCTCATATCTGTATCAGAGAGATGTTTTAAAGGAATTTTATCTTCTTCAATATTTAAAATAATACTTGCCAGAATAGGGGACAAAGGTGAAAACTTGAAGCACATTTTAATCTGTTCAATTCATGAGAGAAATAGGTTGGTTTCACACCTAATTCCACGCGATCACGTGTGTTATTGGAGTAAATGTTGTCCTCTTGTGCAATCTATTGTCTTTTTGTATGTAAAATTTTGGAATGTTGATGGCTTAGTCTATGGAAACTTTTTTGAATTAGGTCACAACATCAAAACATAGCATCCAATCATTTGGATATACTATGCACTTCCTGGCTAATGGCTATCCATCAGAAACATCAATCTGCAGTGTCAACACAGAAAGTGAATATATATATAAGTTAACTTTCAATCTTCAACTACTCTGAGTAAACTAATTGTGCATGTAAAACAAACAACACCAGAAAGAAGGGAGGGTATGCAGTAACATATCTTGTTGTATGACCATTCTGTCTAGTTAGTGAAACTAATAAGAATATAGAAAAAAGTGAAATAGCTCAAGTATCCAATTAAAAAAAATATTGATGACAACAATTTCTATACATCTTAAAAATGCCCATAAATAATTGGAGTGAACCCAAAGGTTTTAAAGGTAAAAAAATATTGTAAAATATTCCCAGGAAGCTAATGGTAGCCTGTAATAATACACAGCTATAATATAAATCTAATCTAGATAAGGCCTCGAGTTCAACTCAAGCTGGATTCCATTCCCATGAATCACTATCACCAGCTAATTGAATTTTTTGTTAATGTTTATAGCTAAATTGTATTTATTTCACAACTGACGAAGACGCACAAGTCGTATTGTATTGTTATAGTTATAAATTTTAATGCTAATAAGCTAGTTATTAAATGTATACTATAATGGTACACTTGTGTGTCAGTAACGAAGACCAACAACTAACAATAGTGTGTGTATTCATGAATAATTCTAGAGTTAGTAAAGTATCATAATTATCTGAAAGGGAAAAGCAACAGAAAGGAAAAAAATAGGGAAAGAAAGGGAGTACCATGTGGGACTCGAACTCTCGACTGTCTTCATACGGCACACTTTCAAGAGATCGACAAAGGAAGAGAAGGGAATCCATGAATTGAGAGGAATGAAAAAACTCGGGATAGCTCAGGAAGAAAGGGATCAGCAGAGGAAGACTAGTAAATTAGTTAATGTAACAATGAAATATTACAACTGTTAGACCTGAATATAAAGGAAGCTAGGTCATATTAATTCTTTTCTTTCAGTAAGTTATATAAATATAGGTACAAATTCAAATTAATTTTCGTCTCTCCATAAAACGGTGCTGAATTGTACAACTATAGAAACAAGGACCTTACTGCAGATAGACAATTAGATTAGTCCTTCTTGCTACTGTACTTAGTCTACCCAACCTTATTATGAGCAAGTAAGGCTGATTGACTCACCTGTGTTTTGTGATCAAAGATTTTCTGCGTTCCTTCACGAGTTCTAAAAGTGAATAGTCCAAACATTATGTCTACGTTAAGTACTAGTCAATTTGATTTTGTATTAATAACTTTGTATCAGTACATGATATGCTGTTATTCACAACTTAAGTCTAAACTTAGCTTCAACTGTTACTTTCAGTTATAAGTTTACTTAATCATAATCAAATGCTGTTACTTTTGAACTATATATGCAGTAAACATGACTGGTACATCTCATAGTTGTGCAGTAAAAGTTGCAACAACATCATTAACAAATTGAAAGCAATGTTAGGACTACTTCCTGCACTAATCTTTTAAACTCACTCAGTATTTTCATGAATAGTTTCAGGTTCTCTGATCAAATAATCTATGAAAAGGTATAATTATGTATTACCAAAATTCTAATAAAGGAAATGTCTCACATTTCTTGCAGCCAATCATAACAAGTAGTAGTGTTACAATAAAAGTTATAAATATTACTGCCAGACTTGTAGGAAGTATTATAGTACGAAGTAATAATGATTGGTCAGAGCCATTTGAGTTAGTACTATCTGAAACATAAGGCAGAAACAAATGGAAAGAAATGCAAGATAATAGAATAATCTAGGATAAATTATTTACCAAATAAGTGCCTCTCAATGTTAGTACTATGATGATCAAAGTGTAAATTTTAACACTGTTTCTTGGATGGATATTGTTAATATAAGTTTTGTTGGTACGTAGTGTTAAATCTTTAGTAGATACCCAAATATCAAATGAGCATGAACCAACATCAAAAGCTGACATAATAAATATTAATTTACCATTTGAAGAGTGAGTAAATCCTCCACTGGTGACATCTTGGACTTCACTGGTCACTGTATGGACAGATTAATGACTTATTCCAGAATGAATTCACAATACAGTAGACTCTCAGTTATCCGAACCCCATTTATCTGAACTCTCGCTAATTCGAAAACCATTTTTGGAATTATAATGATATTCATTGGAATTTTGCTGTGGATTAACATCCCATTCAAGCTGGCTTATTTCGAATATCCGAACATTTAAAATATCCGAACAACCCTCGATCCTGAGGTTCTAAGTAGTAACACCTAATATTATGCTAAACCTTTCAAATGTTATTTCACTCTGTTTCTAACATGTATCTTAAACTACCAGTAATATGAAACAGTGTTTAAAAAAAAAAGTTTTTTTATGTACAATAGTGGGAAACTTCAAACTTTCAATGTATAGCTATGTAGCACGAAGCTATGTGGATCACATGTATGATCACTCTTCTTTCTAGTTCTGTATTAATTCTAAAAACAATTAAAACACTTGAAAGTTTCAGACACCCCTAATTCACGGACCAGTTTTAGTTTTAGTTGTATTTACTTTGTCTTATTATAATGATTATAATTTCTGTAGATATAGTTCCCCCAATGAATTTTCGATTAGTATAAGATAACTCTGAGACACAGGACCTGACACAGCCAACACACTTTTGGTAGCCTAATATGTACAAGCACTGAATAGACATTTTCAGTGAGCTCACTGAAAGATTATATGTTCAGTATAAATAACAACTAGTGCTTCCTCAATACAATTAATTGTTTGGAACACTCACCAACTCTCTGCGGTGTTGTTAGTTGTTCTCCATTAGACTCGACGTACAATAAATAGACCCGGTCTTCAGCTAACTGCTCTCTAGTCTCCTGCATTGCATTTTGTCTCCATACTCTATCTGTACCAGTTGTATTTTCCAGTATTACATCAAATACAGCCTCACTGTACTCAGGGCAGACTTCAGGAACCTACTCAGAAAGTGCCACAACAAATAAATGCAGTAGAAGTAGTTGGTCAATTAACATTACCTTAATAGCCACTGATACATACACTTTATTGGCAGTCCTAGAGAGAGTGTGTTTCAAAGACAAAGGTAAGAAAGATGGCAGATAAGGAGGTATCCACACGACTACTTGGCTCCTGTTGCTCTCTCCAGCATTGTTAGTTGCCCTCACCCACATGTAGAACACATCACAGAAGGAGTGAGACACATTTATTAGAGCTGTAGTATTCCTCAGATCTGAATAAGTGACAATACTTTGTTGTTTAGTATGTGAGTTGTTCTTGACAACTGTCAGTGAAAATATAGACTCTACAGGGAGTGTAGAAGAGACATTCCAAACTACTTGAAGCTGGCCATTTCTAAAGTTAGATATGGTGAGATCAGTAGGAGGAGGAGGAGGACCTGAAGAATAACAAACACAAAGAGAATTCTACTATGATTCTGGACTTAATTAAAATGTGATTTAACATACCATAAAACTGAGTAGTTATTACTGAGGATTGTCTGCTTATCAACGATGTACGAGTATCTAGTAGTTCACATCGAATTTGAATACCATTATTTGCTTGTGTAGCATTTATTATTATAGATGACTCATTAGAGGAGGAGGAGTTGACAGTGATTCCAAGAGTTCTTAATATATTGACATCACTAGGTACATTTGTATTAAGTTTTCTACTTGGAATACTGACTTCCCATTTTGCGATGAAGAATCCTTGACCAGCTTTGCAGTAGAGTACAGCTTGTTGTCCAAAGGGTGCTATAGCACTTGCATATTGAGGTTCACTTTCAAAACTACCTGCAAAATTATGAATAGAAAGATAGAATAATGCTGAAATAATAATGGCATCTGCTATATCTAATAGATCCAGATAAGTAGCAACAATATAGCAATTTACAGCGAACCTAAGATTACTGGGAGGAAGGCGAGGATAATCAAAGGAATTCGCTTGAGGTTGAGTCGCAATACCCACTCAGCCATATTCCAAGGGACTGGTCTAACCCGTTGTCCGTTTGGCCGCGGGGACTAAACCGTATCTTCAGGTTGCGCGGAAATGGGCGGCCACCCAGGAAGTAATGCTGACCCTCGCACCTTTCTATGCGGAGAGAACGGCTGGTTATGTTACTGACAGGACTATAAAAATCTATGTTTGTCAAGTTCCACGGGGAGACTGAGAGCAATAGTGCGAACGCAACACATTTAAAAAATGAGGAAGAGAAAAAAAAAAAGAAAAAAAGGAAAGAAAAGAAAACAGCGAAAGCTAATACTCCGTTAGGTTCAAGTACGTGAGATAATCTACAAGTTCACTGTTTTGTAAAGCAGAACGCGTTACCCCAACATACAGAACCTGAGTCTGGCTCAACCGGACCATCGAGACCCTTTACCTATCACACTTCACGAACCCTTTACCGAATCGGCGCGCTTTGCGCGCTTCGTGGGTCTGCCTAGCTTACTTCATGGCCCCTATAGTGAGGCTTATTACAATAACATTACCAATGATATCACATTTCAAACCATGAAAACCATTCTGTTAACAACTGGTGGATATTCATTTGCAGAGTGTATCAATTCATTCCCACTTAAGTATCGGACCCATGGTTCGAAATCCCTTCTCCAATGGTTTAATTCATGGAGATATAAGTTCAGTGTAATCTTGGAACATTTACCTTTTTTTGGTGATGATCCAGCTGATCTGGATGCAGTTGCACAGACTTTTGCAACAATAGGTGTTTTGGCTGGTATGCCTACTGAGTTGAGAGAAACTGTTTTAAACAGAGACTATGACACTTTAACCTTTATTAATGACTGTAACACTGTCTTGTCCCACTCTGAACACAGTGATAAACCAAAGTGTTTAGTAATAACTCATCACAGAGGCAATTTCACCAACATCAACAACATCAACCAAAATTTCATCACCCACCTTAATTGGTCCCACTTTCACTCCCATCACTCCAGTTCTCTTCCCTCAAATTCATATCATTCAAACCCCATGAATTCTCAGTATCCCAAACCCCATTATCAAAGTCAGCAGCATCAACAATCAAATAACCAGCATGGTAACAGGCAGGCTACACCTCCTGCTACACTCATTCATTCTCAGCCATTTAGAGATTTGAGCTCAGTAACATGTTACAAATGTAACCAACTAGAGCACTATGCTGACAAATGTCCATTGCAATCACAGCAACACAGTCAAGGTGCATCATCATCACAACCACAGCAACATAACAGACCCATTCCTGTGCCAAGGAAAAGTCACTCAACAAGGTGTGTCACTGTCACTGACAAAGTTGATGACCCTCAGACAGCAACAAATGTAGTAATCACTCCTTTGAATTGTCATGATGAAGAGGATATTGTCACTCAAGGCATCATAAACGGCATTCACACAAGTGTTGTCATTGACTCTGGCGCTAAATGAAACTTCATTAGTACATGATGATACATTGTTAACTGCACTTGATGAAACTCCTTCTATTGAAGATATCATTCCCTCTGGTATGAACACAGATGAAACTGTGCCAGCAAACTCTTCAACTAATGTATGCAAGGCCTTATCAATTCCAATGGAAATTCCCTCACTGTCATTTGATGGTATTTCAAAAGATGTGTTCAAACAGTTTCAAACTCATGACATTTCATTGTAACCCCTCTGGGATCAGGCACATAAGGGCAACAAACAATTCTTCATTATTGACGGTTTACTGATGTGTTTAACTTCCACACTTAACACTGTTTCTCATGCACTTGTTGTACCGCAGCAATTGAGAAAGAAAGTATTAATAGCTGCTCATGGCGGTTTAGGTCATGGAGGAATCAACACCACAAGATCCTTGCTGAACAAACATTTTACCTGGCCTGGTTTAGCTGACGATGTCAGAAAGCATGTGCAAGCCTGTCAAAAGTTGTCCATATGTCATTGTTGATTGTATTCCCCCTGTAAATTGCAGTATCAAGCAGCCTAATTCTAAACAGAAAGCAAAGGTTGTTCACATTTCTCAATTGAAAAGGTCACTTTCAGTCAATAGGGCCATTATCATTCCAAATGAGGATATTGATGATTTCTCTAACAATTCAAACAAACCGCAACCACTCAAGCAGGGGTGGATATTAATAGCGCAAACTACTGAATTTACTTTTAATAGATTGGGAGGGATCGGGAAGTATCTGAGAAAGTTAATCCTGAAAAACACAGGTAGCAGTGCACTATATAGTATAGCTACACTGCAAATGATTAAAAAAAGAAGAAGCTGGCTTACTATTAGAGAGTGATGGCACGGGTAACCTGTGCTATTTGGGATCGCGTTGTTCGTGCTATATATCCCAAATAACATTGTTACCCGCCCCCGCTATCACACGCTAATAGTAGGCCAGCTTTATAAAAACTGTATGAGACTACTGTAAGCTAAAAATCATTTACTGTACTGTATAGTGCTGTCACTATCTCTGTACTTCAGGAAAAACTTTCTCTGGAACTTTGCTTTTAACCGAAGGTTCCTCCTAATCCGTTGAAAAAATTCCGTCTAATACCGGTAGATCTTCTGCGTTAAAGAATGACGTCTAGAAACTACTTGAACAGTACATTTCCAAGGCTAGAGCTGCATTCTTGCGCACTTACCTTTACTATTTTACTTAAGCTACCGTGTCATTTCACTTAAGCTACCGTGGCATTTCACTTCGTTCCCCTGCTCTTTGTACTTGGTTATAGCGATTTTTCCAATACATTTTAGAACGGGCAGTTTACACGCTGTACTGTTAAGTAACTTGTGGTACGAAAAAGGCGTATTAATTTTGCAACGTTTATATACGGCTCACAGTAGCGGTTAGAAGCCTGGTTACTCGAGAATAATACCGCTTTTCTCTCGAATATCAACAGCGTTTAATGAACTTATAGTTTTGAAGTAGAATACATAGAACAAATTACAAGCTTCAGTGCAGTTACCTTATGTTTTGTTTTTTTAATAATAAAAGAACTAACGAGGAAACAAAGTAGGTGTAACTTTTTGAGTTTTCAAAATCCGAACCCGCCAATTCTCTCTATTACAGACCACAATTGAAATGTTTAAATGGTGACTTTATAATACAGCAAGCTAAAGGAGTTTATTGCACAATTAATTTAGCTATAGTAGTTGCAATAATTAAGTAGATATGAAGTATTTTGCATTTGATATTACTTCGTCAGAGACCGTGAAAATATTGAACGAACGTATTTTGTAGTCCCTCGTCCCGCGTAGACGGTGTCACAGAATATTTGGTCGGGTGTTTTTCGGTCTTATAGGGCCAATTCCACTAGCCTGGACAAAATATACTAATAGATTCGGTGTGGATTTGGTCTGTCCTAGTGTGTTTAGTGTTGTTTTCTATAAATTTATAAGTCAGATATTATTGTCACGTTGGCTAATTTCAGCAAAAGGGAATTTTCTAATTTCTTTAGGAATGCATATAGCTAAGGTAATTGTAATATAGCTAATGCATAATAGCTAAGGTAATTCTAATTGTTGGAAGAAAAATAACCTAACTTCTATAGCTAACTAATTTTTTTTAGTTCTCATCATTTCTGATCTTTCTAGTTTGAGACTAACTTAAAGTCTCTTGCAGTCTCTGAGCTCAAAATATAGGGCCATTTAGTCAGTCTGTTTTGCTTTCTAAAGACCTGAAAGGCTAGCCACAGTTCACTTTTTAAAGTTCGTGGAATGTGCTTACAAATTTCAGGTAATTCTATTATTAACTTTTGTATATTGCCTAGTATAGTCCCTTTACAGTACACTAGAAGCATATTAAACAACAAAATGTTAATTATTTAAATTAATTATTTGTCTATGAAAACTACAGCATAGTGGCTAGCTAATAAATCATCATCTCTGTTACAATTGTCTCTATCAGTCACATACTCAATGTCAACATGGCTGTAGCTAGAAAATTAAGGGGGTGTAGAGTTTTTTTATTTTTATTTTATGAACATTTTAAAGTAGCTAATTACCTGACAAAAAATAAAGGTTTTTCTTAATATCTTGCAATTATTATAATATAATTCTATATAGCAAAGTTAAATAACTGGTATCTTCCAGTTTACTTAGTTTCTAGCCTCTTTAGTTTCTTTTGGTCACTGTAGTATCTCCCAGGTCTTAGAAGTCGAAGGTTGTGGTAGCTCAGTGGTTAGAGCACTGGTGGCTAAAGCCAGTGGCCCTGGGTTCGAATCCCCAGTGACAACTAAGATTTTTTCACATTTTTCCTTTGCTTTTTTCTAGCCCCCTTTAGGTGAGAAAGTTTCAAACTAGATTTTATGAAGGGTCAGAACTTGATAATTATGATGATAAAGCCTTTTTAATCCACAAATTATGGCTCCTCTCCGGAGGGGGAGGTGTTTCCAGTAGACATCGAAAAGGTGTTCTGAGACGGCACATAATTGGTGGTCAGTTGAGTGTGAGACTGCAGCAAGCGGTAGTACTCAACAGTATAAAGGAAAGTCGAGGGTTGTCGTAGCTCAGTGGTTAGAGCACTGGTTGCTAAAGCTAGTGTCCCTGGATTCAAACCCCCAGCTACAACCGCTATGATTTTTTCACATTTTTCCTTTGCTTTTTTCCAGACCTTTAGCTAGGTGAGAAAGTTTCAATCTAGTTTTTATGAAGAGTCAAAACTTGATAATTGTAAAGATTAAAGAATAGTACAAATTTCAAACAAGGGCAATAGTGTCAACTACAGCGGATCACAGGTAGACACCGTCGATGTTTCAACACTCTCAAAAGCTTACAATATTAGTCTTCTGTGGTTAATAATTTCACTCCTTTGGGTTCTTCTCTCTAGTTGCATACCTGTGAACAGAACAGTGCCAGGTAATAACCATTTAGAACTGCAAGACGGCCTTCACTAAACTCTAGCAAAAGTTATTGCACTGATAATGCCACCGTAGCCGCCCCTTTTCACGTGAACGGTGATATTTTACTCGCCCCTCAATTGTAATGAGTTCACTAGACTAGATTGCTTCCTGATTTTTGGCTAATAATGTTCTTCTTTCTAGTTGCATACCTGTGAACAGAACCGTGCCAGGTAATAACCATTTAGAACTGCAAGACGGCCTTCACTAAACTCTATCAAAAGTTATTGCATGCCACGTAGCCGCCCCTTTTCACCTGAACGTTGATATTTTATACTCGCCCTTCAATTGAAATGAGTTCACACGACTAGATTGCTTCCGTATTTTTACCAAGTGCATTCCTTGTTTACCTCGCTTGCAGTCGTGCCAGCTCAATTTGGACAACTAAGTTTCATCCACTTTCTTTAGTCTCTTCTAGTCTCTAGTCTCTCTGATTTCTTTCATTCCTTCAAACCTTTCTTCTCTTTAATTCCTTTCTTTTTAACTAAGCTACCAGTGATTATTCATTCCATATTCTAATAGCTATAACATGTAGAAGTTGAGAATGTAGCTACACAAATACTAACCTGTTGTGCTAGATGTCTTTCTTATTGAATTATCAGACAAACACACACACATCCAGAAAAAGAAAGTGTCCATGACATTCCTGGGTACGTAAGTATATAATACAATCGTTTTCCTAGGAGAATACTGAGTATTTTATTAACTACAATTAAAATGTATCCCAGTCAGCCTAAAATGTGAATGGTTTACATGATAAGTCACATATTAAATACAAACTCTTTATTCCTCGGTTTTGTCTTCAGTTTGTTTTATTTGTTCTTGTATTTGTTATACTTTTCAACCACTACAGAGCGCTACGCTCACTCGAGCTTTCATCATATTAAACAAATAAGGGGAAATAAATTCTTTACTATTTGATCATAATGAAAAGGTATAATACATTGAATTCAGTAAAATTCAGTAAAACCTTCTATTTTAGCTGTATTTATCAAGTTAATTCACTAAACGTTTAGCTGACCCGTTCAAACTTATAATTTGATTTAAACACTATGATACTTAGAGCTATTATGACAAAAACAGATGATGCCAACGGTCCAATCTTTCATTTAAGCTGCTATTAAGTTCCAATAGATAGCTCCACCTTCTTACCATTGTAGTCCATTTCCTACCCTCCACCTTTGTATCTCCCCACAGGGTCCAGCGTCATCAGTGGATGTCACAAACTCGAGAGTGTCCGAACAGACCCAACGTAGAGATATACCAGTGCCATTTGCCATTCAATGAGTAATGAGAATAATAATAGAAATAGGTTTCTTATAGTTTAATATTGTTTGTTTAATGATTTATTGATTGATTTAGTGATATATTTTCAGGCCACACAACAGTATAAGGATTCTAACCATGAAGAACATGACTCTCCTGAAGCTGGTAGAGAAAGGATTGAGGAATGACATAAAGGGCAAGAATTTAGCACGTGGTGAGCTTGAGAAGACATAAGAACAACCACAGGTGGGCTCTACAGGAAAAGTGTGTTTTATCACAAGCCTTGAGCTGCAATATCTGTTAATGCAAACTGACATTCCAGCAATGTTTAAACATTTTATTGAAAGTAACATTCATCAGTAACTCATACACTATGTTGTCATTTCTGCCACATGGGATGTGGTTTTCATGGCATATATACACAATAAATCTGACTCCAATTATATTTAAGGGTGCTGGGACAACTCCCACGCAAATATTCACAATAATTGGATTTTGGTTGCTAGGGATTACTAACTTTTTTCTTGGTGTTTGTAGAGCTCCAACTAAGGGTAGATCCTAAAGAGTACTGCTAATGGACTAACTAAATAAAAAGAACGGGCCTTGGGAGCCTGTTTCGTTCAAGTTACGAGCTCCTCAGCCTCAAGTATATAATCCACAACTCCTCCCAGGGTGCCGTCGCTGACGAGCCCATTCTTCGTCTACTGCTACATTTGTTGATTGTCTTCAAAACCTTCGTTGTACTTTTTCTCAATTCTGCTTTATTTTGTCTAGTTGATTGTGCTCATTTGATCCTGCGGCAGCGCGCCCGAATTTTTTTCTTTAAAAAAAAATCGCAACGAACATTTTGTAGCTAAGGTCATAGTCAGCCTGTGTACGAAATTTGGAGTCATTTCTACTCGTAGTTTCTGAGAAGAAACACAAAATAGACTCCAGGACTAAAAATTAGTCCACGCGATCTTTTGGCAGAGACTTGATTGCATTCAAACCACACCCACAACAGATTCAATTGATTCCGCGGGAAAGTGAGTTCCAGGTGCTCTCTAGCTTTCGGGCGCCTACCTGTTAGCAAACCAGTTTTCTGGCCGCCTCTCCTTCTCGATGATAAGCCCTACTGAAACGAGTGTGAAGAGATTATTGTAGTCTTGTTAATAGTGTTTTTCTCGGCATGGTCAGGTAAGGGAAGCCTTTTATCAAGCTAGCTAGATGCATATTCAGTGTGTGTATGTACCTGTAATAGATTAGTGAACCATTTTTGCTGCTGGAAAACTCTACAGTTTCAGTTTGTGTACAGTTTTCTGTACTTAGCTATTCACTTCATTTGTTTATTCATCCTTACTTAGCTAGCTAGATCACAAAATATTCATCTAGCTATATTTAGCTGGCTATTTCAAAATATTTTTTATATAAAATAAGTATCATTATATTATATACATTCATAAAAATTAACACTGGTCATCACAATACTGTAAAATAAAAAAAATCATGAGTGATATATCAGGAAGAAGTTTTGCACAAGAATAAAAAATTAAAATAATGGAGTCATTAGTGAGGTATTATTTACCTGTCAAAGCTTGCAGACAATCTGGGAGCCAGTGTCTGCTCTAGGGAGAAACAATACTGATAAAGTAAGCCGAGAAATACAATATCAAACAGCTGCGCCCTTTACAACATATAGCGGGGGCGGGGCCTCGGTTAGTTCAGCGAGTGAGCGAAGCGAGCGAAGCTGACTATCAGTCGTGTACATACGACTAGGGACAGGATATTAGCATCGGTAAAGATCGTCAAGTTACGGCGGTAAGCTTCGACAAAATAACGGGCTGCAGAATGTAGATGATTAAACCAATTAGCTGTGGACTTAATGTTTGTTTATTTATTTGTTGTAACATAGAGTGAAAGCAAAATCCTCTCATTTGTGAAACCTTATCCTAAATCACTAGCTAGCTAATTAGATACTGTGCTGGGTTGCCTGATCAATTTGTTGGCTATCAATGTGTGTAAAAGGGAAACTGTGGTGGTAAGACTAGATGGATATCATAATGAATAGACTACAAGTAAAAATATAACTATGTCATGATAAGGTCAGTATTATTGATTGTTGTTAGCTACCTTTATTATGTATCCACTATTGTCACATCACTATTATTGTTCTTGTTTGTGTGTATCTATCATTGTCACATGCACTATTATCATAACTGTTTTATGTATCACACCTTGTTAGATGTAGTTTCATATAGCTAGCTATATTGGCCAGCTATATCTTATTCATGCTGACTCTGGCTTCATATGAAATTTAACTTTGCTCAACAAGTATTGTTGGGTTTGGAAGAGGAGAACTGAGAGTTGTCTATAGTACCAGAATAGTACTGGTGTGTCACATACTACCACAGCAAGAAATCACCCTTGCCAGACTAGCTAATATGAGTGATCTTAGCTGGTACTGTGACATGTAGGAAGAGTACAACTAATTGACTCAACTTCATCTCAATAGCCTAGACTCAACATATCAAATTTTATACTGACAATTTACTAATATTGGTAGCTAATGTGGTAAGCAAGCTTATTGTTCCTGGTACTTTCAGTAAAATTTAGCATACCTTTTTTAATACCCCCTTGAGACCATGTTCCGTCTTGAAGAGTTGACATTAATGACATTAGCTACTGTATTATAATATAATAAATGCAAGTACTTATTCTGCAGCAGTCAGTTCACAGGAACTGCTGGCTTATTTTTTAAGCCCAAGGTTTAGCAGCAAGTGATAAATATTGAGATAACAAAAAAAAATAATAATAATAAATAAATAAATGAAGAGAACTATAAATTGCTATTAGCTATTGACAAAAAGAACAAATATAATCATTGTTATCATTTATATTAATGCAGTTTAAATGTATCCAAACAGAGCACAGCTTGCATGATATCCACTGTACATTATCATCTTCCAATGTATCATCTTGCTGGAAACACACAGCACAAATTTCAGTTTCAGTACAATTTAATTCATCTTCACATTGCATAGCTTCAGTAATAGTGGGCTTGCTAATAGTTCTTATAGAATCCAATCTTTTCTTTCGTGTTGAAAAAAACTTTCTTTGCGGTATACTTTTAGTATTAGCTGCTATTTTTTTAATTGGCATGGCATCAGATGATAATGCAATGGATGAGATATTTCCCAATGATTCATATACCGATTGTAGTGAGTCAGTGCTTTCCATACTACCACACAGAGATTCAATTTGGGATAAACGACATTTTATTTTTTGAAGCAATTTTATTTTGTCTATACAAATAGTTTCTGAATTGTTATATGAGGCCAATTTTTGAAAATGCTCCCTATCACAACCTTCATCATAACCTCTGATCTGAGCATTGTTGACATATTTATTGGTATACATTATGTACTAAAGGAAGTCCATTAAATTCAAATATTGCAGAAGCCTTCCATCGTGTATTGAAAATAGTTTATCTGAAACACAAACGAAACAGACGTTTGGACACTCTCATCCATGTTTTATTTCAAATTGCTCGAGATAAAGCATATGAAAACTTGCAAAAGATAGAGAAGGGAAAACACAGTCACAGAATCTGTGACATAAACAAGAGACACAAAACAGCAGAATTGTTTCACGATGCACAAATTGTGCATAAGAAAGATAACGAATATAGTGTATCTTCCCAGAAAAGGCCAAGTACATGCTATACAGTATGTAAAATAATGGATATCTGTAACTGCAAATTGAAATGCCAATTTTGTTTGGCATGTTTTCACCAATACACTTGCTCCTGTTTGGATGCTTGCATTAATAATACTGTATGCAAACATATTCATACAGGAATTCCTTCCTGATACTGGTCTAAGACAAGTACACTGATTAAATGAAAACTGTAACTATTTACATTATATGTTGCATACACACATATACCATTTTTTCCAAATTTAACAAATATTTCCTTTTGAAATTCTGTCTGCAAAACAAGAAGAAAATGAGTATCTAAAGAAGTATACTTTTTAGAGGAGTTTTCACTTTGTTGTTTGAAGAGTAGAACAGCATTGTAATCTAATGCTTGCATTTCATCAACCATTGTTGAAACACTCACAAAGCTATTAGAATGCCTTTGTATTCCATCTGTGTTGAATATTTTCCTAATATTGTTCACATCCTTTCCTGATATCAAATGATCTCTGGTAATTCCTCTTGCAGATTTGCTGCCTCGAATATCCTGAATAATTCTATTTGGGGAAATCCCTGCCTCAATTCAGCAACAACAAGTTTGGTAGTGTTATTAATGTGTAAAATGTCCTAATTGATTTTTATGATTGTAATCTGTTGAGCTATAAACCACAATAGTACAATCACTACGGACATTTTTTATTGCTTTAATATATGCAGAGCAATTCATATTTAGTTTACTTGATCCCTGACTTTTCAGTGCTCTCTTCCCAGAATCCCGAGATTTATATTCTTGTGATTAATGCACAGACAAGTAATTCTGACCTAACAATACCAAGCAACGAGGAATCAATTGTTGGTAGCACAGAATGTCACTGTGTTGAGCCAAACAGCAAAAAATGTGAAAATTATACCCCATTATCAACAGGTCCTCGTGCTACTCCTACTGCAAGTTCAGATGGTTCAGAATGTGAAAATCCTCCTATAATAATCTCAGGTGACACAGAATGTAGAACTCCCCCTTTATCAAGTACTAGTGAAGTACAATATAAATCTCCTCACTCACCTCTTTGTGGTGAAGCTGCTGACTGTAATAGTTTTACTCTATTGGGTTATGCAAACTCTAATGACAGCTCAGGTCAAGCAGCTTCTGTTCATACCAATCAATTATTTACATGTTTAGACTGCAATAAAAAGTTCAAGCAGTATGCGTCTTTATATAAACATTCTGCTAATGTTCACAAAAATACATTGAAAAAGAGAGGATCCATAAAATGCATGGAACACAGTACATACAGTAAGAACATAAGGGAGTATCTATGGAATAGCAAGCTTAGGCAGAAGGATAGGCGGGCAGGGAGTCGGAGGCCGAAGACTGTTTATTCACATGTGCTAGACTAAAAGTACTGCAGGAACACTTAGTAAATGTCCATAACATTGATTTCAAAGAAGAGACTAGAAGATTTGACAGTGAGAAAGGTAATTTTAGTTGCCACGCATGTCGCTATTTTGTACATTTGTAGAGTTTTTAGAATGGAAATCTAAAGTTGAGAAGACTACAAATGTATATTATATAAAGAGTTCTGGCATGAAATTGTCTACCAAAAATAAATTTCAATACTATTATTGCAGCAGAAGTGGTTCTTTCAACACAAGAGGTATGGGAAAGCAGTGCCTGAAATCACAGGGTACATCAAAAATTGATGCGTATTGTACTTCCAAAATTGTTCTACAATATTATGAAGATTGTATACAGGCCAATTTTGTAACGACACATTATGGTCATGACTTTTCAGTGGGGCATTTAAGACTATTGTTACAAGAAAGGGAAGCTATAGCAGGTCAACTATTGCAAGGGGTTAGTTTTGATCATATATTAGATAAAGTGAGGGACAATATTGGTCCAGATATAGCTCAAATTCACCTACTTGTAAAGAAAGACTTAAATAATATAGAAAAAGCCTTCAATATCATGGATGGAAAAGGCATTCAAGTGACGTTATAAACGTGCATTTGTGGGTCAAAAAGATGGAAGGAAAAAAAAATAGCCCAGTAATTTTTTATAAACAGCAGGGTGAGACTTTTGCTGATATTGCAGGTATTAACCAAGGTTTAAATAAGGATGACTTTGCCCTAGTTATTCAAACACCAATTCAGGCAGAAGTCAGGGTTGGTCAGTTGGGGTCAGCCCAATAGATTACTCAGACGTTAATGGTGGTCAACTAGTCCCTTGTTAATGGTGGTCAACTAGTCCCTTGTCGTGTTTATTTATTGAATCTTGAATTGTCAAGTAATTATTACTACTGCTCGCTACTTAGCAATTAGAAGGACAAGCTACTGCAATGGGCAAATCACCAAAGATGTACTAAATTTTCCTAATGGTAGAATTGTTAACATAGATTATTTTGTGTGCCAGCACCAGTAAAGGGGGGGGGGGGGGGGGTTCCTATGCACCCCCTTATCTTTTAGCCATAATACAATAGTGGCCCACCCCCAAATACCAATGGAAATGTTTTGCTAATGGTCACAACCTAGTCTCGCGTAGCCAGACCCTTTACCTAACAGCTACGCAGCAGATTCTGATTCAGTGCTCTGAAAATGCATATATTATCTTGTAACAGTGCCGGTGCACTGTGGTTCCTATCCAAATCCAAATACAATTATAATGCTCTAATACAACAGCCTGATGTGAATCTAAAATTTCACAAGGTCATCCCTATGGTTCCTCAACAGTTTGCTGTTGGTACAAAATGTACTCAAAATATTCTGTGATAAATGTAAATGTACACAAATAACAAAACATAAAGTTGTAGATTTGTTTACACTTTAATTTATTAAATAGCTACAGCAACAAGGAAATTAGAAAACGCTAGTAGAACAGATCTTAAATAAATTCATGGCAAGGTGTGAGTGATCCTTTACTATTCAAACTGCAGCGGTCAATCCGCGCTGAAATTAAAAGTCCGTATTTTAGGCATTTCGGTCATTCAGTCTGGAATTTAGAAACAACCAATCTCTAGCGACCAGTTCAAGTTCCCCACGTTCCCCGCGAAGCAGTAGGTAAAGGGTCAGGATGGTCCGGTTGAGCCAGACTAGGGCTCTGTATGTTGAGGTAAAGCGTTGTGGACATGTAGATTGTCTCACGTAACTCGAACCTAACCGAGTATTAGCTTTCGCTTCATTCTTTTTTTCTTTTTCTTTTTTCCTCATATTGCACGCAAAACTGCTGCGCTCGCATTATTGCTCTCAGTCTTCCTGCCACTAGACGAACCTATACAGTTCTGTCAATAACCGAACCAGCCTTTCTCACAGAAAGGTGCGAGGATCAAGCAAGGCCTCCAGGGTGGCCGCCTGTGGGCGGAGAGGATAGAATGCTGGAGACAGAGACAGAGACGAGAGAGAATGAGAAAGAGATGAAGTCAAAGAAGAAGAACAAAGAGAAGAGGAATGCATGAACATTGATGTTGTGTGTGTAATTATTTATTAGCATAGTGAATCGCAGTGCGCGTTTGTAATCTTTAGTGTTTGTAATATTTAGTGTATGCGTATGTCGTGTTGTGCTTATTTTGTGTCCGGATGTCCCGTGACCACACCCTCACATTATTTGTGCGCATGCGTGTCTTCTGACATATAAGCCAGGACACGCATGCGTATCCTCAGTTCCCCTTATATTCGCATTCTGTTAGTTACAGATTAATACTCTGTCAAAGGGTGCGGAGGGCGAACTCTGGTGGCAGCAGGTCACCAGAGCGTATGAGTAAGTGTGTGTCGAACTTCTCCTCTACCTCTGGCGACTTACCTTCAGGCTTATAGCATTTACCGATTAAGCTAATCCAGGTTCTCCGTGGCCTGTGACCGCCAACCCACACCGCCCATTTCCGTTCAACCGGTAGATGTATACCGTTAGGTCTGAAACGGACAATATACCTACAGGGTTAGACCTGTCACCTGGAATATGGCTGAGTGGGTGTCGCGACTCAACCTCAAGCGAATTTCTTTGATTATCCTCGCCTTCCTCCCAACGATCTTAGGTCGGTGGTGAATTACTATTTTGTACCTAGCTGGATGCATTAGATGTAATAGAATGAGTCTTTATTATTTCAGCATTAGTCTATCTTTGATTTACAATGTTGCAGGTAATTTTGAAAGTGAACCTCAATCTGCAAGTGCTATTATACCGTTTGGACAACAAGCTGTACTTCATTGTAAAGCT
>WLWD01003633.1_pt1 | contig 46585 bp, 31 predicted proteins | sample 6712731 | NCBI WGS metagenome assembly WLWD01 (sample SAMN12718690, study PRJNA576275) | sponge metagenome | isolation source: marine sponge | host: Mycale hentscheli | place: New Zealand: South Island, Marlborough, Capsize Point | collected 2014-11-01 | reverse complement strand
TCTCCTATTTTTGTTTTTTGCAGAATTAGTCTTAGTGACCCTTACTCTAAGTCTACGCCAAATTTCAAATGCCGAAACAACTTAAACGACCCCAAGCGTGCCGTGGAAAGACAAGCTACTTTTTATTCTCTCTCGTTCTCTAAGTACAATAAACGGGGAATGGGCGGAGTTTCAAACAAGCGGTAAAAAAAAAAACGGCATAGCTTTGAGAATAGTGCATGGAATCTACAGCCTACCTCTGGTTGAAAGTTTACCACTACATGGAGTAGAGTAGCCAAGGATTCCGACAAGACAGGCTGTGAGACGCTCTGAAAGCTAAAAAGAACTCTACGCAAACTTCGTTAGTCGCTGTTAAAAAGCGGCTGCCGATTTAATTGCGTCGCGGAGTACGCCGTTAGTTTACCCCGGAAACTTAATTATACCGGAGTGGAAATTCATTTATGTTTCTCGATTTCTAGTTCAATTGCTTTGCTGAATACAGCCCAGTTCAACTGCCAGTTTCTCTGCGCGTCGAAGGTTTTACCCTCCAGTATTTTAGCACTAAGTTGAGATAAATTGTAGCTTTTTATTAGCATAAAAAACTCATTTTTTTTGGTTTGAGTGAAGTGCCCCCTTTTCCCATAGACTGTCACATATTACTAAACACTAGCTATTGACTAGTGTTACTGTATTACTAAACACTAGCTATTGACTAGTGTTACTGTATTACTAAACACTAGCTATTGACTAGTGTTACTGTATTACTAAACACTAGCTATTGACTAGTTTTACTGTACTACTAAACACTAGCTATTGACTTGTGTTACTGTATTACTAAACACTAGCTATTGACTAGTGTTACTGTATTACTAAACACTAGCTATTGACTAGTGTTACTGACTATAGCTATTGACTAGTTTTACTGTATTACTAAACACTAGCTATTGACTAGTGTTACTGTATTACTAAACACTAGCTATTGACTAGTGTTACTGACTAGCTATTGACTAGTGTTACTGACTAGCTATTGACTAGTGTTACTGACTAGCTATTGACTAGTGTTACTGACTATAGCTATTGACTAGTGTTACTGACTAGCTATTGACTAGTGTTACTGACTAGCTATTGACTAGTGTTACTGACTAGCTATTGACTAGTGTTACTGACTAGCTATTGACTAGTGCTACTGACTAGCTATTGACTAGTGTTACTGACTAGCTATTGACTAGTGTTACTGACTAGCTATTGACTAGTGTTACTGACTAGCTATTGACTAGTATTACTGACTAGCTATTGACTAGTGTTATTGACTATTGACTAGTGTTACTGACTAGCTATTAAACTCGAGTTATTTGTTATATTTCCTGACTTACTTTCCATCTGGAGTCCTTTGATGGAGTCCTTCTTGCGCACGTAAGATGCCGGAATGCAACCTTCCAGTCGATGGTCATCCAGTGTTCGCACACGCAGCAGAGGGGCGTCGGCTAGCATGTCTCGGACCAGTTCCACCACCTCGCCGGGTTCAAGGGTCAAGTCATCTTCTCCTTCCTGGACAATGCACTCCATCACAACAAACTCAGTCCCCACCCTCATCTGTGTAAACAACAACAAAATCAGCTCCCGCCCTCATCTGTGTCAACAACAACAAACTCAGTTCACGCCCTCATCTATGTAAACAAAAACAAACTCAGTCCCCGCCCACATATGTGTCAACAACAACAATAGTACCCACAACAAGTGCTTACTGAAATTATATTCTCTCAATAGTGAAATTACTATCCAAATATCAGAATGACCAGAGACAGGAGACTGGTACTGTACAACTGGAGATTGGTACAGGTCGAGCAGACTGACCGGACACTGGTACCGTACAACTGGAGACTGAAACAGAACGACTGGAGACTGGTACAGGTCGAGCAGACTGACTGGAGACTGGTGCTGTACCACTGGAGACTGGTACAGAACGACCGGAGACTGGTACAAGTCGAACAGACTGATCGGAGACTGGTACTGTACAACTGGAGAATGGTACAGGTCGAGCAGACTGACCAGAGACTGGTACAGGTCGAGCAGACTGACTGGAGACTGGTACTGTACAACTGGAGACTGGTACAGAACGACTGGAGACTGGTACAGAACGACCCGAGACTGGTATAGGTCGAACAGACTGACCAGAGACTGGTACTGTACAACTGGAGATTGGTACAGGTCGAGCAGACTGACCGGAGACTGGTACAGTACAACTGGAGACTGAAACAGAACGATCGGAGACTGGTACAGGTCGAGCAGACTGACTGTAGACTGATACGGTACAACTGGAGACTGATACGGTACAACTGGAAACTGAAACAGAACGACTGGAGACTGGTACAGGTCGAGCAGACTGACTGGAGACTGATACGGTACAACTGGAGACTGGTACTGTACAACTGGAGACTGATACGGTACAACTGGAAACTGAAACAGAACGACTGGAGACTGGTACGGCGAGCAGCTGACGGAGGAGGGACTGGTATTGTTACAACTGGAAACTGAAACAGAACGATGGAGACTGGTACAGAGTCGAGCAGACTGTGGAGATGGTATTGTACAACTGGAAACTGAACAGAACGACTGGGAGATGGTACAGGTCGAGCAGACTGACTGGAGACTGGTATTGTACAACTGGAAACTGAAACAGAACGACTGGAGACTGGTACAGGTCGAGCAGACTGACTGGAGACTGGTATTGTACAACTGGAGACCGAAACAGAACGACTGGAGACTAGTACAGGTCGAGCAGACTGACTGGAGACTGGTACTGTATCACTGGAGACTGGTACAGGTCGAGCAGACTGACTGGAGACTGATACGGTACAACTGGAGACTGAAACAGAATGACCGGAGACTGGAACAGGTCGAGCAGACTAACCACAGACTGGTACAGGTCGAACAGACTGACTGGAGACTGGTACTGTACAACTGGAGACTGGTACAGAACGACCGGAGACTGGAACAGGTCGAGCAGACTGACCACAAACTGGTACAGGTCGAGCAGACTGACTGGAGACTGGTTCTGTACAACTGGAGACTGGTACAGGTCGAGCAAACTGACCGGAGACTGGTACAGAACGACTGGAGACTGGAACAGGTCGAGCAGACTGACTGGAGACTGGTACTGACCAACTGGAGACTTGTACAGAACGACCGGAGACTGGTACAGGTCAAGCAGACTGACCGTAGACAGGTACAGGTCGAACAGACTGACTGGAGACTGGTACTATACAACTGGAGACTGGTACAGAACGACCGGAGACTGGAACAGGTTGAGCAGACTGACCACAGACTGGTACAGGTCGAGCAGACTGACTGGAGACTGGTACTGTACAACTGGAGACTGGTACAGAACGACCGGAGACTGGAACAGGTCGAGCAGACTGACCACAGACTGGTACAGGTCGAGCAGACTGACTGGAGACTGGTACTGTACAACTGGAGACTGGTATAGAACGACCGGAGACTGGTACACGTCGAGCAGACTGACTGGAGACTGGTACAGAACGACCGAAGACTGGTACAGGTCGAGCAGACTGACTGGAGATTGGTACTTTACAACTGGAGACTTGCACAGAACGACCGGAGACTGGTACAGGTTGAGCAGACTGACCAGAGACTGGTACTGTACAACTGGAAACTGGTACAGAATGGTACAGGTCAAGCAGACTGACTGGAGACTGGTACTTTACAACTGGAAACTGGTACAGAATGGTACAGGTTGAGCAGACTGACCGGAGACTGGTACAGAACGACCGGAGACTGGTACAGAACGACCGGAGACTGGCACAGGTCGAGCAGACTGACCAGAGACTGGTACAAACATCTGAACAGGAAGATTTATGACCAGATGATTGTGGAGGTGTATCATCTACAATTGGTGCAGGGTTAGCTACATTCATTAAACAAGAAATTTTACATTAATACTATCAACATCATCGATACAAATAATTAGATGAAGACTTGCAATATAAATTATAACAAATATTTTGGAATGTAGTTTAAGAATAAAATGTAATTGGCGAGCGAGCGAGACACTTACAGGGGTAACACAATCGAAAATCGGGGATGTTTGCTTATTTATTTATTTGTATATATGTATGGACGTACGTAAGGCATTTTTGTACTTTGACCCTCGCGTTTTTGTGTTAGTTCGGTTGTCGACCCGGTCCCAAACTTCACTAAACAGAATCCTCTGTTTATCGATCAGTACCCGTATCACCCTAATTGTTTACCTTTTTGAATTATTTTACTGGTGCAGTTAAAACGTGAAAACTTACAGGACTTCCATTTCTATTGTTAGTGGCGGAAGTAAGTCAATGCGCTCTTTGTCACGGTTATAAGCCGTGCGCAACAGTATTTTCTGTCCACTAGACTACTGCGAAGGTAAGTCTGTGTAGGTGCATGTCCAGTTGTGTCAAAGCATCGTGTGTTACAACTTCTACTTAGCTAAAGAATATCACAAAGAATACTTTTAAATAACGTGTATTGTTTTGTTGTTTTGTTGTTGTTTTTTTCCTTCAATTCAAGCAGTTGCAGAGAGTTGTTACTATGGCACTGAAATCCCTTTACCGTGTATGCGAAATTTAAAAACTGGACCTTATTTTCAGTAGCTTCAGTGTTAGAAGTCAAAATCATTCATATAAAAATAGTATAGTCTTTAGGCTCGCTCGCCATTTGTGCTCAAGCACATCACTAGTATATATATATATATGTCTAATACCAATCCCATACTGCATCTAATGTTTGAGGCTACCATTTCAAGAGTGTGACCACACTAATGTGATGTATTACAGTAGGAAAGGTTTATGAGACGGGTAAGGGTCATCATGCCAGGGTTGGGGTCAAATACATGAGTATTTGTATTTAAGCTGTATTTAAATACATTTTTTGTATTTGTTTGTAAAGGTATGAATGCAAGATTTTGTATTAGTAGAAAGTAGAAAATAAAAGATCTCCTGAAACATATTTCTATTGGACAGATTCATTCTATTGTTTAGCTCTGGAAAGCACAGAATCAAGTGTTGATTGGTTCATGCTGGCATCATTATATTGTAATAACTAAAGCTCCACCTCCTATTGTGAAAAGCTGCTGTTAAACTAACTGAATGTTTATGAATAAAGGGCATACTTGTGTCTCTAAGTTTCTGCAAAAGGACAAAACATTGGAAGAACTAATGTTTGTCAGGTGTAATTTATTTTCCCACGTAACACTTTACCTACTGTATTTGTGATGCAATTCAAAAGTATTTGTATTGGTAATTGAAATACCAAATCTAAGAAAGTATTTGTATTTGTATTTAAATACTTGACCCCAACCCTGCATCATGCTATACCAATTTATCAGGAATATACATGAAGAGCGTAATTTAAATAAGACCCAAACCAAGACAGAGACCTGCACAGGATCCTATCTAAGAAGTTTTCTAAGAAGTTTGTCTGGGGAAACAAGCTGGGGCAACTGCACATTCCAGAAAATATGGCGAAATATTTAACAATAAGCAGGATAACTTAGTTTCACAAGCAAATCTCTTGCCATATCACTCTGACTAGTGTAATAAGTGGTTTATTTTATGTTAGATATCTTCACTTCAGTAGTTCTACTAGGGTAGGTAACTCTTGGTGTAAAGGTGGCTGTGAAACTACCTAGGGCCTCCCCACACACCCAGCTGATATTTGAGCAGCTGCTAACCACCTGCTAGTGCCATATCACACTTTGGACTCCAATAAGTACTACATTTATATATAATACTTATAGCATGAGTCAGAGTACAATATGGGAAAATATTTTACGAGCATGCAAAATATTTTCACGAGCCAAAGGCGAGTGAAAATGTGGCGTGAGAGTAAAATATCATTCCCATATTGTACGACGAGTGTGATAAGTGATTTATTGCTTCTTTGAAATTTTTCTCAACCGGTTACAATACAATTTTCATTGATTTTACTCGCTACGCGCGCGCTACAAGGCGCGTACAATATAAACCGTACAATATGGGAGAATACAGAACGCTCGCGTGATGCGGAAATATTCAAGTAAAAATATCACAGCTGCAAGAAATATATATATATATATATATATATATATATATACATGTATATATTGAGAGACAGAAGAGCAGGCCTCATCTTCTCAAGTAATTATGACATCATCAACCACAAAAGAATACATACGTAAAAAAATAAAAATAAAATAAATAAACAGTACTGTGGCTGTTGGGAGAAGGAGGGTTGTGGTGGGTAGAACTATTTTCTTACAGAACCCTCTGGTACTAGTGGCAATAATCTAAATCACAGTGTCTACTGACTTGACATCTAATAGACAAAGTGACTGATACATTAGGCAACAACCACTCACCAGCCAATGTTATTCCGCCAAGGTGTTCAACCACTTGTTCCAGTCATACAGCGTTCACAATCACTGGTAAATGCAACCTGAACATTCTCTTCAAAGAATCCTACGGCAAGACCTCTGTACCCTAGAGATTCCAATTCATCAAACTAAAATACAAAATAATATAACCACAACAATAAGGATAATCATAAAAATGAAACACCAAAAAATGCGAACCCTCTGCACTACTACGTATACACTATTATCTATTACAACAATCATTTAAAAAGATCAGTTTGGCATACATAACCAGGTCAATATATACCTGGCCTGGCATCGAACTGTTGTACTTTAGTGTGCCAGAATTTTTTCTTTCGACTTAATTTTCTCAAAAAAGCTAGTCATCTTTTGGCTGTATGCAAATTAGATTTGCACTATGGGTAACACCCCCATTGTAATCATGTGAGCAAAGAATTTCTTACAACTAGAAGTAGGTTTACTTTTTGTTATATAAAGTGCTGGAATAGGAGGTGATGGAACAGCTGGTAAGTGTTCAATACAACCTCAATATTTTCTTATGTATACTGTGTTCATGACAGACAGCCATTTTCTAAATTTGTTGCTTTGCGACAAACTGACTGACTGACAAAGCGAGTGCTTTAACCTTCTCGCACTTCTGGGTTAATTAAAATAAACTCACTAAATTTTGAATTTTGGCGAAGATCTTCCCACCTGCCCTTTTCACCTCTTTGCAACTTCACCAGTATCATCACTGGAAGTGAATCTTGCCTTCTCGCTTGAATCCAACCTGCTGTAAAATAACCTAGCTTCTTTATTAAAGAACCCGCTTCCTTGCTTCCTCACCACCTGGGAAGAAAAAAAAAAAAAAGAGAAAAAAAAAAGGGAAAGCATAATAAAATACAATGACATTATAATCTATTGTGCACTAACATTTGTGGGTTCCATTCATTTGGTACGTGTATGGTCTCTCATACAGAAAGGAATATTAGCAGAAGTAGAAAGTAGTATGCAACAAATTAACTGAATGCTGTAGGAGAACTCTAGCACAATACATTGTCAGGAAAATCAATTATGTAGTTGTTATAGCAGGGCTTCATACAAAGCAGAGGGGGGATGGCCCTGGAATTAACCCCCCCCTCCCCAAAGAAAGCTGAATTTTAAATTATAAATATAAATGGTAACTCAGAGCAAAATTCTTTTTTTATTCAAAAATGTATATCAAAGCACAATTCCTTTGTTTGTTTGTTTGTCTGAAAATCTCTAGAACTTCATCAAAGTTTACAGCCAAAATCAGGGCCTCAATGGCAATTCTCATGAGCCGACCAAGGCTTTGGTCAGTGATACTTGCGTATACGGGTCTTAATGATCTTCATATAGCTGGAAGATCTTTCAACTGATGCTGTTCCAACTGGAAGGACTAGGATTAAGTTCAAAAGTTTAAAATGTTTCTGAAAAAATCCCCGTATACCTCTGAAGTGTAACAGTGGACAAAGCAGCTCGTATTATCATTAACCCTCTCTGTGGCCTATTTAGCCACACGCTAACCTAGGTAGGAATATAAAAAAGTTCCTCCCCCCCCCAGAAGAATATCCTGTATGAAGCCCTGTAATGTATTCAATAAGCCCACATATTTTGATGGTTATAGGCCACATTTGTCAGTAATGGTTGAAGCTACAGTTATAAAGCTTGAAGAGCTCAGTATCTGAAAGTAAAAAATAATTAATGGGACCTGTGTTCTCATTGTTCTTGTTGATGTTTACATTATACTGCAGATGGTCACACATTCATTAAGGATTGCATTACACAAAAATAAGCACAGAATGCTAAAATAGTATTATGAGATTGAAGAGAAAAATGACAATAAACACGTAAACATGCTCATTAGTGTAATGTGACTACAGTTTGTAGCTTCCATTTAATTCAATGGTTTGATTTATACAGATGATATAAATTATTTACCTTCTGATTGTCCATACTCCTTTAGAAATTGTTGCCTAGGAATTAATGGGTGTCGTCTATAAACTGTGACTTTATCTTGGCTTTTAGCATGCTTCCTGCGATAGCTTCTCTTCTTCACCCATCACTAATAACAAAAATGTTACACAAATCATCCTAATGTATACATATGAACAAACAACACTTATTTCAACCTGAGAAATGCTGAGACCAACATCAGTAGCAGCAACAATGATTAATGGCATCATCTCCTTGGACGTCCCAGTCATGCCACATTCAAAATGAGCATTTAAACGATCGACCTATGACAGTAGAAACAGATCATTGCATACCATACTACCCAATTTGACAAGTGTAACATGTGGTAGCTAATTGGCAACAGGCTAGACTGGATTCAACAATAAAAAAATAGTGGTATGAACATACATTAGAATTCTTCTATGGTCATGACAACAGGATTCCAATGGGTTAATTGATTAATAACATTCATTAATATACTTATTATCTACACTTGAAGAGTTTGCCAAGTAATAAATTCAGTCAATAGGTTTTCCTTACATTTTTTTCAGGGGAAATATATATGAAACGAATCATAGGATGAAAAAACAAAAACAATTTGTTTCAACAAGCATAATATTTGAGGAGGGAAAGAAAATTTAATACTTTCATAAAGCAAATATGAAAACATCACACTCAGTTACATTAATTGTAGGGTCCCTGTAAGACACAACATTCCTATTTTCTTCTTAATGTAATATTCTTACTTGTGCCTTAGTAAATTTCTTCCTGGAGTTTTTTTTAGGTTGTGGCTCAATTTCTTCGCAGCTGCTTTCACTACAGCTCTCATCCCCTACACCTTGCATCTCTAGTCATCCACCACCTCCACGATATAGTCATCCGTCATATTCCTGATACACCATACTCGAAGTTGAACTCCATAAAACCTCTTTCCCACGTGGCCTGGACCTTCAGCTTTTGTTCAGCGAGCTATCATAGCTTTTAGAAGGTACGGAGCGCGTAGTCGTGGTAACGGGATGAGGGTTTTCAATCGCGCGTAATTATTTTTTACGTCTAGGAATCCAACAAATCGAAGTAAGTTTGGAAGTTTTTTTTTCAAGTACGCGTAGAAATTTCCTGGATCAGCTTTGTCTTTTGTGAGTCAGGGGATGCTTCCCAGACGTCCTATGTCGCAACTCTTAGTACGTGAACGATAGAGACGGGTGTAAATAATTGCGTTGAGGTAGCTGAAAGTATTACTCTGGGAATGAAAATTTCCGTTTAGCATTAGGCTGCGGTTATCTGTGGAGTAGTTAGGATTCATGGAGGAGTTAGTGCTAGGGCTCTGCAAGGACACTATCACAGAGTTATAGATTAGTCACTTGAAAACAAATTTTAGGTGAAGCCATACAAACTGATAGGAAAATAATTAAGGAAATACATAAAGAACAGCTTAAGAAGAGTTGCAGGGTGTGGGGGAAGAGATGGAAGACTGCCAAGAGATCCTTCTCTTGCATCTGTAACAGTAGGCATCTCCAAGAGACCTTCAAAGTTGATGTCAGTGAAGAGGATATGGAATTCATGGCCTCCAGAATATTGCTTTACTTTCAGGGAGTGATAAGAAGAACAATCCAAGCTTACAAAAAAGGGAGTTCCTCATTGTGCAAATGCCATCACCAATCATTTTCAATGGTGTAGACATAAAGGAGAATGTGAGGTAAAAAATCAAATATATTAAAATATTATAATTATGAGGTGAAATAGGTATGTGATCAATTAACATATTTAGTAACTCAGAAGTGGACAGAACCAAAAAGTGCCTTCTACATTTGGCAGACCTTGTGGAATCACACCTGCATCTTGTATAGCAGCTCAAATGAAAGAAGTCGCACCTCCTTCATTATCTTCTGACCATGTTCCTCTGAATGTTTCTTCACATTCTATTGTGCAAAGTTTGTGCTGAAATTCCAGACAGGCACATTGACCTACAGAGTGGAGATACCTAAACCTACACCAGTGGTTGTAAGGTCTCTAAGATCATTTTGACCAATCAGTAGCTGGAGGGGTGGCTGGCGCAGAGATTGTCAGTTGACACCAGGGTGATTAAGTCCCTGTACTCCTGCCAGATAAGAATTACTATTTCCTCCACTTGCCACCTTACTAGCTAACACACTGGATGCTAGCTAGAGAGAGAGAGACTCAAGAACGACTTCTTCAAAACTTGGATAAGAACTGAACAGTGAAAAAGAGATGAGTGCATATATAACTACCAGAGTCACATGCCTAACAGTAAACAAGTTAAGGAAAAAAGGTGATACCTGACTACAGGGTGGCCCCGCAGACAAGTCTGACAAAAGAATGGACTCATAACACACACCAGAGGTATGCATACATGATTAACACAAACACACAAACATCTAAGTTCTAGGTGAAGTCTCTTGGACCTGTCCAGTAGCCTCACCTTCATGAATATTGACCTGTAACTATGCAGTTAATGTAAGAGTGGGGTATTAATTTGGTTGATGGGATGTTTTGTTGTTACTGCTTGTGAGCCATTATATAGGAAAGATTGACAATTGTCTATGTTAAGAACTTTTTAAACTTGAGCTTCGTTTACAGGAAGCTAGCATTGCCTATAGATGTGGAACTAGTTGGGAAGGAATGGGTTTAAAGTTTCTCGCCAGCGAATTTGTGTGTTGAATGAAATCCAATCAATTAAGACATGTGAGCCATGGACGTGGGAACTAAGTTAGGTTTGGTGGATTTTAGTTCCGTTTTATGCAGCTGTGGGCTGTCTCTGGCTTCTTTAGTAGCACGTGTTGTTGTCTTGCTATGTAAACTTTGTGTAGGTAGGAATATTTGACAATATCTATATTGAAAATTAGTTTCCAGGAAAGCTAGCATTGCCTGGAGATGTGAGCTAATAGTGAAGGAATGGGTTAAAGTTTCTCGCCAGCGAATTTGTGTGTTGGGTGGAGTCTAATGTGCAAGCCATGGAGGTGGGGGTGGGGCTAGGTTTGGTGGACTTGAGTTCAGCTATGTGCAGGTGTGGGGTGTCTCTGGCTTCACAGTGTGTCGTGCTGTAGATCAGTGTGTGCAGTGAGTAGGGTTTCCAGGTATGTGTTTGCTGGGAATGGGGCATTTTTGTTGGATTTTTTGGTAATGTGAAAACAGCAATTACGAGCGCTAATGTTTTTAGCATTATCCTACGTGACTAAGTCACACATGGTGAGGGGGTGTGTCCATACGTGCATGAAGGAGGGTTGTTTTTTCCTTCAACTTTGTCAGTAGAGTGGGTTGTTTTGTAAAGAAGATATCTGGAGGCGGAGTAAATCATATTATGTGTGCATTGTCTGTTGTCCTTTCCTCTCATAAGGAAGGAATTTTTTTTAACTTTTTTGACTTGTGAGTGAAGTTAAAATAACAATTGTGAAGGGAGCAGAGAGAGAAACACACTATCTATTCGGATGTTTAGTGTGTGTTAATAGCTCAGGCAACTCTGGTTTTATTTGTTGTTGTCTTTTCATATAAATTAATTTTTTTCGCTATTTCTAGTGAGTTTTATATAAACATGTCTTATTTTAGTATAGGACTTACTGCGATTTAATTATTTCAATGAAATGTCAATTTTCAAGTTTTTCAAGTGGCAAAACAAATGAAACAACAGCAATTGTGTTATGATGTTTAGATGATAGGTCAACTACTACAGGTTGTAGCAACTGATAGATTTAGAACTCATTACCATCCAGTGACGTGGAGGAGGAGCCAACTTCAACAAGTGCCAAACTACTGAAAACCCTTTTACCAGACTAATTTCTTAACACCCTGCCAATTGTTTGTGGTTTGTCACATCTTGGCTAGCTCACTCTACCCTCTCCACTGATATATGCTTGATCACTTGTACCCACACTTAGAGTCCCTTTGCCCAGCAATACTGCCCTAGGCTGACACCATCTTTCCCTGGCACAAATTCTAGTGGTTCGTCTTCTTGTCTCAGCTCCTGTAGATTGTCCATTGGTGGTTTCTGTTACTAGGCAACTTTTTTTTTTTGCAGCGAAAATTTGCCGCTTAGTGTGGATTTACGTGTGGGCAAGGTATCGATAGACGCTGAACTTGACCACATGTTTGCGTTACAATTAGGAAGGAATATTCCCCCAAAATTAGTAGCACGCCATCTGGAATATTGCTAGAAATTACACACATAAATGGGCTCTAATTATCCAACAAGTTAAAAATTGTATTTTTTTCTTATGCCCTACAGTGATTTCTTCTCACGTCTTTGCTTACTAATTCCTGAAGTCACTCTCTTCAAAGAAAAAAAAATTCTGTTTAGTGAAGTTTAGACTTGAGATAATGAAGAGTTAATTAGTATGGGGGTGTAGTAGTATGGTAGGCTGTTAATGTCCATATGTGGGTGTGGTCAGTTTGGTAGTAGACTGTTAATGTCCATATGTGGGTGTGGTCAGTTTGGTAGTGATTATTCTTCGCTACTGTCAATCTTAACTACTGTATTTTTCAACACTCGTGATAATACTGATCATTTGTGTGTGCATTGCTACAGAGAAGGAGGCGTGTCCCCATGCAGCCTGATTCTCGGACTTATCTACATTCAACGCCTGGCGAAGCTAAACCCCGCCTACATGACTAACGTGCCTCCACGGAAACTGTTCTTAATTTCTCTGGTAAGGCCACTGAGTGTATTGACATACTTGGAAAACCTATTGAAATGACGATGTTGCTACATGGCTACAATGATGATCATTGCACTGTGATCTTTTGTGGTTTTTTTATATGCCAGGTTATTGCATCCAAATACCTCAACGATGAAGGAGAAATGGAAGCTCTTACTAACTCTGAATGGGCCAACATAGGTGAGTGCTTTGGAGGAGGCGGGGTCATTAGATTGATGTAGATTTAAGGTCTTATTTGTGTTTGTTTGTGTGTTTGACTATAGGGGCTGTCCCCAAATCAAACCTGGATATATTGGAACGAAATTTTCTGTCGGCTATGGTAAGGTTTATGAGAGTGTTGAGTTGTTTGTTATATTTACAAATCTTGTCAGTGTAATTTCGCTAGTTCAGTTGCATTCTTGTAGTTATCCTTTTTAACGATGCTTTCAACGTGCTTCCAGCTAAGTGCTTACAGCTGAGTGCTTCCAGCTAAGTGCTTACAATCAGTGAATAACCTCACAGCGAGTTAGTAATGGCATGATTAGAGCTTGTCTGCTAGCTCAGGGAAGCCTTGCAACCAGAGCAGCCACATTTCTAAGCTGTCCATAGGGTAGATACCTGTCATTCATGAGGAACTTACTGAGTCCCACCAGACGGAGGTTGTTTGCTTCCACCCAGTGATGGCTCAATCTCTCACTCACTCACTCACTCGCTCACTGGCATGGCTTCTCCAGAACCTCCCTCTCTGGTGTTGATGACGCCGGCGCCATTCTGTCTCTCTCAGAGTAGTTGTGCATCTGAAGTATATTATAGTGACAGGTTCGACAGGCGGGGGGTAGAGAGGTGGGGGGTTGTCCTCAACCAGGTGTCCATTAATTAACTATCCTGGTGAGAAAGCCATGCCTGGAATGCCCATAGGACCTCAAGTGATCTCCTGTATGTTTCTTTCTGCAGGTGTGTGTGTGTGTGTGTGTCTGTTTATCCCATTGTTTCCAGGGAGTTATACAAATATGGAATGCTACAGATTGGTATATTTTGTTAATTAAAATGATATGGGATGAAATAATTCAGCTTTATTTATTGGGTTAGTCAGGAAGTTCACTATTAATAGATTACTAGTTATTTAGTAAATATACATAATGCTAGACAATTTTTTTTTCAAACTTGAGCCTTTGTCTGAAAGGTGTCCTCCCAAAGATGTCTTAAGTCTAACTAGGCAGACTCCCGTTTGACCACACCCCTTAAATTCCTCTGAAGTACACATGGATTACTTTTAAACTCCTTCAAGCAAGCACAGGAATTGTTAGGACATTGCTTTGTATTGTGTAGGATACTGATCATATTTATGTGATTGACTTGTGATTTGAAGGAATGAATGTTGATGCATCTGCAATGCTATTATTCAGTGGCCATGATCAGCAGTGTAAGAATTCCCCTTTCCCTATACTCTCCAGTAAGGCTTCTTCACAATTCTCTGCCTAGCTAGTCACCAAAGCAATGAGGCCGTAAATTTGGAGATAATGGCCTCTAGTTAGGCTCATTAAGCTCCATTCCTGGAAGCCACGAGATCTCATTAGCGCTCGTTGTTTAATCCTCGTTGATATTCTATCTCTGCAGTTTCCCTGTGTTGTTCTGTAGTGCCTGCATGTATTGTTGGATTGTCTGTTAGTACACAAGTCTGTGATGTCAGTTAGGAGTTATGAGAACTTATAGATTGCTTATTAGGATCAATTAGGGGCAAGAATGGCATGGTATTGCTAGGAGTTCTGACATTTCATGTTAATGGCCGTCTCAGGTTAATTTAAGCGATGGATTTAAATATAATTGGCTTTCCTGTGGCCATAAATAGCATTGTTATAAACATGTACTGCTTTCATTTTTTGAATGAGTAAATGAGAATTATTTCCAACCAGATCTTTTTTCTATAATTATAGAGAGATGTATTTACTGCCTTAATGATTATATTAATATTTTAACTTCTTTACGTCATACTGTATTGAGATGTTCCACCCCGTGTCGTTTATGTTTTCAAACTGATGAAGAATTCTCTGGGTCGAAACATCTTTTTGCTGAACTAGCAATGTAATATGAGAAAAAGTTAAAATCTCTTCTTTTTTTCCCTGTCGTATATCATATTCATCTTGGAGATACCAAGTATAGCCTCAGGTGTGGCTGCCATAGCTGAGGTCATCAAGCCTCCTATTAGTGGCGCCAATGACCCGGGAAATCACTCCCTTCAGGCATATGCTCCAATAATTGGGATAGTTGGGTCTTATTGTGAGGGAGGGAGGGAGGGGGAAATCTAATTTAATTATTTCCTTATTGTTTTCAGTTATTTATTTACGCACATCTGGTTTCCAGCCAAGTCCTTTGTTTTGTGTTTGTAGGACTGGAACTTGTACGTGTCTCTGGAGGAATTCTATGCATTTGTGAACAGTGTTGAAGGAAGGTGAGCGCATGAACTCTGTCTCCATCTTCTTCTTCCATCTCTAACATCCCACTCTTTCCAATTTCTTTGAAAATTATTTTTTGTCTGTTCTCCTTTTTTTTTTTTTATCCTTTCCATTTTTATAATTTTCCTCACCATTTGTTTATGTCCTGATCATAAAATGCTGTAGAGTATTAACTTTCGAAAAAAAGCTGAGAGGGAAAGTATGCATTACATTATATGTTCAATGTGAAATTTAATCAGTTGACTGTTTTTTCTTGTGCACACCAAGGGAAATAGCTTCCCTGTGTGGAGTCACTATATTAAGTTGTTCATTTATGCAGCACTAAATAGGAATTAACTATCATTTTGGAATTCTGTCAATGTTTGCTTTTTATATAACCAATTTGCACTTCCTCTGTATTGTGTTTCACCATGTGTCGCTTATTCCCCCCCCCCACACACCCACCCCTCCTCCCCCTCCCCATCTCTCCTGTGTTGTTGTTCCCACTGTAGTGTGGCGATGCAGCAGGCTATGAAGCGTGGCTGGATGAGTTACACTGACCTAGTGGCAATCTGGAGCTCCTCCAATGATTACACCTCCATGTTACAGCACACCACTAAGGTAGGCCACATACGCACGCACACACACACACACACACTGGTGATCAATATCTTGTTCTTATTTGAGTGAGTTGCACACTTGTATCTGCCATGGAGACAGTTATTCTAGCTGTGTGTATCATTATGACATTATGACATTAGAGTGTGTGGGAGTAACACTCTCTTGGGGTTAATATAGGTGTGGTCTAAATATCCTATTTGGGTGGAGTTTGGAGGTACGTTTAACCGGGTGCTGTTTCTAACACACCGCACTCAAGTATTTTAATGTGTGCACTCGTACTGGTATTGATGGATGTCAGTAACATTGTCAAAGTAACATTGTCAAAGGCTGTATAGTGGAAACAGGAGACTGGTAGAGCAACAAGTATTATGTACATTGTTTCAATTCATGTTTTGAAAGTGGTAAAGTATCATTAGTTGAATAAGCATATTGACATCCCATTCCATTGTCTATACCTTGCTGAGGAGTTATTAACCCTACTTTGACTGCACAATACTGTTTGCTTGAGGTAAATTGCTCACCCCCCCCCCCCCCCCCTCCTCACACACACACACACACACACTGAATCATCTAGTGCGCAATTAAGCGTAGCGGCTGGTTACCTAGTAGCAACACAACTCGCCCTTAAATGAACTAACACTGCACTGGGTATGTCTCTTCCTGCGCAAATGTCCGTTGTATGCTAATCCAGAATGCAGTTAGACTACGCCCCAGACAATCAAAGGTAGATAGGGTTAAGTTATATGGAATTGAAGAATAGTACAATGAAGAGTAAACGAATGAATAGGAAGTCGAATAATATTCAAGAAAATATGAAATGAAGAATGCGATGAATGGCTAGAAGAGTTGAACAACTGCAACAAAACTGAACAACTGCGCAACTGATTGGACTGGGCTGGGTCAGTCCACTATATACTGTAGCTCAGTCCAAGGGAGGTTGTTTTCATGAAGCTAATGCGTAAATGTGTGTTTGAATGAAGTGTGAATGTATGTTTGTCCTTTCTCAATAAGGTGTAAATTAGTAATTAATTGTTTATTGTTGTGCCATCTGGCCTATGTTTGTCACTTGTTTGCTTGCTCCAACACACACACACACACACACACACACACACACACACACACACACACACAGCTCCCCAAGTTGTTATCTCAAAGCCAGCTTAAACTTTATCTTTCTTTTACCAAAAATCTATTCGTTTTGTTGGAAGGTGGATAAAAAAATTTGGTTTGCTATTCTGTCTCTCTAGTTGTTTTTTTTTTGTTTGTTTTTTTAACCTCCTTGGACTGATCCAGGTGTATGAGTAATTCATTTGTAAGCCTTCTCAAACTGGAGCATTAAAGCTGAGGGTGTCAGGGTTGCTGATCGAAGCAATATGGTTAACCGATCACTTCCCCTGAAATTTAGTAATTCATTTATAAGGGATTTTGAAATTTTAATGAGGAATTTACCATGTTTGTGTGTTTGCTTGTTTTGACAGCTTGTTGTTTTACGGCTTCATAACCTGTAGGTGGATTTGTGAATTAGAAATGGTCTTGGAATGTCCAATTATGCAGAAGGGAATAGAAATAGTAACTGAACTGAGGCTCTGTAGCATCCAGGAAGTGTCAGTTGCTGTAAATGACTGACTTGGCACAGGAAAAGGAAATATGTCACTTCTCAGCTTTCACAAACAGGGAAAGGCCCAGTAGTGTACAGAGTCCTATCATATTGTATTGGATCGGCCAGCATTGCAGCTTTGCTATTGTAACAGAGTTGCTGAGAAAATGACTATTGGCATCACTGAATGTCGTATGGTTCAACATTTGGTGCTAAGTTTTCAGGTTTATTGTAAAGTTGTGGGAGTGAAATTACCTCGAGTGACAGGATTGTAATAAGATATTTACCATGAGCAGCTTGATTGCTAGGGGCAAATCATTAGTAGGAACATCAGTAGGATGAAATGCTGTATACAGAGTATAGGCTAATATTAGTATCTAAATTAATAGTTTGCAGAGATGAATTTCTACATGCCCAGGGGTGACAGCAGTAACATTGAAGTAATGTTTAGTGGCCAAATAATGCACAGCACAGGTACAATAAAATTAGTATACTACAATATCTATTCAAGTGACACAAGCTATTTGTTGACCCTTTACCAACTATTATTGCATCAGCCAACAAAGTACGGTGCCTTTTTATTATGAGGGTAATGTGGCAGAGGTTTATAATCATTTGACCTTTTACCCAATAATAGTGCCTTGAGCTCCAATGCTCCGTAAGCTGGTAACTATTAGGTGAATTTCTCCTCAGTGTGTGTGTGCGTGCACATGATGTTGGTTGTGTACATCTGAGAAATAGTTAAAATATAATATTATATATGTGTGCATGGTAGCAAAGGTTATGTTGAATGGTCTCCATCATCTTCACACTCCAGAGTGGCTTGCATGAGATTTATTTAGCAAAAATCTGTTGCATTTTTTTGAACCCCATTACTACTAATAATTTATGGAAGAATTTGTTAAGTCATTAGTTATTGTCAAGAGAGGAAGAAGATAGACAAGGTGATATTATCAATATGGTTTGTCAAATTAGCTCATCATCATTCAGCCAGGCATCTTATTTACCACTTAGTATGTGTGTCTCCTGGAATGTATAATGGCTGCGAGAGCTGGTTAAGCCAATTTAATCAAGAATGTTGTTAAAGAATGAAATATTGTTGGAGCTATTTCGCACCAATTAGAATACCACCCACATCCTATGCTTGCTACTAGGCACAAACAATGACTTACATGTTCATGTAACATGTTTTCATGGTACGCGTGCACTTTGATCTATAAACTTGAAAAAAAAATGCATAGAAACACAAGACCGCATCTTGCAGGTTGCTGTGCTCATAGATTCCCATTAGTTTGAAAGAGAACAGAAAATACTTGAGAATTGTTTACCCGTCACATGCTAGATTGAGTCGTATCGAAACTAAGTTCATGTGCGGGCAGAGTGGAAATTGTTTTTTCTATTCTTTAGCCCTTTGTATCGTTTTTTAAAATAGCAATTCCCATCAAGTTACCGGCAAGTTCCGTGAGCTTTTTTTTTAACTCCCTGGGTGCTTCCTTATCAAAGTTCATTTCTAGACCACTAACTTAAACAGACCTGTCAAGTCATGCCAGATTCAAACCACTTGTCTGGCATAAATTATTGGTTTCCATTAGTTTTTACTTCTTCCTCTGTTATGTTTATAAACCCAATACTGTTTAAATTCATTTATTTCAGGTTGCTTTTACTGGTGCCACCCTTTACCTGATGTGTGTGTCCACACTGCTTGCTGCTGCTCACTCGTTTTGCTCTGAAAGTGCCACACCCACTGGACCTCCCTCTCCTCTCTCCTCTTCCTCATCAATGACCTCCCTTCCTGGTTTCCCGCTGGACAGCAGCCCCTCTCCCATGTGGACCTCCAACTCCACTGTACAACTAGCAGCCTCTACCAACACTAAAGGTCATGTATTTGGAAGTCCTAGATCACTGCAACCGATCCCTCAATTGCCTGAAGTCCCTATGTTGACCCGTTCGTGGTGGAAGACGGATCCTGGTCCAAAGCCAGTCAATCACTCTATCAGCTCCCCTTCGCTCGCAAACATCGTCTGGATTTTTTCAAAATTAAAATATGGCTGGGATAACACATTCCATAAAGCAGATGGCGGTCTCAATTCTGAGCCAGGAGTAAGTAGAAAACTGGAATCTTGTGGCATGAGCACAGAGAGTGGTGATTATCAATTGGAAAGCAGAGTTCATCCTTCTATTCATGAGACTAGAAGCCTGGTAAATATTGAGCATGGAAGCAGTCACACACATGGATACAGCCTCCCACTTGGATACAGCCTCCCACTTGGATACAGCCTCCCACTTGGATACAGCCGCCCACTTGGATACAACCTCCCACTTGGATACAGCCACCCACTTGGATACGGCCTCCCACTTATTCCTAGTCCGGACCACACTATAGATGGAGCAAGAGTTGAGGTACCACAAGCCATAGAACTGGGATACAATCATAAAGGAACATTTCACTGGAATCTACTAGCAAATAATTCGTCGTTGTCAGAAGAATCTAGGTTTGGAACGTTTGGAGTCCTATTTCAATACTTGCTCTCCAGTTAGCTGGTATTGTAGTATTCGGTGCTCTGAGTTAGTACTAGTTAGTTAATAACATGCTGTCTTCTAGTTTAGAAACTACTCAAAACATTGTACAATGAAATTATTGGATCTCTAGTCAATATTGACAATTGATGATTTATATATTAATAAAATGGGTAGAAGTTATGGTCTAACTAGACATTTGATTGTGTTGCTGGTGGTATAATGATTGGTGCCCTAACATGTGCTTGATATTGTGGCACTACACAAACCCAGGTAGGTGTTGTGCTTAATACATTTAAATCTTGCTCATTACAGTGGAACCTCTGATAGTGAACTCTCTAATAAGCTGATTACCTCCATTTAGTGAACTTTCCACTTGCTCCCTACAATAGAAATCCATTATCACCTCTCTCGAACCAAACACCTTCTTATGACTAGTTCCAAATTGTTGTCAGTTGGGAAGATTTTATTCTGATAAGCACAGGCTATTGGTTGAATTTTACATGATCATGTCAAAATTATTAACTTCTGGGTAAAAAAAACGGATATAGATTCATAGTAAGGTGGCTTAGTGGTAATTATTAGGATTACTGTCACTGGGCGGATAAAAGCACCAAATTTACCACAAGGCTCAAAAAGGTGTACTCATTAATTGAAAGTGGGTCATGCAAAATATTTTGGCTTGGTGGCTAAATTTACCAAAGGTGAGTCATTTTTAAGAAAAAAACAGGTTTTTCCATAATATAAATTTTTGCTGTTACTAAATATTTAGTATGTAATTCACCAAAGTCAGATAGATTAATAAGGCAAAGGTAATCTCACTATGTTTTATTGTTTCGGCTCAAAAAATCAAAATTGTTTCAAATTATGAGGAAATAATTGGCTTCAAAGTCATGCAAGTATCAGATTTATTTGCTCATTATAGAATACAGACAAGCTGGCCAAATTCTTACACCAGACCTCTCCTAACTATGGTGTGTGTGTGTTGGGGGTATGACACACCGGTTGAGAGATCTTATCTAACTTAATGTTTCTTTTTTCTCCCCAACATTACAGTCATAAGAGGTAAGATTATGATATTTACCCAGCTAACTGGCACATATCAACATTAATTTCATATCATTAACCTCAATGGAGCTGAATTGGAGTCACAGCATCATCTGCTAGAAGGAAACAAGTGAGCCTGTGAAGTGTCTATCAGAGAGCCATGACTTAAGTGGTAGGATAGATGCCTATGTGTCAATTTTTGGCCTATATGTCAATTTTGGCAAATGTGAAACAGTTTCAAGATCTGAATGCACTTTCACTTAATTATTTTAGCAGTGTAACAGTTGCTGATTTTGAAGCTAACTCTGCATGTTGGCACAAGTCCTGCCAGAAGAAATTTCAGCAATACCAAGCTAGAAAGGGCAAAAAAAAAAAAAAGTACCTCCCCTGTCACAGAAATGAGAGAGAGAACACACTAAGTGACAGAAAATAGACGTGTCAAACTGCTTGTTCTGTGACAATGGACAAGAGGAAGGTGACCTCCTTTTGGTATCAACATTTGAAGCTGATGCCAACTTTCTTCCAACCATGATCGTGGGGCTGCAGGACATCCAGCTTCTTTCTTGGATTGAATGAGGAGATCTAATTGCAAGGATGTAAAGTGTTATTTGAATTGATTGGTCAATTTGCCAAATAGCTATGGAGATCACACCAGGAAGTCAAGTATGAAACCTGAATGAGAAGTTAACCGATCCTAAAGTGTTTGTTTAAGCTACAATGAGCAAGCTTTATATTCTGGAACTTTTCTTTTCAAACTATCTGAGATTCATACTCTTTATGTAAATCGTCTTGAGGATTTAGGTATTAAAATAGCCATACAAAACTAGGCTGAAGAATCAGTTGTTAGAGCATTTTTCAGAGAGCCACAGGAACAGTATGATAGAATGTTGTGATTGTATAAAAAAATAAAGGAATGTATAATATGCTTATTATATGCTTTTCTTTTATTTTCTATGGCACTAGTCTAAAGGATCAGGATAGGCATGCATGAATCCCAGGCTAGTCTCACTATTGGCCAGTTAATTCTCTTCAGTGTCATATAAGGCTTTCTGATTCTGCCGCAGTAACAAGGCACACTCTGGTAAGTAATCATGAGCTCACTATGGCAGCTCTGCAAATATGCAATGGACTCTACAGCAAAATGTACCTTATTGCCACTGTTCTACGAAAAAACTACCACCCCTGCTATGGTGGAGAATGGCATGAATGCTCTGAAACAAGCAATTGAGTTCCTTAATCCTGGACAAATCCCTGTTACTGTGTTTAATCAGTTTCATTTGCATTTGTGAAGTATGTACAGTGGAAATGGCCCAGGACTCATGGTGAGTCAGTATATGTTGTCATGCTAGGGGGATTACACACTGAAAAGGGCCTCTGGAGTACATTAGGTGATATTTCTGGAGCCTTATCAGATATGAATAAGTAAGACTGCACATTCTCCTATTTACCATAGAGTATGCACAGCAGGTGAGACACATCACTACTATTTTGATGCCTCATTAAAATAGCTAACAGATTGCTCGTTCTTTTGGAAGGAGATTATATTGCAATAGCAATGTCGGGTATTTGAGTAGAATTGACATCACTTAAGGAAGCTTTCTGAGACGGAGTTTCTTTACTACTGGTGCCAACTTGGTCTGAGTCTACTATTTATAGTAATGAAAAAGTTATAGAAGTCCTCCATAGTAATGTTAACCAACTTACTTGGTACTTAGGAAATATTGTCTCAGCCAGTGAAGATTTTGAACGAGTAGAGGATTCTAAAGAAGAATACAGAATACAATTATAATAATAAAGTATTAAATTTATTTAAACACTACCTACCTCCATTAAACCAAAACATTGCAGGTTCTGAGGGAGCTATTCGTATATTGTGAGCACTGCAGTGCATAGCCCATGATCTAGATTCAAATTTGACTTCATGCAGTTCACAACAATTCTCAAGGTGACATTTCAGACTGAAATAAGGTTCCACTTTGCCAGTCATAGTGCAATGTATTTAGAGATAATTGAAGTGTAAATTAGTCTTCAAGAGGTCTGGCTGATGTGGAGTAAGTTATTATTATTCTGGTATGTTATAGTGGTATTAGAAACTTAAGTACTAATAAAATGTATAGTACATACAAAGTGTATATACAAAGTGTAAATTAGTTTTCAAGAGGTCTGGCTGATGTAGAGAGTAAGTTTGTCATGACTCTGGTAGTGGCCAGAGATACCAACACTGTTGCCTCACCCACCACAGCAGAGGGGAGGAGTAATGAATGGCAGTAATGAAGGCATGGTCTCCACTCTAGCCATGATGGAGATGATAAACAGAAGGAATCAGATGCATACAGTGTCGGTAAATGGTTAAAGGTGGATGAAGAGCCTGTAGATGCGGCTTTATTAATAGTGAACAATGGAATAGGGGAAGAAGAAATGGAGAGGAAGGTGTTTTAGTAATTCCAAGCAACATGGTGTTTGCATGTGTTTGTTCAGTTCAAAGTAGAAAATAATATGAAACAGACTGAAGTGACTTAGACAGACAGAGGGCATGATGTTTACTTTTATGGTGAAACGTTTTCAATTTCAATGGTAAAATTAAAAAAAATTGTCACCATAAAAAAAATACTGGTAACAATTTGATATAACTATATGAGTAACAATAATAATAATAACAACAACAACAACACCGATAATAATAATCATTTCAGTTTAAAATTTAATTATGTATTTGCTTTTGTTGTTACTAAGTAAATTAAGTTCAGTTGTTACTTTTATAGGATTGCTTTTCACATCATAGGAGATACGGTGTTGGTAGCTAATTACGACAGTGGTACTTTGTGGCAGTGGATTGCAGGCTATTATTTCATTTCAAACTAGAAAGGTCTGCGAGGTGTGAAGACATTATAACTTATCATTGCATTAGAGTTGCATCTTCTAGTTAGTTTTCAACTAATAACCCCTCATCATGTACATGTACTCAGGAATCCCTTTAACTTGTAGCTAACTTGAAGTTATATTATCAGATAATATTTAGTCAGAACCAGAACCTACAGTGACCAACCAGATATACATAGCTTAATGGTAGAGGGCAAATAATAATATATTATTTATTGACGCATCTGAAGTACTTATATGCTGCTGAAAGTATTGCTAATTTAAGTACAGTTCATTTAGGTATTCTGGGATTATTAAAAATAAAAATTGAAGTATTAAAAAGAATATTGGAAGATAAAAACAACATTTTATGACATTTTTAGAGCTAATTTTAAGGTGTCTGCAATTGAGCTAAGTTCTAAGTTTATAAGTAATTTTATCAATCCATCCCAAGTTGGTGGATAATGAGGAGACCCATTCTTTATCCAGTCTATTAGTACCTCTCGACAACACTGCCTGACATCTCCCCGACGATGGCTATCAATACCTTGTAAGCGAGCTGAAGTTAGTTCCAGTAAATCTCCAGCATCATCGTACATTTCTCGCTCACTCACAGCTGCAGAAAACCATTATTCACAGCTAGAAAAAGAGGCCCTTACAAATGTCTTTGCAGTAAAAAAGTTTCATCGTTACCTGCTTGGGCGTCATTTTACAATCGAATCAGATCATCAACGTCGGCCGTCAGGTAAGAGAGCCTTAATTTTTTTCCTGGTAGCTGGAGTATTGCTGCCACCTGGGAAATCTCTCTCGTCGTCTGTTCCAATCAGCAGCTGGGTAGCTACCCCTTATTGTATCCACTCCCCCAGGAGGGTTTAAACTCTTGAAGACACGTAAGGTAAATGATTATAGAACTGAACTGAAGAAATGACCAATGACACGTGCGTGTACCGGCCTTTTATAGGAAGGCCGGGACGCACCCACAATTCTAAAACACGCACAGCAAAATGACTCTAAAACTCAAAGCCTCGTGCTATCTATAACATGTGCACGCACAACGCACACACATACAAACAATTAACAGTTCCATCTGTTCCCACAGTTTATGTGTTCAGGGTCGCTATCCAGCATGCCTGTCATTGCCACTGTAGCAGGGTGTGGCCCCACCATCAACCATTAAAAATTTTGTTTGGTGAGAACAAGGGAATTCCTCAGATGGCTTCCTCTTCCATTCAGCAATGGGCGATAATGTTGTCAGCCTACAACTACACCATCAGGTATAAGCCAGGCAGAGACTCAGCCGTCTCCCAAGTGCTACAACTTCACCTCATGTTAGTGTTCCAGAAGACCTCGTGATGGTTAATGACCACCTTTCAAGCACATCAGTTAACGCTTCCAGTATCAAAGAGTGGACAATTAAGGACCCCCTGCTGTCATCTATTGTTATATATTTAAGATCGGGTTGGCCAGACCAACAACTGGATAAGGAATATCAACCAAATGTTGCAAGGAAGAATGAACTCGACATGATAGACGGATGTCTCTTATGGTCATCTCGTGTCATTATCCCACCTCCTGGACGAGAGTTAATTTTACAGGATCTCCACGAGACATCCTGGAGTCAATCGGATGAAGGCTCTAGCTCATCCTATGTTTGGTGGACAGGCATGGATGCAGCCATTAAAGACCGCATCAAAAGTTGTCCAGTTTGCCAAGAGTCACGTCCTTCTCCAGTCCCGGCTCCATTGCATCCATGGGAATGGCCATCCCAACCCTGGAGTCACATTCATTTGGACTTCGCTGGTCCAGGTGTCTTGGCACGGGGGGGTGGACGTGGGGGGGTGTCTGAGAGGGGAGGGGGGGATAAGAAGAGGAGATGGGATGAGTGAACAGGGGGGAGTGTTAACATAAACTATTAGCATGAGTTGCACCAACAAATTTCGAAATTCCTTCATAACGGTGAAGAATGACCTTGTCTGTCTACTTGCTAGGTAATCCATTGTTGTCGAATATAATCCTGATTTTCTTTCTCTATTGTCTTGAGGAAGTAATAGAAGCCATTCTGGTGTTACTTCAGTGCCCTTTTAGTTAGAAGTCGAGGGTGTATGATGAAAATAAAGCAAATGGGATGGAGGGAGTAATACAGGCTGCAAGGAGGAGGGAAAGTGGGGACAACAGTGTTATTTCTCTTTGACGCCCCTCCAGTGGCTGGAGTCCACATAAGGGGGGGGGGTGGGGGGGGGGGGGGGTTTGCTGGCTTCTATTACTTCCTCCAAGACCATAGAGAAACTCAGGATTATATTCGCCAACCATGGATTACCTCGCAAAGTCGTCACAGACAATGGTCCTTCCTTCACAAGTGAGGAATTTCGAGAATTTTTGTCAGATAATGGAATTGTTCGTGTAACTACTTCACCATATCATTCATCAAGCAATGAATTAGCGGAGCGTGCAGTGCAAACATTCAAGAAGGGAATCAAGCACACAGCTGGTAAAACCATTCAGGATTCTTGTTCATATACCGCATCACACCCCATACTACCACAGGTACTGTTCCAGCACAACTTCTGATGGGACGTCAACTCAGAACATGATTGGATCGACTCTTTCCTGATTTGTCTCAGTGTGTTCAGAAACATCAAGCTAAGCAGTCATGATACGGCCAAACAATTGCGTTCCTTCATGATCGACGACTCAGTGTATGTCCAAGATTTCTCCTCACCAACTCTTTCTTGGATATCTGGAAAAATTGTGAAAGTATCAGGTCCACTTTTCTATCATGTGGAATTACAATCAGGTCGAGTTGTTTGTCGTTACGTTGATGCAGTTCGCAAAAGAGTAGCTTCTCACCTTCCACTCGTCACATCCTCACCTTCTGCATTGGATGGAGAAGATTTATATCTACCTAATGTGCCGCAGACACACCCAGATACTCAGGAAACTGCACGTGCTCCAACTTTACCTTTACCGACTCTGAATGCCCCACAGCAGTGTGATCAACCTCCTAATTGTAGATCTACTCATCATCGCCCACCACCTGATCGACTTAATTACAGTCTCAGAGGGGGAAGTGTGATAACGACTAAGGAACTTCAGAAACATGTCGACTCTAACACTTCTTGTCACTTTCATTCATGTACCACTTCACACCAATTAACAACTCTTTCATACCTAATGCATGCATAAACACCATGGTGTATACCACATATTAGTCTATTGTTTTTGTAATTCAGTCATTCTTTGAGATACGTAAAAAATGTCGGACTGGTTTTTGCGCCGCTTCGCTTGCTAAGCCAAGTTATTACACATGTATCAGGAATTTGCTATATTGACCAGAAAAAAAACTTAACACTTTTATAAAGCACTCTCATGAACAAGAAGGTCAATAGCTTCAAAGAGTGTTATTCATCATAGTCCAGGTTGAAATCCGTATTTGAACACATGTATTACTCGCTAGGTAAACATTGATGTGTGGGAGAGGTTCTTTGGCTTATCCTTTTCTGGTAAATATGTGTGAGGTTATTCTGTATGGTGAATCTGGTTTGCTAGCTATTCTCGATTAGTACAATGACTTGAATCTTTTAACTTTATTTTTTCTGTGGTTATCCTCTCTCAGTTACTGTTTTACACACAATTCAATTTCTACGGTGATACGGGTAATGGTCGCTAAACCAGAGGATACTGTTTAGTGAAGTTTGGGACGGGGTCGAACGCGGAGCGAACACAAAAATACGCGAGGGTCAAAGTACAAAATGACATACGTACGTCCATACATACTGATAAACAAACATCCCCGATTTTCAATTGTGTTACCCCTGTAAGTGTCTCGCTCGCTACGCTCGCTCGCCAATAATGTATACATACGTCAAAATAATTCACCCACGCTTCTAATTACGTAAGTTTGGTAAAGCGTTCACAGTTTCATTATTTTTCAATTAACTAGTGATGTGCTTGAGCACAAATGGCGAGCGAGCCTAAAGACTATACTATTTTTATATGAATGATTTTGACTTCTAACACTGAAGTTACTGAAAATAAGGTCCAGTTTTTAAATTTCGCATACACGGTAAAGGGATTTCAGTGCCATAGTAACAACTCTCTGCAACTGCTTGAATTGAAGGAAAAAAACAAGAGCAAAACAATACACGTTATTTAAAGTTTTTTTTGTGATATTCTTTAGCTAAGTAGTGGTTGTAACACACAATGCTTTGACACAACTGGACATGCACCTACACAGACTTACCTTAGCGGTAGTCTAGTGGACAATGTATCTGTTGCGCACGGCTTATAACCATGACAACGCCCTCAAAGCTCTTGACCGAGCGTTTCTAACGTTTTGTCTACTGGGCATCGCTACTTCGTACGGCGGGTTAACAAAACAAAATGTTGCTAAGAAGGTAACCCGGCCCGCGCAAGCGCGTAGGAGAAAGGGTACACACGTACGCCCACGCAAGAACAAAAACAATTTCTAGACCTAACTAGTGGTGTGCTTGAGCACAAATGGCGAGCGAGCCTAAAGACTAAACTATTTTTATTGACTTCTAACACTGAAGGTACTGAAAATAAGGTCCAGTTTTTTAATTTAGCATACAGGGTAAAGGGATTTCAGTGCCATAGTAACAACTCTCTGCAACTGCTTGAATTGAAGGAAAAAACAACAACAACAAAACAATACACGTTATTTAAAAGTTTTCTTTGTGATATTCTATAGCTAATACTGGTTGTAACACACAATGCTTTGACACAACTGGACATGCACCTACAGACTTACCTTCGTGGTAGTCTAGTGGACAATGTATTTTCAAGTAAATACTGTTGCGCACGGCTTATAACCATGACAAAGAGCGCATTGACTTACCACTGCCACTAACTCGAATAGAAATGGAAGTCCCTTAAGTTTTCAAGTTTGAACTGCACCCGCAAAAGAATTCAAAACGGTAAACAATTCCATTTCTAGGGTGATACGGGTACTGATCGATAAACCAGAGGATTCTGTTTAGTGCAATTTGGGACGGGGTCGACCACATAACTAACACAAAAACGCGAGGGTCAAAGTACAAAATGACATACGTACGTCCATACATATATCTAAACTAGTGGTGTGCTTGAGCACAAATGGCGAGCGAGCCTGATAGTTAGGTAACATAAAATGTTACTATGTTTTAGCTTACTTCATGCAAACACTATAGTTATGACATTTGATTTCAGCAAACAAATACAAAATCACTCTCTTACCTTATTAATGATAACTTTTGTAGTATCAAACATCAACATTCTGGTAATCTCAATCACCAGTAACTCTTGAACAAGCTCTCAGCTACGATAAAAAATAAACCAGTGTTATTATTTGTAATTTTAGCCAACAAATATGGAATTACTACTTACATCATTCTTGAGTATTGATAACTTCTGTAGTATCAAATTGAAGTTACTTTGACCAACTGAATTACCTTGAATTCTTGACAACAAGCTCTCACCTACAAAAACAAAAGACAATCAATTTTAGCGCACAAATACAAAATTACTTTCTTACCTCATTTTCTTAAGCAGTGGTAACTTTTGTAGTACCAAATTTGAGCCAATCTGACTATTTGAATTTACCAGTCACTGTTGACAAGCTCTTAGCTACAAAAAAGAAAGGCCAGAGTTAATTTTGCATATTTAGCTAACAATAATATGGAATTGCGTACTTATCTCAGCTTCCCTCGAGAAGTAGTAGCTTGCTTAGCATTAATACTACGGCATTCTGACTACCAACGGCTCTTGACAACCAACAACCGGCACTCCGTGTCCCCCCATAAAACGGCGAAGTTTTGAAATTAAGTCTGGAAAAGGGTCTTCAATGCCATAGTAACCTGTCGAATCAACTTTTTGTGTCTTGAAAACAAGCGTTTTAACAGGAATTTTCTCATACTTTGGAGCTTAAGTATAAAGTAAGGTTTGCTTAATGCTGTAGTTTCAGAATAAACTGGAGTCAAGCCTAAATAGCCGTGTTTTTAGGAGAAAAAAGTTCCCCGCACGCGCGTTTAAAGAGCATACGTACCATCCCACCAGTAACTCTTGAACAAGCTCTCAGCTATGATAAAAAATAAACCAGTGTTATTTGTAATTTTAGCCAACAAATATGGAATTACTACATACCTCATTCTTGAGTATTGATAACTTCTGTAGTATCAAATTGAAGTTACTTTGACCATCTGAATTACCTTGAATTCTTGACAACAAGCTCTCACCTACAAAAACAAAAGACAATCAATTTTAGCACACAAATACAAAATTACTTTCCTACCTCATTTTCTTGAGCAGTGGTAACTTTTGTAGTACCAAATTTGAGTCATTGAGACTATTTGAATTTACCAGTCACTGTTGACAACAAGCTCTTACAAATTAAAAAGAAAGGCCAGAGTTATTTTTGCATATTTAGCTAACAAATATGGAATTACGTACTTACCTCAGCATCCCTCGAGTAGTAGTAGCTTCCTTAGCATTAATACTTTATGTGTGCTGCGTTTTTTTGCCACTGCTTTCGAAGTTTATTCAGGTAATTCTGTTATCGTTACTACAATGCATTGGTCCACTTCCTTAGTCTGGGATCAGACTTTAGATTCTCTCATGCTAACTGAGAATGGAAAGGGTTACACTGTGCACTACAGCTAGATGTAATTTCTGTCCTATTTTTCTGTAAAAAGCGTCTGCTCGCTCGCCATGCATTTGCGCTATTTGAGCGCACCACTATAGTAATCATTTTAGTTTGCATTTATTTACTGTCAGGTATGTACTTTGTGGTAGTGATTGCAGGCTACTATTAGAAAGGTCTGTGAGGTATGGAGACATTATAATTTTGCAATGCATTAGAATTGTACATGCACTCAGGACTGTCTAACTTAACTTGGGACTAAGTTATATTGCTGGATAAATATTCGCATTTTGTCAGAACCTGAATCAAACAGTGACAACCAGATATACATTGCTTAATGAGGGCCAATATGATATTTTTATTGACATATCCCAATTAATTGGTTATGCTGATAGCTAGCTAATTAACAAACTTAAGCATAGCTCATTTAGGTATAGCTGTTGGGATTAAAAAAAATACATATCAAAGTATTAAAAGAAAATATAGGAAAGTTTAAAAAAAATATTTTAAGACTTTTTTAGAGCTAGTTTTAAGGTGTCTGCAATTGTGCTAAGTTTTAAGTGTACAAGCAATTTTATCAATCCATCCCAAGTTGGTGGATAATAAGGAGATCCATCTTTTATCCAGTCTATTAGTACATCTCGACAACACTGCCTGACATCTCCTCGATGCTGGCTATCAATACTTTGTAAGCAAGCTGGAGTTAGTCCCAGTAAATCTCCAGCATCATTCCACTTGGCATTCATCTCATCTCTCACTCTGAGAATCTGTGGCTGGCCATCTTTGTCTGTCCACTCTAGCAATGTCAAATTTCTTAAAGAAAATTCAAGACCTGAAAATTATAACAAAAAATGAAGAGCACTTAAACCACTAACTTCTAGCCAGTTACCTGGTGTAGCAACAGCTGCAGAATATCTAGGACACTGAGCCGCCTCAACAGGACTGTTGTTGCTGGATGCATGCTGGTGTGGAAATTCATCCTCTGAAGTGACAATTCCTCTGGATGCTCTACCTACGATAATTGCAATATATAAAGGAAATGAATGAAGGATGCTGGGCTAGCTACAAATAAATTAATCAAAGTATTACATTCTATAAAGGAATGGGATTATTAGTATCACTTTCAACTGTCTCAGAGAATTTCTTTGCTTTATATTATAGCCTTAAGGGTTTTTCTTAGGGCTAGCATGTATTTTTCTTTCTGTCTCTACTTTGTGATGATCAAAGCAATGCTGGTATATCCATTTTTTTAAGCAATTCTCTGCAAAAGCCAATTTAGCCAAACACTTTAAAGCTGACCACACCACCCTGACAGGAAGTAAACAAATACATTAATTACATTCCCATAGAACAAAACGATATATGGATGGTGACCAGACCCCTCCACCGCTCGGTCGGTAAAGGGTCTGGTTCTTGAGACTACAGCTAATAGTCACTTATATATTGAAACAAATAAATCAACAAACACAATACAACACAGAGTGACATACATTTGACATCCTTTGAGGATGTCTTGTCGGGCGTAAACTTGACATCACTTAAGGAAGCATTCTGAGACGGAGTTTCTTCACTACTGGTGCCAACTGAAGGTTTTGAATGAGTAGAGAATTCTAAAGAAGAATATAGAATATAATTATAATAATAAAGTATTAGATTTTTTAAACATTACCTACCTTCATTAAACCAAAGCATTCCAGGTTCTGAGAGAGCTATTCGTATATTGTGAGCACTGCAGTGCATAGCCCATGATGTAGGTTCTAATTTGACTTCATGCAGTTCACAACAATTCTCAAGGTGACATTTCAGACTGAAATAAGGTTCCACTTTGCCATAGTCATAGTGCAACTTATTTAGAGATAATTGAAGACAGGTATCGAATGTTTGCCGAAGTCTACTACAAACTTCACTTGGTGAAGTTGCTCTTGGAAGAGCTAACTCATTTGGAGGGTAATTTTGAAGAACAGCACTGACTTCAAGATGAGAGAGATGACTTCTGAGGCAAATTTGGTCCATATCTAGTGAAGAATTTACCTGTAAAGATACTTGGTCTTGGTAAATTTGGTTTTCTAACAAATCAAATGTTAGATTCTGATCTCCTTCAGGATTCAATAAGAAAGAAATGAGCATACCAAACAAACCTTTAGGACAGTGACCAAGTTTGAAAGTGATAGCAAGAGGAGCAATAACAGTGCTGATTGTATCTGATGGAGACTCTTCGACATGATTTAGAACTGAAGGTATGAAGTATTTGAGCACTCCCTTCTTGTCGGTAATAGAAACAGCTACACGAAGGTGAAGAAGAAACTTGAGAAACTGGTCTGGTGTGATTTTGTCCTTCTTACTCAAAAGATTTTTAAAAACAGAAGCTTCTAAAATTCCTCTCTTGCAGAAACTGTCTTGCTGATTCTTTGGTATAGATCCAGATGACAAGAAAGTTTCCAGTATAAGTTCAGTGACTTTGTTAAAGAGAACTTGAGGCTCTTTAATAATGACATCTGATAGACCTTCAATGTCGTAGTGCTGGATAATACCTACTCTGAAATGAAGGAAACGAAGGAGTAACCCCATCTCTTCTTCCTCAATATAAAACTTGGCTGCCAATTTCTTGCAACGATCCATCGATAAGACAGTCTCGTGAATACTGTGTAGTTCCAGACAGAAGAGTAGGTAACTCACAGGATATTCTATCAAAAACTCATCTCTATCCTGAATGAATTTGTTGATATCAGAGCGAAGCTTCTGAAACTGCTGGTCTTCACTGCTGGTATTGTCTACCTTATACATGACGATGTTCAAAGGACCATTAGAATAACGAACTAAGTGGAAGAAATTTCTCTCAAAAATCATTTCATGAAGCATTAGATTGATGCTGTCAAGAACTGATTGAGCTTCTGAAGTGATTCTGTCAATATGTGTACCTACTATAAAGACAATAGGCTCATGACACATTGAGGAAACCTTCTCAAGAACACCTTCTTCAGTAGTCTGTATGGCAGAAACACTGGTAAGGAATTGAATGAGAGCATCCATTGTAGAAATAGTGGATTGATACTGGTTGATAATTTCTCCATTGGCTGATCTGTACTGAATGATGTTCTTTGTATGAATGTCAATGTCAGTTCTCATGACAAAGATAAAAATAGAAGGACCAAAGATCAGAAGAGAAAGGCTCTCTTGAAATTCCACCTGTCCGCCTGTATCTCTGATGTAAAGAGAATTTTTAGTTTGCAAATCTGCAATATTTTTTATGTTGAGTTTATTCAGTACTTCTCTCACGTGATACTGAATGTCAGACCCTGGATAGTCTAGCTGGTATGGACTGGATTCATAATGCTGCAGCCGTGGCCTTTTTATGGCATTTCCTGGAATAAACTCTTTGAAACTATCCAATTGAGAAACCACAGACTCATCAAAGTCAGTGGCTTTCCATGTGTTGTCTTCACAGGCGTAAGCTGGAATATGTGTAGAGGAGGGGTCTATTTGAACTACTACTATTTTCTCACACATGCCAGTGGAGGGATAGTACACACGAAGTGGCTTGTTCAGGAGACGATCCAGCAACGATGTCTTGCCAGATCCAGGGAGTCCTTTCAGTAGAATATTGGCTATCTTTCTTCTGATGCTTTGTTTATTAAATATTGCTGATGTCACCTCATCAGTGAACTTGTGCTTCTCAGGAATCACTTTACCTAATAATCAAACATGAAACAAATATCTAGATCTCAATCTAAATGCATTTACAATATTTAATTATAAGACATAAAACTGCTAAACTTGGGGTTAACAGCACATGGCACATGCATGAGATGGCATAGCAGTCATCCTGTCTCTTTGTTCATCTATCATGCTATGATTTTGGAGATTACTGACAATGAAGCATTAAATTCAGAGCTCGAAATAGCTTTGGGTCATGGACAACATCTGGTTAATTTCGTCAAATGATCTGATGCAGTATTGGTAAGCCAAGTAACTAGGTTAGGGCCCAGTTGCTCTTGGCTATCCAGCACTTGACCATAACCATTGTCAGTGCTCTTCCTTTTGTTGGAATGGTTGACCTATCCGTTTCTGAACTGAAGCCATAGAACTGTTGTCAATGCTAGGCTGCCGCTCGGGATTAAATCTCCCTGTCATAGAAATTTAGTAGAACTGTTGAAGTGTTCAGTGTGTATAAAGTTTCAAGACAAGCTTTGCTGCATGAGAAACTTCAAACCTGGCTTTATAAATGGTTCAAAAAATTTAGAGCTTCCTGCTACAAGGATCACATGGCCAGTGACATGCACACACGAACGATGTTGCTATTGAAAAAGAATCTTCATTGTCAGTCTTGGACTCCTCCGAAGGGTGACCTTCACCATAAAAAATGATTATTTTTAATTTTTGACTGTTTATTTTATTTATATATTTATTCTGTAGTTTGAAGCTGTGTCCAAAGTTTCAAGCCAGTTGGAAATTTCTTCATTCATTTATAATATTTTACACCATCACTACTTACAGTACTCACATTGCCCAGGAAGTATCTAATCTTAGTTTTACTGCTACTGCTTGTACAGCGTGTCTTCTTTGTATAAAACTATAGCTCATTATAGTTAAAAAATAAAACACACAGAAAGAGCTATTCAACCACGTAAACTGCACTTCAATGGGGGCAAGTGTGACTGACTGCGCACACTGAGCAGTGCTTGCTTTTTAAATATAAACTTCACGCGAGTGTTGTATCGTCGTCTCCTAAAATTCCAATCCTAACCGGTGTTATAGGAGGTGTTAGAAAGCATCCCTGAAGCTCTCACAGAACCCTGTTGCGAGAGAAAGCTACAGTGGGATCTAACACTTGGACAGAGTTAGCAAGCTAAAATTAATGGTGGCTCATTAGGATTTTTTGGGGCGCTCCACCACTGTATTGCAGCATACAGGTAGTGAGTCCTCTCCTGAACTTCCAAACAGTACTTCAGGATTTTCGAGAATAGGCCACCTAAATATAATTTGCTGGGCCGTTTAATGGTGTTTTAGAGCTGCTTCATCACTAACCTGGGCATTCCTCGACAGCTTCAGAAAACAACAGTGTTAGGCAGGGGCTGGTTTCTTGTGTAACTACAGTTGCCAATGGTTCCACCACACAGTTTCACAAAGAAGAGCTATTGAAGGTATAGCTTATGTACCAGAGTTGCCCTTAGAAGATGAAAACTATGTAAAAAGAAGAGCAAACTAAGTGTCTACGATAAGTCAAGGTGCTTATATGAGGCAATAATGAGGCACAAGGCCCTTGAAAACTGAGCTTAATACAATGTACAGTAGCTTCTACATTCATAATCTATATAATACGCTTGTGTGTCAGTAACGACGACCGACGGTGTGTACCGTATAGCGGGAAATTTCCGTGGGGTTAAATTTTCGCGGAACTGCTTGCCTTAGAAAATTCGTGGGTGAAATATTTGTGGGTTGATTAATGCTAAACCACACCCACTTTCTACTCAGCGCTGGCATGGCCACTTTCTCCGTTGAGAGCGTTGTGCGGGGGCTTTCATGTATATCAGGAAGGATCTTGGTGAGCAACTACCTTGCAGAAGAGATTTAGGAAACCCTCACGATCCATCTGCAGTAGGCATGGTGAGGGCTGCCAGAGTAGTTGGCCATGTGCCTAAAAGGATTTCATCAATATGTTCTGTATTTCTACGACGTGGAGGGTCTATCACTTGCACTGTGACTGGTAGCAGACACTACTCAGGAGATCTGCCACAAGGAGGCCTGGAACTCCCCTGTACATTGAAGTTCGAGGGGAGGGAAAAGGAAATTACCAAAGTTAAGAAGCTGATTAAGTTAATGCTGTCTTCAGTACCTTCCAAGGTTGAAACCAAGGATGGACCTTCCAAGTCTGAGCTAACCAAGGATGATTTGCAATCTGGATATGAAAAACCTCCAGAACCAAAGAAGTAGTAGGGTCAAAATGAGTGATTCCGTGACCAACCTCCGGCTACCAAAGTTTGATGGTGGATTATGGTACTTTAGGGTATTTATTACAAAATAAGCTCCCCCGCCTCTCTGAGAAGTTTGGGCAACTCTCGGCAGAGCGTAAAATCTAAAATGGCCACTGGCGGCCATATTAAAAAAATCAAAGGGTTTAAAAACCTCACCAATATCTCTTTTTTGACTAATTTGAGGGCAAGGAATCCATTTCTGAGGTTATTTTTGTGATTAGATGTCTCCTTGACAAGATAATGAACAAATAACAAAGAATTACAATTATATGCAGGTACATAATAAGGAAATACTATAATTCAGTCAGTCAGATTCATCCAAAGAATCTAGAGCTTCATAATCAGACTCAGCTTCTGAATCAGAATCAGAGTCAGAGTTAGAATCAAAGTCAGCCTGTGAAAGTGAAGGGACTGGAATTGAAAGAGGAAGGGCAGGTTGTGTGTGGCGCACTGGTTTACAGTGGCCATTGACGAGTTCCCAGCCATGTCCGATAGGGGAGGGATGTCTTTTCATATCAGGATGACGCTGTACGTAGGCCAAGTAGTTGGCACGCTTGATGTGCTGAGTTAGACTATCGTCATCGGGAGGCAGGCGCATCAGGGATTTTTTCTTCTGCCCTTTCCATTTGGCTGCACGAGCCAGATCCAAGGATGAACTCCGTGCATCACCATACACGTAGCGGATAACATAGGACTTGAGGTCTTCCAAGACATCTTCATTCAATGGAAGATTTTCCCCACACTTCAAGAGGAGACTGCAGGCTTCAAGATTCTTTACCATTTTCTCATAGAGAAGTGTTTTGCCATGACCACAGAAGCAGCTGTTGGCATCACAGCCAGTCATTACGTGAAATGATATAAGGCATTTGGCAATGTCCCCATCAGTGCACATGCCTCTGCAGAAAAGAAACTGCCTCTTTTTCTTAACACAAATAATGCCAGGGATATCACATGAAATAGAAGCTGCCTGGATGTACACATCTGTGTCCTCTGCATCAATGACAACAGGGTTGCTGCCAGATGACCTCAAGGCTGCATAGAAGGACAGCATGATGGTATCAGCTTCACATTGATTGAAGCTTAGGTCACCTCTGTTACTGCCAGATGAAAGGCTCACACACTCCTCACCAACTGAATATATCAGCTCTTGAGTAATGGACTGGGAAATTTCTGAGAGTTGAATTTTGATCTGTGCTTGGAGACGCTTCTTAGCCAGCGCTGCACAGAATGGTCTTAAACACACGGGGTGAGGGAATGTATGAACCACTACCGCTGGTGTCATACACGACCTCACTCTGATTTTTCTGAGGAGAAACTTAAAAGCCGATGCCAGCACCAAACTCTTGCATTAACATCTCCTTCACATAGCTTGACTTGACCCCCAATATAGGTAAACCATATGCGCCAACAATGCTTTTATAGTCACGTAGTAGACCCTGAATTGTCCTGATCTCATGGTCATCAAATATGACCTGACGAGCATGGTCTAAGAACATGGTCTGTGCCTCACGAAGAGTCACTTCATGCAGGAGAGGGAGCTTTTGTTCAACTGACATTTTTTGATAGGCACCTACGTATTTAAGCCAGCATTTTTGGTGGTACCTTATATCACTTGCAAATGGGTCAGTGATTGAATTTATAAGGCAGTTAATTCGGTCCCTCATGGAATCATCTTGCAATACTATGGTGTGACTTCTAAAGGCATTCCATGATGCTGTGTAAAAAAGGAGAAGCCATTTGCCGGTTTGTTCAGGATGTTTGGTATCTTCAGGTTTCATGCACCACACACAAAGATGTTTGTCATGCACAGTACCTGTGCTTGATCGAAGACGCTTTGGTGCAGACAAGGACAACTCTTGATCGTGTTCACAGGTGGAATCATAGGTTTGATTATCATGAGATGCTGATTCTCTCTCCCGCTTTCGCTGCCTATCTTGGATCTATTCAGCTTCTGCGAACTTGCTATATCAATTCGACAATTATTGTGCACATATTTGCCACAGGGACCCAGATCCCAATTCACAGTATCATACACATTCTCAAACTTATCACAGCCCTTCCAGTTTAAAGATTTAGATTTGAGTTTTCCCCATACTTCTTTAGTAATGTGGTCACATGAATCTGATGCCTCACATGGTTTCCCACATTGAAGAAGGCATTCAAACTGTGTAGAAGACATTTGATTGATGAGGATGTGCACCCTGTGTGACTTGTTCACCCTGGCACAGAAGTCTTAGGTATCTGAAAGAAAATTATCTAGTTAGCTTATTAGAAAACTGTACAAGAATAGAGCAACTAACCAGGACAGAGATTTGAAGAGCCAGAGGCTAACCTAGAGCTGTCACTTAGGTGTGCACAGATGGACAAACAGCAGCTGCATGTGCAGGATCTTGCAAGAATTACTTAATTAGTACAGAAGTACATTTTTATCACTAGGAGTGATAATAATTTGGAAGAATCTGACTGACTGAATTACAGTATTTCCTTATGATGTACCTGCATATAATTGTCTTTGTTATTTGTTCATTATCTTGTCAAGGAGACATCTAATCACAAAAATAACCTCAGAAATGGATTCCTTGCCCTCAAATTAGTCAAAAAAGAGATATTGGTGAGGTTTTTAAACCCTTTGATTTTTTTAATATGGCCGCCAGTGGCCATTTTAGATTTCACGCTCTACCGAGAGTTGCCCAAACTTCTCAGAGAGGCGGGGGAGCTTATTTTGTAATAAATACCCTAAAGTACCATAATCCACCATCAAACTTTGGTAGCCGGAGGTTGGTCACGGAATCACTCATTTTGACCCTACTAAAGAAGAAGCCGTTTTACGTCACCGAACAGGAATGTAGGGAGATAGAAACTAGCATTACCAAGGGGGATTTACTATCTGACATACCTATCAATTTAGCCCAGAACTTTCTACAAGCTGAATTTCCGAACATTAAAGGATTGCAGTCCACATTACTACAATCTAAGAAGAGATTGTCCCCACATACCAAGAACCAGTTGCAAATAATCCATAGTCAAGGAAACCACTGGATTGTGGTATCCAGTATTGACTGTGATGGTGGTGTTGTTAATGTGTACGATTCAATGTACAGTGAGCTTGATCCTGACACCGAAAAGGTGGTCTTCAATCTATTTGGGACAGTGAAGCTTAATTTTGTAAATGTGCAGAAACAGAAAGGTGGGAGTGACTGTGGGTTATTTGCCATTGCAATATCTACTGCAATTTCTAATGGATTAAACCCCTCGAGAATAATATTTGATCAAGCAGCAATGCACAGTCATCTAGTTACATGTCTTAACAACAAGAAAATGACATTATTTCCCACTATAAGTCAGTAGTATACATCATTAGTTAATAATTATTATGATTCACGAACAATGTTTATATTAGCTCCTTTAAATCCATTTCTTATGATTTCTGGCTTGGACAGAAAGTAATCATACATGCTGACCATCCACTTGGCCCCCAATGGTTTCATAATACTCAGTTTTAGATCAACAAACTTGGCATTGCCACCACCTGCAGCCTTTAGCTGGTCACAAAGCTGCGTGGCATACCAGTCCTGGAATTTCCCACGTAAAAAATTCTTAGCAGCTTTGTTGACACTGACATCTAAGGGCTGTAGTCTGTCTGTACAATTAGCAGGAACCATAACCACACTGATATCATTATCTTCCAGCAGCTGTAAGATAGAGCTTGTACATTGACCCTTGAACTTGTCAAACAATACAAGGGCTCTTTGATCAGAAGAGAGTTTAAGTTCTGCCCGCTTCTTCTGGACATATGGAATTAGTATCCCTTTAATGTAGTCTTCCATTGTATTCTCATTAGACCAATGATTGTGGCTAAATGTTATGTGCCAATCTGAAGGAAATGAATACGTGGGAAGGCATTTCTTTGTCTTACCCTTATAAATAAGTTGGATGGGTAGAAAGTCTCCAGTAATAGAACAGGCGAACACGGCCGTGATTTGGCGCTTATCATCGATTCCCGCTATCTCCACCCTCTTTGACCCTTCCTTTTCCATGGTCCACGATGATACTGGAACGTAGTGGATTCCAGTTTGGTCCCAATTAATTACAAGTTCATCAGGTATTTCATACATCACAACATTTGCCTTAATGTCTATCAAATACTGTTCTTTTAGCTCCTCAAAGTTTTCAACACTCACTTTAGACTTCGTACTGGCTCTTCTCTTCACCAGACCCATTCGGTGAAGAATACTCTTGGCCCAATCCTTGGTTAAGGCAATGTGACCACCTTTGCTGAAAAGTAAGTTGCTGTCCTTGCTTCGTACAATACCTTCTGCACATGCCATAACTATGGCTGTGTTTACTACAGCTCCATTACTGCGTAGAGCAGTTATGTACGCCTGTACTTGCCTGTCCAATTCTTCTCCCAATAATAACGGACGACCTCTCCTCTTCTCAGGAAGCTTAGTGACATTCACAGGTTTATTCTCCATTTTTCTCTTCTTTATTTCTTTGATATAACTGTCCCTCCAACCCCAAATCGTAGTCTCCTTCAAAGTGAATTGGCTGGCATAATGGCGAATAGTGGATGCCCCTCCATGCTCAGCAGCCCTACATCCTACTTCAGCCTTTTGTTTTTGGGTGAAATTGGCATAGTGACTCCTTTTCTTACCAGAAGCTGCCTCTAGGTGTCCACATTTCTCCACTTCACTGTTAGCAGCTGAAATTGAAGATGATGGAATAATCTCTGACAGTGGACCTTGAGGATCTGGGAGCCCGTTTGTTTCTCCTTTCTCCGCTCTCTTAAAGTACTTCATCAGAGACATCACTAAAATTGCTGTGCTGAATCAGGCCATGCGTGACCACACCCCTTTTTGTCGTTAATGAAATTCGAGGGTTTATTATTCGCGGATAAGGGTTGAACCTCAAAAACCACGAAAATTAAACCCCACGGAAATTTCCCGCTATACGGTATTCATGAATTATTCATGAGCTTGTATGGTTTGGTAAAATATCTCAGTAGAAAGCAGTTAATTCTAAAAAGTGGGTGCAATTGACAACAGAAGGCGGCGTGGGTTACAAAAAGGAAGGCGAAAGTGCGGAAGAGAAGGTGAAAGGTGATTAATCGCGACTATAAAGCGTGTGGAATCGGCGAGGTAAGGCGGTGTAGGTTTAAAATGGATGGGAAGAGAAGGCAAAAAGGCGAGCGATTAATTGTAACTAAAAAGTGAGTGGAATCGAGGAATAAAAGCAGGGGTTAGTTTCCAAAAGGAAGGTGAAAGTACAAAAGGACAGAATTTCAGAAGCAGGAGAGATTGACAAAGAAAAGGGGACTCCTTAACTCAAGAAGAAGAGCTGAAGAAAGGAAAGGTGGGGTATAAGAAAAGCTCAGATAGTTCTAGAACAAAGAGAGCAGGAGAAGGAACTTATGTAACTTAACCAATAGTAGAGAATGATAACTGAGCAAGACAACTTATGCTACTGCAACTTGCAATGCATCAAGGGACACTGCACTTTGAATGGAACTCATGGTGGTGCTCATTTTTTGTCACGGAAAATAGTGAAAAAATTTTCCTCTCTATGTTGAGTCTCTAAAGTCAATAGTTCCATGGCTTTGCATTAGACCATACTCACTGTGCTCACTGGCTGCCAGTCCACATTCATGACTTAGAAAACCTTCCACAGTCTATTGTCAAGGAATTTCAAGACCGTGGTCACTGGGTTGTTACAAAGACTACAAATCACCTCTCAGCAATGCCTATAAATCAAGCCCATAAACAAAACAATATGATGGTTGCAGTGGTGTTGTAGGACTGACTGAAAACCCAGCAGCCTTTAGAAAGTGGAGGATTGCTGGACCTGAGCAGGCATGACGAGGAAAGAATTTTGATTCAGTATAACCCACACATAGCTGAGAAGCATTATCATCATGAAGAAAAATTTTCTGCTCAAAAATTGTTCAAGCAGCAATTTCTCTCCCTTATACAAGTGTTTCATGATATGGGGAATCCATTTCTTGAAACATCTCCTGAGAGCTGTTGAAGCTGAACTTGCAAACTGTAATGGATGAGTCTGTCAGTGAAACAGTGTGATCTGTTGAAACTCTGAGCAAAGACCAGTACACAAAGTACCAGAAAGCAGTGATATTGGATGGTACTAGTTCCAGTCATGATCAAACAAAGAGAAACGCTCTTTCTCTTTTCAGGTGTCCAGCTCTGAAGACCAAGCAGTGCATTACAGTGCTGCTCTGGTACACCTACTTCCTGTCAACACAGTATCTACATTAGATGAGTATGCCAGCATCGTCTCTGACCCCCCTATAACTGTGCAGTTACAACAATCTACCCGGGTAGACTTAGTGTGGGACTCTTACAGACAACAGCATCAAAGTATCTACAAGACAAAAGTGAGGCAAAGGAATGAGATTTCTTACAAAATGATATCAATACACAAAAATTGTTTGAGGTTCTCTCTCAGAAGATCGTGTCTGCCAATTATCCTGAAGGCAAAGATTCATAACATAGAGTCACTGATGATTAGCTGCAGTACATGTTTGATCCAAACTGTGGATACAGATATTGTCATCCTTGTTGGCAAATTCCATTATTGACTTACATTAAATACTTCTGTGAATATTTGGGTGGCCTTTGTATGCAGCACATGGGTACCTGTCTGGACTACACTACCCATAGTTAGCAATGTTTGATGGGAGCACATGCATGCAGCACATGGGTACCTGTCTGGACTACACTACCCATAGCTAGCAATGCTTGATGAGAGCACATGCATGCAGCACATGGGTACCTGTCTGGACTACACTACCCATAGCTAGCAATTGATGAGAGCACATGCATGCAGCACATGGGTACCTGTCTGGACTACACTACCCATAGCTAGCAATGCTTGATGAGAGCACATGCATGCAGCACATGGGTACCTGTCTGGACTACACTACCCATAGCTAGCAATGCCTGATGAGAGAACATGCATGCAGCACATGGGTACCTGTCTGGACTACACTACTCATAGCTAGCAATGCCTGATGAGAGCACATGCATGCAGCACATGGGTACCTGTCTGGACTACACTACCCATAGCTAGCAATGCCTGATGAGAGCACATGCATGCAGCACATGGGTACCTGTCTGGACTACACTACCCATAGCTAGCAATGCCTGATGAGAGCACATGCATGCAGCACATGGATACCTGTCTGGACTACACTACCCATAGCTAGCAATGCCTGATGAGAGCACATGCATGCAGCACATGGGTACCTGTCTGGACTACACTACCCATAGCTAGCAATGCCTGATGAGAGCACATGCATGCAGCACATGGGTACCTGTCTGGACTACACTACCCATAGCTAGCAATGCCTGATGGAGCTTATCAAGTGTGGTTGCAAGAGTACAAATGGTTGTGGTGCCAGATGTGGCTACAAGAAAGCAAACTCTTTGTAGCTGCTATTGCATGAAGTAAACTAGTTGACACTCTTAATATCCTCGTATTGATACTATACTTTGATATTGATGCATACAAGCTGAAAATTTCAATTTTATGAACTTCATTCTTAAAAATAATTGCATTGACATTAAAAAAAATTATGGGTGCGAAATATTTGGAATCTATCAAAAAATCTTTAGTTAGATATAACAAATCACAAAAAAAAAATTCATACTTTTGTCCATTTCATTAACCCATTCCTTCTGGACTTAATTTTATCATGACGTCAAACACATTGATGACCTCGGGCAAAGACGGTTCAATAAAATAATATGCTCATGTGCCAGTAATGATGATCGATGGTGTGCATAATTCATGGGCTTCAAATCGGTACAGTGTCAGTCATTACATTCAGTAGAAAGTGGTTAATTCTAAAAAGCAGGTGTAATAGACGAGGAAAGGTAGCATATGTTTAAAAAAGGAAGGCGAAAGTATGAAAGAGAAGGTAAAAGGCAATTAATCAGCAGGTGCAATAGGTGAAGTAAGGCGGCACAGGTTTAAAATGGAACGGAAGAGAAGGCAAAAATGCAAGCGATTAATTGTAACTAAAAAGTGGCTGGAATCAATGAGTAAAGGCGGGGGTCAGTTTAAAAAAGGAAGGCGAAAATAAGGAAAAAGTTTCGCAAAGCCTAAGTTCACAATCATGGTAGTAGGACAGAGAGATTCAGAAGCAGGACAGGTAGACAAAGGAAAAGGGACTCCATGACTCGAGAAGAAAGTGCTATAGAAAGGGAAGTGGGAAACCTTAACCTTACGGTAGAGAATTCCATTGAGCTACTTGACTAATATCTAATAGGGCTGAAGGATACTAGCAATAGCTACCAGGACAGAAAGAACTGAAGTGATGATGACAAAAGAAATATTATTCAGATATCATTATCGGTTAGGCAATTAAGGGTGCCCTGCCACTAGAACCTGTGGTCATTTAATCATTCAATATAATAGCACAGAACTGCCTGTAACCCAATCCCAAGTTACTTTCTATTCACGCAAGGTCAGCACTCTTGTTGTACTTTAGTGCCAAAAATCTACCAGTTACAGTGAAGCGTGAGGACAAGCGGGTCCCAGAACTAACTGTTGTACGGAGGGTCAGTTTAATGATAAGGGTTCATCAAATTCATAATTTTGATATCTCCTTACCATATGAATGACTTGTGTGAATGCCATCTTTGTCTCCTTCTGAAGTAGATGCGGAAGCTGGAGTAGGAGAAGGATGAGCTGGTGAAGGAGAAGTTTGTGAAGAAATAGACTCAGGTTCTTCTATTAAATTATTAGTTTTAATTTGTTCCACATTTCTATCTGCAGCTACTTTGAGTTCCTCTGAATGTTGAACTCCTTCAGGGATTTCTTTAGGAAGAAATGTCTGATCAGAACTTCTCCTCAACTTCTCTCCAGTGATAAATTCAGCAAACCTCCACCATTTATCTGATGGTTCTTTTGCTACAAAAAATATCACAATGTTTACTGTAACATATATAAATACACTAATGTGATTGACTAGTGAATAAACACTATAATAGTACAAAGAATAGCTATTATAATATCATAAAATTAAAACTTAAACTTAATGTGAATGTCTAGTGAAGACACCATCCACAGCAAAGACACCATCCACAGCAAAGACACCATCCACAGCAAAGACACCATCCACAGCAAAGACTCCATTCACAGCAAAGACACCATCCACAGCAAAGACTCCATTCACAGCAAAGACACCATCCACAGCAAAGACACCATCCACAACAAAGACACCATCCACAGCAAAGACACCATCCACAGCAAAGACACCATCCACAGCAAAGACACCATCCACAGCAAGAACCATCCAAAGCAAAGACACCTCACAGCAAAGACACCATCCACAGCAAAGACAAAATCCAAAGCGAACAAGACCACATCCACAGCAACGAAACCATGCAACAGAAAAGGAAAACCCCATACAAATCAAAGACAAAGACACACCATCCACAGCAAAGACACCATCCACAGCAAAGACAACATCTGCAGCAAAGACACCATCCACAGCAAAGACACCATCCACAGCAAAGACACCATCCACAGCAAAGACACCATCCACATCAAAGAACTTAAACTTAAACTTAATGTGAATGTCTAGTGAAGACACCATCCACAGCAAAGACACCATCCACAGCAAAGACACCATCCACAGCAAAGACACCATCCACATCAAAGACACCATCCACATCAAAGAACTTAAACTTAATGTGAATGTCTAGTGAAGACACCATCCACAGCAAAGACACCATCCACAGCAACAACAACAATCAAAACAACAACTCACTGAGTATGAGTAGAGTAGTGGCTGATATGGTTCTATATGTACCAGGTGGTCTTCCTCCAAACGCGAGTATTTCCACTGAAGTAGGAGTAGATGACAACACAGTTGCACTATGACCTCCTCGATTCA
>WLWD01002707.1_pt1 | contig 46589 bp, 16 predicted proteins | sample 6712731 | NCBI WGS metagenome assembly WLWD01 (sample SAMN12718690, study PRJNA576275) | sponge metagenome | isolation source: marine sponge | host: Mycale hentscheli | place: New Zealand: South Island, Marlborough, Capsize Point | collected 2014-11-01 | reverse complement strand
AGAGAAGGAGAGAAAGAAGAAGAAAGAAGAACAAGAGAAAGATGAACATTTGTTTAGATGAACTGTGTGTGTGTCATGCATATGAATGGTTGTCATTAGTAGTGAGTTTTGTGTCATTGTGGTTTAGTTCATATCATGCGTAGTGCTGTTAGCATGAGGAGTCAGGAGGCATATAACCTTAGATTCCTCGTGCTGAGAGTCAGTTCCTAATTACACAAAAATTCTTAGTTTCCAAGATATTGGCGGTTCGGTTAGCTACGGCAACCTTCCGATTGCGAACTCTGGTGGCAGCGACTTGTTGCTTCCTTACGTGAGGAATCTCGCAGAGCTTCGGGTCTGACGCAGACAAGCCCCACAGAGAAGAGAGGAGGAAGATAGGAGAAAAATTAGAAAAGAAGGGGAGGACAATGCTAGGGAAAGGAAAGAATTGTTGCAGGAAAAGCTAAAGGGATTAGGTGTATATAAGGATGGAAGTGAGCTGGGTGCTTACTTAGAAAAATTTGAGAGGATCATGAGAGAGAGTGAGATTGAGGTAAATTGTTGGGCGGAGCGTCTGTATCCTAGGTTACCTGAACGATTGTGTGTGAGGGTGGCCCAATTAAGGGATGATGGATTAGAATATTCAGAGGTGAAGGGTGTTTTATTGAAGGCAGCGGGAGAAACTGCCATTACATATGGGAATCAGTTATTTGATGTGACTAGTGAAACTTTCAAAGGGATGAGTGCAAGTAGTATTGTAGAGTGGATGCAGAGGACTGTAAAGGTTACCTGTCAGGGTTGTAAGAGTTTAGACGAGGGAGTTCTGGCCATAGCTATGGCACTGACCAGAAGGGTACTTCCTCAAAGCGGTAAAATGTTTCTTGAGAACAGGGTGGTGAAGAATTGGGGTGATTACCGCGAAGCACTGGAAGATTGGATGGCGGGACGACAGAAAGGTAACTGTTTTAAGCCTTTGGGCAGTAGGGTTGTGGAGAGTAGAAGGGTGGTTAGGAATAGTCAGGGGCGTGAGTTTAATGGTGCGAGTGGGGGAAAGAAGGAGTGAATGGCGGAGGTGTCAGTGAATACCCTACGTGTTTTAACTGTGGCCGGAAGGGTCATCGAGCTAGTCAGTGGGAGGCCTGGGGGAAGTGGGTTCGTACCCAGGGTAACTTGCTATAACTGCGGGAAAGTGGGTGACAAAAGCACAGAATGTACTGTTAAGAAGAATGTGATGAATGCGAAAAAAGAGGGTGCGCCTAGTAAAATGTCTGTACTGAGAAGTGTGAATAAGTCAGGGAAATTGGGAAACGTAGCGATTGGTTTAGTCAATAAAGTAAAGACTGAGGTCTTGATAGACTCAGGGGCGGAGTTGGGGTCCGTGCCCAAAGCACTAGTGCCTGAGGGTGTGGTGTTGTGTGGAGATGTATTAGTGAAGGGCTATGGTGGTAGTGAGAAAAATTGTAAGAGTTTTATGTGTGAATTTGTAATTGGAAGTTATCGGAAGGTTGTTAGGGCAATCAGAGATGAAAGTGAGATGCCTGGTATATCGTGTATTGTTTCTTTTTCGTTGACAAACGAAGAGGAGTCTGAAGCTTATAGATGTGCCATACAAGAGTATGTAGCAGGGGAGAGTGTGACAATGAACGTCATGACTAGGAGCATGGTTAGGAAGGAGGAGGAGTTAGATAAGTGTGAAGAGAAAGTAAGCGTGGGTGACTTGTGGAGTGTAGTTACTACTTACTGAACCCTTAATGATGCCTGAAGTCGGGAGTAAGGTGGGGAAGGGTCATGGGGCGGATGAGGCAGAGGTTTCACCAATGCCAGACGAGCCCCAGGCGAAAACTAGTGAGATGAATGAGTGCGAAGTGTCGGGGGAGGGAAGTCCAACCCCCCTTGATAATCGTTGCCTGTGAGTAATGACAATCCTGAGCTATGTAAGTTGGCTGGTGAGATAGGCCCAGTGAGGGAGGGGTCTGATGGAGTTAGATTCCGGGAAGAATTAATGAGTGACAGAAGTTTAAAAGATTGGACAGAATTGGGAGAGAGGTGTAAGAGAGAATTTAAGTGGAAGAAGAATGTGTTAGTGAGATCAATGTATGTGACTTGGGAACAGTTTCGAGATGTTCTAGTATTGCCTGAGAGTTATCGGGTTAAGGTGTTGGAATTGGGTCACGAGAGGAATGGGCATTTGGGAGCTGAGAAAGTGAGTGCTATGATTAGTAGGTATTTTGTATGGCCGGAAATGGCAAAGGATATTGTGACCCATTGTGGTAGTTGCAGAGTGTGTCAAGTGAGAAGCAAGCACAAGTCCAGACGGGCTCCCATGGTAGAATGGGCCATACTAACTGAGCCGTTCGAAGCGATAGCTATCGATTTGGTAGGCCCTTTACCCAAAGGGAAGGGTGGGTGTCAATATCTATTGACATATGTGTGCTTAGCCTCTAGGTGGCCTGAGGCAGTGCCTCAGATGGGCATTACTGCTATGGCTGTGTGTGATGGGTTGTGGTCCATCTTTTCAAGGACCTCAATTCCAGAAGTGATATTGAGTGATCAGGGGAGCCAGTTTTGTGGGAAGGTAGTTAAGCAATTGTGCGAGTTGTTAGGAATTGAGAAGATTAGAACGTCCCCATATCATCCCGAGAGCAATGGCACTGTAGAACGGATGCACGGGACTTTTAAGGCTATTTTGGGGAAATGTATTAGTGATAAGGTGGATTGGGTGAGCCAGATTAGTTTTGTTCTTTTTGTATTGCGGCAGATGCCACATTCTGATTCTGGGTTCAACCCATTTGATTTAGTTTACAGGTTTCGTGTGAGGACACCATTAGATGCCCTATATCATGGGTTGTATGAGTGCGAAAGCGAGAAGTTATGTGTGAGTGAGTGGGTAATGAAGGTAGCGGAGAGACTGGAACGTATGAGAGATAGTGCGGCTTTGAAGAGTGTGAAGGGTCGTGAATCTAGGATGTTGTGCTTAAATAGAGGGGCTAAGTCGAGAGTGTTCCAGGTGGGAGAGTTAGTATTTTATCGTGTGCCAGGGATGACTTGTAAGCTGGCAGAATCCTGGGAGGGGCCGTACAAGGTATTAGAGAGAAAGGGAGAAGTTAATTATAGAATTGGGAAGGTAGATGCTGAGAAGCAGGCAAAGGTAGTTCATGTTAATTGTTTAAAGATTTATAGAGAGAAGTTTGAGATTAATAGGTTAGATGTTGTATTGGATGAGCAAAGTGGAAGGAGTAGTGTTTTGAGTGGTGTTTGTGATAGATATAATGAATTTGAGATGAATTATGTTTTAAGTGAATTTGAGGACGTGTTTTCAAAAGTTCCGGGTAGTACGGAAAGGGTCGTCATGAGCATTGACACTGGAGAACATGGGCCTGTGAGGCAGGCACCGTACTCGGTCCCTTTAGGGATCAGGGACAAGGTCAAGAAGGAGTTATTAAGTTTAGAGAGGAATGGGATCATTGAACGAAGTGAGAGTTGTTGGGCGTCGCCATTATCCCAGTGAAGAAATCGTAGGCTTAATGGGATTACTGTCAAAGAACCATATTATATTCCCAGTTTAAAGGAGATGTTGGAGAAAGTTGGTAGAGGAAAAATGTTATCTAAGGTGGACCTTGCTAAAGGATTTCACCAGGTCCTAGTTGATGAGAGAGATAGGGACAAAACCAGCTTTGTATGTCCCTTTGGCAAGTTTAGATTCGTACGCATGCCATTTGGGCTTACTAATGCGCCGTCTGTATTCCAGCGGCTTATGGATTGTGTGTTGGTAGAATGTAGCGAGTATGCAAAGGTGTACATCGATGATATTTTGATTGCTTCAAGGAGTTGGGAAGAACATTTGGGTCACGTGAGAGAGGTGTTGAGGACTTTGAGAGAGGCAGGTTTGACATGCAGACGGAGCAAGTGTAGTTTTGGGAAGAGAAGTTTGGAGTTTCTGGGGCACCTAATAGGTGATAGCATGATCAGTGTGCCGGCAGCCAGGGTAGGGGCGATTAAGAATCATCCCTTACCTAAGACCCGGAGGCAGCTTCGTGCCTTCTTGGGATTGGTGGGGTACTATCGTCGGTTTATCGGCGGGTTCCACAAGTAGTCGTCGATTCTGACTCCCCACACGTCAGTGGCTCTGTCAGGTGAGCTTAGGTGATCTGGGCCGATGTTAGAGGCCTTTCAGAATTTGTGTAATGCATTATGTGAATCAGTATCATTATGTGTTCCGTGTGTTGATGATGTGTTTGTGCTTGAGTGTGATGCGTGTTGTTCGGGAATTGGAGCTGTGCTCTACGTTGTGAGGGGTGAAGATCGTTTGCTTGTGGCATTTTTCTCCAGACAATTGCATGGAACCCAGTCTAGGTATAGTGCCCAAGAATTGGAGGGCCTTGCCATCTTTGAGAGTGTGAAGTACTTCGCATACTATTTGTATGGGAGGAAGTTTAGAATTGTGACTTATCATCGTGGATTGGTGAACTTAATGAGTGGGAAGCAAGAGAACAGACGCCTTTATGGGTGGGCGCTGAAATTGTCAGATTTCGTGTTTGAGAATGTCTATAGGCCTGGTCGTTTGAATACAGTGCCAGACTCATTGAGCCGTTGCTTTGGAAATGGTGACAAGCACCTTCCGTCGAAGGGGGGTGATGTGGGCTCCCAGGACAAGCGAGCCCACATTCGAGAAGATAGAGATGGAGGAGACAAGGAAGACAGAGAAAAAGAAAGATAGAGACCGAGATATTATGTATTATTCTATGTATTCAGTTTGCTTTATTCAGTTGTACAAGTATTTTGTGCATGTCAGTTAGTGTTGCATTTGTCGTTTTCCTTTTATAATTATGTCGTGTGTTGACTGGCCACGTGTGGCCAAGTGTAGTTGGTTGTCTTGTATATTCATTTCCGGTGGGTGGAGTTGTTCACTTCGTATAAAACCACCCACCATCATTTTTGTAACTAGTCCGTTCTATATCTTAATAAGTAATAAGCTTAAAGAGATTGCTTAGGCGTCGGACCTGGTGGCAGCGTACAATAAGCTGTCCGCCTGCGTGCGTGCTTGCTACAACCGCTCCACGGAGCCAAGAGCCAGCCCACACAGCTCTACTTTATGTAACAACAGTGGTACATATTTATAACCAGCTCTACTCTATATAACAGTAGTGGTACATTCCTATAACCAGCTCTACTAGTTGTGGTACATCTCTATAAGCAGTTCTACTCTATGTAACAATAGTGGTACATTTGTATTATTAAGTTTACTTTATGTAACATTAGTGGTACATCTTTATAAGCAGCTCTACTATATGTAACAGTAGTGGTACATTTTTATAACAAGCTTTAATTTATGTAACAGTAGTGGTACATTCCTATAACCATCTCTACTTTAAATAACAGTTATGGTACATTTCTATAACCAGCTCTACTTTATGTAACAAAAGTGTTACATATATATAACCAGCTCTACTCTATGTAACTGTAGTGATACATGTTAATAATTATCTGTACTCTATATAAAAGTTGTGGTACGTCTATATAATCAAATCTACTCTATGTAACAGTATTGGTACATTCCTATAACTAGATCTAGTAGTTGTGGTACATCTTTATAAGCAGCTCTACTCTATGTAACAGTAGTGGTATATTCCTATAATTAAGTTTACTTTATGTAACAATAGTGGTACATTTTTATAAGCAGCTCTACTTTATGTAACAGTAGTGGTACATTTTTATAACCAGTTATACTTCATGTAACAGCAGTGGTACATGTTAATAATTAGCTGTACTCTATATAAAAGTTGTGGTACGTCTATATAATCAAATCTACTCTATGTAACAGTATTGGTACATTCCTATAACTAGATCTACTAGTTGTGGTACATCTTTATAAGCAGCTCTACTCTATGTAACAGTAGTGATACATTCCTATAATTAAGTTTACTTTATGTAACAATAGTGGTAGAGGTGCACCGATAGAAGATTTTACCGATATACCGATAACCGATATTTTATCTAGAAAATCAAGGCCGATACCGATAACCGATAGATATATTCATTGAATTTTGAAAATTTAATTTTTACATAATTAGAAGTATAATGGTACTCGTCTAGAGTCTTCAGTGTCAGGAACAAAGTAGTGCCAAATTGGCGACCTCTTTATAGACATCGTAGTTAAGTTTCTTTGTCTTACGCCGTCTAAGAGCAAGCAGAATTCATCCGTTCAGTATCCACGCGGCGAGTATGAAATTTTTTCTATCGGTTAATTATATCGGTACGGCGGGTAGTGTTGACGACCAATACCGATATCGAAAAAGTAGGCCGATAAACCGATAAACAATAGACCGACAGATTATCGGTGCACCTTTAAATAGTGGTACATTTTTTAAGCAGCTCTACTTTATGTAACAGTAGTGGTACATTTTTATAACCAGTTGTACTTTATGTAACAGCAGTGGTACACATTTATAACCAGCTTTATTTTATGTAACAGTAGTGGTACATATTGATAACCAGCTCTACTCTATATAACAAGCTCTACAGCAGTGGTATATTCTTATAATCAACTCTACTTTGTATAACAGTAGTGGTACATTTCTGTAAGCAGCTCTATTCATGTAACAGTAGTGGTAAAATTATATAATTAGCTCTACTCTATGTAACAGAACTGGTACTTATTCATAACTAGCTCTACTCTATGTTACAGAATTGATACATATGTATAACAAGGTGTACTCTATGTAACAGGAGTGTTACACACTTATAATTAGCTGTACTTTATGTAACAGTGGTGGTACATATTTATAATTAGCTCTACTCTATGTAACAATAGTGGTACATCCTTATAATTAGCTCTACTGTATATAACAGTAGTGGAGCATGTATATATAATCTGCTTAATTTTATGTAACAGCAGTGAACCAGCTCTACTCTATGCAGTGGGACATATTTATTACCACCTCTACTCTATGGAACAGTAATGGTACATCACTGTAACAAGATAAAATCAATGTAACAGTAATAGACATATTTATAATTAGGTCTACTCTATGTAACAGTAGTTGTACATTTTTATAAGCAGCTCTACTCTATGTATCAGCAGTGTTACATCTTTATAATTAGCTCTACTTTATGTAACAGTAGTGGACCATTTTCATAAACAGCTGTACTGTATGTAACTAGTGGAATAATATTAATAATTAGCTGTACTCTATATAACAGTAGTGGTACATCTCTATAAACTAGCCCTACTTTAAGTAACAGTAGTGGTACATCTCTGTATATAGCTCTATTTTAAAGTTACGAAATATTGCTTTTTTTTCAAAATAGGCAATTTTGTTCTGTTGCATACCACCTTGTGGTACGTGATGTACCACTTCTGATACATGCATATTAACTGATTGTGCATTAAACACGCTACTTCACATAGGAGGTAAACGAAGTACAACATGCGGTGCAAACTACGAGTTAGAAATAATGCAGGGTGTACCTAGAGTGGTACACGAGAACAAGTTTGCAACACTTGTAGTATGATATTGACCACTAATAACAATAAAAAGATTAAAATTGTACAAACGGTACACATGTAAGTCTTTAGCCCTAGCCCTAGCCCTAGCCTCCTCGGTAACACAGTCACTAATGAATTACCAATCGTACCATTTACTATACTATTAAAAGTACAAAATTAAATACAAGTTATACCAGTTAAAAGTGTTTTGTTTAAAGTACCACATGTTGGTAAAATTTAATTTGTGTGCTGTACAACATATTGTACCCCTTGTACCATTTGTTGTATTAGAATAGTATAGCACAGACAACTGTTGCTATGTGCACCTTTTCATTTAATTTATAAAAAAATTTGTGGTACATGCAGTACATGAAAAACATGCAATCAGGTATTCAAAAACTGTGTTACATGTGGTGCAAGTTTTAAAGTTGACAGAATATTGCTTTTTTCAAAATATGCAATTTTGTTCGGTTGCATACCACCTTGTGGTACGTGATGTACTACTTCAGATACACGCATACCTTCCAAGCATATATTTATTTGATAGTATAAATTAATAAGTGCTGAAGTTTTGAGGGTTTTGCACCTTAGATGCTCTAGTTACTTTTGTATTGGTTATTAACACTTAATTTAGTCTATAGATGCTAACATATAAATACTAGCCTAATCAAATGTACTTTGTTTATTTATCATTATTTTTGTGTGAGGGATGGACTAGCAAATCAACTTATGTACACAAAAAAATTTCTAAGTAAAGCTGTGTTCTGCTGTACCTAATTTTATAGAAATAGTTTGTTCAACCTAAAGGTGAAGTGAATTCACAAGTAGTACATTAAAATATATTGATTATTTCGCAACTAATTATTTGCTTTGTCATAATTATGTATGTTACAGGAAAAATTGATGAATCTCAATTTGATGACTGGAAGACTACTATCACATCAACCTAACTTAATTCTAATTTTGATTTGATTACTATCACATCAACCTAACTTAATTCTAATTTTGATTTGATTACTATCACATCAACCTATTGATAGCTAGATACAGTCATTTTTCATATATTTAATTTTTGATGGGCCTTTCTTACTTTGTTAGAGCTTTTTTAAATCTCTACAGCCTTTTGATAGCTAACTACAGTCATTCAAAGCTGATTCCTTACATTTTACTTCTTGATGGGCCTCTTCATTTTGGGGAGTGCTTCTTTATCGTTCCTCATGCAAAATGTTTAGTACTCTTCTAAGATCTCTGAAGACCTCTCCTCAATCCACACTCTGGTCCACAAAATGTGGACTAAAGATACTTGGCATAATCAGTACTATTCCTTGAAGCCCCAAAGTGTGAAAGGCTCTACAATATTAAAAACATTTAAGGGAAATAAAACAATTTCCAATTATGCACACATGTGGAGTAAGCCTGAATATATACTTGAACAATGCAGGATGTACCTAGAGTGTTAAATGAGAACTAGCTTGCAACACTTGTAGTATGATATTGACTACAAATAACAATAAAAAACTTGAAATTGTACAAACGGTACACATGGCATAACACCTTGTGGTACGTAATGTAACACATTTGATACATGCATAATAAGTGATTATGCATCAAATACACTACTTCACATAGGTGGTACACCAAGTACTACATGCGGTACAACTTATGAGTTAGAAGATAATGTTGGATGTACCTAGAGTGGTACACCAGAACCAGCTTGCAACACTTGTGTATGATATTGACTACAAATAACAATAAAAAACTTGAAATTGTACAAACAGTACACATGTAAGTCTTTAGCTTTAGCCCTTGCTCTAGCCCCCTAGGACCACCTTGTGGTACGTGATGTATCCTGTCTGATACATGCATTATAAGTGATTATACATTAAACACACTACTTTACTTAGGTGGTACTCTAAGTACCACATGCGGTACTCTAAGTACCACATGCGGTACAAACTATGAAATTAAAATGGTACAAATGGTACACCTAGCCCCCTAGGTAACACCGGCATTACAGAATTACCAATCATACCACATATTACACTATTTATAGTACAAAATTAAATACAAGTTAAAACAGTTGGAAGTGATTTGTTTGTAGTACTACACGTTTGTATAAATTAATTAGTGCTGTATAACATATTGTACCACTTGTACCACTTGTTATAGTAAAATAACCAGCTCTGTAACAGTAGTGGTACATATGTAACAGTAGTAGTACATCTCTATAACAAGCTCTACTTAGTGCAGTGGTGGCGGAAGCATTTTTTCATTGGTCAGGCAAATTCATACCTTCTATTTTCATAGCTCATTTTGTATTAAAGGAACAATGTTATTAAAATTTGAATTTGAAATAATAAAAGAAAATTAATGATTAGCTCAAGTTAAAATGATCCAAAAATTCTTCCTGCGCTCACTTCCACTAATAAATTCATGTTTGCAACTTAACTGACTTCTCTGGACAGTACTGCTCCAGTACGCTACTGCTGGAGTCGCCACAGGATGCCATACCAGTTCAGGTCGAATTCAACTGGTAAGTATCGTTATATACAGTTCTATTCTATAAATATCACTGCCTTGCACATGAAATATAAAGAACATGAGCCGACGTAGAGCGGTTAAGTAAATAGTCTCGCTGGCGAGACTGAAATAGTCACGCAGTTATGAAAAAGCAGTTATGAATAAATTGGTCAGGCACTTATGAAAAATATTGGTCTGGCACTTGCCGGGTCTGCCGGGCCAGTTCCGCCGCCACTGTAGTGGTACATCCCTATAACCAGCTCTACTTAGTGGTACATCCCTATAACCAGCTGTACTCTATGTAACATAAGTGGTACATTCCTATAAAAAGCTCAAATTTATGTACCATTAATGTTACATCCCTATAACTAGCTCTACTCTATGTAACACTAGTGGTACATCCCTATAATCAGCTGTACTCTATGTAACATTAGTGGTACATTTTTATAACAAGCTCTACTTAGTAATACATCCCTATAACAAGCTTTACTCTATGTAACAGTAGTGGTACATCCATATAACCAGCTCTACTCTATGTAACAATAGTGGTACATTTTTATAACTAGCTCTACTTTATGTAACAGTAGTGGTACATCCCTATAATAAGCTGTATTCTATGTATTATTAGTGGTATATCCCTATAATATATGTAACTGTAGTGGTACATTTTTATAAACAGCTCTACTCTATGTAACAGTAGTCGTACATTCTTATAACCAGCTCTACTCTATGTAACAGTAGTGGTACATCCCTATAATTAGCTTTACTCTATGTAACAGTAGTTATATATCCCTATAACTAGCTCTACTGTATGTAACAGAAATGGTACATTTTTATAACCAGCTGTACTGTATGTAACAGTAGTGATACATCCCTATAACAAGCTCTACTCTATGTAACAGTAGTGGTACATCCCTATAACCAGCTCTACTTTATGTAACAGCAGTGGTACATATGTAACAGTAGTAATAAATCTCTATAACAAGCTCTACTTAGTGGTACATCCCTATAACCAGCTGTACTCTATGTAACATAAGTGGTACATTTCTATAACCAGCTCAAATTTATGTACTATTAATGGTACATCCCTATAACTAGCTCTACTCTATGTAACAGTAGTGGTACATCTCTATAACCAAATCTACTTCATGTAACAGAAATGGTACATCCCTATAATCAGCTGTACTCTATGTAACATTAGTGGTACATTTTTATAACATGCTCTACTTAGTAATACATCCCTATAACAAGCTCTACTCTATGTAACAGTAGTGGTACATCCCTATAACTAAATCTACTCTATGTAACAGTAGTGGTACATCCCTATAATCAGCTGTACTCTATATAACATTAGCAGTACATTTTTATAACAAGCTCTACTTAGTAATACATCCCTATAACAAGCTCTACTCTATGTAACAGTAGTGGTACATCCCTATAACTAGCTGTAATCTATGTACCATTAGAAAAAGAGCAATATTTTGTCAACTTTAATACTTGCACCACATGTAACACTAGTTTTTGAATACCTGATTGCATATTTTTTAATGTACTGCATGTACCACATTTTGTTTATAAATTAAATGAAAAAGTGCACATAGCAACAGTTGTCTGTGCTATGCTGTTCTATTACAAATAGTGGTACAAGTGGTACAACATGTTATACAGCATACAATTAAGTTATAACAACGTGTGGTATTTCAAACAAAACACTTCCAACTGTATATCTTGTATTTAATTTTTATTTTTGTACTATTAATAGTATAATATATGGTACGATTGGTAATTCTGTAGTGCCTGTGTTACTGAGGGGGCTAGGGCTAGGGCTAGGGCTAAAGACTTATATGTGTACCGTTTGTACAATTTTAGGTAGGGCTGGGGGGCTAAAGACTTACATGTGTACCGTTTGTACAATTTTAGGTAGGGCTAGGGGGCTAAAGACTTACATGTGTACCGTTTGTACAATTGTAATATTTTAATTGTTATTTGTAGTCAATATCATACTACAAGTGTTGCAAACTAGTTCTCGTGTACCACTTTAGGTACACCGTGCATTATTTCTAACTCATAGTTTGTACCGCATGTGGTACTTTGTTTACCACCTATGTGAAGTAGCGTGTTTAATGCACAATCAGTTAATATGCATGGATCAGAAGTGGTACATTGCGTACCACAAATATATAGTAACAGTTTATCCGTGCTTTTCTAGTATCATACAACAAGTGGTACAAGTGGTACAATATGTTATACGGCACACAAATTAAGTTATACCATGTAGTATTTAAAACAAAACTACTTCAACTTGTATATACTAGGTTTGTGGATGATATCATTACAGTCTTACGAAAAGTTTCAGTGCAACCATTTTTAAACCATCTAAATTCTATAGAGGAGACCATCAACTTCACCGTTGAGTTGGAATCAAATAGAGAACTCCTTTTCTGGATTCAACAGTGAAGCATAATTCCAATAGAACATTATCCACTACCGTTTTTCATAAGAAGACGCACACAGATAAATACTTGTCTTTTGCATCCCACCAACCCATAGCTCATAAAATAGCTGTCATCAAGACTCTTTTTTGTCGAGCCAACTCCATCTGTGGCTCTGATCAGGACAGAAATATAGAAAGGGCACATATCCGATCTGCTTTGAAGATGAACGGCTACCCTTCATGTGTCATATCAAATGCCATGCGAGCGAGACCAGCATCTAGTAGCAAGGTGATGATGAAACCCAAGGCAACAGTAGTCTTACCTTACATAAAGAATGTGTCAGAATGCATAAAGAGAATTCTGTTACCATTGGATATAAGAACTTGCTTCAAACCACACACTACCCTCAGGCAGCTTCTAGTTCATCCAAAATATCAGATTCCAGTTGAGTTACAAACAGGAGTGATATACCAGGTATCATGTGGAACTTGTCACATCTCTTATATTGGGCAAACTGGACGAACAATTAAACATAGATTAAAAAAACATAAGCAAGCTCTAACTTCACCTTATCATTATTCAGCTGTTGCAGAACATGCAATGAAAGAGAGTCATGTTGTTGATTGGAAGAGTGGTAAAGTGATTGACATCTGCCATCAATTTTACCCTCGTTGTTATTTGGAGTCATGGTACCTTAAAACTAAAGGGAGCAAAATCAACAGAGATGAAGGATTGTAGCCTCAAGTTTATGGTAGCCTAGTGAAACATATAAACAAAAAAACAAAATAGCTAACCTTCAGGACTCATGGTTACCAACCAAGTGCTTTAACATGTACCACCCTTAGGCTTTCACCTGTCATAGTAACTATATATTTTATTTTTGAATCATTACCACTGATGAAGGCTACAGTCCGTAGCTTTTAACTTTTTTGTGTTTTTTGGTCAGTGATTCTCTCTAAATATAATAATATGTCTACAATACCTGATCACATAGGATTTTACAAATTTAACTAGACTTGAGCACAAAAAGACAGTTCAAGAAGAGACTCACACAAAAACAAAAAAAAACAACTGTTTATTATGGATGGGGAAAAACAATAAACTAGACTTGAGCACAAAAAGACAGTTCAAGAAGAGACTCACACAAAAACAAAAAAAAACAACTGTTTATTATGGATGGGGAAAAACAATAAACACCCGAAGGAAGAAAAAAAAAAAAAAGAGACAAAAAAAAAAAAAAAAAAAGAGTAAAGACGAACTGCACAAAAAAATGCTGAAAGATAAAGATGCCCTGAGGGATCAGATTAAAAAGCTGCAGCAATGTCATCAAAAATAATAGAACTAGAAATAATTAGATTAGTATGACAGGTTATTAAAGAGTAACATGAATTGTTTCATTATTAGAACACTGATACCAGTTATGAAATAGAAAATTCACCATGCCACCTCCAAGAAAAATTAATGCAACTTGTCAATATACATAAGAGAATGAAAGTAAGTAGAAACTGCTTCAGTTTTATAATTATTAATGTTGTTCGTCATACTTTAAAGTCATCTCTTTCTGAATTTTTTGCATTCTTTGCAGTTCTTCATCTTTACTTTTTTTGCAGTCCATCATTCTCTTTCTTCATTGTTGGCTGGATTTCTATTTGGTGTATTTAGTTTTGAAGACGCCATGGAATCGATCCTGTGCCTGAAGGCTATTACTACACATGAGGAAATAAACATATATTCATTCATTAAATCAACATTCTTCAATTAGACACAAATATATAGCACCGAATTTGTTTTGTTTTGTTTTTTGCTCTTTTTTATGAGGGTTTATCAATGATAAATCGGCTTACAAAAATTGGCTTGTTAAACTATATAGCTTTCCCCTTAATCTGCTACTATTCATTAAATCATTAACCCTAAGCGTGCATGCATAATAGGGTTAGAGTAGTCATCTTGTCTGTCTGTTTGTTTGTCAGGCTCTGAGTTCAGTTAGATGTGAACTTACTCAAAACGTCATTTTATTTTTAATTTTCGGGCCTATTGTTTGGCATGGGTGGCCATAATCGATCGGTAATGAAAGCAACAGCTAAAAAAAAGTTGAATTTTGAGTTTTCCACTTTCTAAGCTGGAAGCACTGTAATTCCTACGGGTTGGTAAATGGATGTCTGGGTTTGTAGGGGAATAGAGCGGGAATTGTGTCGCTCGGTCAGCACGTTGAAGACAGTTAAAGACATGCCACAATTTTCACGGCACGCAGGTATATTCTAAGCCTTTTTAATATAAATACAGTTTTTAGTTTCAATCAGCTTCACTCTACTGGTGTCAATGAAAAGATTAAGAGTACATGAAGAAGATTACACCATTCAGCACGTCATTTTTCGGGCCTTGCTATAGTTTTGTGGAGAAGCTACTTTTCCTTTTGCCTAACTTCCATGGAGTGTTTCGCAGCATGTGTCTGGAGGTGCTGGTCTCTCAGGCTGCTCTACATCAGCAACTCTATCAGGGACTCAAGGACAAGGGCATCCATGACATGTTGACACAGAGTATCGTGCCAGAGTTTTAGATGTAAACAAGGACAATATTTTGGTATGTGTGTCAGTTATACCTTCACCAGTGTTGCAAGTTTCATCTACGGAAATAAAAATATGTTGGGGAGGATGTTAAGGCTGCCAGTGGGAGGGAACCATAGAAACATTACCAACTCACCTCTCTGAAAACTGTGACTTTGTCAATGTCAAGTGCCCCAATAAATGCAGGAAAAGAAGCTACATACTTGACCCAATAGTTAGAATAGAAAGGAAAAATCTAACTCATCATTTAGAAGCAACTTGTCCAAAGAGACTTCGCAGATGTGATCATTGCGACATACTATGTATGAAGAAAGAGATGAAAATTGTGATTACAAGACACACTTCAAAATCTTTAGAGTAAATTATTATGTATTACACAGGGAATAGAAGAAGACAGTCTCAATCCACTGTGAGTACTTAATGGATCATTTGGAGAACAGTGTATTATGTTACAGATGCAAAAAACAATATTCTCATTGAAGGATGGTCAATTCAGCTACGAGCACTGCAGTACCATTATATAATATAAAGAAAAAAGACAAGCAAGTAGTGGATGCAAAGAAGTCTAGGAAGTGAGGGGCATTGACTACATTTGCAGTGCTCGGGAGTACAAAAAAAAACAAAGACACTGATAAAAAAATAATAAAGTTAAGAAAAAAAAACAAAAAACAAGAAAGTACTGGATGGGAAGAAGCGAGGTGGGTGAGAATGGTTTAGTTCAATAACAGAGTAAGAATAAACTTGCTTATGATTATGCATAATAATTTTTTTTTCCGGCTACAAACCTTTGAGCATACGCATGAAGTATAACTGGCCCAGCAGACCGGACCAATATTTTTCATAAGTGCCTGACCAATTTTTTCATAACTGCTTGTTCAAAACTGCCTGACCATTTCAGTCTCGCCTAGTTGGGCGAGCCCGACCTCTTCTGAAGGGAGAGGTCGGGTAACAAGCCTATACCCGGGTTTGTTCTGCTGAGTCAGCTTATTTCCTTTGCATTTAACCACACTTCAATCTGATTGGACTGCAATGTACGTTGCAGCAGGGAACAAACCCGGGTATAGGCTTGTTACCCGACCTCTCCCCAGCAGAGGTCAGGCTCCGCCCAACTAAGTCTCGCCAACGAGACTATTACAGTGCTGCCAACCTCACGGATTTGTCAGTATTTTTACGGAAATTGCATCGCAAAGTACGAAGAAACGTTGATTCAGCATTTGAATGCGTCACAGCAAAGTATACACGGAGGAATACTGACAATTTACAAGTTCCTTGAATTCAAGGGATTTTTTATGCATGCGCGAACAGTGGATACTAAGGCTCTCTCTCCTCCCCCCCTTTTTTTGTGCCACGCCACTCACTAACACGCCGAGAGCCTGGGAACGAGGCTATATGTCTGGCTTTCTTCCGCCGCCACTGTTGGAAGGGGAATCCCAGTACCTCCCCATGAAACCCTGCATTCATTGAACTTACCTTATTCCTTGTGGTTTTCTGCTCTAAAAAACAAAACAAAAACTAGTCAGCCTGCGCGCAATGTCGAGTGACATGCATGATGAAACTTGAAAAAACTTGCCATGGCCTGAAATCAGGGGTGGGGGAAGCAATATGGTTTTGGCCAGGCCATTGTTACCATGCTTAGCTACAGCTAATAAAAAAATTAAAAAAAATAAATATAAAAAAAATAAATAAAGCATGATTAAAAGGGATCCAAAAATATTGGCCAGGCATGTCCTGGCCTGTCACCCCCCCAGTTCCCCCAGGCCTGCTAATTATATTAAGAACATGGTTTGAGGAATGAGGTACATGGTACACTGAGGAATGTGGTGCATGGTAGACTGAGAAATGTGGTACATGGTACACTAATGAATGTGGCACATGGTACTCTTATGAATGTGGTGCTTGCTACTCTGAGGAATGTGGTGCATGGTACTCTGACAAATATGGTACATGATACCTGGGGAATGCGGCACATGGTACACTGAGGAATGTGGTGCATGGTACTCTGACAAATATGGTACATGGTACTCTGACGAATGAGATTCCTAGTACTCTGAGGAATGTGGTACGTGGTACACTGAGGAATGTGGCACATGATACTCTGAGGGATGTGGTGCATGGTACTCTGAGGGATGTGGTGCATGGTACTCTGAGGGATGTGGTGCATGGTACTCTGAGGAATGTGGTGCATGGTATCTGAGGAATGTGACACATGGTACTCTGAAGAATGTGGCACATGGTACACAGGAATGTGGTGCATGGTACCTGAGGAATGTGACACATGATACACTGAGGAATGTGGTACCACATTCCTCAGTTTACCATGTACCACATTCCTAATGTCACAAGTACCACATTCCACAAGTACCATGTACCACATTGCACAGGCTACCATGTACCACATTCCTCAGTTTACCATGTAACACATTCCTCAGAGTACCATGTACAACATTCCTCATAGTACCATGAACCACTATTATTACAGAGTAAAGCTAAGTACCACTATTATTAGAGTAAAGCTAGTTATAGAAATGTGCCACTATTATTACATAGAGTAGAGCTAGTTACAGAGATGTACCACTATTATTACATAGAGTAGAGCTAGTTATAGTGATGTACCACTATTATTACATAGAGTAGAGCTAGTTATAGGGATGTACCACTATTATTACATAGAGTAGAACTAATTCTAGGGCTGTACCACTATTATTACATAAAGTAGAGCTAGTTATAGGGATGTACCACTATTATTACATAGAGTAAAGCTAGTTATAAGAATGTACCACTATTATTATATAGAGTAGAGCTAAGTCTAGGGCTGTACCACTATTATTACATAATGTAGAGCTAGATGTACCACTATTATTACATAGAGTAGAGCTAGTTATAAAGATGTACTACTATTATTACATAAAGTAGAGCTAGTTATAGGGATGTACCACCACTATTATTACAGAGTAGAGCTATGTACCACTATTATTAAATAGAGTAGAGCTAGTTATAGGGATTTACCACTATTATTACATAGAGTAGAGATAGTTATAAAAATGTATTCCTATTATTACAGAGTAGAGCTAATTATAGGGATGTACCACTATTATTACCATAGAGTAGAGCTAGTTATAGAGATGTACCACTATTATTACATAGATTCTAGGGCTGTACCACTATCATTACATAGAAGAGCCAGTTATAGGGATGTACCACTATTATTACATAGAGTAGAGCTAGTTATGAGAATGTACCACTATTATTACATAGAGTAAAGCTAGTTATAGAAATGTACCACTATTATTACATAGAGTAGAGCTAGTTATGAGATGTACCACTAATATTACATAGAGTAGAGCTAGTTATAGGAATGTACCACTGCTAGTTATAAAGATGTACCACTATTATTACATAGAGTAGAGCTAGTTATAGGGATGTACCACCACTATTATTACCGAGTAGAGCTATGTACCACTATTATTAAATAGAGTAGAGCTAGTTATAGGGATTTACCACTATTAATACATAGAGTAGAGATAGTTATAGAAATGTATTACTATTATTACACAGTAGAGCTAGTTATAGGGATGTACACTATTATTACCATAGAGTAGAGCTAGTTATAGAGATGTACCACTATTATTACATAGAGTAGAGCTAATTTTCTAGGGCTGTATCACTATTATACATAAAGTAGAGCTAGTAATAAAGATGTACCACTATTATTACATAAAGTAGAGCTAGTTATAAGGATGTAAGAGCAATGTACCACTATTATTAAATAGAGTAGAGCTAATTATAGGGATGTACCACTATTATTACAGAGTAGAGCTAGTTATAGAGCTTTACCACTATTATTACATAGAGTAGAGCTAGTTATAAGGATGTACCACTATTATTACATAGAGTAAAGCTAGTTATAGAGATGTACCACTATTATTACATAGAGTAGAGCTAGTTATAGGGATGTACCACTATTATTACATAGAGTAGAGCAAGTTATAGGGATGTATCACTATTATTACATAGAATAAAGCTAGTTATAGAGATGTACTACTATTATTACATAGAGTAGAGCTAAGTCTAGGGCTGTACCACTATTATTACATAATGTAGAGCTAGATGTACCACTATTATTACATAGAGTAGAGCTAGTTATAAAAATGTACCACTATTATTACATAAAGTAGAGCTAGTTATAGGGATGTACCACTATTATTACAGAGTAGAGCTATGTACCACTATTATTAAATAGAGTAGAGCTAGTTATAGAGCTGTACCACTTTTATTACATAGAATAGAGCTAGTTATATGGATGTACTGCTATACATAGCTCTACTCTGTAATAATAGTGGTACATCCCTATAACTAGCTCTACTCTGTAATAATAGTAGTACATTTCTATAACTAGCTCTACGTTATGTAATAATACTGGTAAATCCCTCGCTATTATTTAATAGAGTAGAGCTATTTATAGAAATTTACCACTATTATTACATAGAGTAGAGCTAGTTATAGAAACGATCCACTATTATTACAGAGTAGAGCTAGTTATAGAAATGTATCACTATTATTACATAGAGTAGGGCTAGTAATAGGGATATACTACTATTGTTACATAAAGTAGAGCTAGTTAATAGGGATGTACCACAAATGTTGCAAGCTAGTTCTCGTGTACCACTCTAGGTACATCCTGCATTATCTTCTAATTCATAGTTTGTACCGAATGTGGTACTTTGTTACCACCTATGTGAAGTAGTGTGTTTAATGCAAAAACAGTTACTGCATGTGGTACTTTGTTTACCACCAATGTGAAGTAGTGCATTTAATGCATAATCACTTATTACGGTTACAGAAGTTGTACATCACGTACCACAAGGTGGTATGCAACAGAACAAAATTGCCTTTTTTGAAAAAGCAATATTCCATCAACTGTAAGAATGTCATACAGCACCTAAATCAAAATGTATGGCAACAGAACACAATTACCTATTTTGAAAAAAGCAATTTGTGAATCTCATATGCAGAACACAATTACCTATTTTGAAAAAAGCAATCCATCAATCTCATATGCACATGCAATTCAAACCACACTCATATTAAACAAAATTTCTGTTAGTCACAAGCACCTTCAAACACACTCATACCAAACAAAATTTCTTTTAGTCACCAGCAACAGTTGTCTGCACTATTAGTGCATGTATTTGAAGTGGTACATCATGTACCACAAGGTGGTATGCAACAGAACAAAATTGCTATTCTGAAGAAACCAATATTCCATCAACCGTAAAACTTACACCACATGTAACACCTGTTTTTGAATACCTGATTGCATGTTTGTAAATGTACTGCATGTACCATATTTCGTTTATAAATTAAATGAAAAAGTGTATATAGCAACAGTTGTCCGTGCTATTCTAGTCTCATACAACAAGTGGTACAATATGTTATAGAGCACACAAATTAAGTTATTCCGTGTAGAACTTAAAACCAAACACCTTCAACTTGTATATACTTGTATTTAATTTTGTAATTTTGATAGTATAATAGGTGGTACGACTGGTATATTCTGTAGTGCCGGTGTTACCTAGGGGGCTAGAGCTAGGGCTAGGGCTAAAGACTTACATGTGTACCATTTGTACAATTTCAAGTTTTTTATTGCTATTTGTAGTCAATATTATACTACAAGTGTTGCAAGCTAGTTCTCGTGTACCATTTTAGGTACATCTTGCATATCTTCTAACTCATAGTTTGTAACACTTGTGGTACTTTGTTTACCACCCATGTGAAGTAGTGTGTTTAATGCATAATCACTTATTATGCATGTATCAGAAGTGGTACATCACGTATTACAAGGTGGTATGCAACAGAACAAAATTGCCTATTTTGAAAAAGCAATATTCCAGCAACTGTAAAACTTGCACCACATGTAACACTAGTTTTTGAATACCTGATTTCATGTTTTGAAATGTACTGCATGTACCATATTTTGTTTATAAAATAAATGAAAAAGCGTATATAGCAACAGTTGTCCGTGCTATTCTAGTCTCATACAACAAGTGGTACAAGTGGTACAATATGTTATACAGAACACAAATTAAGTTGTACCATGTAGTACTTAAAACAAAACACCTTTAACTTGTATATACTTGTATTTAATTTTTGTAATTTTGATAGGTGGTACGATTGGTAAATTCTGTAGTGCCGGTGTTACCTAGGGGGGGGCTAGAGCTAGGGCTAGGGCTAAAGACTTACATGTGTATAGTTTGGTTGACTTTCCCACTTTCTGCGATGCTCATCACCGTCGTGGTGAAGTATATATGCAATCAACCAGCCAACCTGCATATAATCATAGTTCTGGCCACGTTCCAATTTTGATTTTTTCGAATCCCCTTTGACATCTCTCAGGAGAGTAATATGCCAAGGCTGAGATTAGTCGGCTACGCCTCAATTTCCATAGGTTCCAATGTTTGAGAAATGGAAATTAGTGACGAACCACACCCATTAATTAAATTAATTAAATTGACCACATCGATCATGTTATTAATGTTATGAATTTAATTATGATGACTATTGTGTTTTTCTTTGAGAATACAAGATCAGAATTATCAAAATTTATTATGTGTAATTGTTGTGTAGAATTGCATCATGAGCTACATTGGATGTACTGCATGGTTTTTGCTGATATAGCATGAACTGTAATTTCTGTGGCAGACAATAGGTAATCAGAACTTCCATAAGTGGCAGATTGATAGAGTAAAATTCTGTGACTGCCACATACATACTTGGAACCTATGAACTTCGTTTGTGGACAAAGTATGATATATGTGGACACTTGCAAATGATTTTCTTTGCAAAAATTGTTTAATCTTATAATATAAAGTGGTTGAAAAAGTTTAGTGACAGTGCCTGATGAAACCAAGGATATACAAGGAAATATGCAAAAAATTATTTTCAAGTAGTCGTTAACCGTCGGAACTAATCCATCCAAATATTAAGACACATTAGCTTCATGAGGAGAAAATATTCAATGTCAATGACTTCTACAGATTCAACAACTTGGTTTGTTGAAGTATGAACTCTTTTTTAATGAGTGCTTTAAAGTTGTTGATAATTCATTAAAAATGTAATAAATAATGAACACTGCTTGTGATTTGGATTAAGGATGAAATTTTCCAGTGTGTTCGGTCTTTATTAATCGTATGTTGTGTTCTTTCCTGCAGGTGTCACTCATCCAATGGCTACCAGTAATATAACAGCATATTTATCCGAGCATACCAACTGTGTATTCGAAAGAGACACTACTGCACGTTTCTTGCCACTATTTAATTCATCAAATACCAGCAAGTCATTACATCTACCAGTGGGGGGAGTTCTACTAGTCGAAATGACATGCTTTCACTCGAATGCACACTATACAATATTTGATTTATTAAGAGGAGTTAGACTCGGTGTAGTTGATAATGACAATGAGCATAAAAAATTAGTGAGACTTCTTCGGCAACGAATTCGGGATCGAACATGTGTAATTGATAGTGACGTTAGTATGGGTGAAGCTGCAAAAACCTCATTAATATCTAGAGGCTTACAGAAACCAGATGTAATACTTTTTAAGAATATAAACGGTGAAAGCCATCCAGTTGTATTAATAGAGGTGGAATCAAGTAGTAGTGTTTTGAACACAGTGAACAAACTTGCCAATGGCATTATGTGTCAAATTATACATTTGAGAAACACTGGACATACCACCACAAATACCTTGACGGGGTTTTTCATGAAATGCTGAAGAAGTTACTGTTACATTTGACGAAAGTTTGCTTCGATTTGATTGTACAAGGAACCCTATGACTCGGGCAAGGATTATACCAGCGATTATTGAAGCATGGAATAATCAAAAACGCATTTTACCATTGCAACGTAGTTTGCGTAGAATTTTTCCCATTTCTTCTGACAGAGTTCGACAAAAATTTGACCGCTACGCTTTCCAAGTAAAATCAGGACTTTCTGTTGTCATACATGATCCCACTAATCGTTGTTATTACAAATACTCTCTCATGGACAATGAAATTTAGTTGGACTTATTGGATGACCCTGATAAAGCACGGCTTTCAGTATATCCTATTGGGCGTGTGAAGTTTTCGTCTAAATGGTTTTTTAAGTATCCACAAATGAGATCACCTCTCACAAAAAAGGAAATTTCTACTTCTGTCCACTTCTTGATAGAATTAGTAAATGGGACAGTTAAAGCACTTCTGAATCTTCACAGTTCAGGCTATGCTCACAATGATGTGACGATCGAAAACATTTGTTTTCGAGAAGAAGATCGAGAGATAGTTTTAATAGATTTGGAAAGACGTATAGAAGTGGGAAGACAAAATTTGTATGAATTTGGAATATCAAATATGTACTCAATTACTGAGAACGAAGACCAAACACAAAACTGGACGCCAAGCAAATTTGATTTTAGGCAATTGGCTATCATGATTATATATTTGCAAAGTAATAATTCTATAAATTATCATGCAATAGTTAAGGAGCAAACAGCTCATGTTTTTCTATAAACACTGTTCCTTCGAGGTATGCTTAATGTAGTTTACTTAGCATGAATTTATGCCAATATACAATTTCTCATTTATTTAGGTGAGTATGATGTACCAAGTTGGCACTGTTGGATTCGAGCACTAACAAATGGAGATTAGATAGTGGGTCATGTACAGTAAATCCCTAATAAAGAGTCACTTTTTTGTGTGTGTCTTCGTTGTAGTTATTCTTTCAGTCAACTCTTATTTCCTTTGGGTTTTTAGTTGCTTTTTCCCCATCCCTAATAAAAAGTCACTCTTTTTTATTTCATTTCTTTTTCTTCAAATTTTATTGTTTGTAGCTCAGAAGTCACTCTTTAATGATGAAATTTATTCTTAACAATGCCCAAACAATGCAGATGTTTTGTTTAATGTACCACTGGTTGGTATTGCATAACATGAAAGCTATGCAACATATTGTACCACATGTATCTCATGTTGTGGTAGACTAGAATAGCATGTACATCTTTTAGATATTAGCACTCAAATTTGATTTATGTACACATATTAACAACACGCAATGCAAGTATTACAACTTATGATACAAATAGTACAAGTTTTATGGTAGTGTGTTGGCTTCTTCAAATGAGTTATTTGTGTACTAGTGCAATACATATTTGTGTTAAGTTATTTACAACTACATAAACATGCACAATACATAATTGTGGATGCAGTACACTACTTCACAACTGTTGTATATACAGTACCACGTGTGGTCGACAGCTAAGCCGTATTGTAATGAAACGTGTACCTCATGTGGTACATGTCAATTAGCGTGAGACACATGTGATTTAACATGTGGTATAGGTAAGTACACATGTTATACTTTAGCCCTACCCTAGCCCTAGCCCTAGTTCTAGCCAATGCAGGCACTACATATTTTATCGCATGTACCACGCACGATATTATCAAAATTAAAATATAAAACACAAGTATTACAGAATGTAAATGTTTTTAATACAGTACCACATGTTGGTATCGCATATATATATAGTGCTGCACAACATATGGTACCGCATTTCATTATTTCTTGGTATAGTACTACCGTGCTACCTGGCTAACCTTTCGTATTACACGTGGTACTGTATATACAACAGTAGTGAAGTAATGCACTACACCCATAATTATGTATTATGCATGTATAATAAGTATATTGTACCACATGTACCATATGTTTTATTAGACTAGAATAGCATGTACAACTGTTGATATGTGCACTTTTACATTCAATTTATGAACGAAATATGGTACATGTGGGTAAATTAAGAGATAATGCAACATGTACCTCGTGTGGTACATGGCAATTAGCATGCGACACCTATAATATAATATTTAATATAGGTAACAAAAAAATCTTAGCCCTAGTAGTCAACACAGGCACTTCATAATTTATCACTAGCACTTCATAATTTATCACTGGCACTTCATAATTTATCACTGGCACTTCAATAATTTATCACAGGCACTTCATAATTTATTGCACGTACCACATACTGTATTACCTAAGTTTGGACATAGTACCCAAGTATTACAAATGTAGATATTTTGTTTTGTTTTGGTTGGTATTGCATAACATGAAAGTTGTGCAACATATTGTACCACATGTATCACATGTTGTAGTAGACTAGAATAGGATGTACATCTTTTAGATATTAGCACTGTCAAATTTAATTTATGTACCACAAACGGTACATGTAGCACATTTAATGTAAGTATTACAACCTATGATACAAATAGTACAAGTTTTATGGTAGTGTGTTCGCTTATTCAAAAGAGTTATTTGTGTACTAGTGCAATACATATTTGTGTTACGTTATTTACCTATACATAAACATGCATAATACATAATTGTGAATGTAGTACACTACTTCACAACTGTTTTATATACAGTACCAGGTGTGGTATGACAGGTTAGCCATATTATAATGAAACATGTACCTCATGTGGTACATATCAATTAGTGTGAGACACATATGATTTAACATGTGGTATGTGTAAGTACACGTTATACTTTAGCCCTAGCCTAGCCCTAGAAGTAGCCAATGCAGGCGCTACATAATTTATCGCATGTACCACGCATGATATTATCAGAATTAAAATATGAAACACAAGTACTACATAATCTAAATGTATTTATTACAGTACCACATGTTGGTATCGCATATATTAAGTGCTGTACAACATATGGTACCGCATGGTATATCGCTTTTTTAAAATTGGAAATACTGTACTATATTGATACGACTTTGTGGTACGTAATTTACAACTACTAGTACATGCATAATAGCTAATTCTACATTTAGTGCACTACATCACATAGGTAGTGTCTACAGTACCATGTGTAATCGAATATGTACCTCATTTGGTACATGTGAATCAACATGCTACACACACAGTACAACTTGAAGTATAAGTAATTAATGATAAACTTCATGTTGTACAGGCGGTACACATATTATACCCTACTCTAGCCTTAGAAGTAGCCAACACAGGCACTTTGTAATTTATCGCAGGTACCACATATTATATTACCTATCTCAGGTACCACATACTGTATTACCTATCGCACGTATCACATACTATATTACCTCTCGCAGGTACTACACTATATTACTTATCGCAGGTACCGCATACTATATTACATAAGTTTCGACATAAACCCAAGTATTGCAAACATAGATGTTTAAGTTGTTGATATTGCATAACATGAGAGCTGTGCAACATATCGCCTACAGCCTATAATTGATTACATATACCACCTGTTAAATCACATGTGTCGCACGCTAATTGACATGTACCACATGAGGTAAATGTTACATCATTATACAACTAACCTGTCGTACCACACACGTGGTACTGTATATACAACAGTAGTGAAGTAGTGCACTACACCCATAATTATGTATTATGCATGTATAAGTAGTGGTGGTAAATGACATACCACAAATATGTATTGCAATAGTACATAAGTTACTCTTTTGAATAAGCGATACACTACCATAAAACTTGTATTATTTGTATCATAAGTTGTAATACTTGCATTACGTATTGTTAAATGTGCTATATGTACCGTCTGTGGTACGTAAATCAATCTAAAAGTTGTGATTACATAGTGTAGAGCTAGTTATAGGGATGTACCACTATTATTAAATAGAGTAGAGCTAGTTATAAGGATGTACCACTATTATTACATAGAGTAGAGCTAGTTATAGGGATGTACCACTATTATTAAATAGAGTAGAGCTAGTTATAAGGATGTACCACTATTATTACATAGAGTAGAGCTAGTTATAGGGATGTACCACTATTATTACATATAGTTGAGTCTGGTTATGTACAGTTTTATCCTCTGGCTAAAGAAACACACATGCACACTTAAAAGGAAAAAAACAACAAAAACAAAACAAAACTGCAGTCATTGCCATAATTAATGTTTTGATAATTTATATACAAGTATATACTCACATGTGTGCACACATGCAAATTGTTTTTGTTTGTTTTTACTTACAAGTTTTTATTTATACACTATTATACTGTCTTATTATATATTGCCACAAAAAATTGTTAATCATAGAGAGACATGATAAAATACAAAAAGATAACATAACACGCTAATGTCCATTGATGATGATGATGATGAATTAAGATAGTATAAGACTGTCTGCTAATAACAAGGGAGCAGGAAACTTTAACCGAATATGTATTTCTTGCTCAGGACAGTCATAACTCTTAAATACAATAGGAGATGAAAAATTCCAAATCCAATTCATTATACTCAATCAAAATTTGAATATCTTGACATTACAGAAAGCAAAAATTTCATTCTTAGTTTTATTCAAACACAACGACTTGTAACAAGGGGGAAAATGCCCAACTATACGTTGCATATCTCATCCTAACGTATGAAAAATATTTGTTTTCTCCTTTGTGATTGCAGTAGTCTGAGGGACTACTCCATATAGTATTAAGCCAGAACCATAAAGTATCATGAAATGATTGTTATATTCAAATTGTAGGAGGTAAAGGTGATCCCTTGGCCATTGATAAGTGAATCCAACTTTCTAACAAAGGGCTACAAGGGCTTGTTATAAACCTTTGCAACTCGAACATCAGCCACACGAAATTTGCCATCCTTGCCGAGTGTGGGCCTTTTAGTTGGACTTCAAGGCACGCACCTTCCTAGACGAATCTAGACTGTAGCTGGTCGGTCAGCTTATTGATTGCTGCCACCAGAATCTCAGACGGACTTATCCGAATTAGTGTGACTACTTGTAATTAAATTATGTTGAGACTCAAATGCACGCGGGTCTCTCTGGCTTATATGCTTTCGAGACTCACGTGCAACACACATGACTTTTGGCACTACTCCCACACACAATGATAATAGTTCAATGACCTGCACATGCGCACAACACCAATAAATGACTTAACTCAACAACACTCAATATTGATTGACATAAACATATAGCACATATATGTTCATATTTATCTTCATCTTCTCATCTTGATCTTTGCTCCTTCATCTTGTGGGCCGTCTGGCTCTCTGGATGCAGGCCCACATCTCCACCCTCCCGTTGAGCGGGTGACTCCGTCACTGCCAATTCACTGGCTTCGTCTCCATAGCACCGACTGAGGCAATCTGCCACCTTGTTCTCCACTCCTTTCCGGTAGATGATCACAAACTGGAATTCCGTAAACTTCAGAGCCCACCCATACAATCTCCTGTTCATCTTTTTCTTTGTCATCAAACCCTCCAGACCCTTGTGGTCAGTGATCACAGTGAAACCCTTCCCATACAGGAAATAAGAGAAATGCTTGATTGACTCATACAGAGCCAACCCCTCTAACTTTTTTGCGGAGTACCTCCTCTGGGCACCATGGAGTTGCTTCGAGAAGAATCCCACAGGCAATCTCTCTCCTTCACGCTCTACAGACAATACTCCCCCCACTCCAGTACAGCTGGCGTCCGTTTCTAATACAAAACAGTCACACGCATTCGGCACACACAAACATATATTACATGACAATGACTGACACAAACCTCTAAAGGCGGCCAGCATCTCCTCATTCCACGTCAGTTCGCCCACCAGAGACTTGGACGTGTGTGGCGTCAAAACGGAGGACCAACAATGGTAACCCTCCACGAACCTCCTATAGTAACCCACCATACCCAAAAACCTCCTCAACTGTTTCCTTGACCTATGAAGTGGGTGGTTCCTAATGGCCTCCACCCTCGCCTCAGGTATCGATACACTCCCATCTCCAATACAGTGTCCCAAAAACATCAATCTTGCTTTACCAAACACACACTTGGCTCGTTTGCACGTGAGGCCTGCCTCCCGCAGAACCCCAAGCAGCTTGCGCAGGTGGATCATGTGCTCTCCCCAACTGGAAGACGCCACCAAGATATCATCTATATACACACGGGAGAAATCCTTACAGTCGACCAGCACCAGATCCATCAACCTCTGGAAGACTGACGGCGCGTTCACCAGACCAAACGGCATCCTCCTGTAACTGAATTTGCCAAAGGGGCAAACAAATGCAGTTTTGTCTCTATCTTCAGGCTTTACTTCCACCTCATGGAAGCCTTTCGACAAGTCAATTTTCGACAAGACCTTCCCTCCACCGACTAACTCCACCATCTCGTCCAGAGATGGAATGAAGTATGGCTCCTTGACCGTGATCTCGTTGAGGCGTCTGTAGTCAACGCACAGACGCACTCTACCACCTGGCTTTCTTACCGGAACCAGGGGCGACGCCCAATGGCTCTCTGACCGTTCTATAATTCCCTGCTGCTCCAACTCTCTCAATTCCTCTGCAACCTTCTCTCTAATTCCTAATGGCACTGAATACGGTGCTTGTCTCACAGGCCCTTCGCCCTCTGTCTCAATACTCAACTCCACAACCTTTGTATTCCCCGGTGACTCCGAGAACACATCCCCAAACTCCACTAACAAACCCTGCAAACACACATCATCATACCCTTCACACACACCCTCTAACACACATCCCTTCTCTTCCTGCTCATCCACTACCACATCTAATCGATTAATACAAAACTCCTCCCTATACTTCTTTAAACTGTTCACATGAACTACTCTGCTATGTTTCTCAGCACCAACCTTCCCAATCTTGTAGTTTACCTCCCCCTTTCTTTCTAGAACCACGTATGGTCCCTCCCAGGAGTCAGCTAACTTGCTAGACCTACCCGGAACCCTGTACAGTACCAACTCATCCTTCTCGAACACCCTCAGCTTAGTCCCCTTGTCTAAATACACTTTCCTCTTCACCTTAGCTACCGCCATGTTCAACACTGCCGAATCCCTCATTAGGTCTAACCTCTCCGCCATTCTACCGACCCAAAAGACACTAAAGGGCCGGTCACCATACCCGATACGTCCAAGTGTGGGAAGACCAGCGGGACAGGACAACAACAGTGAGTCTGAGGAATCTGAGGAAGGTGCAGGGGAAGACGTAGTAGTATTGGTGGGTGAGGAAATGGCTAGGAAGCCGGAGGAGAGCGATTTTATGAAATGGGTTCAGGTTATGGCTGAGAGGGATGAAGCCAGGAGGGCTGAAACAGAGAAGTTAGAAGAGGCGAGACGAGAGGACAGGGTTAGAATGGAGGAGGCTAGAAAAGAAGAGATGATGGCAATGTTTAGTCAGTTGAGGGAGGAGACGTCCTTGAGGACCAGTGAGGGAGAGGAAGCTAGACGCAGATACCAGGAAAGGAAGGAATTGCAAACAGAGAAGCTGAAGGCTTTGGGAAATTATACAGAGAACGTTGAGTTGTCAGGGTATTTGGGGAAGTTTGAGAGGATTATGGAGGACTGTAGAATATCGAGGGATACATGGTTGGAAAGGTTGTTTCCCAGACTACCTGAGAGGTTGTGTGCCAGGGTAGAGAGTACTGGAGAAGGAGGTGACTACGGAGAGGTGAAGCGAGTTTTGTTAAAGGCGATGGGGGAGACGACGTTAACATATGGGTACAGATTGTTTGAGCTGACAGGGGAGAGTTTGAAGGCCAAGACAGCGGGAGGAATAATGGAGGTGATAGAGAAAGTGAGTGGGGGAATGATGCAAGGCTGTGGATCAGTCAAGGAGTGTGTAGTTGCCTTGGCTACTGCACTGACTAGAAATGTCATACCACCCAGTGGGAAGGTGTTTTTGGAGGGTAAGAAGATGGAGACAATGGAAGACCTGAGAGACGCTTGGGAGACATGGATGGCCGGGAGACTGAAGGGGAATTTCTACAAGCCAATTGGGAGTACGGGAGTTCGCAACATGAGTGACTTCAGGAGGACTGGCAATGGTGATGACTTCGGCAGTAAGATCAGAGAAGGATCTGGTTCAATCACCTGCTTCAATTGTGGTGAGAAGGGCCATAGATCAGTCGAATGCAGGAAACCTAACATGAATAGCAGGGCAGGGTACAACAGTTGGAGTAGGCCACTAACATGCTTTAGTTGTGGTAAGGCTGGACATAGAAGTATAGAGTGTCCCAGTAAGAAGGTTGGTAGTGCGATGAAAAGAGAGCCAGGAGTGACAAGAATATTGAAGGTTGTGGTTGGAGAGAAGAGAAAAGGAAATATTGTGTGGGGAACGGTGAACGGGGTCAGACGTAAGGTACTGATAGACTCGGGTGCTGACATGGGTGTAGTGCCTAGGTCCTTGGTGGACCAGGGTGCAGAGAGATGTGGCGAGATGCATATCTCTGGAGTGAATGGTGTAACCAGTGTGCACCAGAGCACAGTAGTAGAATATGAGGTGGGAGGTTTAAGACTGGCAAAGCTGGCCATGATTGATGAAAGAGCAGAAGATGAAGCAATGTGCATTGTACCTTTTGACATTGCAAACGGGAAGGTTGCGGCATTTAGAGTCGCAGTGGAGGAGCTGAAGGGCCCTGAAATGGAGCAAGGGGCAAGGGAAACCAAAATCAAGGTGTTGACACGCAGTCAAGCTAAGGCTGAGGCGTTGAGTGAAGAGAGTGATCCGGATGCGGGTTATACAGATTTGTGGAGTGTGGTTGAATCGGGAGAGGCAGAAAATACAGTCTTAGAAGAGAGGGACGAGAGTGAGAAGATAGATGGGCAGGTTGAGGAAGGAAGGAGTGAAGTGTCTGCAGGGGAAGAGGGTACGCCTTCTGACCTGGGAGATGTGACACCAGTGACGGAAGAAGAGAAACCATTTGTTGAGTACGCTGGACAGATTGGTCCAGTGGGGAAGGGGTCTGATGGGGTAGATTATAGAAAGGAATTGGGTGAGGACGAAAGTTTGACAGAATAGAGAGAATTGGGTGAACGTAAGGAGAGAGAATTCCAGTGGAAGAAGGGAGTATTGGTGAGGGGTCAGTATGTGACGTGGGAACAGTTTCGAGACGTGTTGGTGGTGCCCAAGAGTTATAGAAGGAGAATATTGGAGTTGGGGCACGAGAAGAACGGACATCTGAGTGGAGATAAGGTGGAGAAGATGGTCGGGAAATACTTTGTGTGGCCGGGAATGGTGAAAGAAGTGGGGGAGCATTGTAAGAGTTGTGAGGTCTGTCAAAGGAAGAATAAGCACACACCTAGGAGGGCGCTGGCGGTGGAGCGACCATTGCTCAGTGAACCTTTTGAGGCGGTGGCAGTGGACTTAGTTGGGCCTCTACCTAAGGGAAAGGGTGGCAACAGGTTCCTGTTGACCTGCGTGTGCCTGGCTACCAGGTGGCCAGAGGCAGTACCTCTACGAGGCATCAGTGCTAAGGCAGTAGCTGAGGGCCTGTGGACGATCTTCTCGAGGACTTCGGTCCCTGAGAAGATGTTGTCTGACCAGGGGGGTCAGTTTTGTGGAAGAGTTGTGACGGAGTTGAGTAAGATGTTGGGAATTGAGAGGGTGCTGACATCTCCGTACCACCCCCAGACTAATGGAACGGTGGAACGATTCCACGGCACTCTGAAATCTATTTTGGGCAAGTGCGTGGATGAGGGGAAGGATTGGGTTGAGCAGCTGTCGTTTGCGCTGTTCGTTATGAGGCAGATGCCTCATGCAGACAGTGGCTTTAGCCCATTTGACCTGGTCTATGGATTCAGGGTCCGAACCCCCTTAGATGCTCTGTACTCTGGGTTGTTTGAGATAGAAAGTCGGGAATTGGATGTGTGTGGTTGGGTGAGAGAGATGGCAGAGAAGTTAGAATTGATGACGGACTGTGCCGAGTTGAAGATGGCAAAGAATAAGGAAGGAAGGATGCGGTATTTGAATAGAGGATGTAAGACGAGAGAGTTTGTGGCGGGAGACCTGGTTCTGTATAGGATACCAGGGATGCAGTGTAAACTGTCGGATTCATGGGAGGGACCTTATGAAGTACTGCAGAAGGTCGGGGCCGTGAATTATAAAATTGGTAGGAAGGGTGTGACAAAGCATGCAAAGGTTGTGCATGTTAACAGTTTGAAGAGGTTCAAAGAGAGATTTGCGGTGAATAGACTGGATGTTGTGTTGGAAGATGGTAAGGAAGACGAGTGTTTGTTGAAGGGAGAATGCGAGGGATATGTGCGTGAAGAGATAGATGGTTTGTTAGAAGAGTTTGGGGGTGTATTCTCAGACGCTCCAGGGAGTACAGAGGTGGTGGTGTTGACCATTGATACCGGGGATGCTTTGCCCATAGAGAGTGGAGGCATTATTGAGAGGAGTGTGAGTGCTTGGGCATCACCATTGGTGCCCGTGAAGAAGGTGGGTGGCGGTATTAGGCTCTGTGTGGATTATAGAAGGCTCAATGACTTCACGGTCAAGGAGCCTTACTATATCCCTCAGTTCGAGGAAATGGTTGAGCGTGTAGGGAAGGGCTGTGTGCTATCAAAGGTGGACCTGTCGAAGGGGTTCCACCAGGTTGCTGTGGCTGAGAGAGATAAGGAGAAGACGGCGTTCGTTTGTCCATTCGGGAAATTCCAATATGTTAGAATGCCGTTTGGACTGACGAACGCCCCTAGTGTGTTTCAAAGGCTGATGGATGTGGTGTTGGTGGATTGTATGGAGTTCGCGAAGGTTTACATAGATGACGTGTTGGTAGTTTCGGGGAATTGGAGTGAGCACTTGGTGCATTTGAAGTCGTTGTTTGGGGTGTTACAGAGAGCAGGGTTGACGTGCAAGTTGTCGAGTACAGAGCGGGTGCCAGCAACGTCGTGGCAGACGAATTGAGCAGATGTCACGCTTGTGCCAGTGACGATGTCACCCTTTCTGTGAAGGAGGGGGGAGATGTGGGCTGCCTAATCGCCCACACTGTAAAGGATAGAGAAGGCAGTAGAGAGAAGGACAAGGAAAGAGAAGGAGAGAAAGAAGAAGAAAGAAGAACAAGAGAAAGATGAACATTTGTTTAGATGAACTGTGTGTGTGTGTCATGCATATGAATGGTTGTCATTAGTAGTGAGTTTTGTGTCATTGTGGTTTAGTTCATATCATGCGTAGTGCTGTTAGCATGAGGAGTCAGGAGGCATATAACCTTAGATTCCTCGTGCTGAGAGTCAGTTCCTAATTACACAAAAATTCTTAGTTTCCAAGATATTGGCGGTTCGGTTAGCTACGGCAACCTTCCGATTGCGAACTCTGGTGGCAGCGACTTGTTGCTTCCTTACGTGAGGAATCTCGCAGAGCTTCGGGTCTGACGCAGACAAGCCCCACAGAGAAGAGAGGAGGAAGATAGGAGAAAAATTAGAAAAGAAGGGGAGGACAATGCTAGGGAAAGGAAAGAATTGTTGCAGGAAAAGCTAAAGGGATTAGGTGTATATAAGGATGGAAGTGAGCTGGGTGCTTACTTAGAAAAATTTGAGAGGATCATGAGAGAGAGTGAGATTGAGGTAAATTGTTGGGCGGAGCGTCTGTATCCTAGGTTACCTGAACGATTGTGTGTGAGGGTGGCCCAATTAAGGGATGATGGATTAGAATATTCAGAGGTGAAGGGTGTTTTATTGAAGGCAGCGGGAGAAACTGCCATTACATATGGGAATCAGTTATTTGATGTGACTAGTGAAACTTTCAAAGGGATGAGTGCAAGTAGTATTGTAGAGTGGATGCAGAGGACTGTAAAGGTTACCTGTCAGGGTTGTAAGAGTTTAGACGAGGGAGTTCTGGCCATAGCTATGGCACTGACCAGAAGGGTACTTCCTCAAAGCGGTAAAATGTTTCTTGAGAACAGGGTGGTGAAGAATTGGGGTGATTACCGCGAAGCACTGGAAGATTGGATGGCGGGACGACAGAAAGGTAACTGTTTTAAGCCTTTGGGCAGTAGGGTTGTGGAGAGTAGAAGGGTGGTTAGGAATAGTCAGGGGCGTGAGTTTAATGGTGCGAGTGGGGGAAAGAAGGAGTGAATGGCGGAGGTGTCAGTGAATACCCTACGTGTTTTAACTGTGGCCGGAAGGGTCATCGAGCTAGTCAGTGGGAGGCCTGGGGGAAGTGGGTTCGTACCCAGGGTAACTTGCTATAACTGCGGGAAAGTGGGTGACAAAAGCACAGAATGTACTGTTAAGAAGAATGTGATGAATGCGAAAAAAGAGGGTGCGCCTAGTAAAATGTCTGTACTGAGAAGTGTGAATAAGTCAGGGAAATTGGGAAACGTAGCGATTGGTTTAGTCAATAAAGTAAAGACTGAGGTCTTGATAGACTCAGGGGCGGAGTTGGGGTCCGTGCCCAAAGCACTAGTGCCTGAGGGTGTGGTGTTGTGTGGAGATGTATTAGTGAAGGGCTATGGTGGTAGTGAGAAAAATTGTAAGAGTTTTATGTGTGAATTTGTAATTGGAAGTTATCGGAAGGTTGTTAGGGCAATCAGAGATGAAAGTGAGATGCCTGGTATATCGTGTATTGTTTCTTTTTCGTTGACAAACGAAGAGGAGTCTGAAGCTTATAGATGTGCCATACAAGAGTATGTAGCAGGGGAGAGTGTGACAATGAACGTCATGACTAGGAGCATGGTTAGGAAGGAGGAGGAGTTAGATAAGTGTGAAGAGAAAGTAAGCGTGGGTGACTTGTGGAGTGTAGTTACTACTTACTGAACCCTTAATGATGCCTGAAGTCGGGAGTAAGGTGGGGAAGGGTCATGGGGCGGATGAGGCAGAGGTTTCACCAATGCCAGACGAGCCCCAGGCGAAAACTAGTGAGATGAATGAGTGCGAAGTGTCGGGGGAGGGAAGTCCAACCCCCCTTGATAATCGTTGCCTGTGAGTAATGACAATCCTGAGCTATGTAAGTTGGCTGGTGAGATAGGCCCAGTGAGGGAGGGGTCTGATGGAGTTAGATTCCGGGAAGAATTAATGAGTGACAGAAGTTTAAAAGATTGGACAGAATTGGGAGAGAGGTGTAAGAGAGAATTTAAGTGGAAGAAGAATGTGTTAGTGAGATCAATGTATGTGACTTGGGAACAGTTTCGAGATGTTCTAGTATTGCCTGAGAGTTATCGGGTTAAGGTGTTGGAATTGGGTCACGAGAGGAATGGGCATTTGGGAGCTGAGAAAGTGAGTGCTATGATTAGTAGGTATTTTGTATGGCCGGAAATGGCAAAGGATATTGTGACCCATTGTGGTAGTTGCAGAGTGTGTCAAGTGAGAAGCAAGCACAAGTCCAGACGGGCTCCCATGGTAGAATGGGCCATACTAACTGAGCCGTTCGAAGCGATAGCTATCGATTTGGTAGGCCCTTTACCCAAAGGGAAGGGTGGGTGTCAATATCTATTGACATATGTGTGCTTAGCCTCTAGGTGGCCTGAGGCAGTGCCTCAGATGGGCATTACTGCTATGGCTGTGTGTGATGGGTTGTGGTCCATCTTTTCAAGGACCTCAATTCCAGAAGTGATATTGAGTGATCAGGGGAGCCAGTTTTGTGGGAAGGTAGTTAAGCAATTGTGCGAGTTGTTAGGAATTGAGAAGATTAGAACGTCCCCATATCATCCCGAGAGCAATGGCACTGTAGAACGGATGCACGGGACTTTTAAGGCTATTTTGGGGAAATGTATTAGTGATAAGGTGGATTGGGTGAGCCAGATTAGTTTTGTTCTTTTTGTATTGCGGCAGATGCCACATTCTGATTCTGGGTTCAACCCATTTGATTTAGTTTACAGGTTTCGTGTGAGGACACCATTAGATGCCCTATATCATGGGTTGTATGAGTGCGAAAGCGAGAAGTTATGTGTGAGTGAGTGGGTAATGAAGGTAGCGGAGAGACTGGAACGTATGAGAGATAGTGCGGCTTTGAAGAGTGTGAAGGGTCGTGAATCTAGGATGTTGTGCTTAAATAGAGGGGCTAAGTCGAGAGTGTTCCAGGTGGGAGAGTTAGTATTTTATCGTGTGCCAGGGATGACTTGTAAGCTGGCAGAATCCTGGGAGGGGCCGTACAAGGTATTAGAGAGAAAGGGAGAAGTTAATTATAGAATTGGGAAGGTAGATGCTGAGAAGCAGGCAAAGGTAGTTCATGTTAATTGTTTAAAGATTTATAGAGAGAAGTTTGAGATTAATAGGTTAGATGTTGTATTGGATGAGCAAAGTGGAAGGAGTAGTGTTTTGAGTGGTGTTTGTGATAGATATAATGAATTTGAGATGAATTATGTTTTAAGTGAATTTGAGGACGTGTTTTCAAAAGTTCCGGGTAGTACGGAAAGGGTCGTCATGAGCATTGACACTGGAGAACATGGGCCTGTGAGGCAGGCACCGTACTCGGTCCCTTTAGGGATCAGGGACAAGGTCAAGAAGGAGTTATTAAGTTTAGAGAGGAATGGGATCATTGAACGAAGTGAGAGTTGTTGGGCGTCGCCATTATCCCAGTGAAGAAATCGTAGGCTTAATGGGATTACTGTCAAAGAACCATATTATATTCCCAGTTTAAAGGAGATGTTGGAGAAAGTTGGTAGAGGAAAAATGTTATCTAAGGTGGACCTTGCTAAAGGATTTCACCAGGTCCTAGTTGATGAGAGAGATAGGGACAAAACCAGCTTTGTATGTCCCTTTGGCAAGTTTAGATTCGTACGCATGCCATTTGGGCTTACTAATGCGCCGTCTGTATTCCAGCGGCTTATGGATTGTGTGTTGGTAGAATGTAGCGAGTATGCAAAGGTGTACATCGATGATATTTTGATTGCTTCAAGGAGTTGGGAAGAACATTTGGGTCACGTGAGAGAGGTGTTGAGGACTTTGAGAGAGGCAGGTTTGACATGCAGACGGAGCAAGTGTAGTTTTGGGAAGAGAAGTTTGGAGTTTCTGGGGCACCTAATAGGTGATAGCATGATCAGTGTGCCGGCAGCCAGGGTAGGGGCGATTAAGAATCATCCCTTACCTAAGACCCGGAGGCAGCTTCGTGCCTTCTTGGGATTGGTGGGGTACTATCGTCGGTTTATCGGCGGGTTCCACAAGTAGTCGTCGATTCTGACTCCCCACACGTCAGTGGCTCTGTCAGGTGAGCTTAGGTGATCTGGGCCGATGTTAGAGGCCTTTCAGAATTTGTGTAATGCATTATGTGAATCAGTATCATTATGTGTTCCGTGTGTTGATGATGTGTTTGTGCTTGAGTGTGATGCGTGTTGTTCGGGAATTGGAGCTGTGCTCTACGTTGTGAGGGGTGAAGATCGTTTGCTTGTGGCATTTTTCTCCAGACAATTGCATGGAACCCAGTCTAGGTATAGTGCCCAAGAATTGGAGGGCCTTGCCATCTTTGAGAGTGTGAAGTACTTCGCATACTATTTGTATGGGAGGAAGTTTAGAATTGTGACTTATCATCGTGGATTGGTGAACTTAATGAGTGGGAAGCAAGAGAACAGACGCCTTTATGGGTGGGCGCTGAAATTGTCAGATTTCGTGTTTGAGAATGTCTATAGGCCTGGTCGTTTGAATACAGTGCCAGACTCATTGAGCCGTTGCTTTGGAAATGGTGACAAGCACCTTCCGTCGAAGGGGGGTGATGTGGGCTCCCAGGACAAGCGAGCCCACATTCGAGAAGATAGAGATGGAGGAGACAAGGAAGACAGAGAAAAAGAAAGATAGAGACCGAGATATTATGTATTATTCTATGTATTCAGTTTGCTTTATTCAGTTGTACAAGTATTTTGTGCATGTCAGTTAGTGTTGCATTTGTCGTTTTCCTTTTATAATTATGTCGTGTGTTGACTGGCCACGTGTGGCCAAGTGTAGTTGGTTGTCTTGTATATTCATTTCCGGTGGGTGGAGTTGTTCACTTCGTATAAAACCACCCACCATCATTTTTGTAACTAGTCCGTTCTATATCTTAATAAGTAATAAGCTTAAAGAGATTGCTTAGGCGTCGGACCTGGTGGCAGCGTACAATAAGCTGTCCGCCTGCGTGCGTGCTTGCTACAACCGCTCCACGGAGCCAAGAGCCAGCCCACACAGCTCTACTTTATGTAACAACAGTGGTACATATTTATAACCAGCTCTACTCTATATAACAGTAGTGGTACATTCCTATAACCAGCTCTACTAGTTGTGGTACATCTCTATAAGCAGTTCTACTCTATGTAACAATAGTGGTACATTTGTATTATTAAGTTTACTTTATGTAACATTAGTGGTACATCTTTATAAGCAGCTCTACTATATGTAACAGTAGTGGTACATTTTTATAACAAGCTTTAATTTATGTAACAGTAGTGGTACATTCCTATAACCATCTCTACTTTAAATAACAGTTATGGTACATTTCTATAACCAGCTCTACTTTATGTAACAAAAGTGTTACATATATATAACCAGCTCTACTCTATGTAACTGTAGTGATACATGTTAATAATTATCTGTACTCTATATAAAAGTTGTGGTACGTCTATATAATCAAATCTACTCTATGTAACAGTATTGGTACATTCCTATAACTAGATCTAGTAGTTGTGGTACATCTTTATAAGCAGCTCTACTCTATGTAACAGTAGTGGTATATTCCTATAATTAAGTTTACTTTATGTAACAATAGTGGTACATTTTTATAAGCAGCTCTACTTTATGTAACAGTAGTGGTACATTTTTATAACCAGTTATACTTCATGTAACAGCAGTGGTACATGTTAATAATTAGCTGTACTCTATATAAAAGTTGTGGTACGTCTATATAATCAAATCTACTCTATGTAACAGTATTGGTACATTCCTATAACTAGATCTACTAGTTGTGGTACATCTTTATAAGCAGCTCTACTCTATGTAACAGTAGTGATACATTCCTATAATTAAGTTTACTTTATGTAACAATAGTGGTAGAGGTGCACCGATAGAAGATTTTACCGATATACCGATAACCGATATTTTATCTAGAAAATCAAGGCCGATACCGATAACCGATAGATATATTCATTGAATTTTGAAAATTTAATTTTTACATAATTAGAAGTATAATGGTACTCGTCTAGAGTCTTCAGTGTCAGGAACAAAGTAGTGCCAAATTGGCGACCTCTTTATAGACATCGTAGTTAAGTTTCTTTGTCTTACGCCGTCTAAGAGCAAGCAGAATTCATCCGTTCAGTATCCACGCGGCGAGTATGAAATTTTTTCTATCGGTTAATTATATCGGTACGGCGGGTAGTGTTGACGACCAATACCGATATCGAAAAAGTAGGCCGATAAACCGATAAACAATAGACCGACAGATTATCGGTGCACCTTTAAATAGTGGTACATTTTTTAAGCAGCTCTACTTTATGTAACAGTAGTGGTACATTTTTATAACCAGTTGTACTTTATGTAACAGCAGTGGTACACATTTATAACCAGCTTTATTTTATGTAACAGTAGTGGTACATATTGATAACCAGCTCTACTCTATATAACAAGCTCTACAGCAGTGGTATATTCTTATAATCAACTCTACTTTGTATAACAGTAGTGGTACATTTCTGTAAGCAGCTCTATTCATGTAACAGTAGTGGTAAAATTATATAATTAGCTCTACTCTATGTAACAGAACTGGTACTTATTCATAACTAGCTCTACTCTATGTTACAGAATTGATACATATGTATAACAAGGTGTACTCTATGTAACAGGAGTGTTACACACTTATAATTAGCTGTACTTTATGTAACAGTGGTGGTACATATTTATAATTAGCTCTACTCTATGTAACAATAGTGGTACATCCTTATAATTAGCTCTACTGTATATAACAGTAGTGGAGCATGTATATATAATCTGCTTAATTTTATGTAACAGCAGTGAACCAGCTCTACTCTATGCAGTGGGACATATTTATTACCACCTCTACTCTATGGAACAGTAATGGTACATCACTGTAACAAGATAAAATCAATGTAACAGTAATAGACATATTTATAATTAGGTCTACTCTATGTAACAGTAGTTGTACATTTTTATAAGCAGCTCTACTCTATGTATCAGCAGTGTTACATCTTTATAATTAGCTCTACTTTATGTAACAGTAGTGGACCATTTTCATAAACAGCTGTACTGTATGTAACTAGTGGAATAATATTAATAATTAGCTGTACTCTATATAACAGTAGTGGTACATCTCTATAAACTAGCCCTACTTTAAGTAACAGTAGTGGTACATCTCTGTATATAGCTCTATTTTAAAGTTACGAAATATTGCTTTTTTTTCAAAATAGGCAATTTTGTTCTGTTGCATACCACCTTGTGGTACGTGATGTACCACTTCTGATACATGCATATTAACTGATTGTGCATTAAACACGCTACTTCACATAGGAGGTAAACGAAGTACAACATGCGGTGCAAACTACGAGTTAGAAATAATGCAGGGTGTACCTAGAGTGGTACACGAGAACAAGTTTGCAACACTTGTAGTATGATATTGACCACTAATAACAATAAAAAGATTAAAATTGTACAAACGGTACACATGTAAGTCTTTAGCCCTAGCCCTAGCCCTAGCCTCCTCGGTAACACAGTCACTAATGAATTACCAATCGTACCATTTACTATACTATTAAAAGTACAAAATTAAATACAAGTTATACCAGTTAAAAGTGTTTTGTTTAAAGTACCACATGTTGGTAAAATTTAATTTGTGTGCTGTACAACATATTGTACCCCTTGTACCATTTGTTGTATTAGAATAGTATAGCACAGACAACTGTTGCTATGTGCACCTTTTCATTTAATTTATAAAAAAATTTGTGGTACATGCAGTACATGAAAAACATGCAATCAGGTATTCAAAAACTGTGTTACATGTGGTGCAAGTTTTAAAGTTGACAGAATATTGCTTTTTTCAAAATATGCAATTTTGTTCGGTTGCATACCACCTTGTGGTACGCGATGTACTACTTCAGATACACGCATACCTTCCAAGCATATATTTATTTGATAGTATAAATTAATAAGTGCTGAAGTTTTGAGGGTTTTGCACCTTAGATGCTCTAGTTACTTTTGTATTGGTTATTAACACTTAATTTAGTCTATAGATGCTAACATATAAATACTAGCCTAATCAAATGTACTTTGTTTATTTATCATTATTTTTGTGTGAGGGATGGACTAGCAAATCAACTTATGTACACAAAAAAATTTCTAAGTAAAGCTGTGTTCTGCTGTACCTAATTTTATAGAAATAGTTTGTTCAACCTAAAGGTGAAGTGAATTCACAAGTAGTACATTAAAATATATTGATTATTTCGCAACTAATTATTTGCTTTGTCATAATTATGTATGTTACAGGAAAAATTGATGAATCTCAATTTGATGACTGGAAGACTACTATCACATCAACCTAACTTAATTCTAATTTTGATTTGATTACTATCACATCAACCTAACTTAATTCTAATTTTGATTTGATTACTATCACATCAACCTATTGATAGCTAGATACAGTCATTTTTCATATATTTAATTTTTGATGGGCCTTTCTTACTTTGTTAGAGCTTTTTTAAATCTCTACAGCCTTTTGATAGCTAACTACAGTCATTCAAAGCTGATTCCTTACATTTTACTTCTTGATGGGCCTCTTCATTTTGGGGAGTGCTTCTTTATCGTTCCTCATGCAAAATGTTTAGTACTCTTCTAAGATCTCTGAAGACCTCTCCTCAATCCACACTCTGGTCCACAAAATGTGGACTAAAGATACTTGGCATAATCAGTACTATTCCTTGAAGCCCCAAAGTGTGAAAGGCTCTACAATATTAAAAACATTTAAGGGAAATAAAACAATTTCCAATTATGCACACATGTGGAGTAAGCCTGAATATATACTTGAACAATGCAGGATGTACCTAGAGTGTTAAATGAGAACTAGCTTGCAACACTTGTAGTATGATATTGACTACAAATAACAATAAAAAACTTGAAATTGTACAAACGGTACACATGGCATAACACCTTGTGGTACGTAATGTAACACATTTGATACATGCATAATAAGTGATTATGCATCAAATACACTACTTCACATAGGTGGTACACCAAGTACTACATGCGGTACAACTTATGAGTTAGAAGATAATGTTGGATGTACCTAGAGTGGTACACCAGAACCAGCTTGCAACACTTGTGTATGATATTGACTACAAATAACAATAAAAAACTTGAAATTGTACAAACAGTACACATGTAAGTCTTTAGCTTTAGCCCTTGCTCTAGCCCCCTAGGACCACCTTGTGGTACGTGATGTATCCTGTCTGATACATGCATTATAAGTGATTATACATTAAACACACTACTTTACTTAGGTGGTACTCTAAGTACCACATGCGGTACTCTAAGTACCACATGCGGTACAAACTATGAAATTAAAATGGTACAAATGGTACACCTAGCCCCCTAGGTAACACCGGCATTACAGAATTACCAATCATACCACATATTACACTATTTATAGTACAAAATTAAATACAAGTTAAAACAGTTGGAAGTGATTTGTTTGTAGTACTACACGTTTGTATAAATTAATTAGTGCTGTATAACATATTGTACCACTTGTACCACTTGTTATAGTAAAATAACCAGCTCTGTAACAGTAGTGGTACATATGTAACAGTAGTAGTACATCTCTATAACAAGCTCTACTTAGTGCAGTGGTGGCGGAAGCATTTTTTCATTGGTCAGGCAAATTCATACCTTCTATTTTCATAGCTCATTTTGTATTAAAGGAACAATGTTATTAAAATTTGAATTTGAAATAATAAAAGAAAATTAATGATTAGCTCAAGTTAAAATGATCCAAAAATTCTTCCTGCGCTCACTTCCACTAATAAATTCATGTTTGCAACTTAACTGACTTCTCTGGACAGTACTGCTCCAGTACGCTACTGCTGGAGTCGCCACAGGATGCCATACCAGTTCAGGTCGAATTCAACTGGTAAGTATCGTTATATACAGTTCTATTCTATAAATATCACTGCCTTGCACATGAAATATAAAGAACATGAGCCGACGTAGAGCGGTTAAGTAAATAGTCTCGCTGGCGAGACTGAAATAGTCACGCAGTTATGAAAAAGCAGTTATGAATAAATTGGTCAGGCACTTATGAAAAATATTGGTCTGGCACTTGCCGGGTCTGCCGGGCCAGTTCCGCCGCCACTGTAGTGGTACATCCCTATAACCAGCTCTACTTAGTGGTACATCCCTATAACCAGCTGTACTCTATGTAACATAAGTGGTACATTCCTATAAAAAGCTCAAATTTATGTACCATTAATGTTACATCCCTATAACTAGCTCTACTCTATGTAACACTAGTGGTACATCCCTATAATCAGCTGTACTCTATGTAACATTAGTGGTACATTTTTATAACAAGCTCTACTTAGTAATACATCCCTATAACAAGCTTTACTCTATGTAACAGTAGTGGTACATCCATATAACCAGCTCTACTCTATGTAACAATAGTGGTACATTTTTATAACTAGCTCTACTTTATGTAACAGTAGTGGTACATCCCTATAATAAGCTGTATTCTATGTATTATTAGTGGTATATCCCTATAATATATGTAACTGTAGTGGTACATTTTTATAAACAGCTCTACTCTATGTAACAGTAGTCGTACATTCTTATAACCAGCTCTACTCTATGTAACAGTAGTGGTACATCCCTATAATTAGCTTTACTCTATGTAACAGTAGTTATATATCCCTATAACTAGCTCTACTGTATGTAACAGAAATGGTACATTTTTATAACCAGCTGTACTGTATGTAACAGTAGTGATACATCCCTATAACAAGCTCTACTCTATGTAACAGTAGTGGTACATCCCTATAACCAGCTCTACTTTATGTAACAGCAGTGGTACATATGTAACAGTAGTAATAAATCTCTATAACAAGCTCTACTTAGTGGTACATCTCTATAACCAGCTGTACTCTATGTAACATAAGTGGTACATTTCTATAACCAGCTCAAATTTATGTACTATTAATGGTACATCCCTATAACTAGCTCTACTCTATGTAACAGTAGTGGTACATCTCTATAACCAAATCTACTTCATGTAACAGAAATGGTACATCCCTATAATCAGCTGTACTCTATGTAACATTAGTGGTACATTTTTATAACATGCTCTACTTAGTAATACATCCCTATAACAAGCTCTACTCTATGTAACAGTAGTGGTACATCCCTATAACTAAATCTACTCTATGTAACAGTAGTGGTACATCCCTATAATCAGCTGTACTCTATATAACATTAGCAGTACATTTTTATAACAAGCTCTACTTAGTAATACATCCCTATAACAAGCTCTACTCTATGTAACAGTAGTGGTACATCCCTATAACTAGCTGTAATCTATGTACCATTAGAAAAAGAGCAATATTTTGTCAACTTTAATACTTGCACCACATGTAACACTAGTTTTTGAATACCTGATTGCATATTTTTTAATGTACTGCATGTACCACATTTTGTTTATAAATTAAATGAAAAAGTGCACATAGCAACAGTTGTCTGTGCTATGCTGTTCTATTACAAATAGTGGTACAAGTGGTACAACATGTTATACAGCATACAATTAAGTTATAACAACGTGTGGTATTTCAAACAAAACACTTCCAACTGTATATCTTGTATTTAATTTTTATTTTTGTACTATTAATAGTATAATATATGGTACGATTGGTAATTCTGTAGTGCCTGTGTTACTGAGGGGGCTAGGGCTAGGGCTAGGGCTAAAGACTTATATGTGTACCGTTTGTACAATTTTAGGTAGGGCTGGGGGGCTAAAGACTTACATGTGTACCGTTTGTACAATTTTAGGTAGGGCTAGGGGGCTAAAGACTTACATGTGTACCGTTTGTACAATTGTAATATTTTAATTGTTATTTGTAGTCAATATCATACTACAAGTGTTGCAAACTAGTTCTCGTGTACCACTTTAGGTACACCGTGCATTATTTCTAACTCATAGTTTGTACCGCATGTGGTACTTTGTTTACCACCTATGTGAAGTAGCGTGTTTAATGCACAATCAGTTAATATGCATGGATCAGAAGTGGTACATTGCGTACCACAAATATATAGTAACAGTTTATCCGTGCTTTTCTAGTATCATACAACAAGTGGTACAAGTGGTACAATATGTTATACGGCACACAAATTAAGTTATACCATGTAGTATTTAAAACAAAACTACTTCAACTTGTATATACTAGGTTTGTGGATGATATCATTACAGTCTTACGAAAAGTTTCAGTGCAACCATTTTTAAACCATCTAAATTCTATAGAGGAGACCATCAACTTCACCGTTGAGTTGGAATCAAATAGAGAACTCCTTTTCTGGATTCAACAGTGAAGCATAATTCCAATAGAACATTATTCACTACCGTTTTTCATAAGAAGACGCACACAGATAAATACTTGTCTTTTGCATCCCACCAACCCATAGCTCATAAAATAGCTGTCATCAAGACTCTTTTTTGTCGAGCCAACTCCATCTGTGGCTCTGATCAGGACAGAAATATAGAAAGGGCACATATCCGATCTGCTTTGAAGATGAACGGCTACCCTTCATGTGTCATATCAAATGCCATGCGAGCGAGACCAGCATCTAGTAGCAAGGTGATGATGAAACCCAAGGCAACAGTAGTCTTACCT
>WLWD01003673.1_pt1 | contig 46594 bp, 46 predicted proteins | sample 6712731 | NCBI WGS metagenome assembly WLWD01 (sample SAMN12718690, study PRJNA576275) | sponge metagenome | isolation source: marine sponge | host: Mycale hentscheli | place: New Zealand: South Island, Marlborough, Capsize Point | collected 2014-11-01 | reverse complement strand
CACTAAAATGGATCTTTCTCCAGCTCTGTATGTCTTGAGCTCATACAGGTAGCCTGAGCCTTCAAATTCTAGTATTTCATCAAGTGGTGCTGCAAATAAAGACTTGACGACTCAGTCCTTGCTTGCTGGACCAACACTCACTGGTTATCAATCAATATTGGCTTCCCTACAGCAACACAGATACCAAGTTTCACAATGTCCATAGCATCTAAAGACACGCAATAATAGATAATTCACTAATAGATAAAAGAATAACACATATAGATATGTCGAAATGGTGTATTTTTTATTTACTATGAAAATTTTATTATGAAAACAGAAAATTGGAATTAACCCCAAGGGGATGCAATAACACTTTTAGAATGCCAAAGGGGATGTAATGGTAAAATATTGGGGTGGTTTGATTTGTATTAATTTCTATGGGAGTACCTGAGTTCAGTACATGATAATAATAATTATTGCTACTATAATTGTGGGGCTTCCCACAAGAGGATGAAGAATAAAGAAATATCATCATATCACACTTTGCAGAATCACACCTGTAACTTGCCTAACTGTTCTCTTAGCTAGTGTTCTCTCACCTAATGAGCACAGTCAGTGCCTCGTTTCTTTTTTCTTTTTATGTTACACTTGTGAATGGACGGCCATATAATATTTAACTATCCCATCATATCTTCAATAAGTCTTTGGTTGTAGTTACCTTCACACATCTTATGCATGCTATAATATAGATCGACTCTGGTGGCAGTTATGCATTTCTGAGGGCAGTCCGAGTAGCTATAAAGCCTACATCCTCAAACTCAAAGGTGCCCCACAATTTTATTATTATTATCGTTATTATTTTATTGTTGTTATCATTTTTATTATTATATCCGGTTTAACTGAAAGTTAGACCTAGTTAATTAGGAGGACCGCATTATTAAGGGGTGGGGCAGGGAGGTCAGAGACCCACCCCAGAAGTTAGATTGGCGGTAAAGTAGTAAGACAATGCTCACGTGAGGGGAGGGGAGTCAGACACGTGGATTCAGACACGGAGACCAAAGTTGGGACAACGATAGCCCAGACGTGGTTCAGACTCAGTGGAAAGTCGTCGCAGCAAGCAGAACGTCTACTGAACTATGTCTAGAACTAGCGAGGCGACGCCGTCAGCCGGCAGAAATGGAGACAGCCATGCCGCGGGTTCCTCTTCGTCAGAGGCGCCCGGGATTCGGGCGCCCGTAGTAGCCGCTACGCCTCTGGACCCAGCGTTGGTGGATTTGATAGCGGCGAAAGTGGCAGCCCAACTGAGAGGTTCGGCGGCGGAGAACGTACCCGGGGCTATGGCCGGAGAGCAGCCCGTGAGGGGGCCAGCGCCCAGTGCAGTGTCCGCGAGGGGAGACTCCCCCGAGCGTCCCGACCATCGAGAGGCAGGAGGTAAGGAGGGATGTAGTGGGAGTGGTGTAGTAGGTGAGCGCAGTGAGACAAGGGTGCCTGTTGTGGGGCATGGGCACATAGATACAGGGTCTGTGATCAACTTGGATGTGCATATATATAAAATAAAATATAAAAAAAATAAATAAAAAAAAAAAATAAATAAAAAGAGGCAGCGTTAGATCGAGGTAGGGACCCCCAGTGAGTAGTGTGCAGTCCCCCCCACCCCCCCCCCACCCGAGTGGTAATCAGCGGGCGGAGACCCCTTGTGGCAAGGTGTGGACAGAAGCCCCGTTTATGGCAATGAGTGGGCAGAACCCCCTGGTGGTGATAAGGGGGCGGAGGCCCCCGATTGTAATAAGTGGGTGGAGGCCAATGATGGTGTAGAGTGGGCGGAGACCCCCCGGGAAGGATAATGAGTGGGCAGAGGCCCCGGGATAATGAGTGGGCGGAGGCCCCAGTGTAGTGAGTGGGCAGAGGACCCGGTGTAATGAGTGGGCAGTGGCCCGGTGTAATGAGGGGGCGGAGGCCCCGATGTAATGAGGGGGCGGAGGCCCCGGTGTAACGAGTGGGCAGAGGCCCCGGTGTAATGAGTGGGCGGAAGCCCCGGTGCAATGAGCAGGCAGAGGTCCCCTGGTGGGAAGGAGTGGGCAGTGGCCCCTGGTGGGAATAAGTGGGCGGAGGCCCCTGGTGGTAATGAGCGGTCGGAAATCCTCGTGGGAATGGGTTGGCAGAGATCCTTGTGGTTATGAGTGAGCAGAGGCCCCAAGTGGTAATGAGGGGGCGGTGGTCCCCAGCGACAATGAGGGGGAGGAGGCCCCTGGCGGTAACGACAAGGGGACAGAGGCATTTGGTGAGAACGAGAGGGCAGAGGCCCCGTGGTAGTATTGGCCCCGCATGCAGACTAATAGGCGTGGGCAAGTGGTACTCTTGAGGGTAGCTATTGGGCAACAGGTATATGCCCAGTGGAATACCAGTCGGGAGAGGGTGGTACATGGGCATGCACACACACACGCATGGACACATGGGCACGCGGGCATGTGCACATACACACATACACTCGCGCACACGCATAGGCGGCAGCTACACACAGACACCCAGGTGCTAATGGGAAGTATGAATCAGTGGGTATGGAGGGCAGAGCAAGGAGGGGTAGCGACATGACCGGTTCTGTTGTATTGGCTAGGTGTGGAACTGGGGAGTGGTCTTCCCCCAGAGGTGGTCACCGGTCTGCGGCTTCCAGCGTTTGCAGGAGAGAAAGATCTGGGTGAGAGAGAACCCCAGTGGGAGGAGCACGGAGTGCCGGCGATTCACCGGCCAGGGAAGCACGATCGGGAGAGAGTTCGCCTGAGTGAGGAGGCACCCCCCTTCGTGCTGAGTGAAGCCTTGCCCGTTGTTCCAGGGAAGTTAGTTAAGAAGATACAGAGTGGGGACTACGTCGAGATGGCGGACCTCCTGAAGGACAATGTGGAGGCGGAGAGGAGAAGAGTGGCGGCAGGAGATAGCGGGAAAACTGGAAAAACCTGCCGCAGGGAAGTGCCAGACTTCGACAGCTGGCTACAGTGCTTCAGCTTGTATGCCGCGGTGGTATGCGCCAAGTACCCTCAGAAAGCCAGGGAGCTATGGGCTTATCAGGCCCTGATGTTGGCGGAGTACAGAAAGTGCGGTGGTAGAGGCTGGCACTTGTATGACTCGGCATTTCGCCAGCAGATCACCAACTTGGAGATAGTAGACTTCTCCAAGGTGAACCAGGGCCTCTACGCGACAACCTTTCTGGCATATGGGGGGAAAGGGCAGTTCTGCGGCCGATGCATGGCGTCAGACCACTCCCAGGAGGACTGCGCTCTGAACCCTAGAAGGGAGGTACCAGTGGTGCAGTTGCAGGAACAGAGGTCGGCTGGGAGCAGGAGAGAAGAACCGCAGGGAGATACCCGGAGGAGAAGGGGCCGGAGAAGCGCGTGCTATGCCTTCAATGATTGGAGGTGCTCCCTCCCGTACTGCCGGTTTGAGCACGTGTGCTCAGTATGTGGAGGCGAGCATCGGAAGCCGGTGTGCAGGGCCCGCGGGATGGAGCGGCAGAGGGAACCAGACAGGAGTACACAGAACCCAGCCAATAGAGAAGTGCTGGGGGCAATTCATAGAGGACAGTGACAGTGGGTCATGATGTCAGTGTGTCAATACAGTTTCTGGATAGATGATGTGATTTATAATATTATATGGGCAGTTAGACACGTAGACTAACTCTTAACAGGTCCGAGTAGGGATAACGCTTAAATTAATGAAATAACAATGATAATATTAAGACTTAAGACATGATAATTAGAACTAATAATATATACAAAACATAAAAATGTATATGCGTGGGTATTGTCTAAGTAACATGGGGTGCATTGTGGTGGATAAGTTATCACATGGTGGTAGGTACGTAGAAATAGTATAGGAATAGTAAGTATAGGCGTGGGTTTATCATGGGTCCATATATGGTTTGCCGGGGTACGGTCAGGGCATACAAAAAGGGGGGGCCATGACTACCCGTACCAGCGTGTTATCGGAGTGGGTGTATGCTCGCAGGAGTCGTCCCGGTGAGGAGGTATGCCTACATAGAGCACTTGAAAAGGCTGGCAGGGAGGAGACCGCTTCGCCTGGTGGCTATACCAGAGGAGTGTCGAACGGTGGTGACGCCTCTGGAATGGCGGACATGGGATGGACGACTACAAGATCATCCTGACCAGGAGTTACGACGATATATCGTCATGGGGCTAAAAGAAGGCTTTCGTGTTGGCTTCCAGTACGGTGCGGTTGAGTATGTGTCAGCCCAGACCAACATGCTCTCAGCCACCAGGAACGGGCAAGTGGTGGATGAGTACTTGGCCAAGGAAGTGAGGCTAGGCAGAGTGGCGGGTCCTGTAGACCCCACAACCCATCCAGGAATCCAGATCAATAGGTTTGGGGTGATCGAGAAGCCTCACCAACCTGGAAAGTTCAGGCTCATAGTCGACTTATCTCACCCAGAAGGCCACAGCGTGAATGATGGGTTGGAACCGGAACTGTGCACGATGAGGTACACCTCAGTAGATGTAGCAGTGGCCAGAGTGATGGCACATGGAGTGGGCACTAGCCTGGCGAAGTTTGACATTGAGTCAGCATATCGGATCGTGCCAGTTCACCCAGATGACAGGCCCTTGCTAGGGATGAGCTGGCGAGGGAGAGTGTATGTGGACAAAGTCTTGCCGTTTGGCCTTAGATCAGCCCCAAAAATCTTTAGTGCGGTGGCTGATGCAATGCAGTGGATTATCGAGCAACAAGGGGTCGAGATGTTGCACTACCTAGATGACTTTCTAGTCATCAGCCCCTCAGAGAGAGGATGTGAGAGAGCCCTGGCGAAGGCCCTGCTGGGCTGTCAGGCGTTGGGAGTCCCCACGGCGAGGCACAAGACGGAGGGTCCATCGACGACGATGACATTTCTGGGGATTGAACTAGACACAGTGGCAATGACGCTTAGGCTGCCCAGGGAAAAAGTGTGTCGCTTGCGAAGAGAGATCGATTGCTGGTCAAGGAGGCGCTGCTGTACCAAGAGAGAGTTGCAATCGCTGATTGGTATGCTGCAGCATGCTAGTTGTGTGGTGCGGCCGGGAAGGACGTTCCTGAGGAGATTGATAGCGCTGCTGTCAGTGGCCAAAAAGCCCCACCATCGGATCAGGCTAAACAGGGGTTTTAGGTCGGACCTGGCGTGGTGGGCAACCTTCCTTCCGGCATGGAATGGCACGAGCATGATGAAGCGGGTGTTAAAAGGGGGGTGTGATGCAACAGTCACATCGGATGCCTCAGGTAACTGGGGTTGTGGGGCATTCACCTCAAGGGGGGAGTGGTTCCAGCTCGAGTGGCCAGAGGTGTGGAGGGAGGTCCATATCACAGTCAAAGAGCTGCTGCCAGTGGTAGTGGCGTTGGCAATCTGGGGACACCGGTGGAATGGAAAGTCAGTGAGGTTTCTGTGTGATAATGCCGCGGTGGTGGCGATCATCAATAAGGGGACCAGCAAGGATGAGAGGGCGATGCACCTTATGCGAAGTGCCTTCTTCTTCTTAGCCCGTCACGATGTCAGAGTGTGGGTCGAACATCTACCAGGGGTGGAGAATGGGAGTGCTGATGCTCTTTCCAGAAATGACAGTACTACTTTTCTGTTACAGAACCCAGGAGCGCAGCCCAGGCCGGTGACGATCCCACAGGAGCTGATCAGAGCACTCATACTGGAGCGCCCAGATTGGACATCACTGAGCTGGACAGAATTGCTAAAGGCCTGTTCCTGAAAGGCTTAGCGGAGTCTACACAGCGGGTGTATGGGTCGGGGCAGCGGAGATTCATTTCCTTTTGTTCAGCGGGGGGTCGAGTGGCGGTGCCAGCATCGGAAAGTACGCTGGTGTACTTCGTGGCACAGTTGGCGAAGGATGGTTTGAAGCACAGATCGATGAAGGTGTATTTGTCAGCAGTGAGGTACCTGCACATCATGGAAGGCGCAGCAGACCCATTCCAAAAGCCACTATGCAGATTGCAGTACACGCTTCAAGGTGTGAAGAGAACTGAGGCTTGTAGAGGCGAGACAGCCAGGACAAGGCTGCCAATAGGGCCGGAGATTCTCAGGAGGATGAGAGCAGTCTGGCAGAACGATAGGCGCAACCCAGATAAGATAATGCTCTGGGCGGCAGTCTGCCTAGGTTACTTTGGCTTTCTTAGGGCTGGTGAGATGACAGTACCGAGTGATGCTGGTTTCGACCCGAAGACGCATCTCACACGAAGTGATATTGCCGTAGATGACCCCCTGAAGCCGGAAGTAGTGCGCGTCCATATTAAGCAGTCCAAAACAGATCCATTCAGGAAGGGGATCCACCTGTACATTGGGAAAACAAACAGCGATCTGTGCCCGGTGACAGCGCTGTTGGGCTACCTGGTGGTTAGAGGGCAGCGGCCAGGGCCACGTTTTGTTTTCAAGGATGGGCGGTACCTGTCGAGACAAAGGCTGGTGTCGGCTGTCAGAGAGGCCCTGTCAGCTGCCGGGCTGGACCAATCACAGTATTGCGGCCACAGCTTTCGGATCGGGGCAGCAACCACTGCTGCGAGCAGGGGCCTCGAAGATTCAGTAATAAAAACGTTGGGCAGATGGCGAAGTTTAGCATACCTGGACTATGTGAGAATACCAAGGGAGCAGCTGGCTAGTTATTCTAGAATCTTGGCATCATGAGGAGACCATTGATAGAGTGCACACAATCATATACTCATGCCTGTCATGGTGGCATTATGTGCTCAGCATCACCTGTTATGTTCAGGATCGTAATATATTTGTTTAAAAAAAAAAAAAATAATAATAATAAATAAAAAATAAAAAATAAAAATTTGGAGGCTAGACAGGGCGGGTCTCAGGGTGTGGGGGGTGGTGTTGTGAAGGCTTGGGAGGGGGTCGTGTCCGACCATGGGCCTGGGGGGCTCTAATTGGGGGGAAACCCCAAATTAGACCTAATTATCCCCTGTTAGCACCACTTAGCACTAATTAGCAAGTGGTGAGGGGAACCCCCCAAGCCTACACCTCCGCCACCCTACACGACGATGGAGTCGTGGCACAGCAAGTCCTACCCTGCTACAAAGGAAGCCTTAATCAATAGGTAAGTGGGAGCTACAAAGGAACCCCTAATCAATAGGTTAGTGGGAGGAGGGTGGGGACAAAGAGGACCGAAGTAAAAAAACAGACTTTGGAGCAAACAATGATCATATAAGAATGATTATGTGTTGTTGTTACTTGCAGTGTAATTCCTTGTCATTTGATTAAAACACATGTCCAGTTAAAAGTGGCACATTTCATTACATGTCTCTGTGTACTGGCCACACCCATGACCACACTTTTTCTTGGCCTGACCACTAAAATGGATCTTTCTCCAGCTCTGTATGTCTTGAGCTCATACAGGTAGCCTGAGCCTTCAAATTCTAGTATTTCATCAAGTGGTGCTGCAAATAAAGACTTGACGACTCAGTCCTTGCTTGCTGGACCAACACTCACTGGTTATCAATCAATATTGGCTTCCCTACAGCAACACAGATACCAAGTTTCACAATGTCCATAGCATCTAAAGACACGCAATAATAGATAATTCACTAATAGATAAAAGAATAACACATATAGATATGTCGAAATGGTGTATTTTTTATTTACTATGAAAATTTTATTATGAAAACAGAAAATTGGAATTAACCCCAAGGGGATGCAATAACACTTTTAGAATGCCAAAGGGGATGTAATGGTAAAATATTGGGGTGGTTTGATTTGTATTAATTTCTATGGGAGTACCTGAGTTCAGTACATGATAATAATAATTATTGCTACTATAATTGTGGGGCTTCCCACAAGAGGATGAAGAATAAAGAAATATCATCATATCACACTTTGCAGAATCACACCTGTAACTTGCCTAACTGTTCTCTTAGCTAGTGTTCTCTCACCTAATGAGCACAGTCAGTGCCTCGTTTCTTTTTTCTTTTTATGTTACACTTGTGAATGGACGGCCATATAATATTTAACTATCCCATCATATCTTCAATAAGTCTTTGGTTGTAGTTACCTTCACACATCTTATGCATGCTATAATATAGATCGACTCTGGTGGCAGTTATGCATTTCTGAGGGCAGTCCGAGTAGCTATAAAGCCTACATCCTCAAACTCAAAGGTGCCCCACAATTTTATTATTATTATCGTTATTATTTTATTGTTGTTATCATTTTTATTATTATATCCGGTTTAACTGAAAGTTAGACCTAGTTAATTAGGAGGACCGCATTATTAAGGGGTGGGGCAGGGAGGTCAGAGACCCACCCCAGAAGTTAGATTGGCGGTAAAGTAGTAAGACAATGCTCACGTGAGGGGAGGGGAGTCAAACACGTGGATTCAGACACGGAGACCAAAGTTGGGACAACGATAGCCCAGACGTGGTTCAGACTCAGTGGAAAGTCGTCGCAGCTGGCTTCCCTACAGCAACACAGATACCAAGTTTCACAATGTCCATAGCATCTAAAGACACGCAATAATAATAGTGATAATTCACTAATAGATAAAAGCAATAGATAAAAGAATAACACATATAGATATGTCGAAATGGTGTATTTTTTATTTACTATGAAAATTTTATTATGAAAACAGAAAATTGGAATTAACCCCAAGGGGATGCAATAACACTTTTAGAATGCCAAAGGGGATGTAATGGTAAAATATTGGGGTGGTTTGATTTGTATTAATTTCTATGGGAGTACCTGAGTTCAGTACATGATAATAATAATTATTGCTACTATAATTGTGGGGCTTCCCACAAGAGGATGAAGAATAAAGAGATATCATCATATCACACTTTGCAGAATCACACCTGTAACTTGCCTAACTGTTCTCTTAGCTAGTGTGCTCTCACCTAATGAGCACAGTCAGTGCCTCGTTTCTTTTTTCTTTTTATGTTACACTTGTGAATGGACGGCCATATAATATTTAACTATCCCATCATATCTTCAATAAGTCTTTGGTTGTAGTTACCTTCACACATCTTATGCATGCTATAATATAGATCGACTCTGGTGGCAGTTATGCATTTCTGAGGGCAGTCCGAGTAGCTATAAAGCCTACATCCTCAAACTCAAAGGTGCCCCACAATTTTATTATTATTATCGTTATTATTTTATTGTTGTTATCATTTTTATTATTATTTTTATTTTTTTTGTTATTGTTAATAATATTATTATGGCAATGGTAACAACTAGAACAATTATAATTATGATAGTATGCAAAACAACAATGGAATGCTAGTAAATAACGGCAATGTTTACAAAAATGTTATGTTGATGCTGACAACAATAAATGAATGCTGTTTGGGCTTATCTTTGCTAAGTAATAAATCTTTCTCTTCAACTTATTGACACTGAAAGAGAAACAAGGAAGTACTATAGCTCTATTATAGACAAACATGGAGTCCAGGCATGCGCGCTCGCCGTGCGCTAGATTTTCGCGAATTTAGTCCGGTCCGTGGGTCCGGTCCGGTCCGTGTTTTAGTCAGACTCGTAACAGGTACATATTGCGCGCCAGCATCAAGTACGTATATTTCACGCATGCGCAATAGTAATAGTTTAGGTGTGGTCGGTCAGTACAGACTCCCACTAGCCATTAGCTTCAAAGGAACGTCCCGAAGTTTGACGTTGGTATTTTGTCTATTATGCGCAAGTTATGGAGCCACGAGATCCTCCCGAGGTGAGCATGTCTAGTTTATTGATTAGGGTGCGATTTCTTTATTTAACTAGTGGTGTGCTTGAGTAGTCTCACGAGTCAGACCCTTTGCCTATCACGGTGAAAAGTTCTGGTCACCACCCCAACAACGTTTCGTTCCATTCTCCAAGATTCATGGGGAACAAAACTTTAGCGTGTATAGCTTATTGGGTGGGTTTGTTTACATCAGGTTGAGAACAATTTAACGTGCACCCACTGGTATGTAGATTGAATTGTGGGTTGGAGCTCTGAAGGTGTAAAGGCACCAGTTTGTAGAAATTAGAGTATCAGCTCTTCCTTAGTGTGGTGCCAAGCTCCCCACCTCTGTCAGTGAAAGTTTAGAGACATAAGGTGATCTGCTGATCAGTGAAATTAAGTTTTGGGACACAATGGTGATGATGAAATGAAATGAATACAAAATGCTGCAGCTGGGCCAGCTAAGCTACAATTGAATTGATCAAAGAATAATTTCATAAAGGAAAAGGATTATTTGTCTCACTTCTAACAGTCTTAGAGAGGCTTCTTTACTCTATATTATAGCCTTCAGGCATTTCTTAGTGTTAGCATGCCCTTTTCTTGCTGTCTCTACTTTTTGGTGACCGCATTGCTGGTTTATCCATCTTATAACAAACTTCTGCAAAAGCCAAAGTTAACCACAACATCCTAACAGGAAGTAAACAAATATATTTATTACATTCCAGTACAACGAAATGTTGTATGGATGGTGACCAGACCCTTACCTTCACCGCTCGGTCGGTAAAGTGTCTGGCTCGCGAGACTAGTGTTTGAGCACAACAATATCGAGCGAGTTTGCCTAGTTAGGTAACAAAACTACAGTATTGTTACTACGTAATTTATATTTTAACTTAGTGCTAAACAGTTTAATAAAAGTTGACCATTAATTTTAGCAAACAAATACAAAATTACTCTCTTACGTGAGTAATGGTAACTTCTATAGTATCAAACTTTCTGACTACCTCAATTACCAGTAATTCTTGAACAAGCTCTCAGCTACAAAATGTTTTCGTAATTTTAGCCAAGGAATGTTGATTTATATACTACTTATCCCAGCTTCCTTAGTATTAATCTGACTACCAGTGGCTTTTATCTTTCTTTTCCGGGCTTTTTACCATATAGAATTTAAAGTGTTTGGCCGTCATGGGGAATTGAACACAAGACTTACGACTTAAGTGGAGTAAAAAAATTCGCGGATAAAATAATTTAGTAAAGAAAATAATAATTTCAGTTAATCTGTTGGGAGTAGTCTGTAATATGATAACATTCCATTTCTAACAATATTGAACATCATTTAATTAAACCACACCACTTCCTGGCCAGACTGTACAAATTTGCTTACTACGGACCTGCACACATACTCTAACCACTGAGTTACAACTACTAAATAGAAACCAAATTTTCTAATTCTGTATTTGTACTGTTGTAGCTACTGCTATGCTATGAAAGTCTGAAGACTGAGCAAGAAATTGTGAAATGATAAACTAGCAGAGTAAAAAAATATATCCACGGATAAAAATAATTTTTCGTTAGTCTGTTTGGAGTAAGACTGTAGCGTATATAGCTGCTCTCAGAAATCATTATAGACTTGTGGGAGAACTAATACCTTCCATTGAGTCAGGATTTGTATACCCACTAGCAGTTTCTGCTTTCTTTTGTGCAATACAGGGTTTAACTCTGTCACCGCGGCGAGCATATATATATGCCACAATTGAACTATGCGTAGACCGCGGAGTGCGTATATTTATGCTCAAGGACGCCCTTACCACAGACGCGTGTTGCCAGCGACGCAGTGTCAATTAGGCGGTAACAGCCACCGGAATTTATTCAGCGGTAATTACCACTTCTTGCTACCGGTTTTTATCAGCGATGGCCCAACGTATTTACACAACCAAAGACGTTTTATCTATGCTTGATACTGATTCTGGGGATGATTTTGAAGGGTATGTTGATGAGGAAGAGTATGCAAAGAGATATGAATATTCTGATATAGAAAACAATGATAATAATAGTGAAAATGAATGTGAAATGGAAGAGGATATTAGCGAAATTGCCAGTGTTGATGAGATGAAAGTAGAAAATGAAATTTTAGTAGAAAATGAACATTTATACGATAGCGAAGATTGTCATTCAGGTTCTGCTTCTGCTACTGCTTCACCAAGCACTTCTGCTACTCCAGGTACTAGCTTTACTGCTACTCCAGTACTCAGGTAATGAGTAACAAAAATCCCCTTGATTTTTTTCGGTGGAGGCCCTGGAGCTATACCAAACAGCATCCACTTGCGCGGTGTTATCGCCCAATTGAATTATATTGCCTTGACTCGGTTCTCCTGGTCGATATCGAGGTAAGTTGAAAGGTGATCGATAATTGGCCACTTACGCTATAGTAGTTATTTTATTCATTGGAGGGGGCCCTCAAACACATACAAATGATAATCTGTCTATAAAGAAATTGATGAATGGACATGACCACAATGAATACACAATAACAACATACACATAGTGAATTAAAAGATATAAACACACTAATATACTAGTTCTGTTTCGTTTCCATCTATTTGTCATCCTTGTGAGGCAGGACACCTATGCACATCGCTGATCAGGTTCCCTTTGTCTAGGCCTTCAGCCGGTTGCTATTAAATCTGTAATAGCAAAAATGTAAGCTGGCAACTGTTGGAATAATACAAAGCATTGGTAACAATGGTCTTTCAAGAAATCTAACTTACAAGCTAGCTCCAATTCTCAACAACTAATATGATATCTCTGGAGGCATTGGAATGCTATGTTGGAAAGCATGGCATAAAAGATTTATATGGTAATATAGTAAAAATCAAAAACAGCCATATTTTACTAATTCCCCACCACTGACCATGTTTGGGCATCCCCAGACCAAAAGGACTATTGATTTATACAGCTGGTACAGAGTGATCACTGGACATGTGACAGTAGTCATTATCCTTTGTTTTCCCCATATCAACCACACACTCATACAATTGTAATTTACGCCCGTGTACATTGAAATGAACTTTCAATAGTTGTCAGCAGTCCTCTAGTCCTAGCAGTGTGGGAGTTTCTCCATAGTTTGCTCTTCTTGTGGTGGCATTTGGCTCTATATGAAACGTCTTGCTAGTGATATTGTGCCAACCCACATTGCAGGCATGGGAGCGACTGTGACTCGAGGTTTCTCTCAGGAAGCCACCATAGGTTTTTTTCCCACCCAGTTATAAAAAATTGGTCCTTTGAGGCTCAGCAATGAGTAAGCATGGTGTACCCACAATCCTTGCATTCATTGGGTTGTGATCTTGTCAGACGAGATTCTACTGTACATAATTGTAGCATGTGCACATTTTAAATGTGTTGGTATATCTTTTGTGTCTTCTATTAGTATTATTGTATTTATATATTTAACATTGTATGTATATTTTGTGTTTGAATACCATAAGAGTTACTATGTGTGTGCTAGTTTAGACACTCTTGGTAAAGAATTGTATATTTATGTTTACATTGTTGAATTACAGTGTATTTGTTGTTCTTCTAATAATTGCATACACCTATGTTAGTTGATATAAAGTGTGTATATAGCTTGTTGCATTATTTACCCATAATTGGCGAGCGAGCAGAACGAGCGAGTCACTTACAGGGGTAACACAATTGAAAATCGGGGATGTTTGTTTATTTATATATATGTTTGGACGTACGTAAGTCATTTTGTACTTTGACCCTCGCGTATTTTTGTGTTCGCTCTGTGTTTGACCCCATCCCAAACTTCACTAAACAGAATTCTCCGGTTTAGCGATCATTACCCGTATCACCTTATAAATTGAATTGTTTACCTCTTTGAATTGTTTTGCGGGTGCAGTTAAAACTAAAAAACTAATGGGAGCTCCATTTCTATTCTAGTTAGTGGCAGTGGTAAGTTAATACGCTATTTGTCACAGTTATACGCCCTACTCAACAGTATTTACGTGAAAATTTATTGTCCACTAGATGAATCACGAAGGTAAGTCTTGCGTAGGTATGTTCAGTTGTGTGAAATTATTGTGCATTACAACTACTATTAAGAATATCACAAAGAAAAATTTCAATAACGTGACTTGATTTTGCTGCTTTTTTTTCAATTCAAACAGTTGAGGGGAGCGGTTACTATGGCATTGAATCCCCTTTACTGCATACGTAATTTAAAAACTCGACTTTATTTTAGTAGCTTGAGTGTTAGATGTTAAAATCAATCATTTAACAATAGTGTAGTTTAAGGCTCGCTCCCCATTTGTGCTCAAGCACACCACTAGTTAGTTGCATGGCTGCTTTTTTATCTGGTATAAATAAATTTTTTGGTTATTTTATCGTACAAAGAAACTATTAATGTTGTGTGATTTGGTGTTTGTCATCAATTATATTGTTTTAAATGTATTTAGGTTGATCTTCTTCACCCTCTAGCCTCACTTCGCAGGGAACACTGCCATACCTGGAATGAGCATGTCTGGCCTAAACATTGTGCAGTACTACGTGGTACAATAGTTATACTTGACTATGGTCGCAAACTTCATATTACCTCTACTGATGACCTGCACTCATGGACTACGACTACTGCACCATATTACTCCTCCCTAACTACCTACCAGTCTAAGTTTGTATTGGTTGGTGGAATAATAGGTGGTAGGCGTACCAACAAACTATTGACTAGTACTACTGGTCTAAACTGGACAAGATCTCTCCCTGCCATGCCTACTCGTCGCAGCTGGACATCATCAGTTAGTGGAGGATCACCAGAAGTCTTGGTAGTAGCTGGTGGCTGTGTTCACAATGGCAAGGACTTGGATGTTGTGGAGGTGTTACTTGGTGACCACTGGATGAATGCAGACACGTTACCTACTCCATGCTCGGACATGCGATCAGCATTCCATGAAGGCAACTTCTACTTCACTGGAGGAGATAAGAAGGAGAATATTCTATTTATATGCAATTTAGAATCTCTCAAAGCATCTGCTAGTGATAACAGGAGAACTACAGGAACAGTATGGAGGGAGATAACCACACCCATTGAATCATTTGCTATTACCTCCTTTTTATCAAATCTTATCAGTATAGATATACGATTTTCTATAAGAAGTTATTTGAGCACTGCACGGTCTTGGATTGAGACAACTAGTGAGAGTTATATACCACATCACCGTTCTATACATACATCAGCTGCAGTATTGTCTTCTGGACAGTTAGTGATTGCTGATTCCAAGAGAGTGTATAAAATAACTTCATCAGGTTAGTGATGTCAAATAGTCTCATTTTAGAAACTGCAGTGATACTATTTTTCTTCAGCATGTCCACTGTTATAAATTACAGAGGGAACTTTCACATGCTCTTATAATGATATGAATTCCCTTCCTTTATGTTGAAAAGACTTGACTAGCTCTCTCACTATCTAGTAATATTTTGTGTTTAAGTAAAATATTGTTATTGTTACGTAGTGATTCCCTATTCGCCAGACAACCAGTTCCCACCCGATGTCCTGCTCAGACTAGACGCAGTGATGGGCATTCGGATTGTATCTGTCCTGGCCAAAAGTTTCTCTCAACTAACACAATTTATTGGAGTAGAACTACCAGACCTTGACACACAGAGTGATCCTGTGTACTATGTAAATCTTATTATTGCCACATGGCATAGACTACATCATCCAACATGGCAACAACTACTAGACGTCTTAAAAGATATTGGACAAACAGAGCTGAGTCAGCAAATTGACGCATTCATGAGAGGTAATTAATTTTGAAAGATAAAAGCATAATAAAGTTAGAAACTTGACAATAGAGTTAGAGACTGGGACATTGAGTTAGAGACAAGAGCATGGAGTTAGAGGATGGGACATTGTGGTATAGATAAGAACATGAAGTTAGAGACTGAGATATTGAGGGAATGTAGAGACTTAACCCTTTCGTTCCCAATCCCGCTTTAAAGCGGGTGAAGACCGGTTGGCTTCTCCGAATTTTTAAAAATAGTTACTTTATAGCTAGAACCTTCAGATTGCATACACAGGTGCCCAATGCATTGGAGAAGCATCTAAAATAGCTTTCAGCCAGGACTGCTTCGACAGTACCTCACAGCAGTTGCGTTTATTTCTTCCTCGGCAAAAAACAACAACATCGGTTCTCCGTCGAATTTTAAAAAAAGTTACCTTCTTCACAGCAGCTTCATTTATGAATCCAGTCATCTCCAGAGCTTTGTAGAAGCAGCGAAAAATTGCTTGAGCTCAGTAGCCGTCCATAACACATTGAAACAACCGCTTCTTTGCCGACCAAGACTTTGCGGTTTGACTTACTGTCTTCTTTTTTTTTTATAAAATCGCCAGTTCAACTGGGGACCTCCCTATTACGTACAGTCTTAGGTAATGCTTATTACATCATAGGAAAAAAGTGAGCGTGTCGTGTGACCCCGGTAACTATGCAAAAAAAAATTTTTTTTCGAAGTCATTTTTTGGAAGATGGCGTCTAGAAGTTACAATGCGGTGCAAGTTTTAGACTTGCTTTATGCTGACTCTAGCGACTCAGGATCAAGCGGAGAGAAGGGAGACGACATCTAGGGCTATAGGAGGCCCTGTATCAGGGTTGGTGGACCAGACCCCGTCAACTCTGATACTGAAAATGGGAGTCAAGAAGATGATCGAGGTAAGCTTGTCTTTCTCTTGTCTTTCTCTTGAAAAATATCAAGCTTCTGTTGTGGAAAGGACTTATTTATAGCTATATTGAGATAGAGTAAGCTGTTTAGCTATAATATTATATATATTTCATTGAGTTTTGAGATTTGAAAGTGGCTTGTGGTTTTTTGAACAAATTCAAATTTTCAAAAAAATTAAAAATTTTTTTTACCACATATACTACTAGGACCAGATGTGAATGCAGTCACCGACCCCGATTACGCAGATGAGGCGACAGGAGCAGAGTCTTCCAGTGATGAAGGAGAGGATACCGGACCTGAGTCTTCCAATGATGAAACACGAATAGGCAGCAGGTTCCAGTGATGAAGAAGAGGAAGTGGCTCCTCCTGCTCCGAGTTCTGGACGTCCTCGCGGTCGGAGAAGGCGGGAATCGAAGAACAAGAGTCGGGTGGATGAGGTAGGGGGAGAGTGGAAGAAAGATGACAACACACACCATTGATATTCCATAATCTTTTGTGTGAAGGACCACAGACTTTGATATTTGTGGCTGCTCCTCCCCTCCCCCCCCCCCCTGAACATCCCAAAAGTTGTAATATGTATTGTTATTGTCGTTGTCGTTGTCTGTGTTTTTGTGGTGTTGTAGTGGAGCTTCACACTCGATGTATATGTGTGTGCGTGGAGTTAAAATGTTATTCTGGCGCTTCCAGATCTAACCGGGGAGGGAACGAACTCGGGGGGGGGGGGGGGGGGGTCTTTTCCAATCGGGGCTACTATGCCCATGTAAGTTGAATTTCATGTGTGTGTGTGTGTGTACACCAGTCAATTTATGTATAATATATTATACATTAATTTTTATGATCTGTATTCACCTGTAGCTTCTTTTTTCTTGTGTGTGTGTATGTGTGTGCGTGCATTTGTGGAAAGAGAGAGAGAGAGAGCAACCATGAACAAACAGTATGTGGTGCTTCCGGATCCAACCTGAGAGAGAACGAACTCGGGGGTCTTTTTCGGTCTGTGACATCATCCTTGCTGGGTAAGTTGAATTTCATTTCAACTTATTGATATTTAGGTGTCCAGCTATTGTACAAGAATGTCAGTGAAAAGTAATGACGGGGGAGGGGGGGGGGGCAATTCAGCGAGGTTCTCTCATGTACAGTGTGGAGTATACATACCAGGGGTTCATACAGTGGGAGGCTAGCCCTGGGTTCCCCCCTAGAATTTTGGGAGTTGAATAGAAATGAACATTTTGGAAGCATTTATTTTTAGTCTGATATTGTATCCCATTATGTTCCTATCATAACTGAGCCATTTAGTGCATAGGACCGAACACTGATCATCAGTGTGAAGTATAGACTCTTATGCAAAGATGTGCATCAAAGTAGTGTAGGTTAAAAAAAATGGGTGTGGCGAAGTACACTCGGAGCCCCACCCCAAACAAAAATCCTGTATGAAACCGCATACAATACATCATAAAGTTGCAATTATATAGGATCATGAATAATTTGTTGTTTGTATTACAAATATCTTTGTTGTTTGTGTTTTTGTGTATATGAAATTGTTTTGTAGTGGAGCTCGACGTCCGATGGCATATGTTCCTTGTGGACACTCATAGATGTCTCCTACATGATCACAATCAGCACCAAACACAACAAACAACATATTTTATTGTTGAACTAATATAATATTGGTATACAATGCATCAAACAATATTATTTCTATTTTTTATTTTATTTTTATTGATGGGAAAAGTGGAATTTTTTGGGGAAAAAAAATTGTTTTTTAAAGTATTAGTAGAGGGCCTAAATATTATTCAATTTTCTCAATCAAAAAATGAGGGGAATCCCAAACTCTTGGTCTATTTAGTGATATATGGTTGCTATGGGGTTTTCCCAGCCAGCATCGAGTAAAAAAAATAAAACGGTAATGCTCTATTCCGCGGTAGAAGATTAGATTTTTCCGCGCGCATCCAAACAATTCGGGAACGAGAGGGTTAAACATAGAGATGAGACTGGGACATATGTACAAGTACAGATGGGATGTGAAATTAGAGACTGGTATGTGGAGTTTGAGACTGAGACAGGGGTTTAGACACCGCAACATAATAGAGACTCAGGGCTGTAGGAAATGGAATGGCCTAAACGGCCTTGGTTGTTCAGGTTTTTCGGTTCAATATACATTGAAGTATTTTTGTCATTTTAATGTTAACTTTCTAATAATAGCAAAACCCAAACAGTCGTAGCTGTTTCAGTTCAGTATGTAGTATAATAGTATAGTTTCATTTGCATATCATATAATATGTCATATATTTTATGTGTAGGAGTTTTCAAGTTTGATCAAGCATACAGACACTTCATTGTTTCCAAGGATGCGCTGGAGCTTCTGTCTATAAAGTTTATGTTCTTGGGTCCTCCACGACAAGGCAAGAGTACAACTCGCCGTCGCCTTATGAAAGAGATCATTGATCTGCTGTCTGCATTGGAAGAGGAGCAGATTCATGGCAGCACAGGCACAGTGGAGTGTTGTTCCAATATGCTAGTCCACAACATGTCTGATCCAACTACAGCAGAAAGAAAGGCACACTGGACTATTGTTCAGGATCTGATTGAGGAAGCATCTATACTCTTTCACAGTCTTAAAAATAGTCTGGAGACTGAATCCACTTCTGAGGCTACAGCTGAATCCCTTGGAGGTAGTGCAACCACGGCAGAGGTCAGTCAGGCTAGCAGTACAGAGCAGTCTCGACCTGTGGAAAAACCAGCACAACCTACATTACTGCAGAAGATGGTTGCACGATTGAAATCTTTTACCAAAGGTAGGAAATCCAGACATGTACCAGTAGCTGATGAAGTGGTATCATCACATGATTATTCAGAAATAGCTGAAATTCTTGAGAAAGTGTCCAAACAGCCGCAGTTTGCAGAAAAGGTGGAACATTCTTTCAAAGCTTTCTTGAGAATGGAGGACACTGGCGGTCAGCCTGAGCTGATGGACATACTGCCAGCACTCACCATAGGACCTGGCCTCTACTTGCTGTTCTTTAGCTACAAGTTCAAGTTAAATGAGGAGTATCAAGTTTATTATCAAAGAGCTACAGGAGAGACAACTGCACCAGAGAAATCGGAGTTCACTCTGCAAGAAATGCTTTTGCGTACTCTTGCCAGTATATCTTGTTTCAGTTCCTCCACCCATCTTCAACCTCTACCAGAAACAAACAACCCACCCATCATTGGTGAGACACCTAGAACAGATGACTCAGCTATTAGTGAGATGCTGGAGTCTTCAAAGTCAGTCGTGTATATGGTGGGTACTCACAAAGATAAGGTTTCTGAAGAAGACATCACTACAGTTGACTCACATCTTCAAAAAGTGATTAAAGACACTCACTTTAAAAACGATGATATAGTTCAGTTTTGCTCAAAAGACAAGCTTGTTGTTTCTTTGGACAACATGGGAGGCGGACGAGAAGAAATTGATCATTTGCATCAGCTACTAGGAAATGCCATGGAGAAACATTTTAAAAAGCTGAAAATTCCAGCTGTGTGGCTTCTGTTCAGCTTGTGTCTTCGCATGAAAGAGGTGAGGACAGCCAGCCTGGAGACCTGCTTGGCCTTGTCCCATGCCTTGAATATGACTCCTTATGAGACCAAAACAGCTCTGTGGTTTCTTCACCACCATGCCGGTGTTCTGATGTACTTCCCCAGGGTGCCTGGTTTGCAAAACCTGGTGATCATAGACATCCAGGTAGTGTATGACAGTATCACTGGTGTCATTCTTAAAGCCATGAGCTTTGATAGTACATGTCAGGCTACAGCTGAGAAATTCAGGAATACAGGTCGGTTCACCATGAAAGATTTGAAAGAAGCTACAGCTGACATTTTAGGAGATTTAATTCCACCACATCAACTTGTAGCTTTGCTTGATCATCTTCATATCGTAGCTGCGGTTATGCCAATCGAATCTTCTAATACTGATCCAATCTTGGAAGAAAAGAAAGAATACATCATGCCTTGCGTGTTAGAAAACACTAGTGCAAAGGAACTTGACTTATTCCACAAAGAATCCTATAGATCATGTTTTATGGAACCTCTCTTGATATACTTCAGTTGTGGGTTTACTCCTATGGGACTCTTTCCAGCTGCAATGGCTTGTTTCATATCTAACAAGTCCTTCATTTTCATTAGAGAAGGTGTCAAGAAAAACATGGTGCAGTTTTTGTATGGAACAAGAAAAGTTCGTGTAACATTTATATCTCGATGTAAATATTTTGAAGTCGTAGTTTCGTGTGATCCTACATTCCAAGACTCCATTCACCATGAATGTGCTTCTCTAAAACAAGAAATAGAGGACACTATAAAGGAGGCTAGTTCCAGAATGAACTACAACATCGACATGGACTACCAGTTTGGCTTTGACTGTGGTTCACATGAAGGAGAAAATCATATTGGAGTGGTCGATAAGGCAGGTCAAGTTCCAGAGGTTATGACATGTCTCTTCAATCCAGACAATCCACAAGCAGTTGTACTCACCAATAGACACCTCATTTGGTATGGACAGGTATGCAGAAATAGACTACTTATTCTAACTTGCAATAGCTAACAATGATATTATTTTGTTTTAGAAATACGAGAAGAAAGATCCTGTAGTAGAGGTCTCTGAAAGTAAGCCAAGTTATTGTTGTTATTTGGTATCATTAGAAATATTTTATTATTATAGGTGGTAATAACTTGAGTATATTTCTGAATGTGCTTCCTGAATTGGTCGACATAGTGGAGCCTTGTGTCATGACAGTAGCTGATCACTGCTACAGTATTGGACTCATATCTCCTGACATGTATGACCAGCTCCTTAAACGTCAGAATTGGATTGGTGTAGAGAAGACAAGGAACCTTCTGAGTAGCATTCGTTCAGTTTTATCATCTAGACCTAAGGCTCTTGAGGAGTTTGTTACTATATTATCTAAAGTTGACTATTGTAAGGAAGTAGCAGATAAAATGCAACAACAGCTCCAGTAAGTGTATTGTTACTATTGTGTATTATTATTTTAATTGGTATTCTTTGTGTAATAGAATGGTGAACTGAATTGAGTGTGGAAGAATTCAACACAACAATTAAGACGTTCACTTCAAATACTTATTACTCCTAATAACGCTGATACTTTTTATAGCTATGTACACTGAATGTTTTATTCCAATATTGTATTTTTTTTTAAATTAAATTGAATTTCTGCATTAAAATCATCAAGAACTTATGACTACAGTCCAATCTTGCAATTATCACATATTTACTGTGGGTGTGGTCTACCAGAAAACTTCACATAATTATTGAGAGTCTTTTGAGCAAGGGTGCCTGGAATGCAAGAATTACTGTGTATAGCTACAACTCCACAAGTGGTTATGAATTGGGACCCTTGAAACATTCAGATTCCATGTGAGTAGCAAAAATTGGATTATAACAACAAATTCAACAACAACAACAAGAATGAGTAGAACAGAGTTATATTTAGCATAGGACGACAATTATCATTAGATGGCACGGGTGACCAGATCCTTAGAATCAAAGTAATTCAAAATTTTTTCATAATTGCTAACAGTTGATTTAGTGAAGAATAAGTGTACAGTACATTAATATAAAAGTATATCTTCAGCACAGGGCCAAAAGATAGAGTTTGCAAGTACAGTTATCAAGTTGTCAATTCTGAGTTATCATGAAGTTAGCAGATGTGTTTGACAATTGCATTGTTAACTTCATGACAACTTTTATTACAGCTTCTAGTCTTAAAGTTAACAACTTGTGGATTAGTCAACAGTCAACATTCAACTTCATAATTGTCAAGTCTTATTACTGTGTTGGTCAATATTTGTTAATTTTTTAACTGATTTTTAATTGAATTGTATTATTTACAGACTATTAATTTAGATGTGAACATGTCATTGAATACCCATATTTCTTGTGTTAGATTAAAAAAAGCTGAAGTCAACTGAAGTTTGTGGGAGATGTCCCGTAACACATACGGAAGAAAGAAGGTTATGACAGGAAGGAAGAAGAATAGAACAAAACAAACACACATATACTTAGATAATTGGTACTTCACACAAACTACTCTATTTTATCATTTAACACTTATATCTGTTAGAGTTAAGTATATTGAGATTTTTTCAGTTCTATGCTTCTACCATTTGCTTGCAAGAGCTCAGGTGGCAGTGACTCTACCAACAAAGTTATCGGCACTTTATTTACTTACTAAATTATTAAACTCAATGCATGAGTTCATGGAATGGCAACAAATTGTCAGTTCATATACTAAGTTTAGCAGGAGTTCTGGATCAATTCACATTCTTTACCAGTGCTTGCGCACATTTTGTTTTAAATGTGCCAAGTAAAATCTACGTCAGCTTCACTTGGCCACACTTTAGACATGTTGCCTAGTAGAAATTCCTACACAAGACTAGACTCTACTCATTAATTGTTCTTTCCTTCGGCTTGATTATTATAGTACGTACATTTAGGCAACCTCGCCCTCTTCCTTACCTAAGTTGATAAAGGGTAGTCAAGCTCAAGTCGGTAAAGTTAGTAAAGAACTGGCGGTTTATTTTTTGTTTTGTTTTTCTGGCTGGTGAAGTGCTGGCTGTGGGGATTAGCTACTATTACAAGATAAGAAAGGTATTGTCCTTGATGTTAGTTTTCACCTGCCTATATTTATTATTTATTAACTTTGCATAAACTGGACTTACTTCACGTAGCATATAATTTTTACAACTTGTGTTCTCCTTCAGATAATTTGAGTAGAAATACATGTCACAGACTAAAGTTATGACAAATAACTTTTTGGCAGGAATAGGGAGGGAAACTAATTTTAAAAATAATAATTAAAAAACAAAAAACAAAAGAAATGCATCTAACCTTAATTATTCATGTTAGACTGCCTCTGAGGAAAAAAGTAGTATTTCTTCATGCAATCACACTTGTTGCTTAATTTGTTTACAAATCATTGTATCCACTTATTCTTTTCTTGTTTATTGTTTTCTTTTTGTCTCAGCTATGATATTGAGGATAAGTGTGCTGGTGACTGTTTTTCTATACCAGACAGAGATGGATGAAATAATGTAAGTTTCATTGCAGTGGTATTATTGTTTTGTTTTTACATTATAAGAAAGAATCAATTGTACATAATATTGTGAGTTCAAGTTATTAACTGTGGAGTGCATCGAGGAGTTGGGGTGCATATGAAGTAAGTAATGTTGTTTGCATGGAGAGGAGTACAAAATTAATAAGACGTAGAGTTCCTATAAGAAGGATCTTTGCATGAATATCTTGCACCATCACACTGAATGCAATTAACCAAAGTCATTCTTCTTTTCGTATATATTTTAAGCTCACTAATTGTTGGCTAAATAATATAATAGCTCTTAATATAATTCTCATTGTATATGTTGGTACTTCACTTGATCCGTTTTTGTTTTTTGTTTTTTTTTAGCTTAGCAACAGTTTATAGAATGTATGTGAACTTATGTATACAATGAACAATATTGTCCATAGAGTGACACATAATGGTGTATTTGGCATTTAGTAATGATTATATTGTTGTGTGCAGACAAGCCACTTTAGTGCGAGTTTGAAAAAGTGCACCTAGTAATGTGACACATGTATAGAAATGGTGGACAAACTTTAGAGAAATTTATTAATTTCATTAATTTCATTTTGGTTTTGTTATTATAGGAGTTTCTAATTTTAATATTTTGGAGCAACAGCTGCTGAGAAGTAAGTTGAGGGTCTCCCATGTTTGTGGTTGTGTGTGGCTGGTATGGTTGGTGGGTGTAGGTACTATCCTTCATTCTAACGCCTCCTTGATGAAAGATTTCATCCTACTTATGTATTTTGGCACCGGTTATTTATAGGCAGTATTCAATAAAGAAATTTGGCTAGCAGGGGAACAGATGGAACTATGCAGTTTAAATTTAAATTTCCTCTTAAAGTCTTTATTTTTAATATGTGTATAAGCAGGTGAACTATATAGATTAAGAAAGCTACATTGGCCATGGGGAGAAGCATCCCTTTCAAGGGTGGTGGCAACTCTATTTGTGGGAGGGGAGGTGGGGGGTGATAGGGAACTCGGGTTAAAAGGAGGAATCCCGGTGTTCCTCTCTTCCACATTCTGTGTTGGCTGTGCAGGAATAAATGCATCCTATTCTATTAGTGGCGGTGGCAAGTTACCTTGTGGTTAATGCGTTGTTTGACTAGCTATACGCCTTCCTTATCAGATTTGTTCTTACTTGAAAATCCGTTTTCCAATAGTCAGGTTACTGATAGAATACAATATGATGTTTTATCACTAGAACTCTGGTACAAAAGAGCAGTGCGTACTTTGGAAAGGCGGCTTGATAAGCAGAATCCTTTGGTTCAGTGATCCATACCCATCTCGGAAAAATTGATTGCTTACCTCTAGAAAATCAATTGCCCAATAGTTAAGTCGCAAAGAGAATGTGATGTAAGTCTTGTGCTGATATATCCAGTGATTAAGTGTATATAAATGTGTACAAGTGTGTGTGTTGCTAAAGAATAACACAATAAATTAAACCACTAGCATTCAAATTTGAATTTCATTCAGACCAGCTTGCTCGCCATTTGTGTTGTAGCACATCACTAGTCTTACAATAATAATACAAACTTCCATATCAACAGATAAATACATTATTGATCATGATTTGCCAATCTGTATGCACTTAATTATTTAGACTTGGTTTTGTGTGATAAAAAAAGCAAAACTCCACATCGCTAACCAAAATTGTTCCACTACTGGTTTGTGGTGTGCACTAAATAATAACTTGATTTCTTTTTTTTTTTTTTTTTTTTTTTTTTTTTAATTATGTCAGGCTCACCATATGCTGGGTTAATTAATAAACTATTGCAGTAGTCGTATTATTGATAGTGTTCATTGTTGTTTTATTTGTCAGACAAGAAGGCAACATCTTTATTTGGTACTACTAGCCACTCACTGGATGATTTCCATTGTATTGTTGAAGAAAACTCAAGTGAGTAATTATAAATATATTCACTAATTAAAAAAAAATATATATATATATATATTAGAAAACAATATTATGATGTTCATGCACTTCACTAACTTATGACTTTTATGTTTTAATTTGATGCAATTTAGCATAAAAGATTTGCTATACACTGACTCACACATTACACTGGAAGGCTGGAAGGTAACAATTTTCCAACAGACGATGGTAGCCCAGGGATTCTCCCACCCCTCCTTTATTCAGTTCACCCCTCCCTCCCTACACTGATTTTTACCCTGACTGAATTTAAAAAAAGGAAGATAAGTATACTTATTAGAAACTATGGCTATTCTACTGATTAAAATAATTTTAGTATTTTTTTATTTTATTATTTGCACTAGGAGGGTATGACAAGGAGAAGATTCTGTTTGTATGTAGTTTAGAATCTCTCACAGCATCTGCTAGTGATAACAGGACAACTACAGGAACAGTATGGAGGGAGATGACCACACCCATTGAAACATTTGCTATTGCCTCCTTTTTATCAAATCTTATTAGTATAGATATACGATCTTCTATAAGAAGTTATTTGAGCACAGCACGGTCTTGGATTGAGACAGCTTGTGAGGGAGATGTTCCACGTGACACTACTATGATTACATCAGCTGCAGCATTGTCTTCTGGACAGTTAATGATTGCTGATTCCAAGGGAGTGTATTTAATAACTTCATCAGGTTAGTGTTGTCAAGTAGTAGTCCCACTTTAGAAACTGCAGTGATACTATTTTTCTTCAGCATGTCCACTGTTATAGATTACAGAGAGAACTTTCACATGCTCTTATAATGATATGAATTCTCTTCCTTTATGTTGAAAAGACTTGACTAGCTCTCTCACCATCTAGTAATATTTTGTGTTTAAGTAAAATATTGTTATTGTTATGTAGTGATTCCCTATTCGCCAGACAACAAGTTCCCACCCGATGTCCTGTCCAGATTAGAGGCAGTGATGGGCATTCGGATTGTATCTGTCCTGGCCAACAGTCTCTCTCAACTAGCACAATCTACTGGAGTAGAACTACCAGACTTTGACCCACAGAGAGATCCTGTGTATTATGTAAATCATGTTATTGCCACATGGCATAGACTACATCATCCAACATGGCAACAACTACTAGACGTCTTAAAAGATATTGGACAAGCAGAGCTGAGTCAGCAAATTGACGCATTCATGAGAGGTAATTACTTTTGAAAGATAAAAGCAAAATAAAGTTAGAAACTTGACAATAGAGTTAGAGACTGGGACAATGAGTTAGAGATAAGAGCATGGAGTTAGAGACTGGGACATTGAGTTAGAGACAAGAGCATGGAGTTAGAGCCTGAGATATAGAGGGAATATAGAGACATAAACATAGAGATTGACACTGGGACATATGTACAAGTACAGATGGGACGTGAAATTAGAGACTGGTATATGGAGTTTGAGACTGAGACAAGGGTTTGGACACCACAACATAATGGAGACTCAGGGCTGTAGGAAATGGAATGGCCTAAACGGCCTTGGCCGTTCATTTTTTTTCGGTTAAAGATACATTGAAGTATTTTTGTTATTTTAATGTTAACTTTCTAATAATAGCAAAGCCCAGACAAGCGTAGCTGTTTCAGTTCAGTATGTAGTATAATAGTATAGTTTCATTTGCATATCATGTAATAGGTCATATATTTTATGTGTAGGAGTTTTCAAGTTTGATCAAGCCTACAGACACTTCATTGTTTCCAAGGATGTGCTGGAGCTTCTGTCTTTTAAGTTTATGTTCCTGGGTCCTCCACGACAAGGCAAAAGTACAACTCGCCGTCGCCTTATGAAAGAGATCATAGATCTTCTGTCAGCAATGGAAGAGGAGCAGGTTCATGGCAGCACAGGCACAGTGGAGTGTTGTTCCAATATGCTAGTCCAAAGCACGTCTGATCCAACTACAGCAGAAAGAAAAACAAACTGGACTATTGTTCAGGATCTCATTAAGGAAGCATCTATACTCTTTCACAGTCTTAAAAATAGTCTGGAGACTGAATCCACTTCTGAGGCAACAGCTGAATCCCTTGGAGGTAGTGCAACCACGGCAGAGGTCAGTCAGGCTAGCAGTACAGAGCAGTCTCGACCTGTGGAAAAACCAGCACAACCTACATTACTGCAGAAGATGGTAGCACGATTGAAATCTTTTACCAATGGTAGGAAATCCACACAAAGGGAACATTCTCCTGTCCCACCAAAACAAGTCCCAGTAGCTGATGAAGTGGTAACATCACATGCATCACATGATTATTCTGAAATAGCTGCAATTCTTGAGAAAGTATCCAAACAGCCACAGTTTGCAGAAACAGTGGAGCATTCTTTCAATGCTTTCTTGAGAATGGAGGACACTGGAGGTCAGCCTGAGCTGATGGACATACTGCCGGCACTCACCATAGGACCTGGCCTCTACTTGCTGCTCTTTAGCTACAAGTTCAAGTTAAATGAGGAGTATCAAGGTTATTATCAAAGAGCTACAGGAGAGACAACTGCACCAGAGAAATCAGAGTTCACGTTGCAAGAAATGCTTTTGCGTACTCTTGCCAGTATATCTTGTTTCAGTTCCTCCACCCATCTTCAACCTCTACCAGAAACAGACAACTCATCCATCATTTGTGATGTACCTAGAACAGACGACTCAGCCATTGGTGAAATACTGGAGTCTTCAAAGTCAGTCGTGTATATGGTGGGTACTCACAAAGATAAGATTTCGGAAGAAGACATTACTACAATCGACTCACAGCTTCAAAAAGTGATTAAAGACACTCACTTTAAAAATGATGATATAGTTCAGTTTTGCTTAGAAGACAGGCTTGTTGTTTCTTTAGACAACATGGGAGGTGGACGAGAAGAAATTGATCATTTGCATCAGCTACTAGGTAAGGCCATGGAGAAACATTTTAAAAAGCTGAAAATTCCAGCTGTGTGGCTTCTGTTCAGCTTGTGTCTTCGCATGAGAGAGGTGAGGACAGCCAGCCTGGAGACCTGCTTGGCCTTGTCCAATGCCTTAAATATGACTCCTTATGAGACCAAAACAGCTCTGTGGTTTCTTCACCACCATGCTGGTGTTCTGATGTACTTCCCCAGGGTGCCTGGTTTGGAAGACCTGGTGATCATAGACATCCAGGTAGTGTATGACAGTATCACTGGTGTCATTCTTAAAACCATGAGCTTTGATAGTACATGTCAGGCTACAGCTGAGAGATTCAGGAATACAGGTCGGTTCACCATGAAAGATTTGAAAGCAGCTGCAGCTGACATTTTAGGAGATTTGATTCCACCACATCAACTTGTAGCTTTGCTTGATCACCTTCATATCGTAGCTGCGGTTATGCCAGTCGAATCTTCTAATACTGATCCAATCTTGGAAGAAAAGAAAGAATACATCATGCCTTGTGTGTTAGAAAACACTAGTGCACAGGAACTTGACTTATTCCACAAAGAATCTTGTAGATCATGTTTTATGGAGCCTCTCTTGATATACTTCAGTTGTGGGTTTACTCCTATGGGACTCTTTTCTGCTTCAATATCTTGTTTCATATCTAACAAGTCCTTCTTTTTCATTAGAGAAGGTGTCAAGAAAAACATGGTGCAGTTTTTGTATGGAACAAAAAAAGTTCGTGTAACATTTATATCTCGATGTAAATATTTTGAAGTTGTAGTTTCGTGTGATCCTACATTTCAAGACTCCATTCACCATGAATGTGCAGCTCTAAAGCATGAAATAGAGGCCACTCTAAAGAAGGTTAGTTCCAGAATGAACTACAACATCAACATGGACTACCAGTTTGCCTTTGACTGTCGTTCACATGACGGAGAAAATCACATTGGAGTGGTTGATAAGGCAGATCAAATTCCAGAGGTTATGACATGTCTCTTCAATCCAGACAATCCACAAGCAGTTGTACTCACCAATAGACACCTTATTTGGTATGGACAGGTATGTAGAAATAGACTGTGTAATTCTAACTTTAAATAACTACTCGGATTTATTTGGTATTAGAAATATGAGAAGAAACCTCCTGTGGTAGAGAAGAAAGATCCTGCGGTAGAGAAGAAAGATCCTGCGGTAGAGAAGAAAGATCCTGCGGTAGAGAAGAAAGATCCTGTGGTAGAGAAGAAAGATCCTGCGGTAGAGAAGAAAGATCCTATCGTAGAGAAGAAAGATCCTGTGGTAGAGAAGAAAGATCCTGCGGTAGAGAAGAAAGATCCTGAGGTAGAGAAGAAAGATCCTGCGGTAGAGAAGAAAGATCCTGCGGTAGAGAAGAAAGATCCTGCGGTAGAGAAGAAAGATCCTGCGGTAGAGAAGAAAGATCCTGCGGTAGAGAAGAAAGATCCTGCGGTAGAGAAGAAAGATCTGATTTCTGACAGTAAGTGAAGTTATTGTTAGTAACTTAGTATAATTGCTAATGTTGTATTATTTATTAGGTGGCAATAATTTGAGTGTATTTCTGAGTGTGTATCCTGACTTGGTCCTCTCAGTGACGCCTTGTGTCATGACAGTAGCTGATCACTGCTACAGTATTGAACTCGTAACTGAAGATGCCTATGACCAACTTGTCCAACGCGTGGATTTGACTGACCAACACAAAGCAAGAATTCTTTTAGGCAACGTTCGTACAGTCTTATCATCCAGACCCTCAGCTCTCAAAGAGTTTGTTAATGTACTGTTCCAAACAAGAGAATGTAGACATGTTGCAGATAAAATACAGCAACTGCTCTAGTAAGTCTATTTTTAGTGTTGTAGTATTATTGCTATAGTATATTATTTGTGTAATAGAATGGTGGATTTAATTATGTGGAAGAATGCTACAGTGAGGACATTCATATGAAACACTTTTTCTCTCATAAGCTGATACTTTTAATATGTTCACTTTGAATATTTTATTTATTTATTTTTGAAATTACATTTAAGCTAGATAGCAGCTGACCGTATAAATATCATTCATTCACATATTAGACAACTGCTCATATGCAACACTTCTTAACATGTTTTGACCAAAAGTGTCTGGAAAACTAAGAATTAATTGTTAGAATTGGGACCCTCACATTCAGTACTCCACGTGAATAATACTTGTTACAACAGCAAAAAACAACAAAACAACAAAACAAAAAATCAACAACCAATAACAAAAAGTGATGTATGAGTAGAACAGAGTTAGCTATATTCAGCAAAAGACCACAATTATTATTAAAGTATATCTGACCAGATCTACGGGATCAAAAGAATTCAAATTTCTTCCATAATAGCTAATCTATATTTTAACTCATTAGATGTATGTGAAGTGATAAATTAGATGAGGAGAAAAATTCAACGAATAAGAAACTTTGAAAAAAGATAAATTTTGTTGGTCTGTTGAGAGTGAGACTGTAGCATAGCAGTACCCCTTAACAGTATAAATACAGAATTGGAGTGTTTGTTCGCCGGGTGGTCGTCGTAGCTCAGTGGCAGAGCGCTTGTGCGCTATACCAGCGGTCCTGCGCGTTAGATTCCCGGTGGCAACCAAATGTTTTTAATTCTGTATTGTTTAAAAAGCCTGTGAAAGAGAGGGAATACATCTAATCCATATTATTTTATTCTCAAGAAAGAGTACAGCACATTAATACAAAAGTGAACACAATTGAAGTTATGATAATTTGGACAATGCAATGAATGATTAGAGCTAGAAGTGTTTAGTTACTGCACTTTGCACCTCCTGCTTTTCCCCGGTGACCACGACCCTTTATTGACTTTTGAAAGAACCACTTTCATACTTCTATTAATCATGCGAGGGAGGTGTGGCTTGGGAACAAACGAAGAACCTTCCACATAATTGAAGAACTCGTGCCTCAGTACCTGCAGCAACATGAACATCATCATCACAAGACACCTTCTTGCTGGGACTGTCCATGGGGACCATAGACAATCCCTAGGAATTATGACTAAATTTAACACCACCTTCAATGTCCACACACTCCTCACATTACTGATTCATACTTTTGGCTCTCTCTCTCTTTGTTATGTAAGTAGATGATGTGTTTAATAAGTCACACTCACATTAAAACTCTTTCCCAGGTGTACACATCAAAGGGCGGTCAGACTACCCGCAGTCACATACTGTCTATATTACATATAATTTCTACTAGTGGTGCGCTCGAATAGCGCAAATGCATGGCGAGCGAGTAAATATATGAGTATAGGTAAAGATGATTTGTGAAGGAAATCGCTAAATAATAGCAATGATTAGGCATGAAGAGTTAACAATAACAGAATTACCTGAATAAACTTCGAACGCAGTGGCAAAGAAGCGCAGCTTAACAAAGACTTCACAATTGTTTCAAGGAGAGAATAGCTATAAACTTTTTAAGAGAGTAGCTATAAACTTTTTGGTTGAACCAAAGTTGTGTAAGGCAGTGCAGCAGGATTCTCCGCGCTCGTTAATTGAAAAATACTGGAACTGTAAACGCTTTACCTAACTTACGTAATTAGAAGCGCGGGCGAAATTTTTGACGTACGCATACATACCTATATATATATATATATCTGAAATCTCAATTGAACACGACTGAGAGTCAGCTTCGCTCGCTCGCTGAATTAACACTCGTCTACAAGATAAAGTTAGAAACAGTGACTTTTGCTGACATGGCAGTTATGGCTTCTCAGTTTGACGCACACAGAGTTGAAAACCAGTTTTTGACTTTGGGCTTTCTGAATCCAAAAGAGGCAATACAGTGGCGAAGAATTCAACAGTAATGCAAATGAGTTTACCAGAGGCACAACAGTTACTTTAAAGATGTAGCAACCATTGAAGATGCTCTACAAGCTCTAGACAACATTTCCAGAGATCATTAGAGCTCAGATTCAGAAAGTAAGCCAGAACGAAAGGTTGTCTTTATAGCTAACTAGGCACAAGTATTAGGTAGAAATAAGGAATTTGAGACATGGCAAAAGGAACATTATAATCACTTGCTGTACGAGTGTTACCCCAATGTCATCATAATGTGGCTCTTGAACAGATTGAAGGGAACAAAATAAAACAACAACGACAAACAATAATTGGAAAAAAAAAATAAAATAAAAAATTGTGAAATCACATCCAGTAATTTTATAAAAAAAACCACATCTTACCCACCAATTCCCAGGTCACACCTTACCGTCTTAATAGTGGAAGTGAACCTTCCCTTCCTGTCAGTTAGGAAGATGAACTGTAGCACATCCAGCACAGCAGAGTCTCTCACTCTCCTCCAGTCCTCCTCACCAGGCACCATAGTGGTCAGCTCATAACCACAGGCCATCTCAAATAAAACGTGCCCTACAACAGGACAGGAAGAATTATTAGCTCCACCATTCCTGATACACACATTTCAAGTTAATAAAGATACTCCATTTTGTTTCTCACATTGCAACAGATGTGTAGTATGTCTGACCCTCTAAATGTTTCTTCCCTAAATTTTTACCATTTCTCTTACTAAGCAATACTTCTTCACTGAAAACCAAGGAAGAGTATGTAGCCATTCATTCAAACTGCCACCCTTTACCAAACATGAATACAGTCACACATTTCATCGAAAACTCTACCCTTTACCAAACATGGTGACTCCTTATCACGTTCCTTACCGAACATGATGAGGTCCATGGCTTCTCTGTAGTCGTGAAGTAGCGTCGTCAATCTCGTCTTATACCCGAACACCGTGTTCTCGTATCCCCCGAGACGACAGATGTCTCCGTCCAGGAAGACGTTGCCAGTGTGGATCTGCCCCACCTGCTCAAAACCCCTGTCATACAGAAACACCACACCCTGCAATATTACAGACGATACTAATATTCACACCAATATTTATTAGAAAAGAAATATGGTGGTAGTAGCAATGAATATAGGTACTGGACGTGGAATGGAATTTATAGCACAAACTGTACAATGAAAGTATATTATACTAAGTCTATTGAAGTATTATTGATAGTGCAGCAGTTGACTACACTCACTAATGGTAGCCAGCGGTGTGCAAGATGTATTGGTATAGGGGGCTCCAAGAGCTGTTTTTTATTTTGTGGTTCAAAAGTGTTCATATGTGAATCACCTAATTAGATTGTAAGTGTGAATCACCTAATTAGATTGTGCCCCGAAACTATTGGGGTGGGGGGGGGGGGCTCCAGGCCCCAGATAAATAGTGGCGCTGAATGTTTTGGTGAAAAAAGTTACAACAACAACAAACCAAACCAAACCAAGTGGTGCATAATGTCTTTATACAAGTATCCAAGTCCAAGTAGTGCATCATGCAAACCAAGTGGTGCGGCACCACTCAAAACAAACAAACAAACACTAGGGATAGATAATGTTGTCCTAGACCCCCTCTCTTCCTATGCCACTGGTAGCTATGGCAGGAACCATGTTCAAAAGAATGATTTACTCTACAAGTGAGGCATAAGTGACGAACTTGCTCTCATATACAACACACACACACACACACACACACAAACACAATACATGATGCACTTTAGAGGTGTGCTTCAGTAAAAGCAGCAAGTGAGTTAGCCCAGCTATCTTATAATCAATATCACAACAGAATTATAGGCTAAAGCAAGAGAGGAATCTGAACTACACTTTATTACTACAATTGTTACTAGAGTAGCACCTACACACGTGAGGAATCTGAACTACACTTTATTACTACAATTGTTACTAGAGTAGCACCTACACACGTGTAATTGTATTGGTATTGGCAGTATCCTAGCCGCTACCCTATCAATGTACATGGATCATATAAACTAGCAGATTTTCTACAATATTCTATAGACCTGAGCCATTAGCAACTCCTAGAGCTGGCTTTCTATATAGCTACTGGGAGCAGGGGGTTTCCCTTCTTTAAATGGTTGTGGTTTGTCTCTTCTCGTTAACAACACTTGCATTCCTCTCCTCAAACTATCACACCAGTATCGGTGTCTGCAGATATATTCGAGCAAATATCGGTCATCGAAATATCGGCAATTTCATATCCTGCAACTCATATTATTACTTCTAGTTTTCTTGAGCCAGTGTTGCGTTTAGTGGTCACACCCACTAAATTAGGACTAGGTTAGTGTAATAGTGCAATAATTTAAAACGAGAGACTTAAGCGGTGAGCTATTAGCAGTTTACACATGTACCTTTAAAATTTGACGGCCATATTTAGCAATCAAGTGTGTGGGTGGAGGGTTGTCTGAGAATGTGTAGTACTTCCGAGACCAATCTTTAGTGGGAGATTTCTACAAACACACAAACAAACATGCAAGCAACATGTACATGTTAAATACCACACATGTTACTGAATAGTAAACATCTGCTCTAAATGTACTAGTTGTGACTCCACTATTTGATATGTAACTGTTATTCACATACTAATCTCAATATTAGCGTAAACTCTCTAGCTATTGTTAACGAGTGAGATTAATACTGTCCACAAATTAGCTGCTTAAAAAAAAAAAATATATATATATATATATTATTATATAATAATATAATAAATAGTGTTTGAAATTGAAGAGATTTGATCATGTGATCACTTTGTGAAGGGTATTTTAACATGGTTTATCGTATGAATAGCCCAAGCATGAGTTTCAGGAATCTAGAATACCAGAACACAATGGAGTGCAAAAGGTCAACTAGAATGCCTACTTGTCTGCTGACTTAAAGATGTGCCATTAACACACTATCTCTAATTAAAGCTCACCTGATAAATGAGATCTTTCAGAGAACCCATTTCATAGAATGGCTGCACTATCACTAGCTGACCTTCATCCTCGAAATACTGCACTGCTAACACAGGCTGGAGGTATGGACCCTGAGGGTGTGTGGTCATTCAGCACACTCATGAATCATAAATATGCAATAGATATACAACCCACATGTGTAAGTATATGTGATGATACCTTACCTGAATATCTGGAAACAGCTTTTTGCTAATAGTGTTCATATCTTTCACCAAATCCACTGGACAGCATGCGGACACTTTGATCTGGAAATAACAACACAACAATAACAACAACAACAACAACAACAGAACTCAGTGCACATCTATCCTGAATCAACTGTGTGTGTGTGTGTGTGTGTGTGTATTTTGAGTCTTTATACACATTCAAACATACAGATGTTTCCATGGTGACTCTAATGTTCTTTACTTCATTGCATGAGTACGTGTATCTAAATGATACACTTTGTCCACATGAATAATTCATAAGCTGAGTTGGTTGGTAAGCGTCGTCAGAAAGTGTCGGTAAAGCATCATCAGTACTAACGGCGACGGTGGTGTGTATGAATAAAGCTAAGCTGGGCTAACATCGATGCTTGTATAGCTGCGTAGGGTTGGTAAAGTATCGTCAGTACTAATGGCAATGGTGGTGTGTATACATACATATGGGTCAATAAAAGAGGACTGCCAGTTAGCACATCAAGTGCCACTGTGTGGCAGTGCACTTGTTAGTGTAGTAACTATGTGTCGATTCATGAATGCATAGTGGTGTGTGTGTATGTGTATGTGTGTGCACAACCCTTGGAGAGTGATGCACACACGGTGACTGTAATTTCATTTATTGCATGTGTAGACACATGTGTGGCACACGTGCATATTGTGGCACGTGCTAGTATATGAGATCATACTGACCACAGTGATGATGACTTCAGCATCTTCTCTAGTCCTAGCTCTGAACCAATACTTCTGGAGACGGCTTCCTACACACACACAACATAGAACAATGGGTTGGTGGTCTACTGTATTCCTTTATAGGAAGGAAAAAGACAATTTAAATGGAGACGTACTCTACATCAGTAAAAAAAAAAAAAAAAAAAAAAAAAAAAAAAAAAAAAAGGGGGACCATCTGTGTCTATAGCAAATTACTGGTGCACTTGAAAATTAACTGTTAACCAAGGTGAGTCTGACTTCAAGGGGACTTTGGCAAGAAGTTCAAACACAGGGTTAAGCTTTACTCAATCAGAGAATAAATCTGCAATAATGTATTTCAGGTGAGAATGACTGAACCATTAGCATTGAAATTGTACCACTGTAACACAACAGAGCCAGGCACTAACAACCACCCTTTACCTAACCTAGTGTCATAACTACCCTTTACCAAACCCATAGAGTTCCTCACCTAAGTCTGGTAGCTTCTGCAAGTCCTTGTATTCACCTCTGGACTCACTCACAAACTTCTCTGCCACATCTTGAGACAAATCTTAATGGAGAGAATGAGAAGAGAAGAGAGAGAAAGAGAGTGAGGAACAATTGTTAAAGGACTTCATCCAATTAGTTATACAACCTATTCTATGTATTTATACACAACTCTCTCTGCTTTGGTACTAATGCTCAGTCAGCATTACTTCACTGGACACCAGGAAGTAATGATAGAGTGTGTGTGTGTGTGTGTACGTGCGTGGTGTGTGTGTGTGTGTGTTGTGTGTGCTGTGTGGTGTAGATGTAGTGGTTGTTTCCTGGGCTCAGGGCCCGAGGTCCCGAGTTCAAGCCCAACTCAAGCAAATCTGCCTCCGACCTGCCCCACCAGTCCACCCAGCTGTGATTGGGTACCTGGCATTTGTTCAAGGCCTTTTCTCATGAAACAGCAATAGTCCAGGTGGGATTTTGGGTGCCCACACCACTTGCTGTGAGGAGAGGTCTGTTCTCGTGCGAGTTCCTAGCCCGGCTCCAGGAGCTTTGCTTGCACGCTCACAGTGCCTGCTTAGTGCACAGGCATCCTGGCTCTGTCAGGTGCGCGTGACCGCCTAGCGGCAGCAAGAGAATTTGCATTTGCATTTGTGTGCATGCGTGGTGTATGTTGTGTGTGTGTGTGTTGTGTGTATGTATGTGTGTGCATGTGTGGGTCAGGCAGCTAGTGTCCACTGAGGACTCCGTGCATGTCATTTTCCGCCTATGGGCAAGCGTGGCCGTCTAGTGGCAGCAACTTCACAGGACTGGACAGGACAGGAGTGTTGCAAGGAGGAAGCATTGATCACACATCTCTACCACATCGTCTAGTAATATATCTCGTTCTCATACAATACACCTCCTCCTACTAATTAATATTATGACCATAAAAGTGACTGCCAGGCAACTCCTTTGAAGTTGACAAACAGAACCAAAGAACTCTAATTTGTCCCTTTCTAATGCTATAAATATACATGCAGTACGTGGCAATATAAGAGGGTGTCATACGGAGGGGGGCTAGTTCTAATCCTCCCTCCTCCCCCGGGCAACACCGCATGCACTTCACCAAGCTCATTTCTTTAAACCTCTACTACTTGGACACACATGCCTATATGCTATGATATGAGAGTGCATACTCCACACTGATCAGTGTTTGGTCACATGTACGATACAATATAATCTTAACTCGTGGAATTTAACTATACCTAATGAACCACATCAACTTCAATGCAGAGAAAGACTCAGTGAAAAATCCAGTATGATATCCTGAAAGACCATCTATTACAGCTACCTTCTGACTCACCTCTATCCTGGACCTCTTGAACTATCCTCTCTTTATCCCTCCATCGCCGTAGCATGCGATCCAGACCACGCCTGACTCCGTGACACCCCCCCGACACCACGCGTGCCACTATCAACGAAGCGGCAGTGACCAGGAGTCTCACCAACCACAGCACACCACACAACATCCACTTAAGACGTGCCTGGACTCCACACAACATTGCCGTGGCAGCAGAACAAAGTGAGCTGACACTTCGCAGAATGGCAGTCCAACAGTCTTTTAATCTTGTCTTTCCCCAGTCAATTATTGAAAACAGCTGTAATCGACCTTTCGATTCATCGTCACAAACCATTTGGGTGGGCGTGTACTCATCGCACCTTTGCCTTTGCTGAAGTGAAGAATCTTTTTTAGGTTCTCGAGTTAAATCTACAAAGAGAGAATAAGTGGTCGATTGTGACTTACATGACGTTTCGCCTTACCAACTACATATATACATAATTTACTTTAAAAAAACTAAACACCCGTGGCCAGAAATAACAACAACAAAAAATAATAAAAACACACACCAGTGTATAAAATGTAAATGTGACAATTGCTATGGTAAAAGGGAAAGTCCCTCATCTGTAGTGAAGAAATACCTCTCAACTCTCACTAGCTTCTCGCTGCATGTTTGCCAGACTGTCAATTGAGCGAGCCTTCGCACAATAGTGGACAATACTTTATTTACCTTAGCAACCAAAGTTTGACTAATGTTGGGAAATGTTGCTAGAATTTGCAAACCAATGACAGCAACTGCCGCCCTCAAAAAAAAAAAAAAAAAAAAAGGCTGAAGTATAACAAACAAGTATCCTTTCCCACCAGAAAGTGACTCACTAACTTGCCGTGAGTCTCCATGCCAGACTGCCATAACATCATAGTATGTTTTCAACGTCATTAAAATGTTGCTGTGGTGCATACAACCTCTAGTGTCTACAACACTTTTACTGACCTGAGGCCAAGCAAGAGAATTTGCATTTGCATTTGTGTGCATGCGTGGTGTATGCTGTGTGTGTGTGTGTTGTGTGTATGTGTATGTATGTGTGTGCATGTGTGGGTCAGGCAGCTAGTGTCCACTGAGGACTCCGTGCATGTCATTTTCCGCCCCTATGGGCAAGCGTGGCCGTTTAGTGGCAGCAACTTCACAGGACTGGACAGGACAGGAGTGTTGCAAGGAGGAAGCATTGATCACACATCTCTACCACATCGTCTAGTAATACATCTCGTTCTCATCAATACACCTCCTCCTACTAATTATTATTATGACCATAAAAGTGACTGCCAGGCAACTCCTTTGAAGTTGACAAACAGAACCAAAGAACTCTAATTTGTCCCTTTCTAATGCTATAAATATACATGCAGTACGTGGCAATATAAGAGGGTTTCATACAGAGGGGGGCTAGTTCTAATCCCCCCCCCCCCTCCCCTCCTCCCCCGGGTAACACTGCATGCACTTCACCAAGCTCATTTCTTTAAACCTATTCTAGTTGGACACACATGCCTATATGCTATGATATGAGAGTGCATACTCCACACTGATCAGTGTTTGGTCACATGTACGATACATTATAAGCTTAACTCGTGGAATTTAACTATACCAAATGAACCACATCAACTTCAATGCGGAGAAAGACTCCCAGCGAAAAATCCAGTATGATATCCTGAAAGACCATCTATTACCGCTACCTTCTGACTCACCTCTATCCTGGACCTCTTGAACTATCCTCTTTTTATCCCTCCATCGCCGCAGCATGCGATCCAGACCACTCCTGACTCCGTGACATCCCCCGGACACCACACGTGCCACTATCAACGAAGCGGCAGTGACCAGGAGTCTCACCAACCACAGCACACGACACAACATCCACTCAAGACACGCCTGGACTCCACACAACATTGCAATGGCAGCAGAACAAAGTGAGCTGACACTTCGCAGAATGGCAGTCCAACAGTCTTTTAACAGCCGTAATCGACCTTTCGATTCATCGTCACAAACCATTTGGGTGGGCGTGTACTCATCGCACCTTTGCCTTTGCTGAAGTGAAGAATCTTTTTTAGGTTCTCGAGTTAAATCTATAAAGAGAGAATAAGTGGTTGATTGTGACTTACATGACGTTGAGCCTTACCAACTACGTATATACATTACAATCTGTAATTTACTTTTAAAAAACTAAACACCCGTGGCCAGAAATAACAACAAAAATAATAAAAACACACACCAGTGTATAAAATGTAAATGTGACATTTGCTATGGCAAAGGGAAAATCCCTCATCTGTAGTAAAGAAATACGCCTCAACTCTCACTAGCTTCTTGCTGTAAGTTTGCCAGACTGTCAATTGAGCGAGCCTTCGCACGATAGTTGACAATACTTTATTTACCTTAGACTAATGTTGGGAAACGTTGCTAGAATTTGCAAACCAATCACAGCAACTGCCGCCCTCATAAAAAAATTAAAAAAAGACTGAAGTATAACAAACAAGTATCCTTTCCCACCAGAAAGTGACTCACTAACTTGCCGTGAGTCTCCATGCCAGACTGCCATAACATCATAGTATGTTTTCAACGTCATTAAAAATGTTGCTGTGGTGCATACAACCTCTAGTAGTCTACAACACTTTTACTGACCTGAGGCCAAGCCAACTGACTTGGTAAATACAGCCAGAAATTAAAAGCCTAGCTGACATTCATCTATTTCAGCTACAGTGACTGTGTGAATACCTGCCATTGCTTTTGTGCCCACTACCTCAATACTTGTGAAACAAACTCTAAAATTGACTTGCGCTAGCAAGTAATTCCCCTCCGAGCTATTTACCTGTACACTCGACCTCATGGCCTCGCCTCTTGAAGCCCACCAGCTTCACGATGCCATCAAGAAAGGAGAGATTAATGAACAGCCATTGGGTGAACACAGCCATATCAACTAAATTAAACTGACACCGCAAGCTGGGATAATAGTGGACCTCCTCGGTCAAACACTTCACGCTCAAAACGAGGTACTGTAAAAGTAGTAGAAATAATCTTTCTCATGAAGTGGAATCATATAGCCGCCTTCATCAACTACACCACACCTAACCAACACCTAGCTAGCAAATTAGACGTCACCTTACCTATAGGCTTCGTTTTTATTAATTTATTTGTATTTTGGTTGTTCATCACAATAATCATTATAATTAACTTCTTATCTACAGACAAAAATAGCTCTATACAAAAATCAAGGTAAAATTCTATGAGACTGTGTGAAGACATCATCTATTCGTTTGCCGCTGCCTCAAAACAGCTGCCAGTTTCTGGCGTAGAGAGTGTGACAACGGGACTTCAGCCATGTGAGGAATGCGAGGTAGAGCCACAGAACTGAAGGTCTCCAAATTCATAATCTACAAGTCAACCAATAGATATGGCAGAGAGGGAAAGTGATTAGTCACTATAAACTACTATAGTAGTGAGTGTATTTGAACTGAAGCTATGTATTATCATCAAACTCCATACAGCATGTGGGCACATAGAGAGATCAGAAATAGGCTTGGCTCAATAGAGTGGGCTCAATAGACACACACACACAACAGGGAACAATACGTAGAGTGAAAAACTAGCATATACACCCCCCAAAACAAAACAAAACACAACAACAATAACAACAACAACAACAATAAGCAAAAAACAAAAAAGAAAACTAAACCAAACAACAAACCTAACAACAACAAACAAACGAAAAGAAACAAACAACTCATTTAATGCTCTGAGTATCTTACAAATATCCCTCTACCTTCTCCACAGCTCCTGTGTAGCCAGTATCCTCCAACTCCATCTTTAGGATTGTGCGAAGATCCTTCCTTATGACATCATCACTAATCTCATCCAAATGAACTCCCAGGTCCACCACAGAGCAATTACTTGGTACGGGGCAGCCTGTGGCCATCTCGTAGATCACATGACCAAACATCACCAAGTCCATCCTGTCCAAGACACCAGCTGACGACATGCCTTGGTAACAGTTGCTCTTGTAGCCGAGCAAAATATTCTCGTATCCACTCAATCGACAAAACAGACGACCGGTGTAAGCCACACCCTTTACTGACTCAGCTTTTTCTGCAGATGACGTCAGCTTGCGTTTTACCACTGCTTCTGCCTTCGTCTTCATCAGCTTCCCTTGTTCCTCCACTTTCTTGATGACACTCGCTGCCTTGTCCTTCACCCCCGCCATGGCACCTTTAGCTTTCTCCTTCACGTTCTTCATTTTGCTCCCAAACTTTGAGGAAGTAGAGTCGTTTCCAACGGCACCAGATTGAGCAGCTTCATCAGGAGGTAAATCACCATCTTGGTAATCTTTGTCCGTCTTCAAATCCTCCTTGGTATTCGGCCCTTTACCTTCCTCAGCACTTCCGCCATTTTCCAGTCCCTCCTCCACATTATCTGCCTCAGCCTCCAAATCAGCCTCCAAACTTCTTCGCACTTCTTGACCAGTTTCTTTGATGGATGTCGTCTGCTCACTAGCGATGGGTCCCTCACCTAGCTTCTCTACACCTGCGTCGCCATTGGTCAACTTCTCACTACCAGCCGTTGTTGTTGAATCTTCCCCAGTCTCATCACCACGCTGAATCTCCACACCTTCTCTCTCCTCTTCTTCCATCTCAATAGCATCCAATACTTCTTCTGGTCTTTCATACACGAATATATTCCCAGTATGGATGCAGCCCAGCTGTGGGAAGCCTTGCTTGTACAAATAAGACATGGCCTGGACAACAAACAAACAAACAACAACAAAAGTGCAACTAGTGGTGTGCTTGAGCACAAATGGCGAGCGAGTTTAAAACTACACTATTGTTAAATGATTGATTGAACTTCTAACACTCAAACTACTAAAAAAAGTCGAGTTTTTTTTAAAATTATGTATATACGGTAAAGGGGTTTCAATGCCATAGTAACCACTCCCCATAACTGTTTGAATTGAAAAAAATAAATAAAATAAAATAAAATCAGTCACGTTATTTAAATGTTTTCTTTGTGATATTCATTAGCTAAGTAGTAGTTGTAACACACAATACTTTCACACTTAACTGAACATACCTACGCAAGGCTTACCTTCATAGTTAGTCTAGTGGACAATGAATTTTCAAGTAAGTACTGTTGCATAGGGCGTATGACTACGACTAATAGTGCACTAACTTACCACCGCCACTAGCTCGAATAAAAATGGTACTCTGGTAAGTCTTTAACTGCACCCTCAAAAGAATTCTAAGCGGTAAACAATTCAATTTCTAGGGTGTTACGGGTAATGATTGATAAACCAGAGGATTTTGTTCAGTGAAGTTTGGGATGGGGTTGAACGCTCAGCTACGCACCAAAATACGAGGGGTCAAAGTACAAAATGACATATGTATGTACGTCCAAACATATATACAAACAAACAAACATCCCCGATTTTCAATTGTGTTACCCCTGAGAGTGTCTCACTCGCTCGCCAACAAAAAAAAAAGTGGAGAAAAGAGTCAAATACTTGCACTGCGTGTAAACTAATACAAGTTTAGGATATGCTAAGGTTCATGTAATTTTATATAATGAACTGCCCATTCCTTTTCTGTAGAGACTGGCTAACTCATAGCAAACTAACTACATGCATGACAGAGCACCAACCAAGCATGTCATCACCAAATACAAATTCAAATAGTTTGTGAACATATATCATAATAGAGATAATTCTTTCAAAATATACGCAGAATTGTTACTAAAGTTTGTGTGAATGTGTGTGTGTATGTGTGTGTGTGTGTGTGTGTGTGTGTGTGTGTGTGTGTTACCTCCAGTATCTGTCTGCCACAAACTGCCACTTCTTCTCTGTCTAGTCCAGTGCCGCCATTTGCAGAGTACTTCTCTTCCCAGTCCAACAGTGGATTAGACTACACACACACACACATACACACACACCCTTAATCAATGATTAATCGTCAGTTATCGCCAAAATCAGAGTTTGACAGACAGACAAGACGACTACTATAACCCTCTCGCACATGTGCGCTGAGGATTATATGCAAAACAAAGTCAACTACAAAATGGATGATGACATATGCACATTTAGTTGAACGCAAATTAGTAGTAATAGTAACAAACAGAAGAGAATACTCCAGATACTTGCTTGTGTACTGTGTCTCTTACATTTCCGTGAATGTAGTCTCTGAGAGAACTCGTTTGTTGCCATGACGATGTCAACAAGAACCTGCTGTTGTCCACTTCCCCGTAGGATAGGTATAGTACAGGAAGAATGTGAGGATGCTGGCAAACACACAAACATACACACTAACTGTTATCTTTGTTGAGAATAAAAAAAAAATTGAAGTATCATGTAAGACACACACACACACACACACACAGAGAAGTTTGCAAAGAAAATAAAGCACCCTGTGCGTGCATGGTTTATGTTTGATTGTTCAATTTTACTGAACAAACTAACAAGACCTAACAGAAAACAAAACAAAACAACAAAAACAACAACAAACAAACAAAAAACCCACTAACAACATTAAACAACAATGCATGTCATTTTCACAGACAATGTGTGAGACAATTGTATCATCCAGCACTGCCACTGACTACACCTTACCAAATAGCTCACTAACCTGAAGTCCACGAAAGATACGGTTCATGTAAGTCATCATATCAGCATCATGGACATAGTCACGTGGGGCCATGGGCTAGAGACACACACACAGACACACACACACACACACACACAAAATCATGAGCTGACATACTCACAAAAACACAGCATGCACAACTTTATGTATAAGTAGTACCAACTTACTGTTGCCAGGACAATTGAAACCCTGTACCATCTCTTTTGAAGCCGACTTCCTAAAAGCAGAATTCATTTGTACATGTCAGTCAACTATTCCACTCCAATTGATGATCACCCTCAAGACCATTTTACGTCCTAGGGCTAAATTCTGAAGGATTAACAACTGGTGGAGAAAAAAAAAAGCTTCCCACATACATAATTTTTGCATTTCTTAGCTAACATCTGTATACTCCCATTGCTATAGGCAACAGCTGCATTATTTATGGTAAGTGGGTGAAACACTACATACTGTTTGTGTATGTATGTGTTATACTGAGTTTCATTCCATCCACTATTCATTGCTCATCTGCAAGTAAATTGGGAGGAATTCTAATCATCACTTTATGCAACTAGCAGCTGTTCACTTCACTTGTGTGTGTGTGGCGGGAGGGGGGGGGGGGCTTTAACTATCAAAACATGCCTTTGGAGCCCCCCCCATATCAAAACATCTTCCTACACCACTGGATTAGGTTGACATGAAGCATATACATAGTAATAAGGGAATAACAAAACAAAAACAAACAAACAAAAACAAAAAACAACAACAACAAACACCAGTAAAGAGATTACAGGTTTCAGTGAATTACAGAACAATACATAATTAAATTGTACATTTCCCCAGTCCTCATTATTGCACAACTGCTAACATAATCAATGGCTACTATATCTTTTACTATATAGCACTAACATCCAATCACACATACTCACCTAGGTCAGGAAGATCCCATTTGAAGGTACCAGGTCCAAGGATACCTCTCACTATCTCCTCAGACTCAGCTACAGTGTGTGTGTGTGTATGTGTGTGTGTGTGTGTGTGTGTGCGTGCGCGTGCGCGCGATAATGAGTGTGGTTATCAGATAATACCACATAGAGAGTAATTGCAACCACACTCACACAATCCTACTGCTTCTATAATACCACCCCACGCTTCCTCTCTATCTTACTTCTTTCTTGTTTTTCTTGTTCTTGTCTGACAGCGTCCCTTAACTGTCTCAGTCGCTGCTCTCTCTGTTGCTGATCTTCACCATCAACTTCCTCTGAATAGAATTACATAAACACAATTACCAATCACATGACTTTAATTGACTGCCACATGACTTTAATGATCTATCACATGACTTAAAAAGGACAATCACATGACTTCAGTGGACTACAATTGACTTTGATGGATATCACATGACTGAATCAAACCTACATACATCACATGACTTTAACCACGGCCTGGTTTCAACCACACCCTCAACCACACCCACTATTAGTTAACTACATACTTTATTACAATCGATTGAACTGTCTTGAGACCACATAAACTTTAGTGTGAGACCACACCTACCTCTAGTGTGAGACCACACCTACCTATATCATCGTGGAAATGTGGACGTCTGTCAATTGTTATTTGAGCGGCACGATTATAACTGAAAGAATTGCAAAGAACAAAAAAGTCAAAGAGAAGGAAACAGAAAGAGATTGAATGTGTTATGCATGTTATCACCATGGATACTAAATATAGGTCTATTCTAAACTTCCTATGTGAGTGAAAGGGAGTAATTAAAACCACACCCACTTACCAATATAGTGTTATGGTTCCACCGAAAAAAACGACGAATGGAAATGATGCTTTTACAAACTAAAAAATAGAAGCAATGAATTAATTAATCCATCCAAACAATGTCAACACACAAACAAAACAAACTGAACGAAATAAGAACACCCGACTCATTCGTGGATGGAGCAACTAGGTTCCGCAGTGACAAGCCTTCATTTTAATGAAATGTCATTTAAACTCTCTATGATACACACACCCACACACATTCTCTATGTAATTGATGCTAGCTAGGTCACCCGTACCTGGCAGAGCCAGGATA
>WLWD01000188.1_pt1 | contig 46605 bp, 30 predicted proteins | sample 6712731 | NCBI WGS metagenome assembly WLWD01 (sample SAMN12718690, study PRJNA576275) | sponge metagenome | isolation source: marine sponge | host: Mycale hentscheli | place: New Zealand: South Island, Marlborough, Capsize Point | collected 2014-11-01 | reverse complement strand
AAAATATGTATTTCATAAAGCAACGTAAACTTCCCAGTGCAACATTGTGATGCCTATTTCTTCAATCTTTGGAAGGCCACTGTCTTTGAGATCTGTTGTTGTGTGACAGAAAGACTAATAGACAGACTAACAGACAAATTGAGTACTGCAATCCTACCATGCATGTGCGCCAAGGGTTAAAAACTAAGCTGAGTGCTAGATCAGTTTAGCAAACATGGGCATTATATATACTTACGTATGGGTGTTACAATGGAGGAAATGATACTTTAGTGCACCACATGAACACTATCAAACACATGCACACACCGTCACCTATATCACTCCTATCTTCTTACACCAAATCATTATTCATCTAGGTGATACAGGAAGCCCATTACAGCACAAAATGGGTATACACGTTGACAGTATACTCATCACACATGTATGTGCAGATGTGTGTGTGCGTGTATATGTACACAAGATTTCATATTCTGAATGTGTAAAGAATTAGCTATAAAAATCCAATTTTTTAAACTAAGTTTCACTCTATATAACGTCAAGTGCATATATTGTGCACTAAATAGAATTGAACAGCCCGTAGTGCATAATTACTTAAAAATCTATTGCAATTACATCTTTACTAGAATGCATTGTACTAAATCATAATATTACAACAGTAATGAGTACCAGGTCGTGAATGCCAGCAGAGACTGACACGTTCAATTGGTTATAGAGTACGCATCACAAAGACACACATGGAGACAGTGTGTGGTGTTATAAGACAAAAGTGGGCAGAGACAAGTATACTCAGGGTGTAATATGTATGCACTCATAAAATGATTACAGGACTATAATATTAGCCAAATGATGGCGAGTTACTCGAGTCGACATATCACAGGGGAGTTGGAACAGGTACGGCAATGGCCTCACCAATATTTTAACAAAAGGGGGCATGTCAGCCATTTTTCACTTATAGCGAAACATGTCCCCAGCTACGCCCCTTAATAAACGACCTCCTCGTTTAAGACTTATAGTGACTCATAAGACATGGACAGCCACACTACTTCTAGACAAAAGTTAACTCTAATGTACTTTGACCCTCTCGTATTTTCGAGTTAACTCAGCGTTCGACCCCGTCCCAAACATCACTAAACAGTATCATCCGGTTTAACGATCATTACCCGTAGCACCCTAGAAATTGAATTGTTTACTGACACTTTGAATTTCTTTGTGGGTGCAGTTTAAACTAAAAAAACTTACTGGAGTTCCATTTCTATCGAGTTAGTTGCGCTGGTAAGTTAATACGCTATTTGTCACAGTTATAATAAGCCCTACGCAACAGTATTTACTTGAATATTCATTGTCAACTAGACTTACCATGAAGTTAAGTCTTGTGTACGTATGTTCAGTTATGTGAAAGTATTGTAAGTTACAACAATTACTAAGAATATCCCAAAGAAAAAGTTTAAAGAACGTGACTTGTTTTTTGTTTCAATTCAAATAGTTTCGGGGAGTGGTTACTATGGCATTGAATGCCTTTACCGTATAATACATGATTTAAAAACTCCACTTTTTGTTAGTAGCTTGAATATTAGAAGTTAAAACCTAACGTCTAACACTCCAGTGTAGTATTAGGCTCGCTCGCCATTTGTGCTCAAGCACATCACTAGTTACATTTTCATGTTACCAAACTGGTCATCATAAACTTGGCGGTGGAAGGGTTAATGAATCTTACATTATCTGGAAATCACAGGACCATAGAAACACTTGACTCCAGCCCCTGGTAACAAATGACAAACTATCATGTGTAGCCATTACTTTTCTTCTTTCACTTTCATTAATTTCATTACTGTAGCTATGTGTGTGCGTGTGTGAGACCAGGTGATTGTGCATGGCTATCGTCAGGTCACTGACCAAATGGTCTGGGAACTCTTCACCTTTCATTTGAATTCAATACTTTACAAATGAAGAGTTGAATCAATATAATGTGTGTGTGTGTGTGTGTGTGTGTGAGTGTGTGTGTGTGTGTGTGTGTGTCCGGCCACACATACAAATGGTTTCAAAGGATTATTCTGTTAGTAAATGAAGTGACAAGAGTTCTAAAAGTTCAGACTCTAAGTCGCTCCCTATATATTTCAGGTTGTCTAAGTGTGCATTAAATGGAAATATTCACAAGCCAATTAAAATGAGTAATAAATATAGTAAATAAAAAAATAATTTCACAAGGCCTCTTTCTTGTTATTGGAGTTAAGAAGTCATTCTAGAGTTCCTCACCTCTAGTTTTGAAGTCCAGGAGTCATCACGTGTACACCAGTGGAGTAGTCACTGCACTATTACACCTGCCACTTCACACTCCTACATTGAAAGTGTATGTCTCAAGTAAAACTAGCTCAACATAATTCAAGATTCTCGGATTTGTGTTTTCGTGCTTGTAATTCTAACACATGTAGACATTTTTTTAAAGAGAAACAGGCTAGTTTAGTATAGTAGAAATTGTTAAAATTTACACCTTCCAAATTATATGTATTATATTTTATTAGGTACTGAACAGAGCTTGATAACTGTTGCCACATAGAAAATGCATTAAAGTAAACAGGATGTGGCTTAGGGCAATATTTTTCCATATCACCTGTGTTCATAGTTATTACGTTGGGTTATTACGTCCCCCTAGGTAAATTTCTTGTTACCAAGGTATTCGCGCATGAGCAGTACCTAATAAATTTATTATCCATTGGATACCCGAGAATATCACTTGTCTGATTGGCAGTATTTGCACTCGCATATGTAAATACTAAGCCAACAGACTCGTGATATTCTCCTGTATCAAATGAATAATATATATATATATTAACTACCACAAAACTTTATGAAAAATTGGGGCAAATGTCTCCACGAAAGTCAAACTAATATCTGGGATGTGTGTGTGTGTGTGTGTGTGTGTGTGTGTGTGCATATGTGGATGATGGGGGGAGGGGAGCAAAGGGAAGCAAAGTACACTGTTAAAAATGAAGCGTTATAATAACACTTTTGAAGTGTAAATCAAGAGTGTAAAACCTTGCAGTGTTATAGTAACACTGAGGCCAGTGTTAATTCTAAGTGTAAACACTGCAGCATTCCAGTAACACTGAAATAAGTGTAATTGTGAAAATTGGTGTATATGACCACATTTTTTGTTTCTTTAGCATTTATTTACCTGATAACATTCAAGCCATTATCAATATAATGATACATTCATAGAAGTTTATAAACAAGCAGTAAGGGAACTTAGCTGCAATAGCTATCTATCTAAATTCTACAATTGACAGTAACTTTGTTGGCTACTTATTTGTATATAGCTAAGCTAGGGCAGGAAATAGAAGAAATCTAGCCATTGCTCCACGCAATGTCTAATTTAATGCATTATTTAAATCCCCGCAGAAGACCGTCTTGCTGTACAAACTTTGGCAAAAAAATTCTGAGAATTTGTTTACTATTCGATCGAGTGCTTACTGAATGCGCGGTATGGTTTTTATTGCGATGCGCACAAGCACCCGCTTTTTACCGGAGAGCGTTTATTAGAATATTCCAGGCCCTCCTTATCCTGCAGAAGAGTTTTATGGATATGGTGTTTTTAAGTGCAGATCGTGCCTTGGATCTTTCGGAGAAATGGTAAGTTTAAATATGTGTTTATTATTGGAAACAATAGAGTGTTTTGGCTAATGTAAGTGACGCATTTGAATAGAGTTAGCCGTTTAAGTTGAGTTTGAGCACGGAAGAGGTAATTTCTTCTTTATGATTAATGAATTTAGCAGGTAGCTAGTTCAGTACTTTTTCCGACTATATCTGAGAGTTATCTCAAAAATTATTTACTGCACTCTTTTTATTTATTTTTTTTCATATGTAATTTTAGGCTACAAAAAAGTGCTGCTGTGAAAATCTAGAGATGCTTTTGGAGACTAACAAAGTAAGAATATACAGGTTAACACAAAATTATTACAGTTGTTAGTTCAGCAGTTGATTATAAACCATTCGTTTACCCTCAGTTTGCTCTTTTTTCTTCTTTCCCCAAATATTTCCCCCAAATTAAACATGCCACAAGATTAGTTCCTGTTATAGTTTGTGTTCTCATGCTGTCCAGACTATTCAAAAGCATTATCATGCTATATAGAGTGATAATAGTAAAAAATGTATTTGTAGACAAACACATTTGTTTTGCTTCTTTTTCTATTTCTATGTATTTTTGTGTGTTTAGAATAGCGTGTTTAGTTGTGTTATGTTTGTGTATATGTGACCGTCTATGGGAAAATCGGGCACTAAGGCGTGGCAGCAATGATTCCGTATTCTAACGCACTCTCCGCATACTATAGGTTTTTACCACGCGCATTGTGTAGAAACATCAACAAGGAGTTATTCTCTCAACAACACTGCTGGTGGAAAAAAGGTTAGCGAGCTTGTCTTTCTTGTTCTAAGAGGATAGTTAGTATCTTGCTATGCTGAACACTGGGTGGTGATTTTTTAGCTAGCTAGTTTCCTATTCTCGTTGTAGTTGTAGGTAGCCCTTATAATACTTGTTCTTTTTTTTTTTTTTTCCTCTCTTTCATTTTAGCTTTGATGATGCTAGTGCTGCAATATGCTATGACAACTGGGGATCTGGTGTTCCTGAAATGTGAAGAAAGGTAATTGTTAACTAGTTAAATTGTCTACTTTTTGTTGCTGTAGTTGCTAGTAACCTTTTTTTTTTCTTTTCATTTCCTAGATTTCATGGTGCTTGGGCTGCTGCTATCTGTACTGAGGTTCTGGTGTTCTTGATTGAAGAAAAGAATAATGGTAAGTCTCTAGGCATGCACTACTGTTATCATTGTACATACACGTACTAATACTAACACTGCATTCACGAAGTAGTACTGCACACGAAGTGCTAACACTGTGCACACATACATAGTACTAACACTGTGCACGCACATAGTGCTAGCACTGTGCACATACATAGTACTAACACTGTGCATGCACGTATTACTGTGCACGCATATAGTGCTAACACTGTGCACGCACGTAGTACTATTACTGTGCACGCACATAGTGCTAGTACTGTGCACATACATAGTACTAACACTGTGCATGCACGTAGTACTATTACTGTGCACGCACATAGTGCTAGTACTGTGCACATACATAGTGCTAACACTGCATGCACGTATTACTGTGCACGCACATAGTACTAACACTGTGCATGCACGTAGTACTATTTCTGTGCACGCACATAGTACTAACACTGTGCACGCACATAGTGCTAGCACTGTGCACATACATAGTACTAACACTGTGCATGCACGTATTACTGTGCACGCATATAGTACTAACACTGCACGCACATAGTGCGAGCACTGTGCACGCACATAGTACTAACACTGTGCACGCACGTAGTACTATTACTGTGCACGCACCTAGTGCGAGCACTGTGCACACACATAGTACTAACACTGTGCACGCACATAGTACTAACACTGTGCACGCACATAGTGCTAACACTGTGCACGCACATAGTGCTAACACTGCATGCACGTATTACTATGCACGCACATAGTACTAACACTGTGCATGCACGTAGTACTATTTCTGTGCACGCACATAGTGCTAGCACTGTGCACGCACGTAGTACTATTACTGTGCACATACATAGTACTAACACTGTGCATTCATATAGCACTAACACTGCACACATAGTGCTAACACTGTGCATGCACGTATTACTGTGCACGCACATAGTACTAACACTGTGCATGCACGTAGTACTATTTCTGTGCACGCACATAGTGCTAGCACTGTGCATGCACGTAGTACTATTTCTGTGCACGCATATAGTGCTAGCACTGTGCACGCATATAGTGCTAGCACTGTGCACGTATGTAGTACTATTTCTGTGCACGCACATAGTACTAACACTGTGCATGCACATAGTACTATTTCTGTGCACGCACATAGTGCTAGCATTGTGCACGCACATAGTGCTAGCATTGTGCACGCACGTAATACTATTACTGTGCACGCACCTAGTGCTAGCACTGTGCACACACATAGTACTAACACTGTGCACACACATAGTACTAACACTGTGCACGCACATAGTGCTAACACTGCATGCACGTATTACTGTGCACGCACATAGTACTAACACTGTGCTTGCACGTAGTACTATTTCTGTGCACGCACATAGTGCTAGCACTGTGCACGCACATAGTACTAACACTGTGCAAACACGTAGGACTATTACTGTGCACGCACATAGTGCTAGCACTGCACACACATAGTACTAACACTGTGCATGCACGTATTACTGTGCATGCATATAGTACTAACACTGTGCACGCACATAGTGCTAACACTGTGCATGCACATATTACTGTGCATGCACATAGTACTAACACTGTGCATGCACGTAGTACTATTTCTGTGCACGCACATAGTGCTAGCACTGTGCACGCACGTAGTACTATTACTGTGCACACACATAGTACTAACACTGTGCACGCACATAGTGCTAATACTGTGCATGCACGTAGTACTATTACTGTGCACACACGTAGTGCTAACACTGTGCACGCACATAGTACTAACACTGTGCACGCACATAGTGCTAGCACTGTGCACGCACATAGTACTAACACTGTGCACGCACATAGTGCTAGCACTGCACACACATAGTACTAACACTGTGCATGCACGTATTACTGTGCACACACATAGTGCTAACACTGTGCACGCACATAGTACTAACACTGTGCACGCACATAGGACTAACACTGTGCACGCACGTAGTACTATTACTGTGCACGCACATAGTACTAACACTGTGCACGCACATAGTACTAACACTGCACGCACATACTGCTAATACTGTGCGTGCACGTAGTACTATTACTGTGCACACACATAGTGCTAACACTGTGCACGCACATAGTACTAACACTGTGCACGCACGTAGTACTATTACTGTGCACACACATAGTACTAACACTGTGCACGCACATAGTGCTAATACTGTGCATGCACGTAGTACTATTACTGTGCACACACGTAGTGCTAACACTGTGCACGCACATAGTACTAACACTGTGCACGCACATAGTACTATTACTGTGCACGCACATAGTACTAACACTGTGCACGCACATAGTACTAACACTGTGCACGCACATAGTGCTAATACTGTGCTGGCACGTAGTACTATTACTGTGCACACACATAGTGCTAACACTGTGCACGCACATAGTACTAACACTGTGCACGCACATAGTACTAACACTGTGCATGCACGTAGTACTATTACTGTGCACGCACATAGTGCTAGCACTGCACACACATAGTACTAACACTGCATGCACGTATTACTGTGTACGCATATAGTGCTAACACTGCATGCACGTATTACTGTGCACGCACATAGTACAAACACTGTGCATGCACGTAGTACTATTTCTGTGCACGCACATAGTGCTAGCACTGTGAATGCACGTAGTACTATTTCTGTGCACGCACATAGTGCTAGCACTGTGCACGCACATAGTGCTAATACTGTGCATGCACGTAGTACTATTACTGTGCACACACATAGTGCTAACACTGTGCATGCACGTACTATTTCTGTGCACGCTCATAGTGCTAGCACTGTGCACGCACATAGTGCTAATACTGTGCATGCACGTAGTACTATTACTGTGCACACACATAGTGCTAACACTGTGCACGCACATAGTATTAACACTGTGCACGCACGTAGTACTATTACTGTGCACGCACATAGTACTAACACTGTGCACGCACATAATACTAACACTGTGCACGCACATACTGCTAATACTGTGCGTGCACGTAGTACTATTACTGTGCACACACATAGTGCTAACACTGTGCACGCACATAGTACTAACACTGTGCACGCACATAGTACTAACACTGTGCACGCACATAGTACTAACACTGTGCATGCACGTAGTACTATTACTGTGCACGCACATAGTGCTAGCACTGCACACACATAGTACTAACACTGCATGCACGTATTACTGTGTACGCATATAGTGCTAACACTGTGCATGCACGTATTACTGTGCACGCACATAGTACAAACACTGTGCATGCACGTAGTACTATTTCTGTGCACGCACATAGTGCTAGCACTGTGAATGCACGTAGTACTATTTCTGTGCACGCACATAGTGCTAGCACTGTGCATGCACGTAGTACTATTTCTGTGCACGCACATAGTACTATTACTGTGCACACACATAGTACTAACACTGTGCACGCACATAGTGCTAATACTGTGCATATGCACGTAGTACTATTACTGTGCACGCACGTAGTACTAACACTGTGCACACACATAATGCTAGCACTGTGCATATACATAGTACTAACACTGCATGCACGTATTACTGTGCACGCACATAGTACTAACACTGTGCATGCACGTAGTACTAACACTGTGCACGCACATAGTGCTAACACTGTGCATGCACGTAGTACTATTACTGTGCACGCACATAGTGCTAACACTGCACATAGTACTATTACTGTGCACACACATAGTGCTAACAATGCACGCACAGTGCTATTACGGTGCACACACATAGTGCTAACACCAAACACTGTGCACACACTAGTACTATTACGGTGCACGCACATAGTGCTAACACCATGCATGCACATAGTAATTACACTATACTAGAGTCATTCTTGTTAGTGTTATCAAGTACTAGAGTCATCCTTATTAGTGTTATCACGTACTAGATTTATTCGTATTAGTGTCAGCACATGCTAGTGTCTGTCAGTTGTAGTATGTTCGATTAAGTTAGTTATTGCTAGTTTGATTGTAGTAGCTTTTGTTGTAAGGAAATTACGATACCCGATGAAATAATTTACTAATCAGGTGATCTTTGGAGGTACGGGCGAAGTCCTTGAGGCCAAATTATTTCTTCACTGGTGGGCGTGTCACATGATGTCACTTCCAGTTTCACTTCCTGTCGTTAAATTTTGTCCTTCGAGGCTATCTGAGTGGTTCTGAGGTGGGCTTGTGGTTTTTCATTAGTGTGTACACGTACTAGAGTCATTCTTTTTAGTGCCCACATGTACTAGAGTTATTCTTTTTAGTGCTCGCATGTACTAGAGTCATTCTTATTAGTGCCCACATGCACTAGAGTCATTTTTATTGGTGTTTGCACTAATAGTTTTATTTATCTTGGTAATGTCTGTTTTTACTATTGTCCACTAGAGTATTTTTTTTTGTGGTTTTAGCTGAGTTGGGATAATTATATTGCGTATTCAATGTAAATAGATAGATTTTGATAACACTGGACATAAGAACAAAGTAAAGGTGTGTATTACTTGTATAGATGATACATAATTTAAAAGAGATGACTGAAAATAATAATTAATAATTGATGTCTGTACTTCTAATTCTTTTAGAAGGGCGGACGAAACTGGTGATGGTGAAGGAGTTGGTGACTGTGACTGGCTAAAAACTGGTCTAACTGCTCAGTTGAGGTAAGTCGTTTCGTCCTTGCTGGTGATGGATTTCTTGACCTCTTCCTTTCCTTAACACAGATGATGCTGTTCCGTCGGCAGGCAACGGACACAGTATCAAAAGGGGAAAGAAAAGTGGGGTCGGAATGGGGTGGTGACAAGAAAACAGATGAGTGGTCAGGATGCAATGATGAAGGCTCGATGTCTGGTACAGAGCAGTCCAAAGAATCCAGAGGATCATAGAGGTCATCTTCGTCTTCAACTCTGCTGATGAGACATCCCTAGAAGCTTTATAAGAAGTTGTTTTGTTTGTTTTTTTTATCAAAAAAAAATTAAAATTTAAATTTGTACCTTCATAATAGTTGGTAAAATGGCCATCAAATTCTTCATCACCTAAAAAAAAAGGGAAAAAAAGATGATGAACTGATGAGGGTTATAGTTAACTGTAATAAGTGACTTACAGTCAAAAAGCGGGTCCTCACTTCCTGGAGCCATGGCTTCAGCGTCAGCTCCACCCATCATGTCCAGACCATCACGGTGGCTGAGGTTTAATGCTCTAGCAAGATTCTTGGCTTCACTCATGATAGCCACTGTACTTACTACTAAACTGAGAGCTGTATTTTGACGGCGGCATTTACAGCGGATTGGGCCACTTGCCGCGCTGTGCCCGATTTTCCCGTAGAGGGTCACATATTTTGGATAGTTTGTTTAGTTGCATTTATGAGCGTATTTAGAATTGAGTGTTTAGCTGAGTCTGGGTGTGTGTTTAGAATATGTGTTTACTAGCATTTATGAATGTGTTTGTATATTGCTTATTGATTTATGTTATATTTTTATGTGTTAATGCAGGTACATTTATCTTGAACATGATGGATCATAAATGGAGTGCATATCATGATATTTCATCTACTCATGTTGAAAGGACAGCTTTAAAACTGTTTAGCTACTTTATTCAATCTATTTTTATATATTCATTGTCAATCATTTATTTATCTAAAAATTTTGAGGTTATGTGAATGAGGTGTGGTCATTATTTATTAGCAGTGCCATTGAAACATGTTACTTAGTGTTGTAATAAGCTTGCAGAAGGTGTTAATACAACTCTGCTAAAGATGTTGTCCAAACACCTCTCAGAGTGTTATATTATAACCCTCGTGCAGTGTTCAGGAAACATGGGTGGGGCATAAATTCCTCCCTCTCCTGGGAACGCTCCTAGCAGTGTTACTGGAACACTTCATTTTTAACAGTGTGTGAACTGTAAATTGTAGGGGGTCCGCCAATGTTTTAGCTACTCTTCCCATAAAATATCAAGTTACAAAGTTTTACTCTTTTATGACCCCCCTGAACATGGCCATTCTGAACATTTTGAGCTCTTCAGATAGTCTGTAGCCTCAACGGTGTAGAAGATATAGCTATTTTACCTCAGAAAAAGGGGGCATAGTCATTTTTCGGCATGTTCGCAGCGGATACGCAATTTGGCACATACGCCATGTTGTTCGTACGGTTCATATTACCCTAAAACAGTTGAGTTATCCTCCGCTAAATGAAATGCATACAAACATGACCCAGGTCCTCTACTAATGTGTTTGAAGAATTATCGCTGCTAACCAACCTGATCATGTCACAGGCCCGTAGCCAGAGGTTCGCATTGGGGGGTTCGGATTTTAAGTCGCAAAAAGCCACACTTACTTTTGTTTCCTCGTTAATTCTTTTACAATACTAAAAAACAAAAGATAAGTGTACTAAAGCTTATAATTTGTTCTAGGTATTCTACTTCAAAACTATAATCTGTTGATATTCGAGAGAAAAGCGGTATTATTCTCATGTAACCAATACAGTGCATCATTAATACGCCTTATTCGTACACTACAATTTATTTAATAGTACAGCGTGTAAACTGCCAGTTCAAATTGTATTGGGAAAATCGCTATAACTCAGTGAAATGTGAATGCCACCGTAGCTTAATAAGAGTAAGTGCACAAGCATGCAGCTCTAGCCTTGGAATTGTACAGTTGTAGTTTCTAGTTGGAGACGTCATTTTTTAGAGCAGAAGCTATACCATTTTTAGACAGAGTTTTTTCAACAGATTAGGAGGAGCCATCTATTAAAGCAAAATTCAAGAGAAAGTTTATCCTGAAGTATAGAGATAGTGACTGCATTATACATAGTAGCCACACTGTAAATGATCTTTAGCTTACTGTAGTCTCGTGCAATTTTTATAAAGCTGGCCTACTATTAACGGGTAACCGTGCTATTCAGGGTTAATAGCACGAACAACGTGATTAAAATAACACGAGGCAAATCGGAGTGCTATTTCAGTAGCTTTGCGAGCGCTACTGATCCCTAATAGCACAGGTTACCCGTGCTATCACTCGCTAATCATAGGCCTGTTTTTATTTTTATTTTTATCATTTGCAGTGTAGCTACAATTATCTGTGCATTTCAGGTTTAACTTTCTCATACTTCCGGATGGTTCCCTTTCTAATCCGTTGAAAAAATTCCGTTGTTTGTGCTATTAATATTGAATCGCACGCTTATCGGTGCTATTACTCTTACTAATTAATAAGTGCATTATGTTACACTTTATAAAGAAAAATATAAAGTAGCAAGCTTTACTCGTGCAGCGAAATTTTGTATCCAAGGAGCTGAATGTTTATTAGGTCACTTGGACTCACACTAGGCCAGAAATAGCAGATAATTCAGCGCTGGTTCAGCACGATTGAACAGATGATGATATTCCAATAGTTATATGTGGGGTGTGGCTAAATATTTACTTCCGGTCACTCTAAAGGGGGGTTCGACCGAACCCCTCGAACCCCCCCTGGCTACGGGTATGCATGAGGTTATCAAACAATAATTCCGAAAGTTGCTGTGGTTCAACTATTTACACCACAGTTATTGCAAACAGGTTGAAAGAACCTTAGATTGCATTACTAAATATAAATTCATCTAATCATTTGATTGTTCCTATTCCTGTTGAAAATTCTGCCAGGACGTCAAAGGTATCTTGAAAAGTCTTCACTGATTCAGTGTTTCTGGTATGCTTTATCTTCTACTATTTCTCCTTCACACAATTCTAAACCAAATAAATAAAATAGCCATTCTATACTAAGCCATATCTTCATAACTTACTACTACTTGTTGCACAGTTAAGCCAGTATCACTCAGCAGCTTCTTCCAACACATGCTGACATGCCTATGCTTCACTGAAACACCAGTCACCCCAGCTCTGAATAGAGTATATTTAAATGGGAAGTCTGAGCAACACTAAACGCTTTCCCTAACCTGTCCAGCGACGTCGGAAGCTCGACCGCAGCTATAACAGCTCAAAACCCACGCTCTGTAAGGCTTGCTTCCCAGAGAAAGCAAAATGGAGCTCACTGCGTGGGTGGAAAGGACTAGGTCGGAGAGAGGTGTGGCTTTAATAGGCACTTTGAAGGGGGGGGGGGGGGGTAATCGGTAAACTATTCAGATACTAGTCCTCAACGCTAAGATAAATTGGTAGTCTTTGTCGATTTGCAATGAGCACCGGACTCGGTGTCGGTTTCAGTATCGCACTTGGTACTGCACTTGCTCTCGCTCTCAGTATCGAACTCGGGGTTGCACTCCGGGTCGCGCTCGGTGGTATCGCTCTGTCTAAGTCTCTAGCTCTCGCGCATATGGAGTCTGGACTTGAGAGTGAGTAATAATGAAATGTAATAATACTAATAATGATAATAATAATTATAATAATAATAATAATAATAATAATAATAATAATAATAATAGCTAGTAGATGATGATGATGATGATCGCACTCCGGGTCGCACTCGGTGGTATCGCTCTGTCTAAGTCTCTAGCTCTTGCGCACATGAGTCTGGACTTCAGAATGAGTAATAATAAAATGTAATAATACTAATAATGATAATAATAATTATAATAATAATAATAATAATAATAATAATAATAATAATAATAATAATAATAATAATAATAATAGCTAATAGGTGATGATGATGATGATAATAATAATAATAATAATAACTAGTGGTGTGCTTGAGCACAAATGGCGAGCGAACCTTAAACTACACTATTGTTAAATGATTAAATTTAACAACTAACACTCAAGCTACTAAAATAAAGTCGAGTTTTTTAATAAAGCATATGCGGTAAAGGGGATTCAATGCCATAGTAACCGCTCCCCACAACTGTTTGAATTGAAAAAGAAGCAACAAAATCAAGTCACGTTATTTAAATTTTTCTTTGTGATATTCTTATAGTAGTTGTAACGCACAATACTTTCACACAACTGAACATACCTACGCAAGACTTACCTTCGTGATTCGTCTAGTGGACAATGAATTTTCAAGTAAATGCTGTTGAGTAGGGCTTATAACTGTGACAAATAGCGTATTAACTTACCACCGCCACTAACTCGAATAGAAATGGAGCTCCCATAAGTTTTTGCGTTTTAACTGCACCCGCAAAACAATTCAAAGCGGTAAACAATTCAATTTCTAAGATGATACGGGTAATGGTTGCTAAACCAGAGGATTCTGTTTAGTGAAGTTTGGGACGGGTACGAACGCCGAGCGAACACAAAAATAAGGACGGTCAAAGTACAAAATAACATACGTACGTCCAAACATAATATATATAAACTAGTGGTGTGCTTGTTCACTAATGGCGAGCGAGCCTGATAGTTAGGTAACATAAAAATAAGTATTGTTACTATGTTTTAGCAAACACTATAATAACAGTTATGACCTATTATTTCAGCAAACAAATACAAAAATTACTCTCCTACCTGATTTGTTAACTGTTGTAGTATCAAACATCTGCCATTCAGATAATCTCAATTAACAGTAACTTTTGAACAAGCTCTCAGCTACGATTAAAAAATAAACCAGTGTTATTTGTAATTTTAGCCTACAAATATGGAAATAACTTACCTCAATTTCCTGAGTATTGATAACTTTTGTAGTATCAAATTGAAGTTACTTTGGCTATCTGAATTACCGTGAATTCTTGACAACAAGCTCTCAGCTTGATAGTTAGGTAACATAAAAATAAGTATTGTTACTATGTTTTAGCAAACACTATAATAAGTTATGACCTATTATTTCAGCAAACAAATACAAAATTACTCTCCTACCTGATTTGTCAACTGTTGTAGTATCAAACATCTGCCATTCAGATAATCTCAATTAACAGTAACTTTTGAACAAGCTCTCAGCTACGATTAAAAAATAAACCAGTGTTATTTGTAATTTTAGCCTACAAATATGGAAATAACTTACCTCAATTTCCTGAGTATTGATAACTTTTGTAGTATCAAATTGAAGTTACTTTGGCTATCTGAATTACCGTGAATTCTTGACAACAAGCTCTCAGCTACAAAAACAAAAGACAATCAATTTTAGCACACAAATGCAAAATTACTTTCTTACCTCATTTTCTTGAGCAGTGGTAACTTTTGTAGTACCAAATTTGAGCCATTCTGACTATTGGAATATACCAGTCACTGTTGACAACAAGCTCTTTAGCTACACAAAAGAAAGGCCAGAGCTATTTTTGCATATTTAGCTAACAAATATGGAATTACGTACTTACCTCAGCTTCCCTCAAGTAGTAGTAGCTTCCTTAGCATTAATACTACGGCATTCTGACTACCAATGGCTCTTGACAACCAACAATTGGCACTCCGTATCCCGCTAAAACGGCGAAGTTTTGAAATTAAGTCTGGAAAAGGGTCTTTAATGCCACAGTAACCGGTCGAATCAACTTTTTGTTTGTTGACAAGCAAGCGTTTTCGCAGGAATTTTCTCGCACTTCGGAGCTTAATTACGTACTTACCTAAGCTTCCCTCGAGTAGTAGTAGCTTCCTTAGCATTAATACTACGGCATTCTGACTACCAATGACTCTTGATAACCAACAATCGGCACTCCGTATCCCCCCTAAAACAAAGAAATTTTAAAAGGGTCTTCAATGCCATAGTAACCGGTCAAATCAACGTTTTGTTTCTTGAAAAGCAAGCGTTTTCGCAGGAATTTTCTCACACTTGGGAGCTTAAAAAAAGTTCCCCGCGCGTGTGTTTAAGGGGCATACGTACCATCTATACATACATATAACATATACCCGACTTTGCATTATCCACCCCTAATACTGTCTCGCTCGCTCGCCAACTAGTGGTATGATTCAGCACAAATGGCGAGCAAGCCTGATAGCTAGGTAACATAAAATGTTACTATTTTTAGCTTACTTCACGCAAACACTATAATAGCAGTTATGACCTTTTATTTCAGCAAACAAATACAAAATCACTCTTACCTGATTGATAGTAACTTTTGTAGTATCAAACATCAACCATTCTGATAATCTCAATCACCAGTAACTCTTGAACAAGCTCTCAGCTACGATAAAAAATAAACCAGTGTTATTATTTGTAATTTTAGCCAACAAATATGGAATTTCTACTTACCTAATTCTTGAGTATTGATAACTTCTGTAGTATCAAATTGAAGTTACTTTGACCATCTGAATTACCTTGAATTCTTGACAACAAGCTCTCACCTACAAAAACAAAAGACAATCAATTTTAGCACACAAATACAAAATTACTTTCTTACCTCATTTTCTTGAGCAGTGGTAACTTTTGTAGTACCAAATTTGAGTCATTCTGACTATTTGAATTTACCAGTCACTGTTGACAACAAGCTCTTAGCTATAAAAGAAAGGCCAGAGTTATTTTTGCATATTTAGCTAACAATAATATGGAATTACGTACTTACCTCAGCATCCCTGGAGTAGTAGTAGCTTCCTTAGCATTAATACTTTATATGTGCTTACATACGCTTTTCAGAAGTAGTGATAGCTCTCTTAGTACTGACTACAGGTGGCTCTTGACAACTAACAAGCCGCACTTAGCCGGAAAAAAAGCGAAGTTTTGAATTTAAATCTGGTAAAGGGTCTCCAATGTCATAGTAACCGGTCGCAGCAACTTTTTGTGACTTGAAAAACAAGCGTTTTCGCAGGAATTCTCTCACACTTTGGAGCTTAAATTTGAAGTACGACTTGCTTAATGCTGTAGTTTCAGAATAAACTGGGGTCAAGCCTAAAAAGACGTGTTTTTTTGGAGAAAAAAGTTCCCCGCGCGCGCATTTAAGGGGCATACATACCATCCTTACACACATATATACATACTAGTGGTGTGCTTGAGCACAAATGGCGAGCGAGCCTGATAGTTAGGTAACATAAAACTAAGTATTGTTACTAGTTTATGCAAACACTATAATAGCAGTTATGACCTTTTATTTCAGCAAACTAATACAAAATCACTCTCTTACCAGATTTGTTAACTTTTGTAGTATTAAACATCTGCCATTCTGATAATCTCAATTACCAGACTCTTGAACAAACTCTCAGCTACAATAAACAAAAATCAGTGTTATTATTTGTAATTTTAGCCAACAAATATGGAATTACTACCTACCTCAATTTCCTGAGTATTGATAACTTCTGTAGTGTCAAATTTAAGTTACTTTGACTATCTGAATTACCATGAATTCTTGACAACCAGCTCTCACACACACAAATACAAAATTACTTTCTTACCTCATTTTCTTGAGCAGTGGTAACTTCCGTAGTATCAAATTGAAGCCATTCTGACTATTTGAATTTACCAGTCACTGTTGACAACAAGCTCTTAGCTACATAAAAGAAAGGCCAGAGTTATTTTTGCATATTTAGCTACCAAATATGGAATTACGTACTTACCTCAGCATCCCTGGAGTAGTAGTAGCTTCCTTAGCATTAATACTTTATATGTGCTTACATACGCTTTTCAGAAGTAGTGATAGCTCTCTTAGTACTGACTACAGGTGGCTCTTGACAACTAACAAGCCGCACTTAGCCGGAAAAAAGGCGAAGTTTTGAATTTAAATCTGGTAAAGGGTCTCCAATGTCATAGTAACCGGTCGCAGCAACTTTTTGTGACTTGAAAAACAAGCGTTTTCGCAGGAATTCTCTCACACTTTGGAGCTTAAATTTAAAGTACGACTTGCTTAATGCTGTAGTTTCAGAATAAACTGGGGTCAAGCCTAAAAAGACGTGTTTTTTTGGAGAAAAAAGTTCCCCGCGCGCGCATTTAAGGGGCATACATACCATCCTTACACACATATATACATACTAGTGGTGTGCTTGAGCACAAATGGCGAGCGAGCCTGATAGTTAGGTAACATAAAACTAAGTATTGTTACTAGTTTATGCAAACACTATAATAGCAGTTATGACCTTTTATTTCAGCAAACTAATACAAAATCACTCTCTTACCAGATTTGTTAACTTTTGTAGTATTAAACATCTGCCATTCTGATAATCTCAATTACCAGACTCTTGAACAAACTCTCAGCTACAATAAACAAAAATCAGTGTTATTATTTGTAATTTTAGCCAACAAATATGGAATTACTACTTACCTCAATCATAGTTGCCAACTTTTAGATACAAAATGTAGGGACAACCGGCGAGCTTGCGCGCCTGAAAATTTTTGCCACGACCATGCCCCTTTTTAAATTAAACCACGCCCCTTTTGCCACGTCCACATGCACATCGAAAAGATCGTGAACTGATGATTTGTTTTGTGAACTGATGATTTGTTATGTGAACTTGTTTTTAGTCTTTGTGAAGTGATTGGCGAGTTGCTTTCTTGCGTTATGACTAAAAAATAACTGTACTTTGACCCTACTCGGGCCATAGCTAGCTAAACTAAGTCTCGAGCTGTACTGTTACAGTTTAGCCTTCATTTCCTGGCCTCGGACCCTCTCTGGTCGATGTCGGGACAGGAGCGGGACTGGAGCTAGAATGTCGGGATTGCCCGCCAGAATCGGGATGGTTGGCAACTATGCTCAATTTCCTGAGTATTGATAACTTCTGTAGTGTCAAATTTAAGTTACTTTGACTATCTGAATTACCATGAATTCTTGACAACAAGCTCTCACACACACAAATACAAAATTACTTTCTTACCTCATTTTCTTGAGCAGTGGTAACTTCCGTAGTATCAAATTGAAGCCATTCTGACTATTTGAATTTACCAGTCACTGTTGACAACAAGCTCTTAGCTACAAAAAAGAAAGGCCAGAGTTATTTTTGTATATTTAGCTAACAAATATAAAATTACGTACTTACCTCAGCTTCCCCTAGAGTAACAGTCGCCTCCTTAGCTTTAATATTACGGCATTCTGACTACCAATGGCTCTTGACAACCAACAATCGGCACTTCGTATCACCCCTAAAACGACGAAGTTTTGAAATTAAGTCTGGAAAAGGGTCTTCAATGCCATAGTAACCGGTCTCAGCAACTTTTTGTGTCCTGAAAAACAAGCGTTTTCGCCGGAATTTTCTCACACTGTTGGAGCTTTAAGGCTTGCTTAATGCGAATAAACTGGGAAGCAGGAGTGAAGGCAATGAAGGCTCTTCTTCGCAAGAACCTGGCACCTCATCTTCTAACATTTGAAGAACTCAATACTGTGCTGACTCAGGCTGAAGCAATTCTAAACAGCCGCCCACTACTGGCTCTGGATGCTACGGATACATTCACCATCTTGTTCTTTCCCATGTATTCCATTCTCAACTTTACCGCATACAAACCCACTGTGTTTACTTTGGTTCTAGTCACTCCCTTCATATACTCGTGTAATGTAGTTCTTAGTAGTATTATTACAGTGGTACCAGCAAAATCTATTCCAATTCTTTCAAACGGTGGGGAGGGTCGAGTTCTATGAGTTGGCAGCATTCCCATTTGCTGGTGGGCAACACGAAGATAAGACTTCTGACACACAACACACGTACGACTGAGAGACTTCAAGAAGGATTTAACGTTGGGAATATAGTAATCTTCTGCTAATGTTGCTAGGAGTGTAGATGCTCCGGGATGATTCTTCTCAACATGAGGTGAACGAACAAATAACTTGGTGAGAGAGGAACGTAAACTCAGTATTGTGTAGAGTCGTGGTTGTAGGGGAGCCAGATCATCACGAACTCTGCTTCTTATGGTGAGAAGTCCATCCTGAGACAAATACAGGTCAAATTTGAAGAGAGGACAAGACTTGGGAATTTGCTTTCCTTTCTTGATGAGCTCAAGTGTATCCATATAAACTTCTTCTTGAGAGAGGCGCAACAAGGTACGCTTGGCATTGTGGACTTCCTTGGACGTGAGCACTAGTGATTGCAGTCACTTCTGTGAATGGGAACGATTGTACATGAAACACTTGCACCAGACTACTCTCACTAACTGGGAAAAGGAGGAATACTTTTCAAACAAACTACTATCTTTCATCACTGAAAGTCTTAAGATGGGTGTTGGTTTCAACTCTGGATCATCAACGGGCGTTTGTGTAGAGAGAACTGGCCATTGTGATAGTGCCTGCACTAGCCAAGAAGGTCCGTGCCACCAGAGTTTAGAGTTCACTAGCGCTTCAGGATCTGCTCCTCTGCTTGCGATGTCAGCAGGGTTGTCAGAAGTTGGTACATGGCGCCACTGAGATGCTGGAACTATATCCTGGATCTGTGTCACTCTATTGGCTACATAAGGCTTTAATGAGCTCGGAGACTTGCTGATCCATGACAGAACAATTGATGAGTCAGTCCAAGCATAAACATGCTCACGTGGGAGACCCAGGGACGTAGCGACAAACTTCAACAAATTAGCGGTGAGAACTGCTGCTGACAGTTCAAGGCGGGGAACTGTTGTTGCCTTGAGAGGAGTGACTCTAGTCTTACTGGTGATGAGAGTGGTTGAGACTGAGGTGTCTTCATAAACTGTCCTCAAATAGACAACACCACCGTATGCCAAAGTTGAGGCATCTGCGAAGCCATGAATTTGTTTAGAAATCACATTGGTGTTGTTGTGTTGATTGAAAGGTCTATCGATTGGGAAGTTCGCAATAATGGGCAATTGAGATAGCCATCTCTTCCATTGTTCTAAAATTGTTTCTGGTACTTCTGTATCCCAACCCAGATGCATAGTCCACAACTTTTGAAGGAGAATTCGTGGTTGTATAGTGGAGGGTGAGAAAAACCCCAGCACATCAAATACCTTGGCTGTTGTAGATGCTATACTTCTCTTAGTTGCAGACTGCACATCGGGCACTTCTGGGATGGACACATGAAACTGATCTTTCTTCACATTCCAGTGTATGCCAAGGGCTTTCCCAGATGAGAGAGGGTCACAAATTTCCAAATCGGCCTTTTCCCGTAGTGACTCGGGAACCATCTTCAAGAGCTCTTCAGAATTGCTACGCCACTTACGTAGCGTCATACCAGCTGAAGACAACAACTGACAAAGTTGAGCACGTAGACTATCTGCTGCTTCTACACTATCTGCTCCAGACAAACAGTCGTCCACGTAAAAGTCTTCTATTATCACTTGAGCTGCTTGTGGGAACTGAGATTTCTTGGTGTCTGCTAAATGATGAAGCACTTGTGTTGCTAAGAATGGTATAGAAGATATTATTTGTGCTCTTCAAGATATGCTATATTCTATTCAAGACTTTATAATTTCTAAGCGTGGTCTGCCTCTCAGTTGCTGCTTGCTAGAAATTCTGAAGGAACTACTTTAGTTATTATTTAGGGTTGTACATTTTAGCACTCAGGATATTGCTAATTTTTTGGAATTTCAGTTCCTACCATTACATGACGAATCAGAGAGTACAATCTTTAAAATGTTGCATCCTACTCTGACATATTAGGTGATGCCCTTGATGAAATAACAGAACATTTTATTAGGCTCCATCCAAACAGTGGAGGAAGAATATTTGCAGGATTTACGGGAATGAGTTTAAATGTCGGGAGACAGTGAGTGCGAAATAGTATAAGCAGAGTGGATCCAGAAGGAGTTAATAAAAGATTAGTCAAGTTCGTCACAGGCAAGTGTATAATGTCTGTATGCCTAATAGTTTGTGGCACATTGATGGTTACCACAAACTCATTTAATATAGAATTGTATTTCATGGGGGTTTAGCTAGATGGGTATTCTAGACTATATAGCAGTTTATCTTCAAGCTAGCGACAACAATAAGTCAGAAACTGCATCAGTATTTTTTTAATGCAGTAGCTTATATGCTACCATCTAGAGTTAGGTGTGACAAGGGAGATGAAAATTTTGGTTTCTGAATTCATGGCGAATCATCTCATCCTCCTGTGTTTGGGTCACAGGATTAGTTTTGTATAGACTGGGAAGGACCAGTAGGGGTCACAGAAGGTGTTGAATGTATTGAAGTTCCAACATCACCCAGACAGTTAACATCACAGCAGCTGGTGGAATTAGCTAAAGCAGAATATTATTCCTCTAGAAGAATATGATGATTTTGAACTGTCCACGTATTTATCAACAAAACAATTACTTAACCTTTATTATTTGTAATCAACAAATTTCATATTGTTTTTTTAAGTAAATAAAATAACATTGAGACCCCACAAAATGTTATAATAAGCCGAAACCTCCATGATTCAAAAAACCAAAAGTGAACTTTTCCTTTAAAAGCACCAGTCTCATGATGTTTGCAGGGCAGGTTGAGTTGCAGAGCACAAGTACAGGCTGTTGGCCACTCACTGTCATGATCAAACCTGATGGTAATGGGATCATCAAACCCTAATGGAGGAGGATACTCTGCTCCAGTGCAAAAATTTAATATTTTTTCTAGGGATAGTCCGTGCTGATCAATATGGCTACCTGTAAAGAATCAAAAGACAGGAAATGATTTACTAAACACTGCATAGTTACTTAATTGTCTTATTTTACATTCATTTATTTTTACTTTTTTTTTTTTGAATTACAGTAAATTGGATCCAGACAATTCAAAGCTAGATTGACAGATTCACATTTACCATCAAGTGTGTAAAGCATGTCCACAAATTCCATATAAGTGGCTCTTTCTTTCATAGCAAGAATCGTGCCATGCTCAGAAAAATGTACCTTTCCAATTAAGTTTCTGAACATATCTGCATTAAAAGTGTTAATTAAAAAGAAAAAAAAGGTGAAATTTACACTATTGTTTACCAGCTGTGAGAGCAACCTGCTTTCCTCCTACAAAGAGAGGCTCAAATATTTGGATTCTGCCGTATAGACCCAAGAACCCCCAATGTAGACAGGCCCTCAGAGAACTGGTCCAAAGCTGACTTACTTCTTAACACCGCATAATGAAGCATTATAACTCGCATTAGGTCTACTTTATGCTCAATTTGAAGTGTTACTAATGCTTTTGTGAATCCTGCATCTAAAATTTGATTCGAGCTTGAAAGACAAATATCTCTCAAAGAGGTATCTGTATCCGCCTTTTCATGGGAAATTTCTTTTAAAATTATACTAACTAGTTCCCTTTGAGAGAAGGTCTCTGACAGCACGTAAGGGAACATCTTGGAGGGTTATAACTAAAGACAAAGGGTCTTTCCCACAGATGTAGTCATAAACTGGTGGAGACAAATATGGAGCTCCACTGCTTCCCTGCACAATGCACATAGCCATTAACCAACCAATGTGTAAAAACTTCTTTTTCTAAAATAAGAACAAAGAAAAGTTATAAATACTACTGCACTAACAAATTTTTTGCAATAGTTACCTGTAAAGCTAATTCCATCTTGTCTTAGAGTACATCAGTTAGCTATCACCATCAAATAAAGCCACTTTTATGTTCTGAAAAAGGATATTCCAAAATTCCCTCAATAAGCCACCACCATCTTCTCCTGCTTCCCCTAAAAATTCAACCTAATGCAATCCACATAATGTAGTAACTCCTAAATATCTGAGATATGTGGGAAAAAAGTGTCAAAACAAAAGAACAAACAAAACAAGCATCTCACCACAACTTCATTGCTAACAGAAAAATTTGGTCTTTGTAAGGTATGGAGTGTATCTTCCAAAACACGTTCTCTTCGCACCAAAAATCTAACTGATGTAGTGCTAAGTTGTGATTTCAATAGTCTGACAATATAAGGTGCATCTGTTTTCCTAAAAAGTAATGTTATTTGAGATGTGAGATACAACTATAAAACTCTCTTAGTATACACTATGTATTCTTTATAATGTACATACTGTTCATAAACAGAAAGAGAGTTCTCTACAATGCTACTTTCTGTTTCAGTGATATCCATTGATTGAGCTTCAGCCTGAATAACATAATATCTCAGTATATGCAATCCTAAGTATTCCAAGACAAAAGACAAAACCAAAACCAGATTAATTCAATCAAGAACACAAACAAGAAAGTCAGCTGGAATCCCCCCCCCCCCCCCCCCCCCCCCCTTCCTTAGCAACCAGAAGAGTTAACTAATAACCAGAGCTCTACACTGTGTTGATCACCACAGCATGTATAACCCTCACCACCACCCCAGGGGTCTAATGTATAACCCTCACCACCCCAGGGGTCAACTCAGGGTTACACAAGCATTCTGTATTCCCTGAGACTCAATCTTCTCTTACAAACTTCCATACAACGGTAGCATACCAACATAGTAATCAAATAAACAAATAAGCCTTTATTGAGAGCAAAGGCTAGTAATAGTATTATTTACTGGTAGTTACACTATTCATAGGTGAAGTATCAGAATTTTATCACATGAGATGTAGTCACTTTGGCCTATTTTTTGGAGGAGGATGGTTTGACTTGTAGCACCAGATTCCACACACATGGTGAAGCAATGACTAAAATCTAATTAAATATTCCATTTGTTTTGTTGTTGTTGTTTTCATTTCTAGTGTTTACAACACCCCATGAAGGATCCCATTTAAATTCATACTGTGAAAGTGAAATCTGTTTAAATGGGACTTCCAAAACAACAACAGAAACCAACAACAAAAAACAAAAAAAAACAAAAAAACAAAAAATCAACTAACTATTTAAAAAGCCTAATAAAAAAAACTATAAATTAAAAACAACAACAAAAAAACCACCACAATAAGTAATTAAACACTTTAATTAATCCATTTATAACTTATGTTACTTTAATAATAGATCACCTTCACAAGAATTACATCATCATTTGAAATGGACGTGGGTATTGAAGCATTATCATCACTAATTAGCAATGATACTGGTGAAGAGCTGGTGCACTGGTCTGTGTCAGAGTCAGAACTTGAAAAAGTCCTTAAACTGAAAATATATTATTGATCCTATTATCTAATCAATAAAAAAGACATAATTAAGTACTTCTCCCATTTGCAAGTTAGGGTGTGCTTTCGAAGAACAGATATATTTATCATATCACCACAATAAATGCAAGCTTCTTTTATCTATAAAGCCACCATCGTCTTTCAATTTTGGATAATTACTCAAAATTCTATCTCTGAATTCTTTTCCACTTGCAGACAAAGATGTTGAAACAATTTTAGGACCTTAGTCCTGCTTCAATTAGTAAAGCTCTAGTAGCAGGAGATCCAGGAAGCCTTACTATGTTTTTGTCTGAAAACAATACATTTTAATTCTCCATTTTTTTTAACTTTTGAGTACTTCTGTTCTGAAGAATCTATTCTATAAAGTGCAAAAAATTAGCTCTTTGTTCTTCTCTGGAAGCAGTAGGTCTACCCATTAGCCTTTCCCTCACAGGTCTGACAATATCCAAAGCTGGGCTGCAGGAAGCAGAGCTCTGACTTCGATTAACTATAAAATATTTGGAACTACAAAAACTGCACCAAAAAGCAACCACTTCTTTACATAAAGATACCTTCAACTCCAGAAACAGAAGGTGTGCTGACCTCAGAAAGCTCACCCTCCAGCGAATAGAAGATAGAAGCTCTATAGCTTGCTCCAGTTTATTTGTTTTGCTGCTTCCACGTCTCCGCCTGACATGCTTTCTCGCCTAGCTAAAACGCGAGACGTCCCCAAATATCAAATCCTCCAGGCTAATTGCTAAAATGTGCCGAGCAAGCTTATATAGGCCACAATGGTGCAGGGTCCAATTAATATTGGTCTATTTAAACTCATCATCATTGTGGAGAACCACTCCACATGAACATAATTATTTAGCTAAGTTATGGTTTATATCATTATCATTATTATTGTATTTTAGTTTGCACACCGTGAATCGGGCACTTCTGCTGCAGGGTACGATGTTCGTCGAATAACTTCGTCCTCGCTCCATCACCTGTATGTATTTGATTGGACATTTGAAAAACTAAGTCATACTCACATATTCTATTTAAGCATTGTATCATTATTCTCAGTTTAGTTCTGTCTTAGTAACCAATATTAAAACAACTTAAAAGTTAGACTGTCGTTAGCTAACTTGATTGACGGAACTCGAGTGGAGAAGAAGTAAAAGGGTTATAATTCCCTACAATCATCATCATCATCATCATCATCACTATTATTATTATTATTATTATTATTATTATTATTATTGTTATTGTTATTGTTGTTGGCGAGCGGGCGAAGCGAGCGAGACACTCTCAGGATTAACGCAATCGAGATTTCGCTATATTAATTTATTTATTTATTGGCGAGCGAGCGTAGCGTGCAAGACACTTACAGGGGTAACACAATTGAAAATCGGGGATGTTTGTTTGTTTATATGTTTGGACGTACGCAAGGCATTTTTGTACTTTGACCCTCCGTAATTTTGTGTTCGCTCGGCGTTCGACCCCGTCCCAAACTTCACTAAACAGAATCCTCCGATTTAGCGACCATTACCTTAGAAATTGAATTCTTTACCGCTTTGAATTGTTTTGCGGGTGTAGTTAAAACTCAAAAACTTGTGGGAGCTCCATTTCTATTCGAATTAGTGGCGGTGGTAAGTTAATACGCTAGTTATAAGCCCTACTCAACAGCATTTACTTGAAAATTCATTGTCCACTAGACGAACCACGAAGGTATGTCTTGCGTAGGTATGTTCAGTTGTGTGAAAGTATTGTGCGTTACAACTACTATTAAGAATATCACTAAGAAAACTTTAAATAACGTGATTTGATTTTGTTGCTTCTTTTTCAATTCAAACAGTTGCTGGAGCGGTTACTATGGCATTGAAACCCCTTTACCACATACGTAATTTAAAAACTCGACTTTATTTTAGTAGCTTGAGTGTTAGTTGTTAAAATCAATCATTTAACAATAGTGTAGTTTAAGGCTCGCTCGCCATTTGTGCTCAAGCACACCACTAGTTTATTTATTTATTGGCGAGCGAGCGAAGCGAGCGAGACACTCTCAGGGGTAACGCAATCGAGATTTCGCTACATTTATTTATCTGTTAGGGGTACGTGAGACCTCATTTTTCGCCCGCGCTTCAAATTACGTAAGTTAGGTAAAGCGTTCAAAGTTCCAGTATTTTTCAATTAACAAGCTCTGGCGGTGGTAAGTCAATGCGCTCTTTGTCATGGTTATAAGCCGTGCGCTACAGTATTTAATTGAAAATACATTGTCCACTAGACTACTGCGAAGGTAAGTCTGTGTAGGTGCATGTCCACTTTGTCATGGTTATTAGCCGTGCGCAACAGTATTTACTTGAAAATACGTTGTCCACTAGACTACTGCGAAGGTAAGTCTGTGTAGGTGCATGTCCAGTTGTGTCAAAGCATTGTGTGTTACAACCACTACTTAGCTAAAGAATATCACAAAGAAAACTTTTAAATAACGTGTATTGTTTTGTTGTTGTTTTTTTCCTTCAATTCAAGCAGTTGCAGTGAGTTAGTTACTATGGCACTGAAATCCCTTTACCCTGTATGCTAAATTAAAAAACTGGACATTAATTTCAGTAGCTTCAGTGTTACAAGTCAAAATCATTCATATAAAAATAGTATAGTCTTTAGGCTCGCTCGCCATTTGTGCTCAAGCACATCACTAGCGAGCGAAGCGAGCGAGACACTATCAGGGGTAACTCCAATCGAGAATTGGCTACATTTATTGGCGAGCGAGAGACTTACAGGGGTAACACAATCTAAAATCGGGGATGTTTGAGATTTGTATATATGTATGGACGTACGTAAGGCATTTTTGTACTTTGACCCTCGCGTTTTTGTGTTAGTTCGGTTGCCGACCCCGCCCCAAACTTCACTAAACAGAATCCTCTGTTTATCGATCAGTACCCGTATCACCCTAGAAATTAAATTGTTTACCTTTTTGAATTCTTTTACTGGTGCAGTTAAAACGTGAAGACTTACAGGACTTCCATTTCTATTCGAGTTAGTGGGGGTGGTAAGTCAATGCGCTCTTTGTCATGGTTATAAGCCGTGCGCAACAGTATTTACTTGAAAATACATTGTCCACTATACTACTGCGAAGGTAAGTCTGTGTAACACAGGTGCATGTCCAGTTGTGTCAAAGCATTGTGTGTTACAACCACTACTTAGCTAAAGAATATCACAAAGAAAACTTTTAAATAGCGTGTATTGTTTTGTTGTTGTTTTTTCCCTTCAATTCAAACAGTTGCAGAGAATTGTTACTATGGCACTGAAATCCCTTTACCGTGTATGCGAGATTTAAAAACTGGACCTTATTCTCAGTAGCTTCAGTGTTAGAAGTCAAAATCATTCATATAAAAATAGTATAGTCTTTAGGCTCGCTCGCCATTTGTGCTCAAGCACATCACTAGTTTATCTGTTTATGGGGTACGTGAGACTTCTGTTTTCGCCCGCGCTTCGAATTACGTAAGTTAGGTAAAGCGTTCACAGTTCCAGGATTTTTCAATTAACGAGCGCGGAGAATCCTGCTGCACTGCCTTACGCAACTTTGTTTCAACCAAAAAGTTTACAGCTACTCCCTTCCTGAAACAATTGTGAAGTCTTTGTCTAGCTGCGCTTCTTTGCCACTGCATTCGAAGTTTATTCAGGTAATTCTGTTAGTTTAGTCTGGGATCAGAGACTTTAGATTCTCTGATGCTAACTGAGAACGGAAAGGGTTACACTGTGCACTACAGTTAGATGTAATTTCTGTCCTATTTTTCTGTAAAAAGAGTCTGCTCGCTCGCAGTGCATTTGCGCTATTCGAGCGCACCACTAGTTTATTTATTGGCGAGCGAGCGTAGCGAGCGAGACACTTACAGGGGTAACGCAATCGAAAATCGGGGATGTTTATTTATTGGCGAGCGAGCGTAGCGAGCGAGACACTTACAGGGGTAACACAATCGAAAATCGGGGATGTCAGTTTATTTATTTATTTATTTGTATATATGTATGGACGTACGTAAGGCATTTTTGTACTTTGACCCTCGGGTTTTTGTGTTAGTTCGGTTGTCGACCCCGTTCCAAATTGCACTAAACAGAATCCTCTGGTTTATCGATCAGTACCCTTATCACCCTAGAAATTGAATTGTTTACCGTTTTGAATTCTTTTGCGGGTACAGTTAAACTTGACAACTTAAGGGACTTCCATTTCTATTCGAGTTAGTGGCGGTGGTAAGTCAATGCGCTCTTTGTCATGGTTATAAGCCGTGCGCACAGTATTTACCTGAAAATACATTGTCCACTAGACTACTGCGAAGGTAAGTCTGTGTAGGTGCATGTCCAGCTGTGTCAAAGCATTGTGTGTTACAACCACTACTTAGCTAAAGAATATCACAAAGAAAACTTTTAAATAACGTGTATTGTTTTGTTGTTGTTGCTTTTCCTTCAATTCAAGCAGTTGCAGAGAGTTGTTACTATGGCACTGAAATCCCTTTACCCTGTATGCTAAATTAAAAAACTGGACCTTATTTTCAGTAGCTTCAGTGTTAGAAGTCAATAAAAATAGTATAGTCTTTAGGCTCGCTCGCCATTTGTGCTCGCACACCACTAGTTTTATTTATTTATTGTATATTATATGTTTGGCGTACGTTGTCATTGTTGTACTTTGACCCTCGCGGTTTTTGTGTTAGTTATGTGGTCGACCCCGTCCCAAATTGCACTAAACAGAATCCTCTGGTTTATCTATCAGTACCCGTATCACCCTAGAAATTGAATTGTTTCCCTTTTGAATTCTTTTTGCGGGTGCAGTTAAAACTTGAAAACTTAGGGACTTCCATTTCTATTCGAGTTAGTGGCGGTGGTAAGTCAATGCGCTATTTGTCATGGTTATAAGCCGTGCGCAACAGTATTTACTTGAAAAATACATTGTCCACTATACTACTGCGAAGGTAAGTCTTGTAGGTGCATGTCCAGTTGTGTCAAAGCATTGTGTGTTACAACCACTACTTAGCTAAAGAATATCACAAAGAAAACTTTTAAATAACGTGTATTGTTTTGTTGTTGTTGTTTTTCTTCCAAGCAGTTGCAGAGAGTTGTTACACTGAAATTCCTTTACCCTGTATGCTAAATTTAAAAACTGGACCTTATTTTCAGTAGCTTCAGTGTTAGAAGTCAAAATCATTCATATAAAAATTGTAGTCTTTAGGCTCGCTCGCCATTTGTGCTCAAGCACATCACTAGTTTATCTGTTTATGGGGTACGTGAGACTTCTGTTTTAGCCTGCGCTTCTAATCACGTAAGTTAGGTTAAGCGTTCACAGTGCGGAGAATGCCTTAGGCAACTTTGTTTCAACCAAAATGTTTATAGCTACTCTCTTCTTGAAACAATTGTGAAGTCTTTGTCAAGCTGCGCTTCACTGCTTTGGAAGTTTATTCAGGTAATTCTGTTAGTTTAATCTGGGATGAGAGACTTTAGATTCTCTGATGCTAACTGAGAATGGAAAGGGTTACACTGCACTACAGTTAGATGTAATTTCTGTCCTATTTTTCTGTAAAAAGAGTCTGCTCGCTCGCCATGCATTTGCGCTATTCGAGCGCACCACTAGTTGGAGAGCGAGCGAAGCGAGCGAGACAGTGTTAGGGGTGGATAATGCAAAATCGGGTATATGTTATATGTATATAATGTAAATATGTATGTATGTATGGATTGTACGTATGCCCTTTAAGCGCGCGCGCGGGTAACTTTATTCTTAAAAAAACACGGCTTTTTAGGCTTGACCCCAGTTTATTCTGAAACTACAGCATTAAGCAAGCCTTACTTTATACTTAAGCTCCAAAGTGTGAGAGAATTCCTGCGAAAACGCTGGTTTTTCAAGTCACAAAAAGTTGCTGCGACAGGTTACTATGACATTGGAGACCCTTTACCAGATTTAAATTCAAAACTTCGCCTTTTTTCCGGCTAAGTGCGGCTTGTTAGTTGTCAAGAGCCACCTGTAGTCAGTACTAAGAGAGCTATCACTACTTCTGAAAAGCGTATGTAAGCACATAAAGTATTAATGCTAAGGAAGCTACTACTACTCGAGGGATGCTGAGGTAAGTACGTAATTCCATACTGTTAGCTAAATGTGACAGTCTATGGGAAAAGGGGGCACTTCACTTAAAAATTGAAATTGAGATATAGGCTCCAAAAGTAAGTCATAGGAAAAATTCTTTCTTTGTCCTATTTTTGTTTTTTGCAGAATTAGTCTTAGTGACCCTTACTCTAAATCTATGCCAAATTTCAAATGCCGAAACAACTTAAAAGACCCCAAGCGTGCCGTGGAAAGACAAGCTACTTTTTATTCTCTCTCGTTCTCGAAGTACAATAAACGGGGAATGGGCGGAGTTTCAAACAAGCCGCTAAAAAAAACTGCATAGCTTTGAGAATAGTGCAAGCAATCTACAGCTTACCTCTGGTTGAAAGTTTACCACTACATGGAGTAGAGTAGCCAAGGATTCCGACAAGACAGGCTGTGAGACGCTCTGAAAGCTAAAAAGAACTCTACGCAAACTTCGTTAGTCGCCGTTAAAAAGCGGCTGTACGATTTAATTGCGTATGCGGAGTACGCCGTTAAGTGTACGGAAACATTAATTATACCGGAAGTGGAAATTCAATTTATGTTTTCTCGATTTCTAGTTTAATTGCTTTGCAGAATACAGCCCAGTTCAACTGCCAGTTTCTCTGCACGGGGAAGGTTTTACCCTCCAGTATTTTAGCACTAAGTTGAGATAAAATTTAGCTTTTTATTAGCATAAAAAACTCAATTTTTTTTGTTTGAGTGAAGTGCCCCCTTTTCCCATAGACTGTCACAAATATGCAAAAATAACTCTGGCCTTTCTTTTTTGTAACTAAGAGCTTGTTGTCAACAGTGACTGGTAAATTCAAATAGTCAGAATGACTCAAATTTGGTACTACAAAAGTTGCCACTGCTCAAGAAAATGAGGTAAGAAAGTAATTTTGTATTTGTGTGCTAAAATTGATTGTCTTTTGTTTTTGTAGGTGAGAGCTTGTTGTCAAGAATTCAAGGTAATTCAGATGGTCAAATAAACTTCAATTTGATACTATAGAAGTTATCAATACTCAAGAATGAGGTAAGTAGTAATTCCATATTTGTTGGCTAAAATTACAAATAGTAACACTGGTTTATTTTTTATCTTAGCTGAGAGCTTGTTCAAGAGTTACTGGTGATTGAGATTATCAGAATGGCAGATGTTTGATACTACAAAGGTTACCATTAATCAGGTAAGAGAGTGATTTTGTATTTGTTTGCTGAAATAAAAGGTCATAACTGCTATTATAGTGTTTGCATGAACTAAGCTAAAACATAGTTACAATACTTAATTTTATGTTACCTAACTATCAGGCTCGCTCGCCATTTGTGCTCAAGCACACCACTAGTGTTATATGTATATATGTATGTGTGGATGGTACGTATGCCCCTTAAACGCGCGCGCGGGGAACTTTTTTTCTCCAAAAATACACGGCTTTTTAGGCTTGACCCCAGTTTATTCTGAAACTACAGCATTAAGCAAGCCTTACTTTATACTTAAGCGCAGAAGTGTGAGAAAATTCCTGAGAAAACGCTTGCTTTTCAAGAAACAAAAAGTTGATTTGACCGGTTACTATGGCATTGAAGACCCTTTTCCAGACTTAATTTCAAAACTTCGCCGTTTTAGGGGGGATACGGAGTGCCGATTGTTGGTTTTCAAGAGCCATTGGTAGTCAGAATGCCATAGTATTATTGCTAAGAAAGCTACTACTACTCCAGGGAAGCTGAGGTAAGTACGTAATTCCATATTTGTTAGCTAAATATGCAAAAATAACTCTGGCCTTTCTTTTTTGTAGCTAAGAGCTTGTTGTCAACAGTGACTGGTAAATTCAAATAGTCAGAATGGCTCAAATTTGGTACTGCTCAAGAAAATGAGGTAAGAAAGTAATTTTGTATTTGTGTGCTAAAATTGACTGTCTTTTGTTATTGTAGCTGAGAGCTTGTTGTTAATAATTCGAGGTAATTCAGTTAGTCAAAGTAACTTAAATTTTATACTACAGAAAGTTATCAATACTCAGGAAATTGAGGTAAGTAGTAAATCCGTATTTGTTGGCTAAAATTACAAATAATAACACTGGTTTATTTTTTTATCGTAGCTGAGAGCTTGTTCAAGAATTACTGGTAATTGAGATTATCAGAATGGCAGATGTTTGTTACTACAAAATTACCATTAATCAGGTAAGAGAGTGATTTTGTATTTGTTAGCTGAAATAAAAGGTCATAATGGCTATTATATATTGTTTGCATGAACTAAGCTAAAACATAGTAACAATACTGTAGTTTTATGTTACCTAACTATCAGGCTCGCTCGCCATTTGTGCTCAAGCACATCACTAGTTATTATTATTGTTGTTTTTGGCGAGCGAGCGTAGCGAGCGAGACAGTATTAGGGGTGGTTATGCAAAATCGGGAATATGTTATATGTATGTATGGAAGGTACGTATGCCCTTTAAACGCGAACGCGGGGAAACTTTTCTCCTAAAAACACGGCTTTTAGGCTTGACCACAGTTTATTCTGAAACTACAGCGTTAAGCAAGCCTTACTTTATACTTAAGCTCCGAAGTGTGAGAAAATTCCTGCGAAAACGCTTCTTTTTAAGAAACAAAAAGTTAATTCGACCGGTTACTATGGCATTGAAGACCCTTTTCCAGACTTAATTTCAAAACTTCGCCGTTTTCGGGGGGGGGGGGATACGGAGTGCCGATTGTTGGTTGTCAAGGGCCATTGGTAGTCAGAATGGCGTAGTATGTATGTAGTATGTATGTGTGTATGGATGGTACGTATGCCCTTTAAACTCGCGGAGTCCACCAAAGTGTGGAGCCCTGGAAGAGATGAAATGCCAGTGGAGTGAGTGAGATGTGGCCAGATGGGAGACAGCTTCTTGTGTTGCTTTGGCTTTCAACAGAGACTGGATTTCATCTAATTCATTCTTTGCACCGATAAAGTTTGATCCATGATCTGTGAAGACATGAGATGGAGTGCCACGTCTATTACAGAATCTCTGAAATGCTGCTAAGAATGCCTCAGTACTTAAATCTGAGCAGAGTTCCAAATGGATAGCTCGAGTGGACATACATATGAACAGACAAGTGTAGACTTTGACTCTAGTAGGTTTTCGTGGATTGCCTCTGTATTATGTATGAAAGTCAAAGTTATCTTCTCTCTCTCCTAGCTGTCCTTGTACAGTAATAGTTCTAGTGCAGCAGTTTCCTGTCGCCGAGAAGGAGCACCACGAGGTAATAAAATGGCAATGAGTGGAAGGCCAGTTAAACGACCACATCCAGAATCAGAATGTGCTGTACAATAAAAGCGTGGCAAAAAAGAGCACGTAAAACGCAAACATGATCTGATAGTCCAGTTGGAAGTTCCATAGGCTCAATACATCAACCTAGAAATTTCAAGTACTATGAAGTTTTTTTTGCACATTTGTGTTCTAATGTGGTGCTAGAACAATCTCAGCTTGGTTGTCCAAGTTGCAACTTTGGGCAATTCCGGGAAACCGCAAAAATTAAAAATGGCTGCCATGAAGAATATCGACTTAAAAAAATGTTACTTTTTTATGTGTAATACCTCTAGCATAGGGTTTTTGGGTATGTAGATTTCATTTCTGGTGTTATTTTTGTCTGAACTTCCCATACCCGTAGCTAGGGGGGGTTCGAGGGGTTCGGTCGAACCCCCCTTTAGAGTGACCGGAAGTAAATATTTTAGCCACACCCCACATATAACTTCTGGAATATCATCACAGGTTCAATCGCGCTGGACCTGCGCTTGAATTCTCTGCTGTTTCTGGCCTAGTCTGACCTAATAAACATTCAGCTCCTTGGATACAAAATTTCGCTCTCACATCCACATGAATAAAGCTTGCTACATTACATCTATTCTTTACAAAGTGTGTTGTAATGCACTTATTAATTGGTAGGAGTAATAGCTCCGGTTAGCGTGCGATTCGATATTAATAGCACAAGAAACGGGTTTTTTTCAACGGATTAGAAAGGAGCCATCGGGGAGTATCTGAGAAAGTTAAACCTGAAATATACAGATAGTAAGTGCATTATCTAATGTAGCTATACACTGCAATCGATTAAAAAAGAAAAAGCTAGCATACTATTAGCGAGTGATAGCACGGGTAACCTGTTCTATTAAGGATCAGTAGCGCTAGCAAAGCTATTGAAATAGCACTCCGATTTGCACGGTTACCCATGCTATCACACGCTAATAGTAGGCCAACTTTATAAAAACTGCACCTTCAGGATAAACTTTCTCTTGAACTTTGCTTTAATCGATGGCTCCTCCTAATCTGTTGAAAAAACTCTTGTCTAATAGGGGTATAGCTTCTGTGCTAAAGAATGACGTTGTTTCCAACTAGAAACTACAACTGTACAATTCCAAGGCTAGAGCTACATGCTTGCGCAATTTATTACGCTACCGTGGCATTTCACTTTGTCCGGTGCTATTTCACTTAGTTATAGTGATTTTTCCAATACATTTTGAACAGGCAGTTTACACGCCCTACTATTAAATAAATTGCAGTACGAATAAGGCATATTAATGTTGCATTGTTTATATACAGCTCACCATAGTGATTGGAAGCCTGGTTATACGAGAAAAATACCACTTTTGTCTCGAATATCAACAGTGTTTAATGAATTATAGTTTTGAAGTAGAATACCTAGAACAAATTGTAAGCTTTATAGTGCACTTGTCTTTTGTTTTTTAGTAGAGAATTAACAAGGAAACAAAAGTAGGTGTGGCTTTGCGTCCTAAAATCCGAACCCCCCAATGCCAACATCTGGCTACAGGTCTGTTTCCAGCTGGATTGCAGCAAGTGTTCAGGACAGCAGCAGCCTCCTGAACAGGAGCATCAGCACACAAACAATTAGATTCAATCAACACATTCATTAGCACATTAATTATAGCTAGCTTACCTTACCTTATGGCACACACTATTTAATCATATTCATATGCACAAACCAGCACAAGTTGTATCACCCTAAATGCTTATAAGGTATGTATGTACTGCATGAAAAAAATTGTATTCAAGTAGACCCAAACCTTAGTTAATTAAATTATGCTTGCAGCTGCAGGAATTTTCAAGCACATGAAGTTGTGAGGTGAAGATGGCTACACCTGCTGATCAAAAGTGCCTTCTTCCAACTTGTAGCAAGTCTGGGCAACTAAACACTTTCAAACTACAGGCAGTGAAGAAACTGATTGAGTGTGCAGTGGAGCGTCACGACTGTGAGATTCGCGATAAGTTGCAGGGTGTTTTAGATTATCATGGAGAACAAGCATCTGTTGAGCTCCATAAAAGCTGTTATTGTTCATATACATCCAAAGATCGCATAAAAAAGCTTGTGTCTAGAAAGAGGAAAGCCATCCAGGCAGACATCAGTGAAGTGCCAAGTGCCAGGGTTAGAAGGTCACAAGTAATAAGTGATTTTGAATTCAGAAAGCATTGCTTATTTTGTGCTAAAGTATGTGAGCCTATAAACTCTAAGCATCCTGATCGCTGGGACAAAGTAGTTCAGTGTGAAAGAAGGGGTATCAAAGATGCAGCACCTTTCAAGGATGCCGTATTACAGTATTGTGATGATCGAAATGATGAGTGGGGTAGAGAGGTTGCTATACGTTACCATGGTGTGTATGATCTAGCTGCTGCTGAGACACAGTATCACCTTCGTTGCTGCAATGAATTTAGGAAAAAATTTTATATAATACTGATGATGTTGCCTTATATTATGATGATGAAGCCATGAAATTACTTTCTAATGAGAAGTATGCCAATCTAAAACAATGTGCTTGGTCATCCATTGAATTGATGATAAATATTTGGGTTACGGTGGTCAGTTGGTGAGAAAACAATTATTTACTAAGCTGGTAACTTCTTTGGGCAATGATGTGATTGTACTTAACATTGAGGGTTGTGCATCAATTGTCGGGTTCCAGGACTATATAAGTAAAACATTTAAAGTTACTAAACTTCATTCTGTGGATGAGGAAAAAGAAGATGAATTAGTGAGGAAAATTAAAACTGAGGCACACAGCATTTTAACCAGCAACCAAAGCTATGATAATAGCAATTTTTCCCCTTGACAAAGCAAGGCAACAGACTAGTGTGCGATTCATTTCCAAACTGATCTCAAATGGTGAGGTCACAAAGAAGTCCCTAAGCCTGTCCCAATCTATCCAACATTGTATTACCAATACACGAAACCAAACAGCACTTGGTCTGGGGTTAAGTTACACCACAAGTTTGGCAGCAGAGATCTAATTGAAATTTTGAATGCTCATGGATATGTAGTGCAGTATGACGAGGTTTTAAGGTTTCGCAAGTCAGCAGCAAAGTATGTAGAGGACAATGCTACAACACTGCATCAAATGATGGGACTCACTCAGACCGTTGGTCTCATATCTGGTTGGTATGACAACTTTGATTTGCTAGTGTCTACTCCAAATTTCAAATGTATCCTATCAATGGCAACACACAGCCGGGCATTAGTACCCTCATGTTCCCTCGGCTGACATCACAGCAGGCCAAATCTGTGGGCAAAAACAAGGCCATACCCACTAGTGCACTATACCGGCCCTAAACAGATGAATCCTCCAGCTATGCTCACGCACAAGATGCGTACAGGAATTGCTTATGCTGATGCGAGTGCTCGGCAGGTGAGTGTCAAGACACAGCTCAAGAGGCTGATACACTGTGGCTCAACAGCCTGAGTGAGGGGACAGAAACGATAGAGTGGAATGGCTTCAACAACCAGCTCTCTAGGACCCAGGGTATCCTCAAACCTGCAACCACATACATGTTCGGCCCTCTTATTGATGCTCCGTCATCTCATCCAGATACCATCCTCACAACACTGACTTACATGCAAAAGTCACTTACTGACATGGGAATGTAATACATTCATCTTAGTATGGATATGCAGCTTTTCGCAGTTACTAAACAGGTGTGCTGGAACCAACCTAATCAGTTTCAGAATGTGATAGCCCATCCTGGTGGCATGCACATTATACAGTCTTTCATTGGCTGTATTGGAAAGCTCATGAAGAATTCGGGACTAGAAGTGTACGTTGCTGCAGCATATGGGGGGCTGACTGGTAAGTTTGATGGTACTACAATTATAGCACAATAATCAACAATGCTCTAATCTTCATGACAGGTATCTTCAATGGGAAGTCCTGGGTGAAAGCCATGCGAGCTTTTCGTGGAGTGTCAGCAGCACTAGCACTGTTGAGGCAATACCTGTCAACTGGGCCGAAGACTTTCGAACAGATTGAACACTATTTGGACACAGCTTGCCTCCATCCAACTGGTCGTCACTGGGTAAACAATTTCCTGCTTCCTACACTTCTTGTCCACCAATTTGAGCGTGCAGAGAGAGAGGGTAACATACACTTGAAGCAGGTGACCCTGGAACGTATGATGAAGTATTTCTTTCTTGCTGGCCATGTTCAGTATGCTCGCTATCTCACCCAGTACCTTCTAGATATGCGCACACTCGATACTGAGGCCAATGTGGATCTTGTATGTCGACACCATGCTGGATACTGGAATGCAGTCTCTGCCGACCAATTTGGAGAGCAGACAGCTATCAAGATGGGCAAAGGTGGACTCAGAGGCATGACACTGTCTCCAGAGCTAGTTTCTGAGTGGATTGATGCCTTTCCAATCACTGTCCATGTGTCAAACAATGTGGACTATGTGTACTTCACTAGTACACCAGGACAATTTAAGCAGAAACAGCACAAGAGGAGCAGAAAGATCGGAGTCTTGTTGATGCACACGATCGAAGCCTCATTGCCGCTGAAGTAGAGAAGTATCCTCACCCTCTTGAAGATAAGCGACCTCATCTCTATAACCCTGTCTCTGGCCAAATTGCACCTTCTGATGTGAATGTTGCTGACTCAGTATTGGAGTGAAGATGGAATGTGCTTATATAGCCACTCTCCCAGATGGATTCCACAGCCCCATCTCTAGTCCAATCAAGACAATGTCGATTCTGAAGAAAAAGGCCAAGGGGAACAAGGTAAGGCCAGTTATCGACTTGGAGAACATGTTTCTTCGGTTACTTATGATTGGTCAGCAGCGACAAATTGACCTTGGGCGTCTCTTTACGTATGAGCTGTGTTCAGTTCCATCATCACTTCTGGATGAACACAGTTGCCTCCGCAAATCCAACAAGTCTGGTATTGTCAAACGTCTTGGCACACTTGATGTCTCACCAACAGCTCCTGATACTGTTGTAGTGGATGTTTCTCAGCTGTTTTACCACACTGTGTGGCCACACGGTGGTAATGTGTCTGATTTGATTGCTTCTATTCAAGGTCGGATTAACCATTATCCAGATGTTGCTGAGAAAATCATTGTATTTGACAAGTATATAAAGACATCTCTGCCAAAGATCATGAGAGGATGCAGCATGCAGGAGAGGTGGTAATAGACTATGAGCTCTCTATCACCAGTCCTCTTCCCAAGCGAGATGCAATTCTCAAAAGCAAAAGGAACAAACGAAGGTTGGCAAGTGTGTTATGCACTTTCAGCTTGGAAGACACTGTAACAATGGAAACTCACGATGACGGTGCCTTCGGTCATGATGAGGCAGATGTCACGATGATTTCTTATGTCCTTCAGGCTGCCAACCATGGCAGGTGTGTGATTCGTGTTCTCAGTGACAACACTGATGTGTTTGTCCTATTGGTACACCGAGTAAGTCTGCAGTGCAAGGTGCAGATGGAGCGGTGGGATGGGATGGTATTAGATATCAATGCAACCTGTTCTTATTTAGGGCCAAAATGTCTCCAACTCCTTGGCATACATGCCCTTACTGGATGTGACACGGTATCATATCCATATGGCAAGGGAAAAATCAGTGCACTCAACACCCTACTCGCAGGGGACTTCCCAGGTTTAGCCCATGTGCTTGGTGAGGTAGAAACCACACACACTGATTTGATGAAAGCAACTGAATCATTTTTCACTGCCCTCTATCGCCAGCCTCTTGGGACAGCAATAGAAGATGCCCGTTTCACACTCTTCACCAAAAAGAAGAAAACCCCCAAAATCATGGCTTTACCTCCAACATCTGCAAACCTCTTACTGCACGTCTCGCGAGCTCATCTGCAAGTTATGCTGTGGAACACAAGCAGCACCTTGCATGCACATTATGTTGCAATTGCTCTGGTGGAGAAGATAGTTGCAATCCACACTCCATGAGATTTGAAACCAACAGTGAAGAGGAGGGAAATGATGTGGACGATGACTATTTTCAAGGTGATACTGTGATGGAAGACATAGGGGAAGAGGAATCTGGTGACATTCATGAAGAATATATCATCGCTGAAGAGGATTTTGAATTAGACATGTGCTAGCTAGCTATTTTGGATTTCACCACCATTCAACGTGTTGGTCACTGTTGACTAAAATACAATAATTACTCAATAGCACCTGAAACTAAACTAAAATTGGAAAATAAACACCAGAAATGAAATCTACATACCCAAAAACCCTATGCTAGAGGTATTACACATAAAAAAGTAACATTTTTTTAAAGTAGATATTCTTCATGGCGGCCATTTTTAATTTTTGCTGTTTCCCGGAGTTGCCCAAAGTTGCAACTTGGGCAACCAAGCTGAGATTGTTCTAGAACCACATTAGAACACAAATGTGCAAAAAAAAATTCATAGTACTTGAAATTTCTAGGTTCATAAAATTTCGACTGACTATGAGAAAACACGAATTAAATAATCAGGCCTATCAATTCAAGCACGTATTGGTCACTAACCACTAACACACACTACATATTTGAAGTCATCATATTAGTAATAATCATGACCAATCCATCAACTCATAACCTCTGTTTTGTTTGTTGTTTTTGTTTCTTTGGTAGTATGTACTACAGTAGAACCTCCCTTATCCTGACTCCCAAGTTACGGGCACCTCCCTCTACCAGGCAGCTGCTATGTACCTTGTGGTTAGGTAAAGTATCCCAACTAGCAAATTTGACAGCTGCTTTTGGGTGGGCAGTTCAGCTGGCAGCACTATTTTGAATGCAGTTCAGCTTGCAGCACTTTTCTAAATATGGCATCCAAGAGAAAACGAAATGTTGTAACACTTGAAAAGAAACTGGACATTATTGAAGAACTAAAGAAAGGTAAATCACAGAGGTTAGTTGCTGAAATACATAGCATCCCAAAGTCTACGATTGCAGATATTTGGAAGAGCAGAGAGAAGATAGTGAAGCATGTATCTTCCAGTGATCACCCAAATTTTGCAAAAAGAAGGTATATAGTGAGAGAGACAACTTAATACTTTTAACTTTCTGCTCCTTGCATTACCTAATTAGCTAATTTTGATTGTTGAAATTGACGACCTCAGAAAAGTTAGCATTTTATTTTTATATTATTGTGGTGATCTCACACTTATACTTTTTTCCTATGATATCATTTCCATTGGGCATTACCAGACCGTAAATACAGGCCTTATATTGAAAATAATATTTTTTTTAAAATACATACTGAGAAGTCTCATAGCTCAACCATGATGTCTTTGAGTGTAAACTGTGGACTAGCTTGATGTAAAAATGGCAGTTACTGTTGTTAAAAGGTTTATCAATTGCTTCATTAATGCTTTGTGAACATTTTCAGTGATATTTGAAGTCGATATCTAAAAGGGAGCGTTTATATAATATTTTCTAACTGTTTTTTTCCTTGCCGACAAAGGCATAAAGCTAACAGTATTACATCTGGTCAAAGCTTCCAGGACTTTTAAAAATTTGGAACATGGTGAAATCCAGACCTCTCAACCCCAAAATTTACAAATATTGAGATATAAGGGAAAAAATATTGAGATTATGCATGAAATATTGAGATTGTCTAATTCTTGTCTTTGTGTTGTTCATTATAAGTTCTTGTAGCTCCTTTAGCCTTTTCTAACATAGCTTCTGTAGGTTGCCAGGTAAGTGCGTTAGAAATATGTGTTTTAACAATAATCAATGATGAAAGGGTTCCTTCAAGTTGAAGACTACTTCTACTGGGTGTTTTGTTCTTATTTATAAGGGAGAAAATCCTTTCCTCACCAGCATTTGAATGAGGTATAGTCATTATTAATTCTGCCACACGAAACAATAGACCAAATGCTTTATGATTCGTCCCTGGTTCCTGAAGAGTTCGAAGATATCCCCAAAGATAGTCCACTCTGTGGGGGTCTTCGTCCTGAAGATTAGCTCTCGATTTTACTGAAGAAGGTATATCGTTTGAACAAAGCATTTGGTAGTTTATAAACTCCTCACTCAACTTGTCAATGTTGATATTACCCAGGATCTTCGGAAATTTGTGCACAAAATATTCAACTGAGTCGAAGTTCTTTTCAAGTCTCCGTTCAAAATCCAGCCAAGTAGCATGGGTCATTAATTCTTCATTGAAAGGGCACCACTTTATTAAATAATCCACAGCAGACATCAGAAAATGTCGAGCAGCCTTGTAAAAACTCTTTTTCTGTACCTCGCTGATATCTCCCTCCTCATACAATTGATTTAGTGTTTGTTTCGTGAGAAAACCAATAGCTAGATCTTTATCTGCTAGTTGATTTGACATATCACTGAAACTAACATTTACCAAAGTGTCAGAATTAACATGAACTGACAAAACAGACGGCTTTATAAATTTCCCAAAAATTTTCTTCAGCAGGCTCAGAAGTTGAGGCTGTAAGACATGAACTAAGGGTTCTTCCTTCTGCAAAAATTGATTGGCTTGAGTAAAGCAAGAGAGAGCATTCTGGAAAAAAAGCAGATACACTTCTGTCATGGAATTGTTGAAATGGTCACTAAGTCGCTTGAATCTAGGCTGTGGTTCATCCTCTGATCTGAAATAAGACTTCAAGCTTTCATATTGCTTTAGAATTCTCTCCACTGCTTGCTCTAAGCTGAGCCACCGAGTGGAAACATGCTTCACCACAGCTCTATAGTCTTGATCACAAAAAGTACAATATGATTGAAGACTATTTTTTCTTTTTGTAGATTTATCAAACCAATAAAAAATATCTATGCACAGCTCTTCAACATCAAAAGTGCAACTTCTACAGAATTCATCACTACTTTTTCGAGCAGCATTGTGTATGATATGGCATGGACAACCATTGAAGAATATAGCTGAATTCTGTTGTAAAACCCTTGTCTTGATTGAATCACGTACACCTATGTTCACTGATGTATTGTCAACACCAACAGCTGAACATAAATCCCAAGGACTAGAACACTGAAGTAATTCCTCGAGTTTACTATTAAGTGAACTATAAATAGACTCAGCTGTAGAAGATGAAGTGACACACATATTAAAAAATCGAGTTGAAATGCAATCATTTTGTAAATCATACATCCGAACTGTTGCTGGATTCATTTTCTGTAATCCACTATCGTTGGATCCATCAGTGGATAAAGAAAATGGCTGAGTCCTCATGCTTTCAACTAGTTTTTCTATTAGCAAAGGTGCTACAGCTAAATTCAATAAGCACATCGCCTTTGTTGAGGCTGAATGATAGTTGGAAGCTACTTTTGAATCAGGAAAAACACTTCGAATTGTGGGTGACAGTTTATCGTGAAAAGCCAAAGGAATATTGTTATTGGCAGTCAAGACTGCCATTTTCAGTTCAGCTCTCAATCTTTGCTGGGTCTCATTTAGGCTGGGGGTACTAAACTGCAATCTAGCTTGAAATTGGAATGTCTTTGCTAGATCTTTATGGCTTTGGGTTTCAGTATGCTTAATCACCTCTCTCTTACCCATGTGATCACACCGAATTCTTTTGTTGCAAACTTTACACTCGAATCTAGAATGATGATATAAAATGTTAGAGTGTCTAACAAACAGAGGAGCAGTTCTCTTACCTATAGACATCACCCTTGACTGGACCAATGAAAGGAAAGTCTTTCACCCATCCAGAATTGAATTTAGACCTGTAGCTAGGTTGACTCTTTTTACGCTTTGGAGCTGAAGGGCCAGGTTCCTCATCAGAAAAGTCCTCCATATCACTTCAAGCCAAACTGAGTACCAGTAGCTACCAGTATACCAGCTAGAGCTATCTGCTGCTACTACACTAGGTCAAAATGAGGACACTAACAATGCAGGCCAAAATGAGGTTAGCCAAATGACCATGTGTTCAACTTTTGTTAATTAGAACACTGAAATTTTTTCACTTTCTATTAAATGGATCAGTATTGAGAAATATTGATAAATCTTTCAAAATATTGAGAAAAGTGAGGCTGGTATTGAGATATTGAGACTCTGGCCAAAATATTGAGCCTCAATACCAAATATTGAGGGTTGACAGGTCTGGAAATCTGATGATCAGATTACACTTAAAGTGGGGAAGTACCACCCCCCCACCCCCACACACACTATATGAAACCCTACAAATGTGGCAATTAGTGTGTACTGAGAGAAAATTTATTCCATGGAGTGCACAATAAAAGCGCAACATTCTAAATAATGCCCAACTCTGTGTAATTGTTAGAACACCTGACATGACCCACTTAACCACTTCACATGGAGGGGGGAAAGGGGCAAAAAATCTACTAGGGCACAATCTGAGAACATTAACCTCTGAAACTTATTAGTATGAGTAATAGCACGGGTAACCATGCTATTTGGGATTAATCACGATTGAAATAGCACAAGGTGAACCAAGTGCTATTTCAATTGGTTTACGAGTGCTGTTGATCCCTAATAGCACAGGTTACAGGTACAATTTTCTTTTGTATGTAAAAGTAATAGCACAGGTTACCCATGCTATCACTCGCTAATAGTAGGCCAGCTTTAAAAAAGTCATTAGCAATTGTAGCTAGCTACACTGTATCGTTCACTCACTATCTTCTTATTTCAGTATTAGCTTACACTGGAACTTCGTTCTCAACGTATGGCTCCTCCTAATCTGTTGAAAAACATTCTGTCTAATACAGATAGGTCATTTTGTGGTAAAAATGACCTAAGAAACTGTACGCATGCGCACTTTCCCGTACTATTTCACTTAGCTGTGATGGTATTTCACTTAATTTCCACTTAGTTACTGTGCTATCTCTATTAGTTATGCAGTATTTCAATTAGTTACGCGCTATTTCACTTTCCCCGTGCGATTTCAATTGGAGAGCGATTTTTCCCATACATTTTAGAAGGGCAACTTACGCGCCATACTATTATGTATTTAAAAGTACAGCGCGTAAGTTGCCCATTAAAAATGCATGGGAAAAAATCGCCACTCAATTGAAATCACATGGGGAAAGTGAAATACCATGGTAGCTAAGTGAAATAGTATGGGTAAGTGCATATGCATGCAGCATTAACCTTGAACGTACAGTTCAAGTAGTTTCTAGTTGGAGACAATGTCATTCTTTACCATAGAAGCTCTACCCGTATTAGGCAGAATGTTTATGAACCGTTTAGGAGGAGCCTTACGCTGAAAACATAGTTCCAGTGGAAACTAACCCTGAAATAAGGAGATAGTGAGTGAATGATACAAGTGTAGCTACAATTGCAAAAGACTTTTTAAAAAGCTGGCCTACTATTAGCGAGTGATAGCACGGGTAACCTGTGCTATTACTTTTACATACAAAAGAAAATTTGACTTTTTTTTCTTTGCAATTACTAGCAGAAATTAATTGAAAGCAAAAAAATTTTAAAGTAAATAAAGCAAAAAGTATATCATATGTTTTATTATGGTAGAGAGCATGCCAAGACCATCAGATACACAGTCCACATGATAAAGAATGTACAATCAAAAAATTATTAGCTCTAATCACCCCGCACTTACCTAAGAGCTAGAAAGGAATATTGTAATGTCCACACCAGATCTTGTCCGAGTCAGCCATATGGAAGCCTTACGAGTTCACACCTACAGGGATATTATTACGTAATACAGATGTAGTTTATCTTTAATTGAAATAATGATGGCAATTCATTATGAATACAACATGCAAATCATGATTTTTTCAAACTCCTATTTCAACACAATCAAATGACATGGCAATATTAATACATTTAGCTGGTGTAATAGTACATTTTTTCTGTGTTAACCTGAAGAACATCCATCTCAGTAGTCTTGCAAATAGACAATTCAGATTTATTTTTTGCTTGCCAAGTAACACAAAGTGAAGTACAGCATTGATTGTTGGCAAATGTGATGTTGTCACAACAGAATATGAATAGCAGCTGTCTAACTAGCATTCACAATGGAGAACAAACATAAAATTAGCAATTTTGTACGGATTTTAATAGCCAAATTAGAATAATAAACCATGGAAGACCCAGAGGGATTGGTTAATTAACTGCAATCTGTCACCTTGATTTTTTTTTTTTTACCGTTTAACTAAAAACACAGTAGACCTCTGAGTTGCAATAATCAACTCCCAACATATTCTGCTGAATAGTTGGTAAACATCTAATAGCTATTAATGGTGTGATCCAGTCGCGCATAGTGACAAGTGAGCTAACTCAGCTAATTAAATACGGAATAAGTCGTCTCATGACAGCCGTCTATGAACACAAAACCTATTTTAGTTGTGCTGTAAAGAAACAAACATCTTGATATTTGATAATGCACTCCACTACTAAACTCCAATGTTTACTGGTAGCAGCACTACCATTAGCGGAATATGTTTAAATTAAGCACATACACGGTCGAATGCAAAATGCAATATTGGAGCGGACTGAGAAAAGATAGCAAGCATACAATATGGTAAGCCTTACAGATATCTTCAAATACTGATTTCTGAAAATGTTTTGAGCAAGTTTGAAATATGTCGTTAGAAACCCCACCCCTTCACATACAGAAGAAGCAATGTACCACACACACATGCCTTCGGCTAGACGCGAGAGTGTCTCACTCACTTCCCTTGCCCAACAATACACAATATTTT
>WLWD01006369.1_pt1 | contig 46612 bp, 30 predicted proteins | sample 6712731 | NCBI WGS metagenome assembly WLWD01 (sample SAMN12718690, study PRJNA576275) | sponge metagenome | isolation source: marine sponge | host: Mycale hentscheli | place: New Zealand: South Island, Marlborough, Capsize Point | collected 2014-11-01 | reverse complement strand
CTTTTTTTTTTTTTTTTTTTTTTTTTTTTTTTAATCCCTATAGTAACCTGACCACCTGCTTTTTGTTCCATACAATAATGAAGAAATATTACAATATTAGTGATGAGGAATGGATGGAATGAAAGTGGCTTATCTCTTCCATCTGGTAAGTACACTTCTATAAATTCATGTTCCCATCTCTAGCTCTGTGCAAAGGCATGAAATGACAGAAAACAATGACCAATTAGAAAGCTCTTATACAAAGAGGTTAGATAGCAGGATCAAGACCAAAATGAAAGCTAGTGGTAACCACAGGATCCTAAAGTAAACAATATGCAAGACAGTGGCCTATTTAATGAGCTAATGCAATTTACTAGGTGGTGTGAGACCTCTGAAGTTAATAGTATCCACAAAACCATGATTTTCGGCCAGGAAGAGGGTATGACACCCAAGCCTCATTGTTCTCCAATAGCATTTACAAACCACATATTGAAGCTTCATGGTGAGACCAGAAATATAAATTTAACAAGCGTAAATCTTAAACATTTAGCTAACCCAGTGTCTCCAGTGAGCAAGACTTGTCCAAACATTCCTGTCATAACTAACTACCCCACCCCCCCCCACCCCATTCCATGTAAGAGAGTCTGTGCAAACAAAGTGGGAAGGGCAGTCAAGAAGTAACACCTTCCCCGACATCTTGTTATTACCACCATTACCAAACTGGCAACTCTTCCCACAGGCAAAGACTCTCCATCACTAAGTATACATGGCAGTTAGTCCAAAAACAAAAAAAAATCAGTAGGAGGGAAAGAAATCTGTTAACCTCACGTGAAAGACGTGATTACCAAATTGCATAAAAGCGTATAAATTTTAAAGCCAATATTTCATTTACTACAATATAACAGATACAGCCCTTTGTTTGTTTTGTCTTTTACTTTCCAAACTAGTTGTGTTCCTGTCAGTCAATGGATGTACTTTATGACCTTGCACGAATATTTTTTACTGGTGAGCATGACAGTTGCATTAGTTCTTGAATGCCATGATGCTAGCCTTACTGACTAGTACTGTATCATAATATGATGCAATATGTCTGAGCATGTGCAAAAGACAAGCCAGCCAAGCAAAAGTTAGCGAAAATTATCCATAACTTTCCCCATAGCTTGTTTTCTAGGAATTCACTGTCCTTTATATTGGCTGGAAGAGAGCCAAACGCTGGCATGCAAAAGCCCTCCAACGACTGTCATTTGACAAGGTCATAGCGCATGGACAGGTCATTTTAGTGGAGGTGTACTTAGTAACTACTGAGGTGTTGATTCTAGTACGCCATGTTGCCGGGCAAAAATGAAGTGCAAGCAGGAAGAAAAGGAACTATTGATAAACAATGGTACTTATTAAACTTCACCTACCAGTGTTGAATATATTCAGTACAGCAATGACCTAAAACCCAAAGAACACTAAAAAAAACACGAAAAAATGGGCTCATAAAGAGACAAAAATAAAGGAATGAATAAACAAAGCAAAACAACAATAATAAAAAGAGCACATGCAAGCTCACACACGCACACACACATTCACACTAACTCACACCATTAGCTATGTGTATTATTACAATAAACATACTAGCATGGTACCTTTATAGCTATGCGGATAAATATATCCTTTAGTAAAAAAATATAGGATCAGCCAAGTAAGAAACACTGAAAAACATCAGAGGAAAAAATGATTGTAAACAAAAATAACTTAAATAATTCTTCATTCCATTATCTAAGTAATGAACAAGATACAATATAAATAAAATAATGAACTATTATAAATCATGCTAACAATTACTGCAAATGGACACAATGCTTAAGACACTGACGTGCACACACATACAAACACACGCACACACTCATAATACAAACAGTTTACATATTTTACATCGACTTGCACGCACTAATTCTGCACAGCAACAAGATAACACCAGTCTTTTGTGTACTGGAAAGTCCAGCAGATTCTATCTTTATCCCACGTGGCTAGCAAATTCCATAATTTGTTTCATTCTATTGCCCACAAACAGCCAAAACTGTTAGCAACAAATTTAACAGCAAGAAATACACATGTCCTGTACTTTCACCAAACTCGTTTCCAGCATTGCTGAATCTTATAGAGGCGATGTTGGAAACGAGCTTGGTGAGAGTACAGGACACCCTCCTCTACTCCGAGGAGGGTGCAGGAGTAGAGGGGACATAAAGGAAGGAAATGAGGGCTTGGACTACAGAAAGAGGTAGTTTTACTTACTGTCGGTAATAAAGCAAAGTTACATCGTGGTGATGTTTTTGGGTGGCTAGAGGTTAAGGGCCACAGTGTGTATAAAAGATGAGTATGTAATAGGAAGGCTGGGACTAGCCTTGCTCATTATTCGGCTTCCCTGTTTAGTTCCAGAAGAAATGTTTGCTTTGCAAATAGACAAATTGAATCACACAACAAATAGAACAGCTATAATAGGTTAAAGTGGGGGTATTTTATGCAAGGTATTCCGCTGCTAAGAATCGATTATAAATATAAAGTTGAGGTCCAGAAATTAGGAGAGGTAGTACTAGCATAATAGCAGAGATGTAGCAGCATTGTCTACAAAGACAATGTTGTAAATATTGTCAGTTTATAATTCAATTTATAGTCCCACTTCATACTGTAGTTGACTACTCCCCTTCGTTACTTTGAATGAGACCAATAACCTTTTGTATTTTTGTGTACTGTATTTTCCCCTCTTCAAATAACTCTCCAAATACAGACACAAGGATCAGATATTATTCCTTTAGGCGGCTTAGCTTGTATGAGAAAATGTCAACCTTGTACAAATGAAGTTGCTGAACAGAAAATACAAAACAAAACTTTGTATGAAAAATGTAGCAGAAGAGAGATCAACAGGTCTTTTGTTGGTACAGTGACATGACCAACATTTAGCTTGCTACATCGCTACATGCATCCCTAGGCAACCGAAACGATGTAATATGAATTTTGTGGCAGAGTTCCAGATAGAATGCCAGCAGAACTGTTTTTATTGGTCAGTTTTCTTGGCTCATAAAAACATCAGATTGAAGAGAGAGCTTTAAATTAATAAAACAATGAAGGTTGATAATAAAACTGATATGGGCCTAAAGAACAGCTGCACATAGCATCTGTCCTTGTACTGTGATAAATTGGGATCTCGATAAACAAAAACAAAATCATTCTACTTAGCTAGCTAGCTAGCTAGATACTACATCTCTTAAAATAGAGTATAGAGTAATGGTTAAAGGAATTCCGACTATTGAAGTTGTTAAATAGTAGTCAGCCTGTCTATAAAGTGGACATCCTTTCTTTATCGTATAAATATATAGTTTTGTTGATGTTGCCGTAGTAATCCAGTAGGTTGCATGTGATCGGTGTTGAGTGATGGACTAGTAAGTGGTGTGAAGAGACTGGTCTTGAAATCTGTATTGCATTTTAGCTCATCTGGTGAAATAGCAGCACCAGTTACATGCTCTACACTGACTTCATTTTACAGCTATGATCAAAAAGCAAAGCGACTAGCCAACCCACTTCCTTTCCCAAACTTACACCACGCTAACCTCAACATAATCTTGAATACTACAGCTGAGTGTGCTTCCCTTCAGTGGGTGATTGATGTCCTAGCTGATGAGAGAAATGACTACCTGGTGATGCAGAGTCTGGAATGCTAATAGACTCATGTGCTTTCACATGTTCCTGCCTTGTACCTAGCTGCAGTAACTATAGCAACTGTAACCAAAAATGGCTTACTAAGCACTTTCATCCTGCCTATTTTAATAAAACACTGTAATGCCAATAATAGTGGTACACAACTATAGTATTACTATTAATACTAACAACAATAATAACAGTAAGAATAACAACAACAACAATAACACCAACAAAATAAAAATAATATAATAATATAAATAAAATCAGTAAATAAAATAAATAAGAATATAATAATAATAAATAACAAAATTAATGAATAAAATTAGTTAATAATAAACAGTAATAAAATTAATAAAAAGAATTAGTAAAACAACATTCAATAACAATAACAACATTAATAATAACAATAATAATACAATAACAATAACAATACAAACAACAATAAAATTGACAATAAAAACAATAATAATCATTAACAATAATAATAGTAATAACAATAACAATAGTAACGATAATTATCATAATAACAATAACAACAACAATAATAATTATAATAACAATAATAGTAAAATTAAAAAAACTGGAGCACCCAGGGTGCGAACCCTCAGTGCATTATTACCCAACTAAGATTTCTTCAGATACTTCAAATTCTAACTACGGAGGACACACACGGTTAAGAGAAAATACGCGAACTATAAGTGATCACATGACTGCAGTATAACGTAAACTAACGTACATGAAAGGTAAGGGTCATTGCACCTAGCCTGAGCTTGTTTGGAGCTGAAATTTCTCCGCATTTACTTGGAAACTAGCTCGAAATTTGAAAACGTGATCAATTTAAGAAATTCTCCTACTTCACACATGCTCGTTGAGGGTTATAATAAAATTATAATGATAATATAAAATAACAATAACAATGATAACAATATAACAACAATAACAATAAAACTCACAATAACGACAACAATAACAAAAAAATAACAACATTAATAATAACAACTGTAACAATAATGATAACAATACTAATAATAATGCATTGGTATATTTTGATATTCAGATAAAAGGGAATGACGCCCAATAAAATATTTTAAAAGCACTAAGTATTGATCAGAATGTGTAGCCGGACAACGCAGTTGGCTTGCAACTATGATATGATGAAATAATACATGAAGTGTGTAGATTCACGGTTACAAGTGTTTTCATGATGATAGGTCATGTTCAGTTCATACCAGGGTATATAGACCTGGTCAGTAATAATACATAAAGACAATTTATAAAATGACAATAAAAACAATAATAATGAAAAAATAGTAATAACAATAAAAAATAATAAAAACAATAACAATACACACAATCTTGATAATCATAATAATAACAATCAAATCTTACTAATATAATAATCAAAACAATATAACAATAACAACAAATAATAGTAACAATTATAAATAATAATACAACAATAACAACAACAATGATAATGCCATTGATTATAACAAGAATTATATTATGTCATCAAATGTTACTAATAAAAATACCCCAACAATAGAAATTAACAACAATGATAATAAGTATAACATAATAAAAATAACAACAACAAAACAACAATTATTATAATTATTGTATTTACTGTTACAGTAAAATATCAGTTATCCAAACACATCAGGACTGAGCAGTGTTCAGACAACTGAAATGCTCTGACATCCTCCTCCTGTATTAGAATCATGGTACAACAGAGGTTGTTTTCTTAATGCTATTATACAAACAAACTAAACAGCTACTACATATAAGTTTGAACTACAAGTGTAAATAGTAGTCTAATGACAACCTGTATTTATTACATACTTTATTCAATCAGCTTTTTTTTTTTTTTTTTTCTTTTTTTTTTTGCAAGTTATAATGCTTAAATTTTAACCTTGAAGGCATATATATGGTAAGAAGGTGACTAGCTCATAAAGTGTGGGCGTATCAGATCATCTTGCAATTGAGAGATAAAGACTTGTCCTCTTTGCCTTTCCAGTACATCCCTAATTGGAGCCACACTGCAGCAGAACGTAGCCAGAATCATTGACACCTCCTAGCCAATCCCAACCCCCACATTTGAACTTGACTCCTTTCAAGCCCCTTCCAGACAAGAAGAAACTCTTGGCCAGCGCGGCCACAGTCTGTCGAGAATAATAGGACAGGCATAAATAAAGGCTCTGAAAAAGGACATGGCAAAATAAACAAACAAAAAAACATTCCAAGTGTTGAGAACCGAATGAGCCGTCCGCCCACTTATCACACATCTACCCACTCTTATTTGGACTCGTTCACCGCTGACTTGCCAAGGGAGAAAAAAAAATCATCTGACTGGATTTACACAAATACAAAATGGCTGGCTTGAACTAGCACTAGGAACATGTGAGAACATTTGGGCCCATCTATAGAGCACAGAAATATTGGCTCTCCACTTCAGTTGGCTATGGCAGGACTTGTGCAGTAGTCTGCTGTATCCACTGGCGTGTTTCTGGGTAAACAGTCGGCTCGACAAGGAAAGCAAAAAGGATGGACTTGAATTCTTTTTTTTTTTAAAGAGAGAGAATCCAGTTTTCATAGGAGCAAAGCCACACTATAGATGAAGGCCAACAACATGGGTTGCGGAGCAACGCTTGTAGCAAGTGGGCGGATGGTGTGCTTTCTGTTGTACTATGTGTATTATGATATAAAAGCTGTGCAATGCACTGAGATCCATTAAAACTCCTACACTAACTTGCAGGAACTTTAGGGCACCTAGTCATCTTTAGAAAGGGGGAAAAAATGAGGGGAAAAATGCAGACGTAGACTTGCTAATTGCCACTGAAAGTTTACTGATGGATTGCTACAAATTACTCCATTCCTTCCAGCTAATACTCTTTCAATGCCAGCTGGCTACCTTCCCTCTCCCCCATTCCAGCCTCCCCCCCCTACCTTCTCACCCACCCGCCCTCTCTGAGATCTCAGCCGAACAAACAAGTTCGTTAGCTTTAATGTCGGCAGGTTCGGCCTGCGGTTGTTGCACTAGGGGATACTCCACAACTCTCTCCCACCCTATCCCTCCCTAGTACTATATATTGTCTCAAATAATTTTAAGTCTTTTGTGTGTGAGAATTTGAAGAAGTGAGAGGTTTATATAAGATTATAGTACGTAGATCAATTTGCATTGACAAATTGAAACCCATCGCAACCTAAGAATAGCTTTTTTTTTAAAAAGGTTATAAAAAAGAGTGGGCAGGCTTTTGAAGGTATTATTGTTTTCCTAACCATTGCCTCCAGTTATAAATATTTCTCTTTCAGTATACAGCTTTATTCACACAGCTCAGCTTGGTCTCAAGAGAGAACCTGAAAAATCACGAACTTGTAGCTACTAAGACAGCAAATTAACAATTACCAAAGTGGTTCAAATGTACAAACAGATAAACATAACAATGCAAGTGTTATAAAAATTATTTTAACCAGTAAAAATTTCTAGACAATATTTAAAAATACTTTCGTTATCATTCTTATTATTTAGAAGAAAAGAACAAAAAAAAAATTGTTTGGACCAGACTATGAAAATATTTATTTTTGTAAAAGATACAGCTGATCCTAAAGTGATGTACTTGAAATATCATGGTTGCATGGCGACACAGGCAATCTGTTTTCATACAAGTCAATGCTGAAAAGAACAGCAGCATTCATTTGCATCACAAACCCAGCCTCTTCCACTACACCAATCGGCCATGTTAAAACTGTCGCCAACAACGTGTCCACAAATCGTGAACATCCAGCGGACAACTGCAAAATAACTCTGTCAAACTTGTTATTTTACAAGTATAACAAACTACCCCTTACCAAAAAGACTACATTTATATCATCAAGTAGAAAATTTACATAGTTCATGTGTGTGTGTGTGTATTCCACTAGAAAATGATTTCTCTAACACTATCTAAATATTCCCTTCTTAAAAATAATTATAATTTAACACGCTCTGCCATAGCTAGCTAGTCACCTTTACACATAAAGAAAAGAAGAGAGCAAAGAATTTTTTTTTAATATGCAAAAAAAAAATTTGTTCTAGTCTACTTTGCATAACAAATCACCAAAGACCTCTCTCACTTGTAGCTTCCATAGAGATAACATGCACTATCAATTAAGAGTGATGCTGGCTCAGCAAAGTGAACCTGACCTATAGGTTGTACAGCTGTTTAGCATGCCTATGAAATAGGCTTGTACATGACACGAAGCTAAGCTTGTTTGGGTCCTGTTACTGGAGAGGTACCCACTTGGTGAGTACACGTCGAGAAGGTGGGACACTCGGCTGGTCTTGTCAGGCGACAAGACATACTACAGCAAAAACACAAAACGAAACTTGAAAATACACGAGGCGAGTTTTAAACTAATAGTGTCCTTCAAGCTATCCTTAAAAAGAAATAGGATTTGGCGTCACATTAAATAATAATATTGCATCAGAGATTCTTATAGCTAATGGTGAGCAAAAACAAGACGTAATTGAACTGTTTGCTAGAGTGAGTTTCCTTTAAGCGAGCATTGGCAAGCCCCAGGGTGACAAAAGTAGCCATCTTGCTCCCTGGAGACAAGACAAGGCGTCCAGCAATTACAAGTCCCAAAAGGAAGGCAGGAACAGCTCGTCCTCTGCATAATTAACTTAAGATGCAGTGATGGAGGACTTTCTTCTTCTTGTAGTGCAGCTAGAATTTCTTAGTACAGTGTGAATTGGGCATGAAAAGAAATGGTGAAGGGAAAAACAGGAAGTAGTCGGGTCTGGATGACAGAGGGAGGAATGCTTTGGATAGCTAGTTTAGTATTTTGTGACATTTATACATTTAGCAACAAACATTCAATAAATTAAAAAATCTCAAAAAATTAGCTTCTAGATAATATTAGTAATAGTAGTAGTAGTAATAGTAGTAGTAGTAGCTGTAGTAGAAGTAGTAGTAATGGTAGTAGCTGTAGTAGAAGTAGTAGTAATGGTAGTAGTAGTAGTAGCAGTAGTAATAGTAGTATTGAATACTTCAGTAAAGTGATAATTTTCATTCTTATAACTCCATGTGTATTATTGATTCTCAGATTAGCATGTGTTAGAGTTAGCTATGAAACATTGCATTCATAAATAAAACAAAAAACAAAAATAAACAACAGGTAACTAGGTATCAAAACTGCCACCAAATTATTAGCACTCCATATTTAAAAAGACTTTAATAAGCTAGATTTTTCAGAAAAATCTACTTTAACAAGCTGTGTTACTTCCATTGCTAAAAACAAGGGATTTTCTGACCAAAAAAAATTCATAGGCAAACTCATTTCTGTAATCTTTGTGCCTCTGAAGATAATACTTCACTCAATCTAAAAGACAATATCTTCATTATTCTCTTCGAGATGTGCAAAATGCTAAGGATGTACATTGACAATTAATTCCTTTTAAGGGCAGAACCTCGTGCACTGTATTTATAACCAGATACTCATAATCAGGAAATTGTCCACATTTCAAAACGGCTACAATTTGTGCCAAACATTTCCAAACACTTCCTCCTCCACCCAAGCCCCCCCCTCTCCTTCACCCCTCAAATTCCTAATTGTTTGCTAATTAATAAGACCTAAATAGCATACCTCGAGAGCAAAATTAAAATAAAACTAAAATAAATTTTTTTTTTACCAGTCAAGGTGATCAATGCTAAGAAGAAAGAGGGTCATCCTTCATTGCATGACACAATTGGCTATTTCTTGAACTATAACACGTAAGATTTCATTTCTATATCCTCCTCTGAAACTCAACGATGGTCCTGTTTGGCTGAGACTCCATAAGGCTGTCCAGCAATCTTATCCAACACCTTATTTGCCCTCACCCAGCCCCTCAGCGACCGTCCATCTGCTAATTGGCTCCATTTCTTCACCATCTTTTTCTCCCAAGTGGATCTGGCTGGGAATCCTCAAGAGTTAATCAGTTCAATTAGACGATGCAGGGTGGGGCTGAGTACTTCCCCCATATCAACGGCGAACATGCTAAGGCAAATATTTGTCACCACTTGACAGAAGCAAGCCAAATAAACGGATTAAAAAGGTTAAATGTATCTTAAGATTCAACTATTGGATTGATGCAGCAAAAAAAAAAAAAAAAAGATTTTGCCTACAGTTTATGAGCTTCATTAACTTCTAATTTTTAATTGGAAGCTTTGACACAAGCCTGGGCATCAAGTGTGCATTTGTGTGAGTGCCTGTGCATGCATGCATGCATGTGTGTGTGTGTGTGTGTGTGTGTGTGTGTGTGTGTGTGTGTGTATGTGTGTGTGTGTGAAGAGGTAAGGGCAGAAGTATCTTTGTAGCAAGTGCTACTACATTTGTGTTCATTACATTGTCTTCATTTTAGTCTGTAGGTTAGCAGGCAGTTTTAACCACACATTCAAGCTAGCTAGTACGCCACACCAATATTTCCTTTCATTCGATTCCTTGTTACAGCTCAGTTCCTGCCTATATTTATACAGTTACAGTGTGTGTTCATGTAGCAGTATTACCCGGCGCTCTACACAACCACATATTCCACATCAATTTGCAGCAAAGTCGCTTATTGAATGGGAAATTTGTCTGCTCCTTTTGTGTGCCATGCCAACACAGAAACACATGGAGCTTCCATTGGGTCACTTCACCGGAAAAATCACATCTACCCTGGTTCAGTTTAAGAGAAGGCCATAATAAATGCACTAATGCTACTGTGCCTCAGTATACCTTAACAGGAGCAATTTCCTGTTGCCCTCCAGTGGCATAATTGGAGCCATGGTGGAACACAAACCCACAGGATTCTCTATCAATAGCAGTTCCATGCGTTGTGTGGGAGGCCAGTCTAACCTGATGGTCCACCCACTGGAGCCACACAGCGATGGAGGCCAAACTAATGCTCACACGAGATAAAGAGAGTACATCTGAATTCTGCATTTCTACGTAGCCTCCTTCTCAGTAAGCTAATACAGACTCAGCCCAATATGTAAAACAAACATGGATAAATAAATAATTAATAAGTCAACAGTAGGGAACAAAAAAAAATCGCAGTTAAAATATAAATAAAACTATATAAACAAATAGGTAAATAAATAAATAAACAAATGATTAAATAAATGATTTAGACACACTCTTAGGTCTCCATCTTTCAAAGGCCTACAGACTTGATGCTTTCAGACATAGTAACTTTGATGCCTCCAAAATCAATCTACAGTTCCCATGATCTGCCAGTGTATCAAGTACAGCATTTCCTCTTTTTTTTTTTTTTTCCCTTCCCAAAAGCTCTCATTCGCCAAACCTCACCTGAAGGAATGTGCATTGTCAGACAAATTCATTAAAAAAAGAAAAGGTGAAGCCTATATATAAAACACGGCATATACTTAGAAATGGTGATCTGGCTTAGGTTGGGTGGGTGGGGGAGGGCTGGGTAAATAAGAAATATGCCAGGTGATATTTTTTTAATTTCTTTCATATAATGGATGCTTCTATAGCTTGCATTCCAGCCAAGAATGGCAGTCGATGGCGAAGGAATAGGTACTTTTAGGAGGGCACCTGCTGCTTGCCAAAGAATGTGCACTAATAATTGTTCTCGTAAATTGGTTGAAACGAGCTGAGCTAAGTGGTACTTCAGTTGCAGAGAAAACTCATTATACAAAGATGCTGAGAAGTAGATGGTGAAACACACATTAAGTTATTGTATATTTAGCAAGTCGCTGACATTAATGAATCAGGATTAATTACTCCAGTAAGTGCAATGTTTCCATTAAAATTTAAGTGGGAAAAATATATGTTATGATTTTTTTTTCTTTATTGCCTAACTCCATAATCTATCATTTTGCCTTCTAAAAATTAAAGCAAATTTGTACTCATATTGGATTGAATTATTGCATGGTTTCCAAAAGGAGCCTGACGCTGGATGGATGGACCAGGCTGCCTCACACTTGAAGCCAATTAGCAGGACAGTCTTGGATGGAGACTGGAGTTGCTATGTGGACTGTGGGCTGAAGTTTAGGGCACAAGACCCAGAGAGAAAGGAAAGGAAACATACAAAGAGAAAGAGAAAGCAACTTTTGTGTCATGTTGGCTGGAGAGCTGTGGATGCTTCAGGTACTATTCTATGAGAGGTGGGCAGGCGGAGGTGGTGTTCTGTATGTCCTTTTGTACACTAAGGGAAGGAATGAGAGATTATGACAAAGGACATAGCTATTACAGTAAGTAACACCCACCTTTTGCAATTGGGGGGGGGGGGGGTATAACCCATAACTACATTTTATAAATTTTTCAAGCATTACCCGAGCAGTTTCAAATGACTATGGAAATTAGTTGTAGTAGAGCAGCACCCTCATTCAACCCTTTCACGCAACCCCTCTGGGGTTTTTTCTCATTTATAAAAATTATCCAAGGTCCCATCCCATTTTAGTTAGAGAGAATGGAGGTTAGCAGAGAAAACTTGGGGTTTGTACTGTACAAATTATAAGATGTTCCACTAACAGCTGGCTATTCCAGAGCTGGTGGCCACCATTAAACTACAAGGCCCCTACACAATATTATGTAGTTGACAAGCTAGATGCTAAACCAGCCAAGATTTCGCTGCTTGTTGCTTACACTGCAACTACTTTCTCCCAACCATAAAAATCTCAGGTGAAACTTTCAGAAACAATAGCAGAAAGTCCCAGAGCTGGCTTTTATGGACAACATCTACTTGTTTATATATATTTTTTATTAATAAACTCTGTAGCTATTAATAAATACTCCAATAGTATCTACATTCCAATGTGGTTTATGTTCTGCATTGAAAACAGTCGTAGTAGTTTGGATATATTGTGAACAATCTGCATAAGAGTTGACCCAGTGAAAATACATATGCCAATACACTTGGTAATCTGGACCCTCGATGGTCTAAATTTAATATCATCATAGCAGAACCAACTTTAAATTATTTCAACTGGCTCCCTGTACTGCTGTCTTCCAGCTTCCGCAATAATCGTATAACGTTGAGACACTGAAATCAGCAAATTAATGGCAAATGTAATGTGTCTCTTGGCAACGGCCAATCAGACACGGGGGGGAAAGGTAGGAAAGAGGGGACAAGCTATGATAGGAGAACTGCAGCGAACGTCATAGCTACAGACAAGCTTCCTTTGAATGGTTGTGTTCGTCTCTCCACAAGAATGAGGTAGTCAGCGTAGGAAAAGTTTGCAGTAAGGAGACGTGACTCAATTGCGGTTGGTGAGCATGCGGGGGAGACCGTTGCTAAGGAAGGCTTAGATGCTGCCTGTGAAAATGTGTGGGTGGCCATTATAGGAAACTCGCTGAGAGATCTAGTCTAAGAATTTTGTTTTAAAACCTTCTGTGAGTATGACCTGAGATTTTGGTTTGGCGTAAATATGCAACACACTGACCACCTTAGAGGGATCTTTAAACGAGCACTGGCCACCTCCAAGATGGATGGTCTTGGCTTGGGCAAGGAAATTCCAGTCATACTGTAGCAAAAACATACAAATGAGTGTTTGAAGAAGGAAGACTGGCAGGAAAAAAAAGGGGAAGAGACCACAAAACACCCACTCAAGTGAAGAGCTTTTTGGTCTAGACCAATCAGGTGTGTGGGCAGTCAATCAGGTGTGTGGGCAGTCAATCAGGTCGCTGATGATGTGGAGAGACCAAGCAATTATCAGATCTTACAAGAAGTGTCCTCAACTTCCTTACCAACTAACGAGTTGGTGGCCAAGGTGGTGGAGAGAAAAGAATAGAGGAGAGGCTGGTTTCTTCCTGAGGTTTGTCATAATTTGCTCTCTGCATACATTTCAAATTGTTGGCTACCAGGGGAATAGTAAGAATGAAATGGCACAGGGAAAGAAAGGAAGATGCAAATAAGTGGGGAGCATGTGTGGTCATTCTGAAGACAGAGGAGTGAGTGAATAACCATCAAAGTACAAATCGGCGCTTGCTGACCTTGCCAGTGCGGTACAAGATGATCATGTTGGCATACAAGGTGCTAATTGTGACTCTTGCTCAAACCGGTTATAACAACATCTGCAGACAACTTACGTGATGAAACACGACACGACAGTCAACGATTGCTGAGGGCTACTTTGAAGAAAGAGGATGCTGGGGGACCAAATAATCCAAAAGCTTAAATCTGAATAACAAGCAATGATTTAATATCATGGCAAGAAATGTAATTTTAGGTGTTGTATTTGCAACAGTACATTCTCTGCTAGTCAATCAGGCCTTGAGTTATAGTAGATTATGCGCCAAGTTTCATCAGAAATGTTTTAGATACTTTTTGTAGCCATTTCCTCCCACAATAGCCACTACTTCTCCAAAATAACCACCAAGGTTTCTCTGTAAGAACCACAAAATTTTTAGTCCTCTCCAAAATAACCACCAAGGTTTCTCTGTAAGAACCACAAAATTTTTAGTCCTCAGAGCTACTCATAGCTCACTCAGAATTAGCACAATGAAATTCTACACCATCCGCTAGAGATAACACATCTTTAGCTAACACTTCCACAGCTCTAGCTGGACTTAATCACTGACTTTATTAGCTACATGATAAAAGCATTGGGCTAGGCAACATCCTCCAAACAAGAAATAAAATAGCAAGCTCGCGTCATAATTGAGGTTTTAATGACTCGATTTCCAATTTTAATTGTTAAATTCTTCCAATTTGACATAACTGTGATGCTAAAATCCCTGCATTAGTTATCTCTTCTCACTGTAAACTTTCCTGCATTTAGCTTTTTTTTTCCCTTTTCATTTACTTCAGAGGTTGTTAAGCACTCAAACTCTAGTTTTAAATGATAACAAGGAAGTGACATACGTACTCTCATCTCTCTTTCTCTCACCTGACCGGGATCAAACGCCAGAGAGATTAACACCAAGAAAGATACAGTAATACTACACAGGCTTGTAGGTTCCAGTTCAAGTTGTATCTTAGGTATATGGTTAGTGAGGGATCATTATAGGTTACAGGTGAGAGATCAGTTCAACAAGGTTGACTCCACCATTGGGAACATGGGATAGAGGGCAGCGATGGGGTGGTCTACCTTGGTCAGGCTCACCTGAGCAACTGCAAAGCTAATTGATGACAGTTGCTGGATTTGTACTTAAAAAAAAACTTGATAATTTGTCAGCAGAGCATGGAAACCAAATCATTTCATGTGCTAAATTAAGCCTCTCTTGGCACTACAGCTAATTACAAGGCATAAATAACATCAAAGATCACAGCAAGTGTTTAATAAGTACATTTCTTTATAAGTAAGCTAATAGTTTATTCATATCAATTAGATACATATATTAGAAGATATAATAGCATGGAAAACTTTGGTATTTGGGATTAAAAGCACGAGTGGTAAGAGAAAAAATTGTGTGAGGCAAAGCCGAGTGAAATTTCTTACCACATAAGTTCTATTAATCCAAATACCTTAGTTTTCACATGTTAATTCTATAGCCAAAGATAACAATTTCTGCAGTTAAGAAATCATAATCGTGTATTAAACATTTCCGTCAAAAAATCGTCCCACTCTGATTGTCGCTCCATTATTCATCCGTTCTGTCCATTGGTCAATAGCACTGCCCAGGAATTTCACCGCGATATTGTGCCTAGCAGATAGAGTACCGCGAGGTCACAGATAGATCGTTGTGATATCAGATCATTAGTGTTCCACTGAGTGGATATCAAAAAATAATACCACACTTTCTTGTATGTGAGTGCCACTTTCCCACACTTTTTTTCCTTTTGGATCCCACTAGCTAAGTATAAAAGAATTTGAAAAAAATATTCATGAAGTTGGTTTATGACTGTGTGGCTATTCACCTTTTCATTGACTGGCAACACAAAGTTATTGTATATAAATACAGGAAGTTATTGCACAGGTACAGGAAGTTATTGCATAGGTAAAGGGTTCATTAAATTGCAGATGACTTCATGTGTGGCAAATCAGATGGTAAAAATGTGACCCACATGGAACCCCTTACCAGGGAATATCTTAAAGTTTTATGCTCTGAATGTGTAAGACAGTGGTATCACTGAACTTAAATAAAAAAAAAGACTGAATTTCAGAGTGGGGGTGGGGTTTGTGGATTAATCCGCAAGGGTATTTATACCGATTACAATTATAACCATGTAAAATAATGCTAGGCTGAACAATCATTGATCGATAAAATAAGTAATACAAAAAATGATAACTGGACGATTACATTCTTTAAATGATTTCAGTCAAGACTGACTGAATCATCTATGTTTGTAGCAAAAGCCACAAGAGTTACTATGTATTAGTTTATTAAACACCACCCCTCTTCAATTTAAAAAATTGCAGTTTAAATTTTATTATGAACAATCTTGTGGCTCAATGAACACATGCGCAACAGGTGCACCAGAGGTGTTCAGTGATACGGTGTTGGTACTTCATGCCACTCACACTATTCTACAAGATGTAGAGTTGACCCTACCATGCACTATTTGCAGCACTGAATACTATGTATAACCATTGCTTTAAGACACCTCATCAGGATCTTTTCCAGCACTTTGATACGTCAACAAAATGCTGCTTCCCACTTGGTATTTTCAGAAGTGATGGCCTGAGAAACTGATTACTAACTTTTTGAGCCTTTAAATACATACAATATGAACTGCTGTTTTAGTGAAATGGCTTTAACCCCACATAGCTATAAAAAAAAAACAATTAAATATGAATAAAAGGGAAAAAATGCATAAAGAAAAGGTCATCAAATTGTATTCATAGCCATTGGTTTGAAGCCACTGTAATTGTCTTCCCAGTACTCTGACTGAGAATCCCGTACCATTCTGAACCAACCAAGTGAAGAAGTACACTATCGGGCTACTGAAAGTTAGGAAGTGAGTAAGCCAATGAATTGCAGCTTAAAAAGTGCAATAATTGCATGTCACAACATCAAAAAAAATGCTGTCACCTATGGTACTCCTAACCCATAGTGCCCAGATTTTCCTGTGCAATTCACATTTAATGTTAACTAGAAGTCTTCATGGTTAATCAAGCACAATAATGTAGCTACTGGTGGGAAAAAAGCAAGCTCACAATAATATTATAACACCTCCCCCAGAATTATTTTTCAGTCACTCAGACTAGACTCCAGCCAACTCCAGCAAGGGTGTGATCATAGCCCAGCCACCTTGGCTCAACTTTTACCCACTAAGCCAGGTGCCCACAGTTCTAGGCAGAACATTGGTTAACGTTTCCCTCTCCTGCTCTCTTTTTTCAGAACTATCCAAGTGTTTCTTATCCCCCACCTTTCCTTTCTCCAGCTCTTTCTTCTTGAGTTATGTAGCCCCCTTTCCCTCTGTCTATCTCTCCTGCTTTTGACTTTCTGTCCCACTATCATGATTGTGAACTTAGCTATAATCTTTGCAAAACTTTGCCTTCTTTTTCGTACTTTCACCTTCCTTTTGGAAACTACCCTACCTATATTCGTCGATTCCACCCACTTTTTAGTTAGCTACCATTAATCGCCTTTTACCTTCTCTTTCGCCTTCCTTTTTGAACCTACGCTGCCTTCCTTCGTCTATTGCACCCGCTTTTTTTAGAATTAACTGCTGTCTACTGAATGTGACAACACTTTACCCATCATGAGATGACAATGCTGTACCAAACCGTATAAGCTTATGAATTATTCATGAATACACACCGTCGGTCGTCATTACAGACACATAATCGTATTATTATATAGATTAATGGATTTTCAAGTAAGAATGATATTGTTGCGTAGTGCTATAACTATGACAAACAAGTTATTAGCCAAGACAACTTGCTACCGCCGCTAAAAATGAACTAGGTTTGTAAGACATAGCTATGTCTGCAAAAATCAGATACGTCAGACACAACCTAATTCAAAGGGGGCAAACAATTGATGATACGGGTAAGGATTGATAAACCAAAGGATTCCATTATTTAGTGAAGAATGGGGATGGCGTCGCCCACCAAGTGAACACAAAAAATGCAAGGGTCAAAGTACAAAATGACATAACGTACATCCACACACATATATATAAACAAATATCCCTGATTCTCAATCTGACACCACTGTATAGTGTCTCGCTTGCTTCGCTCGCTCACCAAATACCCATATAGCTAGTGCTGAATTACCGGATAAACCTAGAGTTCAAGGTGAACTTGTTAGCAACCAAACCTGGTACAAAAAAAATGGATAGTGGCAGGAGTGGCATGAAACGATAGCAGCTTTTTGTGCTAGCAAGTAAACCAGGAACACAGTTGTAAAGAAGTAAAGGGTTTGGCTACTCTAGACTACTGGCAAGGCAAATTCGTTTGCAACCAAACCAGGTAGCTACAACAATTAATAAATGGAAAGAAGACGAGAGTGGCCGAGAAACAGGAGAATTGGTAAAGTTCCGTCATTCAGTAGAAAGTGGTTACTGTAATTGTAACTAAAAAGCAGGTGGAATAGACGAGAATAGGTGGTATAGGTTTCAAATGAAAGGTGAAAGTGCAAAAGAGAAGGAAAAAAGCGATTAATTAGCGGGTGGAATCGATGAGGACAGGCGGCGCAGTAAGGAGAAAGTATGAAGGAGAAGGCAAAAAGGAACGATTAATATTCTACTAATAACCAGGTGGAATCGAAGTGTCGAGTAAAGGCAGCGTAAGTTTCAAAAAGGAAGGTGAAGTAGAAAAAAAAAAGGCAAAAAGTTTCGCAAAGCCTTTAGTCCACAATCATGATAGAAGGACAGAGAGATTTAGAAGAAGAGAAGGGACTCCATGACTCAAGAAGAAAGAGATGAATAAAGGAAAGGTGGGGGATAAAGAAATGAGGTAGTTCAGGAAAAAATAGAGCAGGAGAGGGAAACTGATGTAACGGTAGAGAGTGATTACAATGAATAAAAATAATAACTTATGCTACTACCTTTACTTCGCAATTATGTCAAGCGGCTCTGTATGACAGGGTGCTTGGTAGAATAATAATACCATGGTGCAGTGATGGCAGTGATGACAATAATAATAATAATAATATTAATAATAATAATACATAACAATAATAGTATGGCGCGTAAATTGCCCATTAAAAAATGTATGGGAAAAATCGCTGTTCAATTGAAATTGCACGGGGAAATTGAAATAGCGCGTAACTAATTGAAATAGCACGGTAACTAAGTGGAAACTAAGTGAAAATACCGCAGTAGCTAAGTGAAATAGTACGGGTAAGTGCACACGCGTGCAGCAGTAACCTTGGAAACGTACAGTTCGAGTAGTTTCTAGTTGGAGATAATGTCATTCTTTACCACGGAAGCTCTACCCATATTAGACAGAATGATTTTCAACAGATTGGGAGGAGCCGTACATTGAAAACAAAGTTCCAGCGAAGCCTAATCCTGAAATAAGGAGATAGTGAGTGAACGATACAGTGTAGTTACAATTGCAAACGACTTTTTAAAAAGCTGGCCTACTATTAGTGAGTGATAGCACGGGTAACCTGTGCTATTAGGGATCAATAGCATCGTTACCTGTGCTATTACTCATACTAATACATAATAATAACAACAATAATAACAACAATAATAATAATAATAACAATAATAATAATAATTAATAATATATAATTTCCTCATCAAACTCTTTGCAAACTCACATGGTGGAGGCATAGAGACATTGACCCAGTGTGACCAGACACTCTGCCGGCCACTAATATCCATCTTCACTCTTAAATACACATCAGACTTTGGCTGCAGGTTCTGCAACTCCACATGAGTCACCTGATAAATTTGTTTCATCTATGTACAATAAAAAAAGAAACAACCAAAAAAAAAACAACAAGCAAACACAAGTAAACCTTAACTGCTCTCAGTTAGTGATACTATCTGCCCGCTCTAAATTAGCCTACTTTATTAAAACACAATAACAGCATAGCTACAAGCATGTGTGACATGACGAGAAATGCCATTAACATACAAACTGACTCTCATTAAATCCTAAAGAGGATTGGCATACAATAACCCAACTGGCAGGATATTGGTCTTCCATTTTATACTACTTTAGGTGAGCTATATACAGTGATCTCCAGGTTAACCGCATAGAAGAGACCCAGTTAAATTTTTTGACAAACAAACAGACTGTTATTAAATGAACCACATGATCACTTTAGATGAATCCAACTCGAGTTCGGAATTGATATTTCAAGAAGTGAGTGCAGCACAGTGTTCTAACATTATACTTTATGAAGAATGAATGAGACTCACTAAAAGAACCCCACACATTCAGTTTAAATTTCTTCCTCCCAGGGAAATATACGAATATCAGTGCAAACAAATACAACCATCTTTAGTGTGTATATATGTGTACAAATATACATCCATAAAGGCATTGTAAACAGACATTTCCATAGTTGCCAACCATCCCGATTCTGGCGGGCAATCCCGACATTCTAGCTCCAGTCCCGCTCCTGTCCCGACATCACCGACCAGAGAGGGTCCGAGGCCAGGAAATGAAGGCTAAACTGTAACAGTACAGCTCGAGACTTAGTTTAGCTAGCTATGGCCCGAGTAGGGTCAAAGTACAGTTATTTTTAGTCATAACGCAAGAAAGCAACTCGCCAATCACTTCACAAAGACTAAAAACAAGTTCACATAACAAATCATCAGTTCACGATTAATCACCATCCATGTACCACTGAATCTTTTCGATGTGCATGTGGACGTGGCAAAAGGGCGTGGTTTAATTAGAAAGGGGCGTGGTCATGGCAAAAATTTTCAGGCGCGCAATCTCGCCGAGTTGTCCCTACATTTTGTATCTAAAAGTTGGCAACTATGCATTTCTAACATGGGACTCTTTCTTGACCTGGAAACCGGTGATACAATACAATTAGCTATGAGTAAATTATGGTGAAAATGTTAATAGCTGTGGGTCGTTGTTGTTGTTTTTTTACTTTCCTCTGCTAACCAGTCAAGGAAAATATAAAGCAATATGATAGAATATTCTACCAGCGAATCAGTTTACTATTTAACAATAGCAATAGACACTGGAATAGCATTAAAAAATGGTTTCAATGTTGACTTATAGTCAAGCCGCAATATACGATAACTTAAGATTTCAATTAAGCTATTTGATCTTCAATCCAAATTAAACGACTGCTTGTATTTATAAATTCTACTTTCTTTACTCTATATTGTGGTTGTTATAGAGAAATGTTAAATATTACGAACAAAATTATTTCATTTTATTTGACAACCGATAGGGAGTGATGTTCACACACACACACACACACACACACACACACACACAGTTATGTATTTAGAGACATACATACATACATACATACATACAACCATACATACACACACATATACACACATACATAATATACATACATACATACTCACATTTTTCACATCAGCCTGATCGGTCCACCAAGCTACTATGTAGACTGGAGGCGTAGGAGTAGCAGGCACCTCCCATTGCACACTCAGTTCCCATGGTGACACCACCATAGCTAGGATTCCTTGAGGAGGCCCAGGAGGAGCTAAAATTAATCAAAGAAAAAGGGTAATATGCTATCATAAAATTTCTCTACCTAAACTGCAGCCTAAAGGGGCAGCTTTCCCACAAAAAACAACAACACCCTCCAATGAAAAATTTGTGCTACTAAACATAGCTTAACAACAAAGCATTTATAAAGTACATTAGCTAGTACTGTAAAGTCATGGAAGTTTATTCCCCTTGTACTAGGTTTCTGAAATAGACCTTGGGCTGTCACAATAATAGAGAAATATCTTCATTAAAAAAAAAAAGCAGCAGGTCACTTTTCTCACCATAAGGCAGCTGTCACAAACAATACTGGCAGCTTCCATTCCCAGCACTGTAACAACTTCTATAACAACAGTGTGTGAATAACCTAACAACAGCTGTATATTATTTAGTAACACAGATTGAAGGCTAGGTCCACAGCTAGCTGTATACTACTTTAGCAGGGGGGGGAGGGTGGGGGGGGGGGGGGGGAAAGATTAATGACTGAAAATTTTGCAAAACACAATAATGGTGAACAATAATTACTAAGTTACTGAGTATGAAAGTTTACAAAATATTTTAGTCTCTCTTCCTTGTCATGAACTCTTGCTATTTCATGTAAATTTAAAGTATCAGTTGTGGATGTGCATAATCATGTAATTGTTCAAACGATTTTCCGTCATTGATGATCTCATGTATGGTAATACTCTTCTCAAAGTAGAAAAGGCTCTTTCTGATTAGAAGCTGCACTGGACCTGATCACATGCTGAGATTGCATTATGAGGTATTATCAAGGACATCACACATTTTATATATCTAAGAATAGTTTTTAATACATAATCCAATGATGTGTGAGTATGTAATGGTGTACATGACATGATAATGTGAAAGTTGGGGGGGCATGCCCCCCCCCTTTTGGAAGTTCAGGGGGCGATTGCCCCTTTGCCCCCCCCCTGTGGAGCCCCCCTGTTTAGTACTACTGATTGACGTCTAGGTCCACCGGTGGCTGTAAGTGCATGCTGGCCGTAAGTGCATGGTGGATAGGATAGCAATTTGGGCTAGGGATAGGGCTAAAAGTGACCCTGACTTCAGTGGTAAAAAGTTCTTATCATTGGTTGGTGCACCCACTTTACAAAAGTAGAATCATGCTCATGAATATAATTATTGATTTAGCTATTTCTCTGTGTATACTGTAATTATACATAATAGGTATCATTTATAATCATTACATACTCTCAACCAAGAGCACTCAGTTGTGTGTACCCACCTGTTACGCCATTGATGAAGTAGTCGGACTCGGCCGGAGCACTGAATATGCCATCATCATAAGCAAGCACTCGGAACTGATAGTAGGAACCAAACTTCATGTGGCCATAGACGAACACTAGCGACGAGATGAGGCTTGAGATGTTTTTGTGAGGTCCGCCATCGTGGCTTATCTGAACCAGGAAGGACACAGGGAGGCTGCTGTCAGACTTGGGATAGGTCCAAGAGATAGCCACAACAGATATATTAATGAAGAGGAGTTGTAGAGAAGACGGAGGGTCTAGTGGAGCCACACCTACTTCAATATAAAAATGATGCTCATAAAGTACAAAGTGATAGCGGTTTACAGTCAATTTACTTAAAGTTACTTATTCACTTAAAGATTCTCCTTTTATTTGTGCTACTTCTAACAGCACCATGCTACTTCTAACAGCACCGTGCTACTTCTAACAGCACCGTGCTACTTCTAACAGCACCGTGCTACTTCTAACAGCACCGTGCTACTTCTAACAGCACCGTGCTACTTCTAACAGCACCGGGCTACTTCTAACAGCACCGTGCTACTTCTAACAGCACCGTGCTACTTCTAACAGCACCGCCGTGCTACTTCTAACAGCACCGTGCTACTTCTAACAGCACCGTGCTACTTCTAACAGCACCGTGCTACTTCTAACAGCACCGTGCTACTTCTAACAGCACCGTGCTACTTCTAACAGCACCACGCTGCCGTGAGCAACATTCAATTGGAAGCCTGTATGTACATACATATAGCTATATAATACTTTTTTAAATGTGAATTTTACATCCAATATTTTCGAATGTCAGAATTTGTAATAGCATTATTATCATCACCAATAATAATAGTTATCATCATCAACAGCAGCAGCAGCATCCTTATTAAAGTTATTAAATTATTATTATTAAATATTACCAAGTGCTAAATTCTTGGAAGTAATCCCCAAATCAGATGTCCCACAATCTTCTGCCTGCCTGTCTCCTGCCTGCTTTCCTCGTGCATGGACACCCACACAGATAACCCTTGAATTTCTATTTGCCTAACTGGAAACCTTTTTGGGGAATACCCTTGAAAAACCCCTATAAAAATCCCTACTACTATCCTCGCTTCAAGTAAGGGCATACGGCACAGAAGTGTTGTGCTGCACTTTTCAAAATTCACCTCGAGTTAATCATATTCATAGGTCACTGATATTCTTCCAGGGATTTGATATTCACAGGATCCAATGGGAAGCTGAGTCAGGAGTCAGGATGAAAGAGCCTATGTATGAATATCTAGCATCCTAACCTGAATGACCAAAAAGAATATGCCCAGTGCTGATAGAAACTAGTACCAGCCTAGAAAAATCTTACCAGACAAGCAATGATATAGTTATTATTTTATAAAAAGGGTTAATATCTAGGTCTGGCATAATATTGCATAATAATTCCGAAAGTAGATATTCACCTTTAGTAAGAACATTTTTTTCTTCCTCTGTAGTGGCCAAGACACTGGCATCAGCTACTTCATTTATCATAGGTGCTGGCATGATCACTTTCTTCCACACATCATATTCTACAAATGAAAAAATAAAAAATAAAAAAAATAAAAAATCAGTAGCCCACTAAAATAGAACCATAAATTTAAAAGTATTGAAAAAGGTTTAGTGAAAGTCTTGTTAGCAATAGAATTATGTATTATAGCAATGTTGTTGGAATGGAAATTAATAAAAAGTGGCAAAATGCAGCAAGTGAATGATTAAATGCTATTTATGGTTATTGACTAGGAGACAAATTATTTAACATAGTCTCAATTATTGTAGCTCTAAAGAAAGAGACCGAATTAATCTATTTTACAGCTATAGCTACCTCCTCGCAAAGTAGGTTTGTCAGATGAAGCTGAGGATGTTAAAATAGTGAACCAGACTCCAACTCTCATAAGTTGCCAAACGGATATCCCGGTTCGCATCGCCAATATAGCAGGCCGAACTCCCCTAACGGACTCCGTTTTCTTTGCCGTCTGGTCACAGCTGGCAAAGAGCACCACAGAAATTCCTACCGCTGGGCTCAGGCATACGTACTTTTAGACTAGAATTAGATGAGCTGTACGCCCACACATAATTCCCAATAATAATATACAGTACACAGTTTTTGTTGTTGTTTTTTACTAACCAAGCAAATAAACCGAATCCATTTTAATGCATGCTAGAGGCGCGGTCATGCATTTGATCAACTCGCGCGCCACGAGCATGCCCGCTTAAAAGTAGTCTCCGGCTTGTGATAGTAGTCAGGTGTGCTATATAGTAGTCAGGTGTGCTATAGTTAGTCTAGTTTGCCCTGCAGTAGCCTCGCTAGCACGTGGTACATCAAGCGGAACTTAAAACACAGCTAATATCAAGACAGATGAACTCTAAATCGTTTCAGGGAAGGATTATTAATATTAAATTGGTGTCCTGGCCTTGAGGGGAGGGGTACTTAGTGTTCCTTATTGCGTTGTTAGAATAGGGAGTTAGTCAGGCGATGTGTCACAGTAGATTAAGAACAGTCGCTGTAATTACGAGTAAGGCGTCAACACCTTTTTAGAGTCCCCAGGCACAAAGTAGCGCCCTCGCTGATCTCGGGAAGCTTAACCCCAGGCCCAGGGCCTAAGTTTTTTTGGTTTTTTTTGGTTTTTTACTTTATTTTTTTTGCTGATAGCAGGTGTGATCAACTAGCTACTAGAAAGACAAAACAAAAACAAAGCAGGGAATGATAGAAATGGAGAAAAAAAAATGTAAAAAAAGAATGAGAATTAAAGAACGTTTATTTAGTAGCAGTTGTTCCCACACAGTAACGCTTATTGAACTTTGAGTGTAGCCCACTCTCAAGGTATTCTGGCGTAGCCAGACCCTTTACCCACAAATAGCTACGCGGAGGGAAAGGGTCTACAATCCTGTAATACGTCGCGTTGTTCTTACCCGTTACAGAATTTCAGTATTAATCGTGTATCTGTGATTTGTACCGTGGTACGTTCAAACAGTCCAATCAGATTGCTCAATTCGTAGTGAATATATTTCATACCCACCTCTTAGGAGGTGAATAAGTTAATCCTTCAATCAAAATTAGTCTTTGCGCCATTGTACAAGTCGGTTGCACCACTCCGCGTTTGGTCGGTATGAGATTTACACTATCGGTGTTAAATCCCGCACCGACCTTCTTGTCGTGGTGTAACCTATACCTATTACATGATTCCAGACCCTTTCCCTCCGCCGCGTAGGATCTGTGGCTACGCCAGACTACCTTGAGTGTGGGCTCCTAGGTGTACTGAAACGATATTCCAGGTAAACACACCAGACAATAAAATCCTCGAACATTTTTTTCCTCAAAATCATAGTCTACTTAGATTTATAAAATGATTAATTTTGAATTAACTACAACTCATTTGATAAATCACTTCAGTAGTGTACATTTCTGCAACTCCTATTTTTGCTTTTTCTTTAGAATAGAAAACGCTTCAGACTCGAAGTCCTTCATCAGCTAACACTATGCATCATTCATCATCGTAGTAATGAGCGTATACTCTGGGTTCTTCTCTTCCAATCATTGGTAATAGCCAGTTTCACCTTCGATTCTTTTCTACATTTTGTTTTAAAGTGGGGCCTGCCGTCCCGCCGGGTCACTATTTCATTCCAACGTACGTACGTGTGGTATACCAGAAATCACTGTCTAGTCTCGTATATACATACACCACACACAACGCGAACGCTATCATGCGCGCGCGTTCCGTTTACTTAATATGTATAATGATGGGGGACGATAAGAGGGGCGCTGCAAAAAGCAGATTTCCAAGTTTATCGTATCTGATATTCGGAGTACCAACCGTCTAAAAATGTTGAAGTCTGGTGTTACTGGGCTTAATGATAGTGCCATGCATAGCCATAAACCCTCGCAGGCTATATGCCAAAGAACTGGCTCAAAAGCTCGCACTGTCCCTTCAATTCGCTCTTACAAGAGGCGGGACAGCATCATTCTAATTCAATGGATTAAAGATAATGCAAAGAATCCGTACCCCACGGATGAAGAAAAAGTGATTCTGGCTAAGCTGTCCAGAAGGACTCTAAGGCAACTTAACACCTGGTTTACAAATACCAGAAGGGTGATCAAGAAAACCAGCATGGAAGAGTGGCTTCTGAAGCATCCAGTTCCTCCTCTATCTTCTCCACTCCAGCAAGACTCCATAGGTCAGTTCCTAGCTATAGCTAGCGAAAAAGCAGATTTTTAAAATTTTACTAACTCCTTTTAACTACATTACTATTCTATTTACTGAGTTGCTGACTCTATTAACTTAAGTTACTGGCCATTATTATTTTTCCTCCTAGATATTTCCTCTATTATAAACCCATTTGATGCACAGCATACAACTTTTCCACTCAGCAGTTATGTTAACAGTTCTACCTCAGATACTACACCTGAAGGAAATTCTGAACAGCCTGGAGATATCCATCATAGTTTGGAAAAAGCAAAAACTGGCTTTTATGATGTACAGAATTCACAAACTTACTATGGGTCCTTCAACCCAGATCTGCATTCAGTTCCACAAAACCCTTTGCAGCCTCCTATGAGGTCTTCTCACTTCCCAGTTTCTGAAGATATTTGGTCACCCACAAAAGCAGCTGCATTGGCTAAATCCCAGTCACATTATTATCCTACTGGCCAATTCTGTGGAGGTGGTACAGACTGCATATTTTGTGTGCAGCAGGCTAATGATAACCTCATGGAGAGCTTCACTGGGGGTTCAAGTTAAATAATTAAAATGAAAGGATCAGAACTTGAAATCAATCAATCAATTTATAATCAGTAACCCCTCCTACAGTATGATCTTAAACTAAATCAATTTGTTGGTGTTGATAATCAATCAATTCATTATCATCCATATAATCTCTTAATTTAATCAATTTATTGATTGATAGAATAGAGCCTCAGAGGCTATTTAGCTAATTGCAACCCTTCTGAACATAAAAGGTGCAGTCATTGTATTTTGTAGCTTGGCATAAGTTATTCCATGTTCATAAATTATGTGATTAAAACTGAGGCACTGACTAGCTAATGAGGCACTTACAACTTAACTTTAAAAGGAAATGGTTACATTGTGGAAGCTGATTGCTGAAGAAGATGGCTGTCCTCTGAGTGAGGCAGCTATAGTGTTGTATAATCAATATGTATTTATAACTAGCACAAATACCATGAGAATATGTACACTAGTAACTCTGACTAGCTATAAACAAATAAAAATTTCAAACCATTGGGGCAGGGGACCCCCCCCCCCCCCCCCTCCCCCTCCTCCCTCCATGTTCCTACACCTATGACAACCCTCATCCATTATCACCTCTCCAAAGCATCTCAAACTAGCAACGCACATTCATTATCACCTTCATTCCCAACTTACCACATACAAACCCACTCTGTACTTTGATTCTTGTATAGTATCTAGCTGGTTATGATAGTAAAACTGGTTTCCCTCTCTCCTACCTTGTCCTTACACAGATATAGTACCAACCTTGCTCCCTCTCTAGTAGTTATCTCTGTCTTACTATTAGTTCAGTTAGTCTTCTAGTTATTGTAGTAAGCTATAATCACTTGCATTGTCTAGATAGACTGAGCTTTAGCATGACAGCAGTGCTGTCAGGTACATAGCTTAGTTATTCAGTTATAGCTAGGTCTCAGAAGATAGCTGGTCCTTCAATTGTGTAATAGGAGGCTCAACTCTGTACTCTAACCCAACAAATTTACTCCTTTATGAACGTAGAATATTGCTGCTTTAAAATATGATTCTTAGCATTGTGAATCCATTTGATAGCATGTCTGATTTCCAAGTATCCTTCAAAGCATTTCCATTCCAGAGGCTGCCGATCTATTGAAGGTAGACAGTTGCAACTTGAATTTATATCTTTAAGGTAAGTAGGTGAGGCTGGAATGGCCATAGAAGGTGATAAGCTTGTAGTCTCTATATCCTTGATTTTTACATACATTTGTGTATTACAACAATGAGCTTCTGACTAACTGAACCGTACAGAGATCTTCATCATCCTTGTATTTTTAGCTTTGGTTTGAAACCGACTAACATCTGGTTCTCTTATCTACAGCTCTGAGAAATATAATGAGGTAGAGATCTTCTATCTCCTAGAGATTGTACACTCTACAAGTAGAGTTTGTACATGGAAGAGATTGTATAATATTAAGTGGAGTTGTTTCTTGCTCTTACGGCTCTGTTCTTTCTATTCCATCTGCCAATTTAAGTATGATAGTTCAATTTCTCATCAAGTTTGTTTTCCTGATTTTAATTCTTATGCTATATTGAACTTTTTCTTCTTATTATTATTATTACCTTTACAACCATATGACAATACAGGTACTGTGAATGAAGTGTAATGAGTATGGGAGTTTTTGAAGTTGAAGGTCAAACTAAGTTCTAGAGCTGCAAAAAATAATAAAATAAAATAAATAAACAATGCTAAAGTTAAAGAAAAGCAAACAAGAGCAAAGATAGTTCCAGAGTTAAATGGTACAGTAACATTGCAATATTGAAGGTGTGACAGTGTGAGAAAAAAACAGAGGCAGCTGAAAGTGCAGGTGTTAGTTGGGGTTCGATTTAATGAGGAATTACTCCAGAACAGTAATTGAAGAGTTTTCTTGATGTTAGTTTTAGCTTGTGGGAGAATGATCTTGAATGAAATGAAGTGATTGAAAGAATCAGGATGGTCTTTGATACAGTTCATTATAATAAGTCCAACACAAAGTGGTACATGAGTGGTAGAAGGTTTAGAGAAATAATCTGAACTTGTGGTCTTGTGAAAAGTCATTCAAAATGCATTTGAAGACCAATGTTGAATTTTCTCCAATAACATTAATTGTGGGTCCATAATTCATAGTTGCTTTTGTCGCTGCCACCCAAACTCTAGGTAGCTACTCTGCACAGATATCTTTGAGTTAAAATTCTTATTGCAGACTGACATGATACAAGGACTCCAAAAGGTTATGAGTGACTCAAAACTTTTATAGACACAGATTGGATGGACACAACTACAATATTTGTACAAAGAATAATAAACATCACTGCTTGCCAGTCCTTGTTTTACCGAAGTTTACTGTAAATTTACTGCATAGTTTACCGTGTGGTAAACTCTAATTCTGGAACAAACTACAAACCACATGTACAACTTCCTATGTTTACACATGTTTTACCAATCCAGTGTAGTTTTTGTTCCAGAATAAGAGTTTACTACATAGTTTCCTCTCAAGCACACTACAGATTTTCCAGCAGTACACTTCAGTAAATCATATGCCTGCAAGCAGTGCATCAACTAATGAATACTTAGTTCCTGTGGCTTGATAAATTAGAATGTGATAATTGGAGCACCCATTTTGGGGTGCTGCTGAACAAGTCGTTGTATTGCATGTTAGGGTCTGGCTACACGAGACTAAACGCAAAGTGCGTGTTTGCACCGAGTAGCTGATAAGTTCATGAAACTATCACGAACAATTCATGCGCTATGCGGTGTCCGCAAAGAGCGTCTTCGTAACGGATCGGTAAAGCATCGTCGGTAATGACTACAATGATGTGGTAAAGCTGTACCGCCACGTTTGATGACAAGTCGTCAGTAAAAACAACTCAACAATGCACGAAGTCGGGTTGATAAAGCGTCCCGACAACGCGACTGCACGTACAGTAGAACCTCATAGATCCGAACATCAGACAACCGAATTAACCGGTTAACCGAATCGCGATGGGTACGGGATCGTCATTTGTTGTTGGTTTTTTTAAAAAAATTTTATTATTTTTTTAATTTATTTTATTTATTTATTAATTTATTTATTTTAATTTTAATTTTAATTTTTTAATTTTTTTTTAACTGCAGCAAAATGGCAAAAGAGTTGCAGTTTAATAATCGAACAAGGAATATTTTTAGCTGGAGTTGTTCAGGAGTTTGGCTTAGGAAAGCCCACAATTTCAGACTTCTAAAGAGACAGGCAGATTATAGAAAAGTTTTCAGCAGAATCAGCTGATCCTAGTGGCCTGAAGAAGAGGTGCATGGTCAGAAGAGATAATGATAAAGATTTTATGTCATGCATTCTGGTTTACTCAGAAAAAACTCAACAGTACACCATTAAATGGTCCTTTAGTAATGGATAAATCTGAAATACTGTATTCATAGTATTTTAGTCGTTTAAACATTTTAGTACAAAGTTAAATTATGTTATATTCAGAGTTACGTACACCTCATTTCCCAAGGGGTACGTAACTTTGAGGTTCTACTGTACTTACTTAGGTCAAGAAAAGTGAAAAAAGCGGATTGATATAACTAAACCAAATGGCAGAGGATGATAACAATACCTCATGCTATAGCATTCCAAAAGTTAGTGCACAAAACTCCGCTGTGTGGCAGGGTACTTGCCAACATATAATGTATATTTAATGTAAATGCTTATACCTACACTATTGACACTGCTGGGAAAGTGGTCACTAATAGTGATGTTACAATAGTATCAAATAAAGCAGATAAAAAAAGACTCCATTTCTGCACCCCATAATTAGCTAACATCATCAGACTACAATGACTACACTCCTTACCCTTTTATTTTTTTAAACTCGTTTCCAAGTCAAGCAAGGTTTAATGTAGTTACTTATGAATACACACTTTGTGAAAAAACAAAAAAGAAGAGAATCCAACACAAATCCAATAAATGTGATCTTCAAAACAAACAAAAAAAAAAACAAAAAAAAAAAGTTAAAAAACAAAAAGAATGGAGAAGTTGTAGAGATAGTGAGAAAGAAGAAATTATGAAGTGCCATAAAAATGTCATTGTTCGGTGCGACTTTGAGACATTGCGAAATAAAAGCCACTTCTAATGAGTAAGCAGAGACCACCAACAAATCCACCTAATCAAAAGTGAATACATAAATAAAATAATACAACATACTCTAATAAAACTAAACCTCAAAGGAAAAATAGCATTATATCATTAAGTGACCAATCCTTTACCATAGGCTTAATACAAAAAAAAAAAAAAAAAAAAAAAAAAAAAAAAAAAAAAAGTTTCTCAGTTACAATCAATAAAAACATCAAAATGCAAAATGCAAGTGAACTTCTCTCATTCCTTTATAGTAATTTTCTAGTTCTTCAAAATCAGGTTAGAGCAAATTATTAACCTTTCCGAGGCTAGCAATTTATGTACTCAGTCAAATTAAGTCAGACTTTTACAGTATTAAAAGCCTTTGTGCCATATATTTCTTACTAGATCCAAACTGTAGCTGTTGTTTTGCATAATCACAGCAACATTTAATGCCTTAAACATAGTTGTCTCCTCCTTCCCAAGAGAGTATCCCCTTTTATTTTCCACCCAAGCCCACCCTCAAATTCATTGACAGTGGTTACGTACTCTGTATATTCAGCAAATCGACAATTTTTAAATACTCCCACCCCCTCCTAGCAAACTAAACAACCAAACCAATTCAAACTTACCAATCCAAAGCACAAATATACCTGCAGACACACACATACACACAAGCACAACAAAGTTAGTGGCACAGAGAGAGATAACACAGAAAGAACTACACAAGAGCATATTGAGACTTGACAATCTGGTTTTAGGAGTACTTTACAAATATCTAATATCTATTCATAGCTCTCAAAACATGTTAATATGCCATGCACATGCAACAACACATGTTAATATGCCATGCACATGCAACAACACATGTTAATATGCCATGCACATGCAACAACACATGTTAATATGCCATGCACATGCAACAACACATGTTAATATGCCATGCACATGCAACAACACATGTTAATATGCCATGCACATGCAACAACACATGTTAATATGCCATGCACATGAAACAACACATGTTAATATGCCATGCACATGCAACAACACATGTTAATATGCCATGCACATGCAACAACACATGTTAATATGCCATGCACATGCAACAACACATGTTAATATGCCATGCACATGCAACAACACATGTTAATATGCCATGCACATGCAACAACACATGTTAATATGCCATGCACATGTAACAACACATGTTAATACGCCATGTACTACAACACATGTTAATATGCCATGTACGTGTAAGACCTATGCATTGCCATGTGAGCACACTTGGGGTACAAGCTCTAGAAATGTGATGATTAAACTTACCTCCATGAGTCTCAGCCCATGAGAACGTTGAACCCTGCAAACAAACACACACACACACACACCACCACCAAATAAACATGAATTAGACTGATAAGTGTCAAGCCTGCAAAAACAAAACAAAAACTCCAATATTCTCATTATGTCCAAAATATTGCTAAGTGGTATTGAACTGAGTCAGCTTAAAGAAGAGATGGTGGGTAGATAAGAGAAACAAGGAAATGTGAAGAAGGCAGGGCTTGGGTGGGTAGGACCAGCCTACCTACAAAGTCTCCTGGTTCATTGCCTAACTCAGAGAGGCACACACACACACACACACACACACACACACACACACACATGGCAGGTGGCAAGGATTGCACAACATCCTCACTCTCCTGTCAATAGACTGAGCATGCACTGCAAGTGGTAGAAAGCATTCCATAATTCAACTGTGGGGTCAGCCCTCCTGACATGGTGAAGATAGGAAGGAAGCAAAGAGAGAACAAGATGAAGAGCAAGAGACAATAGAGACATTGTGTGAGTGCACATATGTGAACTCTTACTGTTCATTTTTAGAATTAGTTATGTCACTTTTTTAATAGGTGGACACTTTGCCGTGGCTGCCTCGCCCTCCCCCCCCCCAGCATGCTTGTCTCACCCATATGTATGTACACGTGGATTGTCACTTCTTCTTCTTTTTTTTTCAGTTCTATTAGTCATCTCGGTTATTGTAAGGTCTCCAGACCAGCCATGAATTCTTAACTGTGGAATATTCTCACTACGCCTAGAACTCTGGTGGCAGTCTACCTGGTTCACACCTGGGCGCATAATCTGGTTTGTGCCCTACCTCAACCATCCAGAAAAAAACTAGAAACAGTGCTATTATTATTGGCAACTGGTTGGGGGGAGGAGGAGGAGGAGGATGGCCAACTGGAGCTAGCACTCCAGAAAATTCCTAGAGTGAGAGTCTGTAGCATCAATATTACTGAATCTTGCAAACCACCTGGTACCTAATCAAAACCGTCAAATCAATTCACAGTAGTACCAAATTATCTTTTTTTTTACTTCTGCTCTGTGGGTTAAATAAACAGACCTTCACATGCAAATCAAGCACATATAGACAAGGTTATCAGGCACAAGAATATTAATTACATCACCAGACAAGCTTGGAAGGAAAAAAAAAGTCAAGCTGGCTTTGTTATAACATCCTGTACTAGCAAGTACCCCACAACACAGTGACCATGTATTGTAGGATGCAGTAGCACAAGGTATTGTTATCCATTACATCCTCTCCTGTTCTCTTTCTTTCAGAACTATCTCAATTTCATTTCATTTAACAAGTTCATATCCTACCAACCGTAGGTGAAGCAGACAGTGAACAGATTGGTGCTTCAGTGACACGCTAATATCCTACTAAAGATGGAGCCTCTGTCAGCATTGGAAGAGACAGCAAGCTGCACCACTTCATTGTGTAAGAGTTTCATTTCCTAATGCATAATAATAAGAAGGGGGAAGTAGCCCTGCTACTCTTTATTTATTATTATTATTTTTACAACATGTCAATAAGGCAATGACTCCTTAAATTTTCTTTCTCCTCTCTTTTCCTCTCTCTCAACTTTTTTTCTTCTTCTTCCCCCCCCCCCCTTCTTTTCTGGCAGCTGGAATCAAATCCAATACTATTTAACAACCCTCTACCATAGACCAAAATAACCTACAAGCAACCAACTGTTCAATGCTAAAGCGTACTGCTGCATTGCTGTTTCATAAGTTTCTTGGTAGCTATTTTATCTTGGTAAAGGATTGACTGGTCAGACTCAATATGAAAATATATATAAGATAATTCAGTTTGAAGAGATATTCTGTTTTGTTGTTTTATTTCTTATTCATGAATATTTATTAAGTTGGGAGCATGTGTTGCCTTTTCTTCTTCATTAATGCCGACATGTTGGTCTACACTATGCTTACAAGGGTGACATGGTCTCCATGGAAACAATAATGTAAATCATGCACTGGCCTACAAGTTTTTAGATAAATAGTCTGATTGATATTATTGGGAGGTGATGATGCAATGCTAAAACTTCTACATTTTTACGAAATGACTTGACTAGCCATTGTGCAATAACAGTGGTCAGCTCTCTCTCACTCTGTGTGTGTGCACAGTTGTTGTGATGGATATCCAATAAATGACTAAATGACTAAAAAAAGAAAGAAAGAGAGATACATATGGATCAAAGTGGTTCAGGAGATAGACCGTTAAGAGAACATAACCTAGTGCAGATTAATACCAACACTAGCTAATGACTGATACAGGTTTCTGATATCACTGGTCATGTTAACAAAAAAACAAAAACAAAAATCTTAAAAGAACTGCAGCAAAGTTGTAAAAAAAAATAAATAAATAAAAAAAAGAAAAAAAAAAAAAGAAAGAAAAAAGAAAAAGAAAGAAAAAAAAATGGACACACTACCTAGCTATACAATATAATCTCCTTCCGAAAGAACAAGTAATCTATTGGCTGGCTATTTGAATCAGGCATCAATATAGCTCGAGCAATGAAAATGGTACATGGAAACGCTGTCTTCATAGAGAAGAAGCTAAACAGACCAGAAACACTCATCGGTATACATTTTCAACGTGAAACTTCACTTCTTTCAACTCTGTTAACTTCCCTGAGCATAAAGCAAACTACATCTCTGGCTGCAAGAATGTATTTGCTCACATGATTATGACGTGATGCTAGGGGGTGTTACCCATAAAAGCTGGTACCTACACGGAGTTGAAAGCTTCACATTTTCTCAACGATTAGCCCGAATTTTAAAAAGTAGCACAATAAAAGTCCTAAATCTTCATTCTGAGTAAGTTCATACCTAAACCAATGGTTAATTGTCAGTAATCTCCAAAATCAGAGCGTGACAGACAGACAGACAAACAGACAGGACAACTACTATAACCCTCTCGCGCATGCGCTCTGAGGGAATGAAAACAGAGGTCATCATTCACACTTGAGGGTTACAACAACTATCAAGTCCACCATGGACTGAATGACAATCACCACCACTCTAGCATCCCTGAGACTGCATTTCTAATGCACTTACAAATAATATGATGCTCACTGCCAGCAAGATCAGTCCTGTCACCAGACAAGAGTACGCCCTGTACCGCATCCAGTTGTTGTACAGGTAGGACCTGCATAATCACAGTGATGATCATTTCCAGGTAATAAAGTTGCTTGCAATAAAGTGTATGTGCTTGCAATTCAGGGGCGTGACCTAATTAAAAATTTTACCTATACAATTATTGCCATGTACAAGTAACAACAACCCTAATACAAAAAAGATAGACTACTACTATTATTATTACTACTATTACTACTACTATTACTACTACTACTACTACTGGGAGTACTGGACTGTATGGCTACCATATTCTTAACTGTAACACATAGCTATGATGCATACCATACCAACAAGACGGCGCTACATAACAACACTTCCACGTCTCAGTGCCATACTCCTAAGCAGTAGGAGACTAATACCAAACCTATCCTCCAGTAAAGCCCACTAGTGGTGGCAGTGATAAGTAATAACAACAACAACAACAACAACTAGCAAGTACCCTGCCCCACAGTGGCGCTGGATGTAATAACTTTTGCAAATTATGAATGCAATAGCATAGTGTTTTCATCATCCTCTAACACTACATCAGTTTCCTCGCTGACTTTTCTTATCACTGTAGTCGTCGCTACTGATGATGCTTTACCAACCCGGCTAACCTATACACGCACCACTGTCCTCAGCAACCAGGCACAACTGTATTCATGAATACACACATAACCCTCGGTGTTCTTACCGACAACGTTTTATTAATCTGTTCTGCCCATGCTTTACCAACCCCTGTTCAGTCCATGAATTATTCATGAATCCACATACCATCGCCTCCGGTTGTCGTTGTTACTGACAGACAAGAGTATTATTATATAGATGATAATAATAATAGTAGTAGTAGTAGTAGTACATTGAGTACCATACTTTAGCAACCCATAAACAACAACCATCCACAACATTTAATAAACATTTTCAACATCTTATACTAACAAAAAAAATCATATCTAAATCAAGAAATTTCTGCTGGTTACTAGGAAACAAACAAAACAATCCTCTGTTAAAAATCAATATTAACACCAGTTGAGTTTGGTATCATTTACAACAACAAATAAAAACAACAACAACAAAACAATGTGTACAACAGAGCAAAAAAAAATTGTTTTCCCCTAGGCATCTGGCCTCGCCTTCTTGTACCTTCCCTATCCCTCCTTGTGATTGTGCACACACTGGGTCCTGATATGGTGGCCCCACCCCCACCACTCTCTCTCTCTCACCAGTGGCAAACCCTACCAGACTTTCTGGCTGTCACTAATTACTACTAAACACAGCCACAGGGAGGAATCAGCCCAACAACCACCAAGATCTGCTGCACACACAAGTACTTAGCTAACTACTCCTCAAGTGGATTTAACCAATGGTGTGCAAAGGGTGGGAAATGAACAATAGTTGAGGAGAATAGAAACAAGCTCAAATAGGACCATATCTCACATAAATGCTTTAGTATTTCAGTAAAATACCCCCCTCCCCCCCCATCAAATAGATTCAAATTGTTGTACAGAATCTATCTTTAGGCTTTCTAGGTCAATCATGAAAATATAATCACTGCATTATCCCATGCAAGTAGAGCTGTGTAGGTAGTATTGATGACTTCTTACCTATTTCTGCAATGAGGGCATCTTGCGACTGCTGCATTTGATGGCCACTGAAATTACAACAACAACAACAAAATGACGACATCATCAGAAATAAATTAATTTATTGGTACACGGTTTAAATAAAGAATCTAGCCAGCGCTCCTCATTAATATGCTGCAGGTGGTGGGTAATATTTGATGTAACACCAGTAACCAAAGGCTCAAAGAAAAAAAAAGAAAGAAAAAAAAAGAAAGTACCTTTAGAATAGCAAGAGCCAAACAATGACAGACAAATAAACATGTAATTGCCCACAGGCATTCAGACAATAACACCACCAACAAAGCCCCTCAGCAGTATCATACACACTGTGGGTGTGGAGTGGTGTATTAATACATGTGGTATAAATGCAAGACCCACATAGTACCAACTACAGCTCCAGCAAGCCAAGCGGTCGCTATAAGCCCCCCCAGGTTCAGATAACCCACATGATACAAGCTACCAAAAGAATGTGGGAGTGGCTGATAAAATGGTAACACTTGAAGCTTCAGTGAACAGTGAATAGATTGTAAACACTTTTATAGCTGGCCAACAACCACCAATACTTAGTAGAATAATAATAATAAATAATAATACAAACACATTATAAATCCAGGTAAATTTTTTTTTCTCTATCTGAGGTGAGTTTGAAAAGTTGTATTACCAATCAAGATACTATGCTTATCCTAAATAAATACCCCCATGGCAACCACACCCACTTACCAGAATGACTTTATGGCACTTGCCGCAGATGACTCTGACTCTGTCCGTACTGACTGGCCGCACTGCTATTGTACCTACTCCGATAGTTCTCTTACTACAAACACAACATCAGGCACGATAATTCAATATGCTAAACATTATATAAAATACGTGAATATAATTATATATGTATGCTAATAAATACATAAATAGAGAAATAAATTGTAGACTCCTTTACTTGTAGCTTTCGTCTTCTTTTTTTTTTTTTTTTTCCCCCATCCCCTGAAAGACATTAGTTGTGTTCTCTATCTTGCACGTACAGTGGAACACCAATTATACTTCAGAATGCTCTGTCTCACATATCGATGTGTATGACCTAGTTTCCTAACTTTGACAGCTAGTATTCGTAGTTTCAATTTTTTTGCATCTATTTAACCGTATGCGATGACGTCATACTTCCTGCCCTATAAAAGGAATCTACGCGCCTCACTCCTCGACCTTTTTCCTAGCTCGCAATTGCGTTGTACTACGGTGTTTTTTCTCTTTCTAACGGTGATGGAAGATTCTACGTTATCGGGCGGTAACTCCGCCGACAATGAAGTTCTGTCTCTGCTGAGAGACCTACGGCGCGACATGCAAAGCATGGGCGATCGCGTGGCTTCCCTGGAAGGCCAGCCGCGGCCACAAAGTGGCCATGACGCCGACGGGGAAGGCCAACAGCGGCTACAAGGTGGCCACAGTTTAGACGACGCTGAAGATGGCCGTCGGTCGTGGGAACAAAGTTCCCCATACGGGGGCTCTGCTGGGCAGAGTAGCTTATACGTGGCCGATGGCTCGGACCACGCCCACAGGGCGGGTACCGGCCACGAGAGCTCCACCCTCCTCATGGACGAAGAAGACTGCGGCGACGACGTGAACGTTATGTACGCCACCGTCCCGGTATGGCCGGACGAGGAGGAGGGGGAGGACGATACCTCGAACAAGGGGACCAAACTTTTCAAGGTCTTGGACAAGACGGCGAAGTGTTTGACCTCTGCCTTCACTACTGCCACCCCTAATATGGGGCGCCGTTTGTGTCAAAACCCGCTCCGTGATGTAAAGTAGCCATTTGCAAAAGAAAATACGCACCAAGCTTAAGAGAGACCTTTTACCAAAAGAGGGCGGACTATGCAGTGAATCGGGCATATAACAATTAGCTATATGTGCCCTCATGAGCTAAATGTCGCCTCCTGAGCTAAATGTCGCCTCCTGAGCTAAATGTCGCCTCCTGAGCTAAATGTCACCTCCGGAGCGGGTTTTGACACAAACGGCACCCCATACCCTAACGCTACTAGGAGGCAGTGGAAAGACAAGTTTGGGGCCCCCAACACTACTGCCACTGCCTGCCCAAGTATGGACAAAGTCCTCAAGTCCCGTCTGTCTGCTGGGACAAAGTCCCAGGATAGACAACTGGCCAAACACACCAGGCCCTCATGCTGGATGCGGTTGGGCCTATGACCAAAATCCTGGAGGAGGCGGCTAGTGGCCAACTAGCTCCAAAACTGGCAGTGGAGGCGGCTCAGTCAGCCTTGAAATTCCTGGGCAATGCCCATTCTCACGCTAATCGTGAGCGCCGCAGGAACGCCTTGGGGAATATGAACCCCAGGCTAACTGACATGGCCGAAGATGACCGCATTTTCAAGTATGCGGGCACCTCCCTCTTGGCGAGGGCTTTAGCAAGAAGGCCAAAGAGAGGGATGACGAGCTGAAGTGCCTCAACCAGGCGGGTTTGGGAGGAAAATCTTCCAGACCTCCCAAGACGAACTTTTTTCGAGAAGGCCGCCCCACCACTTTCGCGCCCCGTGGGCGTGGCCAATTCTTCGACAGAGGGCGCCAGTTCCAAAGGAGCCACCCATACTCCCGCCAGCCAAGCTGGAAGCCAGGGTCGGAAAGACTCAAAAAGAACTGAACTCTAAATAGAAATTCCCACTCAACAGGAGGCCAAAGGCTTCACCTCTCAACTTTTCAGCGTCCCCCAAAAAGATGGGGGAACAAGGCCTACTACTTGGAATGATAATACGGGAACCACTCGTGCTCCCCCGAGGAACCACGAGACAATAATACCGACGCACAGCGTCAACCAACCTCATATGACTCCTCAACTGGCCGCATGGAGTGTCTCCGGAAAAGATTCCGCAGTAAAAAGCTTTCAGAGGAGGCTACAAGGCTACTCCTCTCATCCTGGCGGCAGAAGACAAACAAGTCATATGACTCATTGTTCAAAAAGTGGCTATGCTGGTGTGATCAAAGGGATATTGATCCCGTTTCAGGAGATATAACAGGCGTGGTTAACTTCCTAGCACATCTTTATGAGGAAGGATACCAATACAGATCCCTGAATTCATACAGATCAGCGATTTCATCAGTACATGAAAAAGTTGATGGACATGTAGTTGGCCAACACCCTCTTGTCACACGTCTGATTAAGGGGGCCTTCCACCAGAGACCCCCCCCCCCAGCCTAGATATGCTGAGACGTGGGATGTGGCTAAAGTTACTGCACACATTAATTCTATGGGCAAGAATGTCACCCTCTCTATTAGTGATCTCACCCTAATAACAGTTGCCCTGTTAACTCTCACCAGACCGTCAAGATCTGCAGACTTGGCAAAACTAAGTAGAGTACACTGTAAGTACTCACCTGAAGGTGTGACCTTTGCCTCAATCGCCTTGGCAAAGCAGTCTAGACAGGGCAAGCCACTTACGGACTTCTTCTTTGCTAGATTCCCTGAGAACAAAAACCTGGGCCCAGTGGAAGCTGTGCAGGCATATACTGACAAAACAAAAAACAGGTGTTCAGGGGAGACCCAGCAAATGCTTTTTCTAGCACTAATCAAACCTCACAATGCGGTAACCCCATCCACCATAGCAAGGTGGATCAAACTCCTACTATCCAAAGCAGGCATTGACACTAATATATTTAAAGCTCACTGGGAGATATCTTGAGTGCTGCTGACTGGAGCACTGACACAGTGTTTAAAAATTATAGGACTCAAACAAACCAAACCTTTGGTGCAGCAGTGTTAAGTCATGAAAGCAATACTACAAAGTCACATTGATATGTGAGACAGAGCATTCTGAAGTATAATTACAGAATGGCTCAGACCACGAAGTGGTTGCCAGCTATTCTGGATTATATGAAGAATGTGATGTCGAACATATCAACATCCCTCCCATCCCAAACCCATAATGCATAGTGTCAGGTGAATATATATATATACATAATAATAATAATACTACTAAATTGTAAACAATGACATCGTCCGCTCGCTAGATCAAAGGTCGAGGAGTGAGGCGCGTAGATTCCTTTTATAGGGCAGGAAGTATGACGTCATCGCATACGGTTAAATAGAAGCAAAAAAATTGAAACTACGAATACTAGCTGTCAAAGTTAGGAAACTAGGTCATACACATTGATATGTGAGACAGAGCATCCTATAATCCAGAATAGCTGGCAACCACTTCGTGGTCTGAGCCATTCTGTAATTATCCTAACTAATTTGGGATTGCGGTTTTTGTAAATTAATTAAATTGTGCGTATAATAAGCTTAATGCTAAACAATGAAAAGAAACAAATCTGCTACTGTGCATATATTAAGGACTCAGAAGTGCTATCCATTGTGGAAGCAAAAGTTAATTTTTGTTTGTTCCCACTGATGTCAGTGATGGAGGACTTACCAACTTCAAGTTATTTAGAATGAACAGTATCAGTACCTCCTTCCTTCTTCAACTGCTTGCTAATTTCAAGCTTAGTTTTGATAAAAGAACATTTCTCTTCGTTTTATAAGCACTTTCAGCCATTGGCTCCTCGCTAAAATAGGAAGATAGCCGCTTTTGCAATAAAAAAAAATGCAACTGAAATAACCACCATTAAATGCACGTGCGGGGTTTTTTCCTTTTTTTCTCTGTTAATTGACATTTCGGATGATTGTCGGATGTTTCACTGTACAATGTAGTAACACAAACATTTATTTCTGCAACCTCTCAGGAGATTAATGAAGCAAGTTTCATAAATTAAAATGGCTCTTGTCGTGGTTAACTCTATGACATGATAACAATGCATGTATTCATGAATAATCCATGACTCTACGAAGGTGTGTGTGTGCATGTGTGTGCACATGATGTTGCACATAGCCTGTAGATCCGGACATTAATTTATTCCCCGCCAATACCCCACCATTCGATAATACGCGAGCAGAAACAATCGCACAGTAGTAGCAGAAGTATACTTTGCGAAGTAGTAGTGTTTTAGTTTAGCTTCTTGTTGTCTCATATCCGTTTACAGCAACTTTCCATATGTCGTCTGAGCTCACGCGGCAAGGTGCACCAGGCTGCCTCTCCTCCTGTAGCCGTTCTCTAGGCTCTGCGCACCTGAACTCAAGCGGATGGATCCACCAGGCTCGATTTCTGCGGAGCGAAGACTTCCCAAGCTGCGCAGATCTAATACCTTCACCTCTGGCTATCTCCAAGAAACTGCTCTCTCTTCTGACTCTCTTGTTATTGTTGTATTGATGTTTGTTTACTCTTGATATAGGCGGGCTCTTTTTAGAACCAATACAAACTAATTGAAAAAAAAATTGCTCACGTACTCGCAGTACGAGACATGGGGGTAGGGCTATTTCTTAAGAATTGTGAATGGAATTAAAGTTCCAATTTTGTATCAATTTTTCTTGGAATCTAATAATGAGAACGACAAAAAAATTGTACACACGGGTAAACCTAAAAAAAATGAACTGCACCACAACGAGAATTTTTCAATATCTTATAAATAGAAAAAAATTGCGAATAAATCATAAAGTAATATTGAAATGGAGAAGAACTGGTTGTCTTGCAGTAGAGTATCGGCTCGGCTAGTAGTGCACCAAATTGCGGAGCTCCAACTTACCACACCGCTCCAAAAAAGTGCTACAAAGTTTTATAACCAGGCCCCGATATTTCCTCGCTCTAAAATTAGTGAGCGGCGCCTTCGGCAGGTACTTTGTCCTTGTGTTTAGTGAGCGGCGCCCCTGTAAGTATACAATAGTAGTAATCGTGCATAGCAACTATCAACAAAAAATTGCGTAGGCGGTGTGCGGCCACCCTCAACATGACAGAATACTAATAGGAGAATATTATTAGCCACACCTACTCATACCCGTACCAAGCAAGCACACACTCACACTCACAACGTACCAATTAGGCCGTGGACACACGACTCTGGAAGCAGTGTTGGAACACGTCAGTAAGCAATTGCACGGACACCGCACATACTTCTTGTCATCTGGCGGAGGAGCAACAGGCTAAATGATCAACAACAACAACAACAACATAAATAAATAAATAAACATTTATTCCACGTAAAAGCAAACACGCAAAAATGCAGTAGCGGTTACCATGGTAACAAGAAATGCACATTTAATTCCATTAGTGAAACACAATGGAAAGACGGAGGGGGAGATAGACCACAAATTAATCGACTGTTAATTAATTTAAACACTTTAGAACGAAGCCAGCCTTTTATACAACAGCTCATAAGGATTCCTCGTCAGTCCAACAATACATAAATGTTATGCCAATATTACAATACATATTTGTACAATGCTTCCCTCAACTATAAAACTTCATGTCATCATCCCAATACAAGTGTACACCATTACTGCAGATGTGATAAAAACATTACATAATTGAATTACATATACACTATGTAATTCTACTGAGGAAGAAGTAAACCACACCTACCATAACAACAACTGTTACACAACAACCAGCACGATGATTCAGTCATTCTCGCTTGAAATAAAGAGAACTTCGGCAAGAAGTCAAAACATCAGGTACAGTTTTAATTAAAAATACAGTATACTGGCTGTTTAAACTGATAAAAACTGCTATTATTATACAACCAACAACTAAACAACAACAACAACAACAACCATACCGTGGCTTCATTGCAGCTGGGGCACTTGACCACTCTAGATTGGGAGGTGGGCGCGACGTGGATGATGTTCTGACAAACACGACACTGGACAAATAACGTCTGCCCTCCAGTCGTGGAACCAGGAGCTAACGGGGTGTGGCCTTCATAGGGAGGGGGCTGACCGCCTTTGTTGTAGGGAGCTACAAGCACCCGCATACTTAGGTAAGTGGTCATTAAAAAATATAAACACATTTATCAAGACCAATTTATATAAGGAGAGTGGTCATCAAAAATATAAACACATACTATTCATAGGTCATTAACCACATTTATAAAGGTAAGTGGTCATTAAAAATATAAACACTTTTATCAAGACAAGTGGTCTTTACTCTCATCAATCCCATGTAATGCTCCTAACCACACACTCATCTTCACTGTTTGTCAACACACTAATTCTCCTACACTACAGAAAACTGGATCTAAGAATGCATTCAAGTAAATGTCAACAGTTACGCCAGAGAACAATTGGAAAACTCTATTTCTCACACTGGACAATAAGACCTCTACTGGGTTCCTATTAAACTACTAGTCACTGGCAGACACTCCATAATGACACAGTCATCTTCAAAAGCAAGAACAATTGTTTGTTTGCTGCTTTATGTCAGCGAAAAGTACTTATCTCATCACACAACACACACACACACACACACACACACACACACACACACACACACACACACACACACACACACACTTGGTATTTGGTGCTGTACATCAAAGTATTTGACACAAGGACTCGAGAGTTGGGTTTGACCCATCCAGACGCACTGTCCGGTAGTGACTGTTAAATAGCTGTCTATTGTGCGATGAATGCCAACATCCATTTCAACAATGGAGCTACAACGCTGAGTCATGATGACAATCATGTCTGATGCCCAATGAGACAATTTTTGTGATGAAAGAAATTCAGCACCAATGTTAATTGCTGTAACACTTGTTGGAATTGCACAACTATTCATACAAAATATAATTATTGCGTGTATGCGTGTGCATGTGCACCATGTAAACATCACAATAGGCAATGAAATGGTCACACGCTGACACACACACACACACACACACACACACACACTAGCTGGTCATAATTGATAGTAAAACTAGTGTTATACTCGAGCACAAATATCGAGCGAGCCTTAGCATTAAGATTAAGGCATTCTGACTACCAGTGGCGCTTGACAACCTACAAGTGGCACTTAGCAGCACACACAAAAAAAAGCGACGTTTTGAAATTACATCTAGTAAAGGGATTTCAATTAAATCTGGTAAAGGGTTGGAGCCAAAGTTTAAGGTAAGACTTCCTTAATACTGTAGTTTCAGAAGAAACTGGGGTCAAGCCTAAAAAGCTGTGTCTTTAGGAGAAAAAAGGCACCCACCTGGCGCATTTAAGGGGCCTACGTACCATCCATTCATCCATATAATATAACATAACTAGTAGTGTGCTTGAGCACAAATGGCGAGCGAGCCTTAAACTACACTATTGTTAAATGATTGATTTTAACAACTAACAAGCTACTAAAATAAAGTCGAGTTTTTAAATTACGTATGCGGTAAAGGGGATTCAATGCTATAGTAACCGCTCCCGCAACTGTTTAAATTGAAAAAGAAGCAACAAAATCAAATCACGTTATTTAAAGTTTTCTTTGTGATATTCTTAATAGTAGTTGTAACGCACAATACTTTCACACAACTGAACATACCTACGCAAGACTTACCTTCGTGGTTCGTCTAGTGGACAATGAATTTTCAAGTAAATGCTGTTGAGTAGGGATTATAACTGTGACAAATAGTGTATTAACTTACCACCGCCACTAACTCGAATAGAAATGGAGCTCCCATAAGTTTTTGAGTTTTAACTGCACCCGCAAAACAATTCAAAGCGGTAAACAATTCAATTTCTAAGGAGATACGGGTAATGGTCGCTAAACCGGAGGATTCTGTTTAATGAAGTTTGGGACGGGGTCGAACGCGGAGCGAACACAAAAATGCGGAGGGTCAAAGTACAAAATGACATACATACGTCCAAACATATATATAAATAAACTAGTGATGTGCTTGAGCACAAATGGCGAGCGAGCCTAAAACTACACTATTGTTAAACGATTAATTTTAACTTCAACAATCAAGCTACTAAGAAAAAGTCAAGTTTAAATTACGTGTATAAGGTAAAGGGGATTCAATGCCATAGTAACCACTCCCTGCAACAGTTAGAATTGAAAAAAACAACAACAACAAAAACAAGTAGCATTATTTACATTTGGTACAATACTTTCACACAACTGAACATACCTACACAAGGCTTAGCTTCGGTTACTCTAGTGGACAAAGAATTTTCAAGCAAATACAGTTTAGTAGGGCTTATAACTGTGACAGATTACGGGTAATGATCGCTAAACCTGAGGATTCCGTTTAGTGAAGTTTGGGACAGGGTCGAACAACGAGCTAACACAAAAATATGAGAAGGTAAAAGTCCAAAATGACATACGTACGTCCAAACAAATATCCCCGATTTTCAATTGTGTTACCCCTGTAAGTGTCTCACTCGCTACGCTCGCT
>WLWD01004196.1_pt1 | contig 46638 bp, 33 predicted proteins | sample 6712731 | NCBI WGS metagenome assembly WLWD01 (sample SAMN12718690, study PRJNA576275) | sponge metagenome | isolation source: marine sponge | host: Mycale hentscheli | place: New Zealand: South Island, Marlborough, Capsize Point | collected 2014-11-01 | reverse complement strand
CTGTAGTTAAGTCTTACAAACTTACTGAGTTCCTTTTCTATTTGAATTTGCGGCGATGGTAAGTTATCTTAGCTAATGTGCTGTTTGCCATACATTGTATGCCCACACAACAGTGTATTGTTCTTACTTGAAAGTCCACACTCCAATAATCAAGTCACAAAGGTAAGTCTTGTGATTTGGTATGTCTTGTGGAACCAGAGTACATGAAATTGTGTGTTATAGCTACTCCTTAGCTGATGAATAGCACACAAAGTAAACATTATCAGCTGCTTTTACACTGCTTTTTTGGCTGCTACAGTGAGTAGTTAGGGTTGGGCTAAAGACTGTGCGTAATTCCAAGAATAGTTCTTGTTGTTTTTGTTCTTTTTTTTAAGTGAAACAATTGCCATGGTATTGAAACCCGTTTACCATTAGGTATTTTGGAGAAAAAAAACTTGGCTGTTGTTTTAGTAGCCGGAGTGCTTTTTGTCAGGAATTACACGGTCATTTAAATAGTTGGAAGGGCTTTTTTTTTTTTTTGCTGCAGAAGCTACCACTACTGGGGAAAATTGGGTCAAGAAGTAATTCCCATATATTTTTTAGCTCAAATGCAAGGTCATCAACTTGTACTTGCATGTCCATATAGCTAATCAAGGGACTGAATGATGCCTTCCTAAACTAGATGATTGGGCGCTAAAGCACAACTTCAGGAAAACTTACTTTTGTATACAGATTTTGTAAAGGCAAAAATCAACTTTTATCAGATTCTACCTTGTTTGAATTACTTGTGCACAATAGCTCGCTTGCCATTTGTGCTGAAGCACATCTGTTGGAGACTCACTGCATCAAACTAATGGAGCAACGTGCCCTGGAGTTAGTGAGACCTTAACTATTTCAATTTATTTGTTTTACCTCACGTGATTTGCCATGTGTGCTACCTACCTCTCTTGTACTACTTCTGTATTCTACAATTACAATTTTGGTCAAAGTTGAAGAGGACTTCCACAAGAAGTCGAAACGTCGGGTTAAGTTTTAATTAATAATATTGGCCGTTAGAACGAGAAAATTTGCTATTATTATTATAATTATTTCAGCCGAGAATGACTGAATCAGTCGAAGAGTTGTGACAATTACTGCCAATTCATTATTACAGTCAACTGCGTAACGCTAAGTGCGCTGGTGGCTAGTGAGACAGTCTCACGGTCAGTTCTTGTCAGCGCTAGCTATCCGAGTGGCGCACAACATCACTATATTAATATAATCTCCAGTTCTTTGGAGTACCCGTTGTTTTTGTTCGAAGCAAAGCTAAGCACATACAGATTGATCTGGTGTGCCAGAGAACAGCTGTGGCCTGTATGGGTTTAGGGCCAATACCAACAATGGATCACACATACTGTGAATTGTATAACTCTGTAGGCATACCACCCACGCTATCAGTGGTTGTATAGACTTGCTGTTTTTGTTATTGTTTATGTATTTAGAGTAAGAACTCAAAGCCTTTCCATACAATGCTATAGTTGGTATGCCATAATACATTCAATTTCAACTTAAAACCTGACTTGAATATCATTACTGTAATGGTCTAGTTAATGTTACTAAATTGGTACAAGTAGTTTTTCTCAAGCTACATAAACTATGCTCAGTGCAAAATTACAAAAATAAAATTAATTTAAAAAGTGCCTTACTAAAGCTCATGGAACACAAATTCCTATACTAAAACCCAGCTAGGTTTCCGCTGTCTAGTAATAATTCACAGAGAACTGGTTAGGCTCCTGAAGTCTTGGAATTATACAAATGAACATGCATGTAAGACAAGCAAAAGAAGGTACTCTTCCATCTAGTCCGTGGTCACAGAACTAGAGGCATGGCAGATTCCTGGCAACCGTATGAGCTTTAACAATTCAACTGGTGTTTAAAAAAGAATCATATAGCATATCTGGCTGGCTTTAATTGGTCCAATTATAGTATGAAGACATTTAATTTCTCAGTCTGATTAGCATACGAAAAATTTGGTGAGCTTGGAATGTAAGTAACCCATTTATGCATTTCTCAGACTTCTGTTTAGCAGATAGTATTCTTCCCATGACTGTATTAGCTCCCTGCCATAGAACTTCCTCTATACCACCATCACATGACTCTAGGCTGGAATTACAATACAGGACGGAGGCATCTAAAAGACTGGATGAAAACATGTGTTCAAACACTTACACAAGAACAAAGAGCCATGATGCAAGGAACTCGAGATTGTGTCGGCCTGCGAGACACGTCAACTAGAATTCTATCAGTACCTTATTTACAACTGTTATTATTGCTAGAATACGATTAGATTTGCGTTCACAAATAGTGAATTATATGGCCGCATTTTAAGTCTACAATTAGAACTACCAAATGAATCATAATTGAGCTTTCCCGTTAGATTATCAAATTTTCAGTTCTGTCTCTTATGCCTACTCTGTTTAAAGAGTGACAGATCACGTGTCCGGGTCAGACTGGTTTGCTAAAAGTAGGAAACATTCCTTCAGCCATTTTTCTCTACTATAGGAGCATTTCTTGGTTTGGTACTAGCTATACCCACAGGCAAGACGTCTGGTCAATAGCCTTCATTCACACTGCAGCACATGCCTCAGGCATGAAAGGCAACGGACGGGATGAGTGCATTTTCACACTGGTTGGTCCAGTTTCATGGTGCCTAGATTCTAAAAGAGATCAGTCAAAGGAAGGCTTTATTTTATGATGTATGCTTTTCAGCAGCTGGAAGTAAGTGTGTGAGTTGTATTTGGCGTTAGCTAAGTAGGACTGATTAAATGTCACACACACATAGTAGATGAGTGGTTCAGATTCAGTAGTGGGTTTTAGTATCAATATTGATCGTGATAATAATAATAATAATGAATAGTAATAGTAACAAGAAAGATAACAACGATAATAGCATAGTAGTAGTAGTAGTAGTAGTAGTAGTAGTAGTAATAGTAATAGTAGTAGTAGCATGATAAGGAAGGAAGGACAAGTGTGCCTTTCTCCTTCTCTTTTGATTTCAACTACCTAACCTGTATTATGTTACACTGTAGTCAATCTCTATGTTTTCCACTCCCTCAAAGCCTCCATAGCTAATTACATACTTTATACATTGTGACGTTATGCTTGTGTTTGTATTTGTGTGTCTCCAGTAATCCCCCTTTACCGTACATGACTAACGAAGTACGGTACCGAATGAGAAACATCCCTTTCTTCGTTCTGCCGCCATGGGAATCCAAAGCCTATGACCCCAGCAAGGTCAAGTCAAAGGTCGACACCAGAAACAAAAAGTGAGTTTTTAAATGTTCAACAAAAATATTCTCGACTAAAGCAGTGTATGTATATCATATTTTGGCTATTAAATACCAAAAATTAGTTCTTTAAAATGAGTATATTTCAATGGTGTAGTTCATGTAACACTTCAGTCTTGCCCTTTTCACATTTTTTTAAATAAATCGAAGCATTGAGTTATACATACATCTTAAATACTCATTAGATGTATTCTCTCTTTCACAGGCTTTTTTTTAAACAATACAGAATTAAAAATATTTGGTCGCCACTGGGAATCGAACCCAGGATCGCTTGCTTAACGCACAAGCGCTCTGCCACTGAGCTACGACAACCAGTATTGTATTGTTTAAAAAAATCCTGTGAAAGAGAGAGAATACATCGAGTGAGTAAAAGAAGGCTGAGAATGAAATTGTGAAGGGCTATCTTAAATACTATCATCATATTTTTTGTAATTTTTTTAATTTTATTTTTTTAACATAATGTATCAAAAAATTTGGTTAAAATTTTAAACATCATTAGTTAATTATAAGTTTCCCATTTTTCCAAGGATGAGGTGTGAATAGGAAACATGGACTGACACTCGTGCATGTGCCTTCCTATGGCCTCAGGCTGTTATTGCCAAGCTGGAGGGTGGCACCACTTCCTTCCATATCCGGTAGAGCAGCGTCAGTGTTTATGTGTGACCGGCCCTTGAAATAGGTGTGCCACTCCCACTGGTCCCCTCCCCCTCCCGTCCATCCCAATAGTTTGTCACGACCGATTCCAGGGGGGGGGGGGGGGGTTTCTGTTTTTGTGGGTTTCGAGTGCACTGTTTCTGCAAATTGTGTGGCTTCCAAGACAATAATTACTACTTCCTGAAGCAGTAGTGTGGAAAATGCCTTTAATGGAATGTGTTGATGACTTATTAGTTTGATCTAATCTGTCAGATGAATTGCAGAGCTAACCAGTAGCGTTATCAGAGTGTTCAGTGCATGCTGTATCTGTTTGTGTTTGTTTTAAGTGTTGTTTTTAATTTATTTTTAATCCCTGATACGTTGGAATATAATATTGTATAATGGTGCCAGCGTTAAAGGTGTCAGAGTGTAATCAAAGTTTAAGCTATATAATATATAATGACAGAGATGTACAATAATTCCCTCCCCAGAAGTCTAGATGGTGACAACTGACAATTCAGAAAGAGATTGGAATGTCGTTCTCATGTCGGACAAAGTGCTACAAGCAATTTATTGTCCTTTAGTATGTCATTTTCATTAATATGATTGTCCTGTGCCCGAGCGCTATATAGCTACAGTAGCTCCTCCTGAGAAAATATTAGATGTTCACAATTTCTTTCTCAGCCTTCTTTTACTTTCTCAGCCTTCTTTTACTTTCTCTGCCTTCTTTTACTTTCTCTCTCTTTCACAGGCTTTATTTAAACAATACGGAATTAAAAATATTTGGTCGCCACCGGGAATCAAACCCAGGAGTGTTTGTTTGCCAGTTGGTTATCGTAGCTTCAGAGCGCTTGTGCCTTGAGCAAGCAGTCCTGGGTTCGATTCCCGGTGGCGACCACATATTTTTAACTCTGTGTTGTGTGAAAAAAGCCTGTGAAAGAGAGAGAATACATCTAATATTAAATGTTACACGACTTTCATATTCCACATGCTCACACACAATGCCTTCACCACAAGTTGAAGGTGGTCAGGGAACGAAGCAAGAAAGCAAAATATCTTTCACATGTTGTGTAAGAGAGGGATTAATTACTTTTGTTGGCATGGAAGTCATGCTCACATCTTGTATGACAAATTCTAGTTCATATTTTAATGACTATGAACCATGATTTCTATGAGTCATTCTTGACGTGGTATAGCTAATTCCAAGACTAAGTTAACGGACCACTCACATCTGTTTTGATTTTAAATCACAACGACTATGGGACCATGCGTATATTTGTATAAACAATAAATTTAGCATTTAAAGAAAATTAATAGTTAAAAAAATTTAAATTTCTAGGTGCAATTTAAAATTTTTTTTTATTCCTAATTGAAAAGAATATCATTAAGTAATTATTTACTTTGCAGCTATGTGCCGGCAAGGCCTAAGACTTCTGAGGGTTCCACCAGAGCTTCAGCACCCCAAATGCCTCGTTGGAGCACCAGTCCAGTCAAATCATCATCACCATACACCAGCAGCATTGGGAGTCCAAGGTACAAACTCACCAGTTCTGGTAAGGGGTTGACTCAGACATCAAAGAAAGAAGAAAGAGTCGGGTCCGGAACTTCGACTCCAAGAAAAAATTCCGACGAAGCGAGGGAGAATGGGAAAATTGATTCTAAGACTCGAAAGAACAGCCTGCATGACTATAGTCACATCAAAAGTAAGATCAGCACTTGCTGGGAGAAGAGTGGCACCCGGGAAGTTGGCGGCAAAACTGATACCCTGAGCTTAAGTAGTGCCGATAGTTCTCCTGCTTCTGTTAGAAGAGGAGCCGGAGGAAACGAGGCTAAGTTAAGCAACAGCAGAGGTGTGGGACATAGAGTGGACTACAGTCATGTGACAGCTAGGACGGACTCTCACAGATCTGGATCAGTCGAGGGAGCAAGGGCAAAGGTCACGAAGAGGGCAGGAAATGACCATGTGAGTATTTTTAAGTGAAAGAAAAAAAAATACAGGAAAAAAGTGTGGCAGGGAACTGTAGCTCAGCTTGTTTAGCCGGTTTTAAACCACACATCACATGCGCTGAAACCCCACCCCCACCTCCCATACCGAAAGAGCAGAAAGCACATAACATTGGCCAACATATACTGTATCATTCTCCTTCATTAGTATCGAGTCTGAAGTCTACAAATTCACTGATTTTGTATAAAGCACTTGTAGTACAATACCCTCGTCACATATGCATGGTGCGTGCAAGAATGCCACAAGTACACACACATGTAACTCATGCAAACACTAGTGTGAATACTGAACACATTATACACTGTTTTATTATTGTATGCAGATCAAGTGTGTATCTGATTCATTATATATATATATATATATATTATATGGATGTAACCAGTGGTGTGCTTGAGTATATAGCAAGCTGCGCAGCCTTAATGTTTACCCGTTAGTAGTGAAATTAAAAATATTTTCACGTTAGTTCTTAACTTGATCACGGACTTATGCCAGAGTATATCTAATAACATTATAGTATTAGCTACACTAACTGTTCGCTGGCTAATTACTTTCTAACCTAAATCATAGCTCCTGAATCGTCTCATTACTCTGCGTTCATCAAGGATGGATACCTTAGTTGAAGTACCTCAAGTCTTCAACGGCAACTCATAGCAATAAAGCAGGAATATATATATATATATATATATATATATATATATAGTATTATTCCATCTGGTCAAATAGGGCTTCAGTAGGTGTTCATAACAAAACTTCTCGCGCCGTAGCTCAAGTAGCTAGTTTTAAGTCAGGGTTTTATATGGAGGAGGGCTGGCTTGGGACTCCACTCCCCAGCCAAAGTTCCCCTCCCCCTCCTACCCTTGGGATACTATAGTGCATTAGTTAGGGTTTTAAAAATGGGTGTGGTTAGAACATGCAGTGCCTCCACCCCCCCCCCCCCCCCCCCAGTGAAAGACTCTGTATGAAACCTGAAAGTCCATTAAAGCAAGATTTTTTTATACAAAATGTATACAAACACACACTCTCTCTCTCGTGTGTGTGTGTGTGTGTGTGTGTGTATGTGTGTGGCATGTGAACAACATTTAGCATTTTAAGAGATGATTTCATGCTATCTAATAAACTAGATGGTGCATGAGAGCAGCACTAATCTGAAACATTTCAACATTTGAAAGTTACAACTTGTTATACGTTATACATTAGCTTCTAACAATGGAGTCGTCATCTCTCCAATTTAGGGTTAGGATTGTTATGCTATGAATATAATTAATTGTATAATTTGGTACTTGGATCAGATTTCAACGTGTCATTGCCGAGTTTTCTTTAGGGACAAGTGTCATGTTAAAAAATGGAGATATAAGTTCAAAGATCCTCTAAGCTTGGACCACCTCCCACTTTCTTGTAACAGATGCTCTGGTACAGCTGGTACAGGAAGGTCAATTTGTATCAAGTGGAGCGATGGAGGAAAAAGGGATAAAGGAAAGCTCACAACGGAAGAACTTTCAATCAGTATACAATTCCAACTAATGTACGAGAGAAATATGATACATTTGAGTAACGAGGGTCAGGCTCCTGTAATTATTAGTGCTAATTGGCACTGGGTTGCATGAAGTCATAAAAATAATACAGTTCTACTACACAAGCATGGTTGCATTTCCTCCAGCAAAATTGTTAACTACATTTTACCAGGAGAAGAGCACTGGGGTATGGTCTAATATCCCATTCTGCAGATGTTCCTGACATAAGAAGTCGAGTGTTGAGACGGTGTGGTAATACATCTATGGCCCTTATTTCTGGTAGTCAGTCGACTTTCTGTCTATTAATCTTCAGAGACTACAGCTTTTGAAACTTTGAGTGATTTCAATTTGGACTATTATACAAGTTTAATGTGAATAAGATCAATTTCTTCGATTTCTAAGCTAGGAAAATTCTCCATAAGTTTCTTTTGATGGAATTATTTCCTAATAGGTATGGAATGGCCTTAATATTTTTTTACTGAGAGAGTTATTCAAGCTGCTTCTCTTCTGGCTGCCTCCCCTCTGGCTGTGTAGTCATGCCAATAGAATCCATACTCGACTTGTTCCTGTTCCTGTTTCGTGTCAGTGTGGGAGAAGTTGTGTTGTGGTTGCTGATGGGACTTTTTATCTCAATAGCCTTGAGCATGCTCAAGCCATTGAATGGCAGCTGTAAATGTATAATAACAACATAATCATCCAATTTTGACAATTTTGATAGTGTGTGGGTGGGATGGGGAAGGGGGGGGGGGGTTTGATAGACAAGCTAAACTTGACCAAACTTTTCTTCCATTTTCTCAGATCCCAATGAACATTGTAGATATGTATGACTGACCAAGAGTTGACAAAGAGTCCTGTGTTTGCGAAAATAGTTCATTACTAAAGAGTTATGCAACCTTCTCTCAATGAATCTTTCAGAATGGACCACGTTTTGCTCTAATATCTGGCATTCCTTGTGGAAGTATTCCAGACACATAATAGTGACATGCATTAGAGTATCACCAGTTCCAAAATTGAGTATCTAATAATAATTATTTTTTTTTAAGTGTTGGGATGATTTAGCGGATAAACTATGAGTTCATGGTCAGGTATTTATTAGCATGCTTAAGAACATGGCCGTTCACAGACTTGTGGTTACTGGGTCTTCTCTTCTAGTAGCCTGCATGGAGGAAAAGATGTATATGATATAAACATATATTGAAGTTCTGTTAAGGATGGTTTCCCTATGACAGGTGACATATTTTGTGTTGCATGATGCATGACTAATTAACCTGTAATTATGGGGGTGCCATCATTATACTTTACAAGGAGAAAGGACAGATCAGGTTCAAGACTCGTGTCACTCACTTTTTCTTTCCACCGCATTTTAAACCCGACTAGAAGTGTCCGTGTCATCATCAGTTGTCAGGAAGTGTCATGGCCACATTCTTCACAGGGCAGTGAGTGAGCTGCTATAAATACAATGACTATCATTTGCTTCTCTTGAATGCAGCAGTTGTATTGCTTACTGCGGTCTAGTGAAATAATTCACATCAAGAATACTGGGGTAACTTTTGTTGTACTAAAGGAATGCCACATCCTAACATACACAGTACACACAGTGTCATGTCTAATAATATGGATAATATTATTAATTTTTTTTTTTATGGTTTGAAATATTTCAAAGTTTACCTGAACAGTTTAGTTTGAGTTACATGGGGATTAGCCTATAGCTTGTATAAAAATAATAATAATAGTAGTAGTAATAATAGTATTATTTATTATCATTATTGTTATAATTGTAATTATAACTATAATAATTATAATTATTATAATTATTATTATTATATTATTATTATTATAATTGCTATTACTATTATTATTATTATAATTATTATTATTAGGTACTGAACAGAGCCTGATAACTGTTGCCACATAGAAAATGCATTAAAGTAAACAGGATGTGGCTTAGGGCAATATTTTTCCATATCACCTGTGTTCATAGTTATTACGTTGGGTTATTACGTCCCCCTAGGTAAATTTCTTGTTACCAAGGTATTCGCCCATGAGCAGTACCTAATAAATTTGTTATCCATTGGATACCCGAGAATATCACTTGTCTGATTGGCGGTATTTACGCTCGTGCCTGCGGCACTCGCGTAAATACTAAGCCAACAGACTCGTGATATTCTCCTGTATCAAATGAATAATATATATTTATTATTATTAATTATTTTATTTATTGTATTGAAATCGCACCTCATGTAATATCACATAATATAAAATTCACAGAGTCTCTGTCCAGGAAATCTTGGGTGAGATTCTGAGAATCTCTAACCATCCATAGAGCTTGTGGTCAGCATTGGCAGACTAATGGAGTAACTAACTTCCGACTTAAAATGGACTCACTACGAAGACTAAGTTTTAACAAATACTTGCCGTGATCACTGGTCACTAGGCTGTGTCGAAGACCTGTATATATGTACTTGAAACGTAGACTTCAGCACTATCACTGACTCCACCCCCTCCCCCCTCCCCCCTTCCCTTTAACTATATTTAACCATTTTTTATCCTTACAGTAAATAAGTAAATATGACTAGTCAGAGATACATAGATATTTTAAATTTGAATAGATTTTCAGGCGTATGTTGACCATTCCTTCCCACGCATCAAGGACAGGAAATTTACCACTCTAAACACTTTAAGACAAAAATCATTCAATTTTTTTTTTTTTTTGGCAACTATGGAGGCATAGGTACTTATAAAATGTATTTGGAAGTGAGGTGAGGGAGGGAGGGGGAGGGAGGGAGACTACAATGCCAGACTTTCTTGGGATATTGACATATTTGGACTCTGTTAATATCCATCTATAATTGCAGTCTTGTATTTATTTTTTAACATATTTTTCTATCTATGTCACCAGAGCACCAACAACTGGCCTAATATGGTGTGTCTGCTCCCAAAGTTCCTTAAGTGGTGTAACCTTGGAAAAATGTGTTTGTTAACTACAGTTTGTTAAGAGTAATCCAATTGGTACAAACTCTAGAATCTTGTTCAGGATATGTCTGATAATTAGAGAGTAATTTGTTATTATTGGCAATGGGCCCAAGTCTCCTCTCAAAGTTTTAAAGTGCCCATGTTACAGACATTCTTCTACAACCAATTATGCATTATTGGTACTTTGAATGTTCAACACTCATGAGCACCTATGGTATGCCTGTAAAACATTAATACTTTTAGTAATAGCAAATTTTCTCGTTTTAACAGCCATTATTGTTAATTAAAACTTAACCCGACATTTTGACTTCTTGCCGAAGCCCTCTTCAGTTGACCCCCCTGAAGAAGACTTCGGCTAAAAGTTGAAATATTGGGTTAAGTTTTAATTAACAATATTGGCTGTTAGAACGAGAAAATTTGCTATTATTATAATTATTTCAGCCGAAAATGGCTGAACCAATAATACTTTTATGTGCATTAAAGTATTGTTATATTAACGCAGTAGTTAAAAATGGATTTGTGCAGTATTAAAGTATTATGTTAAAAATCAATTTTCTGTACAGATTTCCTTAAATTACATCTTCTTCTGAAAATTTTGTAAACTAAACTATTGTTTTAAGACCAAACAAAGATTCCTATAACGAGCCTTCATGATCGTAGTTAGTAGCTTACATACTAGCTATAAACAAAATATAGCAAGCAATTGTAGCCAAAATTTGTAGCATTATGTATTGTTTGGTTTGACGTAAGACTGCTTAATTAATAACTGAAGGTCTAAGGAAGTTAGGGAAGGGTATGTTATTTTAACATGTTTCCCATAAATGTACAACTCAACTTAGTCACTTAGGACTAAGTGAGGTAATTTGTTTAAACCAGGAAATCCTTTGGAGTCGAGTAAATTTCCTAGTAGTGGTTCTAATGGAAGCCAGTAGCCAGCTGCTTTTTCAAGAATCTTGCCTATAAGTGCTACTCATTTAGATTACATTTAATCAAATATTAGTGATTTGTTTTGTTTTATAGCACTTTTGTTTACTGTAAATTTAAATAAAAGTTTGTGTTTACTATAAAGTTTAAAGTCTTGTATAAAGTAACAGGAACTTAACTACTCAGGGATCATAAGCTACATTAATAAAGGTTTTTCATTTGCTACTCTAATGCATTGACCACAGTTGTTGTACTTGGGAGGTGTGAAGGTGTAGTCATAATTTAATTAGTGGCCCTCCAGAATGACAGCCACTAATTCAATTATGACTACACCTTCACACTTCCCAAGTGCAACTCACATGTCACAGAAATCGTCCAACACCAACTAACATTCCCAGGAGCTGTGCCCCACCACACAATGATCTCATGTTCTGTATCATCTGTTTATACAAAGTTCCTTGTTCAGTCACCCTCATTCAGTTCAGTAACCACTAGAAGGCTCCACAAGCCGAAATATTATGGTTTTATTCTACTGAAATAAATTCTCTGAAACTTGCTACACCTGGCTAGCTATCAGGGTAGCTAGTTCTATTGAATAGTCTAGCTGCCTGTAATATCAGGTGACTCCTAATCATTAACATTAAAGTATTAAACCACAATACATTATAATAAACAATTTATATTGAGCTCTTTTACATAATTAACTGTTAATCAAAATTTCACACTTTAAAAAATTTGTTTTAATAATTAAACATTTTTTTTTGGCACCCCTTCTGATACTGTTATATATGCCAAACCGAACCTGCATACCAAGTTTCATGCTTTGGTCCACTCTGTCACAATACTTTTTCTTATCTGCTGGACTAAACAGCTAGAGCTTGGATTAGCTCAAAACTGTATTAAATTACCTGTACATGTTAGGCCAAGTGTCATGTGTCTTGTGGTAGCTCATTTCAAAGCCAACAACTATAAAGCTGAACACTAGGTAAGGCATGACTATAGTCACAAAATCTCTCTCTCTCTCTTTCTCTTCTCATACTTGTGTATATAAAACAACAAATTGTAGGCATCTTGCTGTCAGAGCGTACATTCTGAAGGACAATTAGCTACACATGTTATTTGTTGAGGTAAGCATTATTACCACTGCTTACGCAACCCCACTATGTTACAGTCTTATATACCACCAGCATACTTGCTAATGAAAACTGAATAAATAGACTATAATATGGACTATTTGCCTAACGCTAACTGACAAATTCCCATATTTGGAAGTTTTATAGATAACGCTACTGCCCATAAGACTTGCAGACTCTTTTACTTGTCAAGTTCAATAGACTGAAACAGGATGGAAAGTTCCACAGCACAAATAAGGATACATCACCTAGCAACTATCGCTATGCTGTTGCTAAGATACGTGGACACCAGTGACCTAGCTACCTCGGGTTATTTTTTGCAAGTCACTATTTCTTGTTGCATGTGTCTGTGTGTAGACGTTGATAAGCATAGTTTAGTTCTATATAAACAAGCAGCCATTGAGTTTTATTCAGTGATGCACTGACAGAGAATTCATGGGTCACTTTAAACACACACCCATTACTGCCCAGCGTATTAGTCCGTGCACGCATGATTACGCTCCTTCACGTCCCAGTATTATGCGGGAAAGTTTCGTTAGTCACTGGAGGGTAGTGGGCTCTCCACTGAGATGCAACCATTGTTGTGGATGTAGACAGTTAAGTATACTGGCTTGTTGACACATAAGGATGATGCTGGTATATACAAACTTGAGTGTTAGTCACTGTAGTAGTAGGGGGGATTCTCTATACCAACTCTATTTGGTAGGAAGTCTACTTTAACTGGACATGTGTTACTGACTATCAAAGTGAACACTTTATTTGAATTCTGTCTCTCAAAATACCAGTTGACATGCCTTCATGTGGTGGCTACTTTGATGGCTTGAATTGGTGAGGAAAGTGAGAGAGAAATTATTGAGTTAGAGGGTTTTACGCCTTTTCAGGGAGACATTTTGCCCTGCTGGAATTTATTAAGACTCTCCTGGTGACATTTGCAACAAAATTTTCATCAGTTTTTAAGGAAATGAGAAACCCCCCCCCCCTGAAATTTAAAAAATAATGACTTTTTTGACCCTTCAAGTGATTGATATATTTAAATGGAGTTGTGACCGGCGTACCGTACGGCTTTTAATGAAACATTTTTGATATCCTGGCTTACATTGCAGGATAAGAGGGAGTGAGTGCTAATTGTGTATGGGCGGAATGTGCGCTATGCTGTCCCCCCCCCCGATAATTTGGTAACCCGATCATATACACTTAACGCACATGCACGCACATGGCGTGTTCGTTTCTGACGCATGCTGGTAATCACGGGATAGCTATCCAAATTAGAACTTCATATATGTTATATTATACTCTGCAGGTTGACGGAAAACTTGCGTCTCCCAAAGTTTACTACAGAGCGGATAAATTTGGTAAGACACTTGTTCAATATTGGTGTGCTCTAAGGAATTGTAATCTTTCTAGCTATTTATTGTCAAAAGTGCCTCATGATATGCTATATTATCACGTATAATTTGTTTTGCATCCAAATTCTAAACTAGCATATAAAATCAGTCATTTTAATGATGGTGAGAATCAAGTGGGTTAAAAAAAAGAAGGCAGATTACAATTCTCACAATTTTCAATACTCCCAATATTTCTATTTGTCTTCTAATTTTGTTTAACGGCAAAATAGAAACATTAAATATGTTAGGAATTAATGCCACCAGAAAAATATTATATTGTGGTCTATTGTTAGTTGTCAAATTGGCATGACGATCCCTTGATTGCATCATCTACAGCAACCATTAGATAACCACATTTTTTAAAGATAACCACGGTGTGGGGTATGCAAGAATTAAACTTGGAATATTCACTATTTTGAAAACATCCGTGTATGCAATAGTAACATAAAGTGTTGAAGAATAAGCTTGTCAGGATCAGTCCGTGTGTTGATATTCTTTCGGTTTCTCCTTCAAAATTAAGTAAACCGTAACGATGTACTATTGTGCCCTCGTTAATTGAATGTAGTTTAGCGTCCCGAAGTACCTTTCAAAAGCATAGTAGACTTTGCGGTCTTCTAGCAATGCTAGTTTGCAAGAAGGGTTTGTTTTTGTTTTTCAACATAGACTGTTTCTCTTTGCTGTCCCATTGGACTTCAAACAAAAACATACATTACAGCCACCTACCAACCAACCACCCACCATATGTCTTTGTCTGGGGGTATATTTGTAGTCGTAAAGGAACTTGCTGAGGATGTTTAGCGATGAAAGAGGAAGGCAGTGATTGAAATGAGTTTGATAAGAGATAGGGGCGAGTGTCTCTGCCTTGCACTAGGTGTCACATCACAGAGATGTTGTGATAAACTTTATTTTGGAAACTTACCAACTTCAGGAAGAGTTGGTATATTGTTTGTGTAATGAACGTGCTCACTGAAACTGCCTAATTATGTCTTTCCTTATTTAGTGTTATTTTTATTTATGATGTCTGAGTTAGCAACTGCTCATCAAGTTCCTTCCATATCCCATGACCTGTTCATTCAATTTGGGAAAGTTCTTTTGAATAGCTTCACTAAAGCATTATTTACTCTGAGCCTGTTTATCTCAGCAGTGGGTGTATGATGATGTTTTGGTATGGGGAGGGAGGGGGGGGGGGGGGGGGGGAGGAGTATCTCCAGCCCCACTGAAGCTCTCTCCCTCCCCCCCTTCTACACCCTGTGTCTTACTAGACAAATACACAAAGCAAGTTTTTTTATGTGACTTCCAACTATTTATATATTGTGTGTGTGTGTGTGTGTGTGTGTGTGTTACATTTTCCTTCCATTACATGTACACACACACACACACACACACACACACACACACACACACACACACACACACACACACACACACACACACACACACACACACACACACACACACACACACACACACACACATACACACACATATGCATACACAGGATGAGAACATAAAGGGAATCCTAATTTAGAATTCCCATGTGTTCTTTCGACAATATTCCTAACCCTGCTAGGCCACTTCCGCAACCACGGCAACCACCCTTCCAGTCTGGAGTATTTGCATTACTTAATTGTTTGTTAGTCTACATGGCGGATTTCAAACAGTCTGTATAGCTCATTTTCTAAATTTTTTACCTACATACTGTTATTTAAACAAGAGGTATAAACACACATAGCAAGCATGTGTGAGTGTGAGACTGTGGTAGGTGTAGGTGGTGAGTTGCTTCATCTTCATGCCATACTTCAGACCGCCACTGGGTGGCCATCTGTCTCCCGTCCTCTGGCGACCCTCAACTATGCCTTGTTTGTGAACTCTTATGGTGCTAAATGTCGAGTCGTGAAATAAGAGTTCAGATGCTTTCAATTTAAGACATTTTTGAGTACAAATATTTTATTTCGAAATATTTAGTCGATGATTACATAAATGCCAACAAACAAATAATATGTATAATTTTTTTTCTGTTTGTTTTTCATTCCATATTCCTCATTCCATATTCCTCATTCCATATTCCTCATTCCATATTTCTCATTCTATAATTGCTGAGGTTTATGTTGTCATATTGGAACTATGCAGGTCATCCAGAAGGAAAGGCAATGAATTCACCCGGGTTTAAATCTCCATCTCCTAAATGGTTGGAAAATTCTAGCACAGACTCAACAAGAACCAAGCCAGGGAGTTTATCAAAAGACATTTCTCCGGCACGGGGCCAGAAGCCGTCCAAGTTGAGGGTTAGAAAATGAGATATGTCATGTTGTGGCCTGTATACTTTTAATGTCTGTAGGAATTGATTACTTCCTTGTTCCCTAGTGTACTGTGATGATATTTGGGGGTTTCTTACTGCAATACAGTGTGGCATGTGTATTTGATGTTAAACAGTAAACATGACTTAGAGCTGAAGTGTTGTCAATGTAGGACTGGGTTTATCTCTCCTTATGTTTGATGTTTTCAAGAGAAACACGTCCTGGAACTGCTATTGAATTGAATTAATTTCTCTGTACACCTGGATTTAAATTATCAGTCCATAACTGAGGCATGGTGAAGTTGTTTTCTTCCTTATCTCTCCCATTTCCTTATTCTTGTTTGGTCTATAGTATGATGAGCTTTGAATAAAGACTTCTTTTTTTTTTTTAATCACCTGGTTTCCTGCTGCACCACCCATAGATGCACTCACACATACACACGCACACACTAATAGTTTGACCTCACAATACTTCCAACAGTGTCTTCCTTCAGTACCTCTACAAGTTATTTACATGGTATATTAGATAATCTATTGTTTTCACCAGGACTGACGTGCACTAGTCCAGGTGGTATAGCCATGAGGCCATAACTTTTCTGATTAAATATTTTCCTAACCCACCGCACGGGCAACAGAAGCCATCCACTGTCAGTTGAACTTGCAATTAACCCTACCCAGTTCATACCAAGTGTGTTTATATGAATCCCTGCTGTAACAGCAAATGATATGACTAGTGGTGTGCTTGAACACAAATGGCGAGCAAGCCTAAATACACTATTGTTAAACAATTGATTTTAACTTCTAACACTCAAGCTACTAAAATAAAGTTGATTTTTAAAATTACGTATATAGGGTAAAGGCATTCAATGCCATAGTAACCACTCCCCACAACTGTTTGAATTGAAAAAAAAAAAGCAACAAAAAAAACAAGTCACGTTTTTAAAACTCGAATAGAAATGGAACTCCGGTAAGTTTTGGAAGTTTTAACTGCACCCGCAAAAGAATTCAAAGCGGTAAACAATTCCATTTCTAGGATGATAATAGGTAATGATCGATAAACCAGAGGATACTGCAAGTTTGGGACGGGGTCACACACCCAGCTAACACAAAATAATACGAGAGGGTCAAAGTACAACAAATGACATATGTACGTCCACACATATATAAACAAATATCCCCGATTCTCAATTTGACACCACTGTATAGTGTCTCGCTCACTCGCCAACAATATTGGACAAATGCGTAGGAGCAAGTAGAAAAGTGGAGGGTGGGAGGGGCTGAATTAATTAGCGGCATGCATAATATAATTCATACGAGGATGTTGTAAGGTACATTATGACAGACTGTACATTATGACAGACTGTATATTATGACAGACTGTATGTTATGACAGACTGTATATTATGACAGACTGTATATTATGACAGACTGTATATTATGACAGACTGTACATTATGACAGACTGTATATTATGACAGACTGTATATTATGACAGACTGTATATTATGACAGACTGTATATTATGACAGACTGTATATTATGACAGACTGTACATTATGACAGACTGTACATTATGACAGACTGTATGTTATGACAGACTGTACATTATGACAGACTGTATATTATGACAGACTGTATATTATGACAGACTGTATATTATGACAGACTGTATATTATGACAGACTGTATATTATGACAGACTGTATATTATGACAGACTGTATATTATGACAGCTTGTATATTATGACAGCTTGTATAATATTATGACAGACTGTATATTATGACAGACTGTATATTATGACAGACTGTATATTATGACTGATTACTTGTCAACAGTATCCCAGAAAACATAATTTTAAAGAAATAACATTTTCCTTTCTGAGAAAGCTATGTGCATGTAACTATGGTGAAAAGTGGAAGAACCGAGGCCACCATAAGTCAAAGTTAGTTGCTCTTTTTGTCTCCTTTTCTCCAGCCCTTATGGAGATGAATTTCTTCAAACCCTTCCCTTACAAACTCACAATTAAAATTATTTTCAGCCAATGGCTACACTCTTACTATAATACAGACTCTAAAAAACGAGAGGAAAAAATGGAGGGCTGAGCCCCTCCTCCCTTTCATTGTCAAAAGTGGGCGGAGTCTCCCCTCCCTGCCCCCTTTCTCCCACCCTCCTGTTTGACTGTAGTGACAATGATGAGGCTGAATATGGGGAAGGAACAGGTAGAGGGAAGACAAGGAACAACTTATTATTACATATTCAATGGCATGCTAGGGTTGTACCCACTGCATTGTAGTTTACCTAAACTATTATCCCAGTAGTATGAACTCCAGATAGCAATGGCAGTCCCTAGGGAGCCAGAGATGTAGTAAGGTGACGTGAGGAAATTTGTATTTCCTTACCGAGTTCCACAAACAGACTCTCGCTGGGCATGCATGTGACTCCAGCTGCTCCATGCATGTGACGGTCTAGATACGGAAAAGACTCTAATTAATAAAGTTTGTGGAACTTTTAGTAAAGTTTGATATATTTAGAGATTGATTTAGTTTATATACAGGTGGGTAGAAATTTTATGTTATATAGATATCTATTGTAGAAACACAAAGTTATGACCTTCTTTAATATAAATGTCTGGAATAATTGAATGTTATTGCTGCTGGTGTTGTTTTGTATTTACTCTTTTGCAATTGTCATCTTGTAGTTTTATATACAGTTTTCGTATACAGTATAGAAGAGTTTAGCTAAATGATCATTACATTAATTTTATATTTACTCTCTTGCAAGTCATCTTGTAGCTTTGTATACAGTATAGAAGAGTTTAGCTGAATGATCATTACATTTATTAGTGGCATAGGAAGAGGGGATGGGGGTTGGAGCCACTTTCATAATTTTGGGGCAGTCTAACGAAGTAATTTCTCACATGAGCTAAAAAAAAAAAAGAACAACAACAACAACAACATTGAAGTGTTGCCACTGTTGTATGAGAAAATACTTACATATTTCTACAAGGGAACTCCTGTATGATATGCAAGTGTGTAAAACCAAATTAGCTGCTCTCCACTGAGTCTGGAGTATCTAATGGAGTCCCCTATGGAGTCCCCTATGCTTCCTACACTGCTGTTTACTAGAGCAACTTCAAAAGTTTACTTGCCAGCATTCCTTTGCCACACTGCTAACTTGCTGTTGCTTCTATATTTAGAATTGCGAGAAAGGAAGTTGACTAGAGATATTTCAGGAAATGGTGTGCTTCTAATTGAATTCCAGCTGTTTATGTTGCTGCTTTATAAAGGGTTGAGACAAAGCCACTTGCAGGCAACCCTAAGTCTCTCAGCTAGTTTTTTTAGTGGTTAAACAAAGTAACTACATTGCTAAGAATTCTGGAGCACAAAGAAATGGCTGTACTTTTGCAACAGGTAACAGAATTTCCTTGTTCTTTCCATTATAGTATAGGATAGACAGTTGTACAGTGTGTATGGTATATGGGTCAATTTGCATCATCCCCGACTCATTAGCTTGATAGTTAGCTTATAGCTAGCTGTGGGGTGCAGCTTTCTTAGGTATGACAATCTGTACTTATTCAAGTTTACATTGTTACAAGGTAGTATTTAGCCATAGCCTTAGCAACTAATGGTTATCAGTAATCTGTATGCTTAGAGCTTAGAAATAGAAGGCATTGCTATGCTATGTGAGAAACTGTTTTTATTAGTTTCTTGTTTCTTATTAGATGCCAACTACCTATACTCCAAGGAAACTCTACGGGAACGTGAAATCCAAAGTTGACACCTCGGATCCTAACCCTGCCCATCAGCTGAAACGTACTATTTCAGATCTCACCATCAAGGAAGGCAGAGAAATCAACCCAAGATTCAGTGGTGGTCGTTCAGAACTTACTGGAGAACGTGGAAGTGGTTCCAAGAACTCTACACCAAAGGAAAGGCCTACTTTCTCGAGAATCAAAGGAGAGAGAGCCAGTGGGATAAGGTCACCTTTTACCAAAGAAAGACCTGCCTCTGAGCTTGTTTCGAAGGAGAAAATGCCAACCATGAGAAAGGGAATTGCAAGCTCAGGCTTGAAGAGAAGAGAAACGCAGTCTCCCCGAGTGCAACAAGTTTCTGCCCACTCTAACAACATTATCAGGGAGGACAAGGTGGAAGACTTGGCATCCAGTGACAATGGACCTCGCTGTAAATTCACCATTACTCAGGCTTTTACAGAAGATCCGGAGGCGGCCATTTTGGAGGAAGATAGCGAATCTTCCAAAACAGAGGCTGAAAATGGAATATGTGGAATTGAAGTTAACAACAATGAAATGGAAACAACGGTCGTATTGAAACACATCCTTGCTCTATCTGAGAAACAAAACGATAGCACGAAATCGTATTCTCAAAATCCTGCTGCTCCCCCCAATGATTTGATGATAGTTGAAGAGGACGAACTCGAAGAGGAATACTACGAGAGTAAAGACGAAGTGAAAGCCTCCGAGATCCCTAGCAGCTACCTCCTCCCACACCTAATCCCCAAGTTGATCATCACGACAGAGGATGAAGAACTCGTAGAAACGGTTGTACCGGAGGCCAGACAACTATTACAAAATAGCGGGGTTGAAGGCGCTGCTTCGTCCTCACGAAGTCGTGGTTTCTCTCCTTCATCACTATTCGGGGGATTCAGTGAGGAAGATGAAGATGAGGACTCATCTACTCATTTATGATGCCACTGACCTGCCAATGCACATTCTCAGTTTCTTTTTCACTGTCGCCATTTTCTTCCCACCTCTATGCAGCTTCTCACACATTTCTTGCTGTAACTACTACGTATGTATGTAAATTAAAGTCAAGGTTAATATTAAGTTACTTGAACAGGGTGTGATTTGAGCTTTGAAAGGATTAGTAGAGTGGAAAGAAAGGAGCAGTTTGGTTGTTGTTATAAGTAAGAGCACTTAGTTTTTTATCACACGTCAATCCTCCGCTTTGAATTAGACGTTTCTTGTCTTGTTACAAGCTAGTAACTAATCATTAACATGTCGCAGCTTTCATTCTATGTGTGAGACTTACTCTACCACTAACATTAACCAAGACTACAACTCCCCTCCCCCAAAAAGGCAGACTGAGTCCCCGTCTTTATATAATTAGAGTGGATAGCTAGCTTCAAAATGCGACTTGTAATAATTACGACCATTACCCATAATATTTTGGCCCGCTCTTTCCATCCATCGAAGAATAGAAAGCAGGTCAAGCGGAATGCCAAAACGCAAGCGCAACAAAGCATTTTACATAAACTCCGGTCGTAAAAGAACTGTAAGTATCACTGGCCGGTTCAATTTCTCATTTTAAAGTCAACTTTGTTAGAAAACTGGCGGTGGACCTCAGCCTCTGACAGCGGGAGTGAAAGGGATTTTGATTACTTCTGGAGACCAAGGAAAGTTCTGTGTGCCTGAAGCTTACAACCTGCTCAACGAGGTAATGGAACATTTGACGACCTTTACCAAACCTCCCCCTCCCTCTAATTTGGACAATAGAATTGAAACGCACAACACAATAGTAATTGAAAGACGTCAGCAAAATAACATATGAGAATTTTGTTTCAGTCCCATGAGTGGCTGTGTAAAACTAACACCAATTAATTGTGTGGTATAGAAAGAACTAGCAAAAATTCCTATCATCATCAGTATCAGCAGCATTTGTTCTTCGCCATGACCTTTTCATTATTGTCATCTTTATCGTCATCATCAACATTGAAATCATGCAGACTAGCTTCTCTCGTTTAATTCAGTATGCCGACCAGTTGTACGGTCCAGAAGTGGGCGGAGATCAAGATGCAAGTCCCAGTGACTCCGAGTCGGAAGAAACCAAAGAGCCGACGGGTGAGCATGGAGTGGACGTGGCTCAGAACCTGGAGGAGGAATTGGCAAAGTTGAAGAAGATGAGGACAGAGAACAAGAGGAGGTTCTCTGCCATGGACACTGGTGCCAAGCACCTGGTGTTCATCAGGTGCTCAGATGAAGTGGATCCTGCCCAACTGGTGCACTCTATCCTGCAGGATGCCTACGATACCAAGATTGGGAAGTCTAGGTAAGGGAAGTTAAAACAGCGAGTCTGGAGTGGGGAAGGGAGGTGAGTTTATATATATTCTGGAGATAATAATACAGAAGAGAACAGGGCACAAGTTACTGGAAGCTTGCATAATTACAAAAGATGAAATTAAAGACAGCATCAAGAAGTCTTGAACCCCAAATGACCAGTATAAGATGATGCACACAAATACAAATTTCCAGCATTCACCATCATCTAGCACCTGTTCCTGGCAGTATATCTGTCAGTAATTTACGTTACCACTATTCCAACTTCTCCTAATACCCACCTAACTGGAGAAAAAAAGTTTGAACTCTTTATGTCTTATCCATGAGCACTGAGCCTTTTTATTGTTTTTTTTTTTGTTTTTTTTTTGTTCTTATGCACTTATTTATACCATTTCAGTCTGTTTTATTCGCTTAGAGTGGAAAAGCTTAGAGTGGAAAAGCAGTGGAAAAGCTGAATGCAGCTAGCTACATGGTGCAGCTAGCTACATGATGTAGCCAACTAGCTAAACTTTAGAATTATATTGTGTGAAGCAAAACTTGCCCTGAACCGTCAGAGTTATAGCTGATAATAGCTGATACCATCAGGAAGAAAAATTAACAGGGGAAATAACATTTTTGATCAATTGGTATAAACATATAAGTGGGTCAAAATTTACATAATTCTCTCTCTCTTCTACAACCCTCCCTTAAAAAAATAAGAATAATAATAATGAACTAAGTCATGTGAGCAATTAATGAAGTACTTTTAATTCACGAATTGTGCAGTAGATTTATATTCCAACTTGCTGTGGGTGTGTCAGGCGGTAGAGTCCAGAGCTAGAGATTCACAATACACACGCTTGAGTGCTAGTGCTGCAGGAAATTAACATGATTGCAAAACAAATATATACTTGTTTTGGTTGGTTGTTATGCCTAAATAGCATTATTTACAGCATCTGGCGGAAGACCATTGTGGCAACCAGGCCTAGATAACTTGTACATTAGATTTTAAAAAAAAATTAACAACACAAACATAGTTAGCCAGGGGCACTTTTACGGCCGACGACCTACATTCTAAGAATTATTGGCGGCAGTTTGTTGTAGTTCCTATTAGCAGACGGTCGCATGACCTCTTTGGAAGGGACAACACCTTTCATGTGGTACCCCCTAATATGGCTGTGCTAATTGTACGTCGTGACTAGTAGGACAAGAAAACAAATCGTTAATTAATTGCTGTTTTGAAGAAACGTCCACCCACGCATTAGGCAGCGAAAGACTGAGGAATTCAGTAATTGTATTTGCTTCTCTCGGAACTGTCTTTGTAATATCCTCTAGAAGGTTGACATGGCTTCTGCCGTTTTGCTGACTTTTGTTTATTCTTGTGGCGTCTTTTTTACTTGTAGTAATTTTTCTAGGAAGTGCTTGGGAAGGTGATGGCTTTGACTATGAATTAACGTACATGTGTGTGTGGTTGCTATGGTGACATAGCCGGACACTCGTTGATAGCACGCACAGATAGGCTCACTGAGAATGACCATACTGCAGATGAACCTACAAACTTCACTAGTAACATACTAATATTTTCTTAATTACAGATGCCCCTGGGTCTCATGTTCTAATTAAGACGAATTAAGGCAACATTAGTGAGATGTGCATACTTTTGTCCGTTTATTAGATTCTGTCAGCGTTTCCTCCCAGTGGCGGCTGTGTGTAGAGCGAACCTGACTGACCTGTGTGAGAAGGCAGAAACGGTGCTCCTGCCTTACTTCCACAAGAACTACACCGACTCTCACACGGTCAGTGTGATGCAGTTGATGTGCTCTATATAGATATATTTCAATCAGCAGCATTACAATTAGAATTCATAACTCTTGGTATATTATGTATTATAGTAATATTTAGTGCCTAAAAACTAAAGTTCATGTTTTGAAGAACTGAGCAATTTATCCAATCTTGCACGTTAAGTTTGAGGTGACAGTGTGTGTGCATGCATGTGTGCGTGTGGGTATATGCTTCAGTTTCAAGAGCTGCTTGACTGCTCATTTCGTGAGTGGGTGAAGTGACATATTCTATCTCTTGCCTCAATACATGAAGTTTTACAACTGTTACACACAAAAAAACAACAGCTATCATTTTCAATTTCTTCAAGCTTAGGTCCTAGTACGAACTGTGAAAGAAAACAGTGTGTGTATATGTATGTCTGTGTGTGTGTGCGTGTGTGTGTGTGTAGTATTGCGTCCAGTTCAAGTCTCGCAACAGTGACCTCCTGCAGAGAGAGGCAGTGCTGCGTATGGTGGCTGACCTGGTCACCAGGGAAGACGAGTATCCCCACAGAGCAAATTTGAAGAAACCAGAGTTCATGGTGGACATCAATGTCATCGGGGTAAGGTAGTGAGTGGTTGCTGTGGCAACTGCATGCACAACTATTGGCGAGTAATTGAAGCAATTGGTGCACGTTTGAGTTTGACTATGGTATGCATTTTCACACATACGTGGGATGAGCTTCATACATAAAATCAATTCTGGTTTGATTTGTTTTTGTTTTGTTTTAATGCAAATTACCTACACACCCCCACTTCACTTTTGACATTCATTTGTGTGTGTGCATATATGTATACATGTGTGTGTGTGTGTGTGCATATACGTATACATGTTTGTGTGTGTGTGTGTGCATATACGTATACATGTTTGTGTGTGTGTGTGTGTATGTTTTTTGTTGTTGTTTTTTGTTTTTGTTTTTTTTTGCTAAAATACAAGTCAAAAATTTTTGGCCTTGAACAGAATCATTAAGTCTGTTTGATTGTATATGGTAAAGTATTGCTGTTTGAATTAAACACACTAACAAATATGTACCAGTTCTTTCAATAGGACTTTCATTGCCGTATTGTGTACAATGTTTGTATGCACGTGCGTGTGCATTAGGGACTGTGCTGTATCGGAGTCATGACTGATTACTTCAAATTTCGCAAGTACAACCTACATAATCTGACCACACCCCCTGTGGCCGCACCCACAACCAAACCTCCTGCAGATCAAAACTTCAATGAGGATGACACTTCTGCCATAGCTTTTCTAGCAGCCCCTGAAGACTCAAAAGATGATCTGTCTGATTCTCCTGATCATGTACCGGTCTCTGTTCCAGTTCCTGGTTCCAATATTTCCAAGGATCAAGATTCCGTTCCAGCACAACGCCGTGGTTCGTCGAAGTCGCCGTCACCAGCTGTAGGCACGTCCCACGAGTTGTCGGTGGAAACCGACTCGGCTGCTGGCAAAAACCAGTCCCAACTACGGGTAATGGTGGGAGGGTTTGATACAGGAGTTGAGACCCAGGGAGAAGAGACATCAGTGTTAGATAATGAGGCTAAATATTGTTTAACACAATTTACTTATTGTGTATGAGTACGGTGATTATATAAATTGAGGAGGCTTTATTTTAGAAGGGGAGGAGGGGTGACCTTAGTGTTCCACCTGTTTTACCACTCCCCCTCCACTTCCCATCATCTATACCGTCTGTATCAAACACTGAGTGGACATACTTATATTAATTTATTCACTGTAGGGGCTGACCCATCCCTGATCTTTAATTAATCACAACTCTTATTAGCAGACATTTCTCTTGAATGTTCATTACGACCTGCACTAACAGTACGTACCATGTGTGTTCTTTAAAACCAGGGACTTTATTCAGACTGGACCTTAACAGGAAGTTGGACTGGTCCATCGCCACAGCCTCCAGATCAGACATCAACGGGCAGTCGGACTAGTCCATGTCCCACCCAAGCGGAGGAACATCACTCTCCTCCACTTCAATCAAGTGATCCAGAAGCCTCGCCTTCACCCGAAGGACATCAGGAAGCAGGTTCAGTTTCACCTCATCCCAGCACGACCGCTCCTCCTTCAACACAGACCTCTGACATTCTTCTCCCAGATTCCAAGACAAGCGACCGAGAAAGTCAGGACTTGCCATGCCCCCACAATGGCAGGGACTTGCCATGCCCCCACAATGGCAGGGATACTGACGTTGTTATGAATGAACCTATAGACAGTCCTAAGGAGACAAGTCCAGCACAAAGCTCATCTGAACAGTAATGTGTTATTGTTATCGCTTCTTGTGTTTCTATCCGAGTCTATTTGTCTATTTACTAATACATAATCCATTAACTCGGTTATCCATGTACTAAAGATGCCTTCCTGTGCATAGGAGGCAGCTGGTGGGGGCTAGAGCCACCCAAAAGTCTTAAGGGGCTGAGCAGCACTAAAATTAGAATGTTTTGCGATAGAAAGGTTTAAAAAACGACAACAGTTGTGCATCTCGCACTAGTTGTGTAAGCAAGAATAATTACTGGGAGGTAAAAAATATAGGACCCGACTTTGAATTCTAGCCTCCCAAAATTGAAGAGACTCGGCCGTCTACGCTCTTTGTACACACTTTCTTATGATGCGACCAGCTAAAGATTGAATTCCATCAAGAGCCGCTACATAATCTTATTTTACCTAACCGCACTCCTTAATAAAGTGTAAGGTAAAGGGTCTTGCTACGCAGACTACAGCTTGCTCTCTCCATCTCTGATGCTCCAATGTCGCTTGTTGAAGAACTCGGCTTCATAGCCTGGCGTGATCTCTCGGCTATCTTAGATCGCGACTCTTCTCAGCACCGCGATTGGACGGGGCTGGCAGACAAGATGGGGTTTCCGTACGATGTGGTGACCAGACTCAAGGATGACATGACTCGCAACTACACATCTCCTACTGAAGGTCTGCTTAAGCTATGGCAGGAGAAACAAGGTATCATTTCATATGCGCTTTTTGTATTATTAAAGCTAGCTTCGTCAAGCAGGTGTTTTGACGACCTTTTACCGCATATATCCAAAGATGTGTGTGTGTGTGTATGTGTATGTATATCTATGTATAGCAGATTATAAACACCTATTAAAATCAGTGCCACAACTACAAAAACTTGATCTGTATCTGTATCTCTCAGTTTCTATGCTGCTAAGTTTATTTGTGTTTAATACGTATTCTTTGTTTCCAGTGGGTGGAGCTACGTTGGCCTCTCTGGCGGGCTTGTTAGATGAATTGAAATGCAAGGAGGCAGCTGATATTGTGAGGCAAGCTATAGGTATGTGGTTTACATCATTCACATGTAATGTGAGTGTGATAGTAATGGTTTAGTTTTTTTTGTTTTCCTTCTTTTAGACAAGAAACAACAAGAAGTTCAAAGAACAGGTGAGATCCAGGATTAATTACTTCATTTTCAAAAGTAGGTACGGAGAGGGGAAGTAGAGCGGGTGATTTGTGTCCCTTTATGGAGCTCAGAACTCTCATAATTTAATGATTAAGTAATAAACTGATTACTCACTTTAACTTGAAGGCTTGGCTGTAGCTTTAGGTAAAGGGACTCCTGAGAAACAACAGATTCTTACTGTAACAAAGGGCATCATTTTAACATTAAATACTGCCGTAAGAATTATTTTAGTTAATCCTTTATATTATGTGTAAAGGAAAGCTATCATGTCATGTATTCTGAATGGTTTGCTTCAGGAAATAACTAGTGGTTTATAGCACATGAGACTGCGCCATTGTTTGTTGTTTTGTTTAATTTTGTTTCCTTCCTTTACTGTGCATCTTATCACAGCAGACATGTCATCTACAGAGAGTTCAGTGACATCCCAAAGTGCAGCCACAAGAAATGCCCAGACCACAGCAGCTAGAGATACAGTTGGGAGCAAAGTAAAGATGGCCGGCAGAGCCAGGAGATTTGACGTTTTCCTGTCTTACGCTGAGGAAGATGAGGAATTTGCAGAGGAAGTCAGAACCAGGCTGGTGCAGGAGAACCTTCGAGTGTTTATACCGTCACAAGGTAAAGGGTGGTAAGGTGTTATTGTGTGATATAAGGTAAAGGGTTGTGAAAAGGTAAAGGGTTGTGAAAAGGTAAAGGGTCATGGGAAGGGAGATAAGTTGAGGAAAGGTAAAGTGTGATCAAGCAAGCAAAGTAAGATACCACTGTCAGGTTTTGTATATATACACAGTGTTTCATACAGGGGGGGGAGCCCTGGGATCCCCCCCCCCAAACCTCTGATCTCCCCCCCCAAACCTCTGATCTCCCCCCCCCAAACTCATTTCTTTACACAAACTTTTATAATAGAATAATATACCAATTACAGTCTAATGCGCCTATTTTTTTCTTTAAAAATGTCCAGAATTTCATTAAGATTAACTTCACTTAAGTCTGGGCCTTCAATGGCAATTCTCATAAGATGAGTCAAGTTTTCATCAGACAAGTGATTCCTTAGCCTGGTCTTTATCATCTTCATGTGACTAAACGATCTTTTGACGCTTGCTGTTCCAACTGGAAGTGCTAGTAAAATTTTGGCCAGATTATAAACTTCTGGGAAAATCTCACTGAAAATTCTCCCCCCCCAAACTGAAAATCCTGTATGAAACCCTGATACATACATACAGTAAAACCTCCCTTATCTGGACTTCTAAGATACCGACACCTCCCTCTACTTGGCAGCTGTTAAGTTACCTTTATTAGGGTAAAGCACGTAAAAACTGAATAGCTACTTAATTAAGAATTGCTGGAACTGAGTCTTTACAGCCTAAATTATTTATTAGAGCCTAAGCAAGAACTAATCTTGTGATTCTATACTACATGTAAGTATTGTAATGCATTTTTTAAATACATGTAACGTGTTTTCATCTATCATGGGCAATTCCAAGTTACAGGAACCCCCCAAAACCAAGGTTCCCAGATAAGAGAGGTTCTACTGTATGTATGTATGTATGTATATATATATATATATATATATATATATATATAATAGTTAAACCATGGGTCACTTTTAGCAGCCCTCCTCATCCAGCTTTGCCCTTGGGATCAGTTCGTATCTAGCTATAATTCCAAGAGTTGCCATGATTTAACTATATTTTATACCTAATAGTATGGTGCGTAAATTTCCCATTCAAAAATGTATGTTTAAAATTGTTGTTCAATTGAAATCGCACGGGGAAAGTGAAATAACATGTAACTAAATGAAATACCACGGTAGCTAAGTGAAATACCACGGTAGCTAAGTGAAATAGTACAGGTAAGTGTGCATACGTGCAGCTCTAGCCTTGGAAATGTAAAGTTCAAGTAGTTTCTAGTAGTTGGAGACTATGTCATTCGTTAGTGAAGCATTTCTACCCGTATTAGAGAGTTTTTTTTTCAACAGATCATCGGTTGAAAGTGAAGTTCCAGAGGAAGCTAATCCTGAAATACATAGAGATAGTGAGTGAACGATGATGATTTTTAAGAAAAGCTGGCCTACTATTAGCGAGTGATAACATGAGTGTCCTGTGCTAGTAGGGATGAATAGCATGGTATCCCGTGCTATTACTCATAAAAAGTTGCCATTTTGAATATTGTAAAAGACGAAATATAAAAAGCAGATCATATTGTTTTTTGTTTTTTTTTAGGGGGAAAATATGTCCCGTTAACGCAGCAAGGGGTCACTCCTAAATACCAACAACAATAAGTGCATTTAATTTTCTATCTTTCTGCCGCCTTCACACTAACACAGTAGTGATGAGCAGGGATATCCAATGAGGTTCACGAGACAAGACTTGATACTTCAATTAATAATTTTCTGTGTCAGTCTAGTAGACCAAATGGAATCATTAGCAAAAAAAAAATTGAAGAAGTAAAAATAAATAAATAAAAAGAAAAAAACAATACAGCTACAAGGACCATGATAGCTATATAGAGGTTATGCAGGAAGTGACGTAATGTTTACGTTTACTTAGCAACAGTTGTTACGTCGCCATTTTGAGTGGCAAAACGTTTGGGGTGCGTGTGGTGATTTTACAGTAGTGTGGCTTCTCCTGGCCTTTCTGCCGATTACCATTCGCGCAGGAAGTGTTTGGCTGAGTGTATGGCTTCTCCCGAAGGTGCTATTTCCTCCCCATATTATCATTCCCTGGATGACGCTTCTAGGGAGAGAGATAAAGAAGAAATAGCTAAGCTTGGAGGTCTGAAGGACCCTTACCTGGATGATCTAGCGGGGGTTGATCAAGATACATGGGGGAAATGGCCAGCCGTAGCATATCCGGACATTTTCTGCTATCTTATTCAAACAACCAGTGAGTATACAGGGGAAAGTTTGAAAGCCTATAAATGAACATTTGAACTTCTCACTTTCAAAAAGCGGATTAGTACTTGACCCAAATTATCCATTTTTAGGTGCATCACCGGATGGTACAATTAAATGTGCTTGCTGTAAGCCTGGAGTTCTGGAAAATCAAGTGCCCTTATTCATGTCAAAGTGAATCTTTTCTTCGTATGGCAAGTGAATCACAATATTTTCTTAACGACATTATAGGTGTGTTACTCTTCCTGGATGTATATCACAGCTATTAATTTCCAAGTTCAGGTTCAAATTCTCTCTGGCCATCTCACAAGTGGATTTAATCGAATATATAAATGGTTGATCACTTTCTTCACATATCGTGATATTGTTGTTTGATCGACCTGAAAACGATACACTAAATCTTGATCACCTAGACTAAGACAAAATTTCAACAACACAGCACACAACTGCTGAAACAAAGAGAGTCTGGACCTACTCTCTGGAGGGTTTGAAAAATACTTTGCAGCGTAGCAAAATCTAGCAATCCAGTATAATACATTTTATCATTACCCGCTAGTGTTGACTGAGAAATACTTACTTCATTAATTTGTGCCTTCAAATCTTGAATTTGTTCATTGAGTTTTCTTTATCATTCTTTGAATGTTCATCTTTTCCTTCATTGTGCTGCACAACTCACTGAGCTTCTTCTGTTCAGCTTTTAACCACTCATTTTCATGCTTGTATTCCTGTACCAGTGTTTCTAGCTCTGCCTGCTTTGTAAATGATTTTTCAATATCAATAGTAGACAAATCAGTCATGCTTTCAATACCTGTATGTGGCTCACAGAATTCTTCACCATTACCTGTGTCAGACAATTGGAGTAGAGTCCTAGCAGCTTCTTCTCTAACGGTATTTTCTTGCCTTCGTTTCTTGACATCAACACTCCTTTTAAATCTTGCCATATCTTCAACAGCCTTCCGTTTTAGTGGAGTAGAAGCATGAGCAAACACTGAGGAAGCATAGTCTGGAGACAACGGGTCATTGCTTTTGATTCCAGATGTGAAGTGATCACTACACAGCCAAGTGTATTTAGTGGGCATCCAATCCTTACGACCTACTGCTGCTATCCAGCGCAACCTTCTCTCTCTATCTTCAGGAAATCTGTATAAGTTTACTCCAGAACCCTTCCTGAAGTGGTTAAAACAACCAACAGCACAGCAACTCTTCCCCACTGTCACTCGATATTGCCACTCAATATGGCCACACGACCTAAACGTAAACTCATTACGTCACTTCCTGCATAACCTCTATAACTTTGTACCTATTATTTGGGCATCTCACTATTTCATCACAAAAATTCTTCTGCATGCAGCAATTTAAACACTCTTTAATCCATGGCTGTTATCACAGCAGCTATGGTATGTACATGTATATTATATATAATGTATTATATATATATATATATATATAATATATATACACACACACACGCAATGGGCTTGATATTTTATTGAGAGGAGCTATCAAGCATGTCTTCCTAGTCATTTATTCAGTTTCATGGCACCAACACGAATAGTTTATGTTCCTATATTTATTGTTTTAGATGTCTCTACTTTATATGTGTGTGTTTGCAAATATGTGATATCAGATCTATTCTGAATTACTAGTAAATTAACATAATAAATCAGTATTAAGTTATATCAGAGTATCTTCAGGTACAAGTCTATCAAAAATATTTCATGAGTGATATGATTTAATTGTTGATTTGTGTGTTTGTGTGTTTTAAGGTTTCATGGCCGGTAAAGTGTTTCATGAAGAGATAGCGAACACAATCAAGTACGAGTGTTGGAAGACGTTAGTCATCTTGTCTCCCAGCTACCTGACCTCCCCGTGGTGTGCCTACGAGGCTAACCTCTCCATCTTGCAGTGCCCTGGTAAGTCAGCAGAGCAGAGGAAATTAGTTGATGATTTTTAATTGTTTTGTTTGTTTTGTTCTTTTATTGTATAAGAAATGGAAAGTTTTAAGTGTTTCCCCCCCCCCCCCCCCCCCCCCCCCCCCCCCCGGCTCTGACCCCATTAGAGTTTTTAACACTCAGCATGCATGTACAGGAGGGTAATAGTAGTCATCCTGTCTGTCTATCTCTTCCGGTCTGTCTGTCACGCTCTGATTTTGGAGATTACTGGCAATACCGTTGGTTTAGGTATGAACATACTCAGATTTAAGACCTTTTATTGTGCTACTTTTTAAATTTTGGGCTGATTTTTGAGAAAACGCGAAGCTATCAGCTCCAAGTAGGTACTAGCTTTTAATCACGTCATAATCACGTGAGCTCATAATTTCTTGCAGTATGCTATAGTTTTGCTTTAAGCTGAGAAGTTCACGAGTGCTTGAATTGGAGTTTTGCATTGAAACTATCGGTGAGTATCACTTGCATGTTTAACTCTCTCATGAAGACAGTATTTACATCGATAGTTTTATTTCACAGCTATATTGATTGATACCTGATTTGTTTGAGGAATGATTTTGTAATAGTTAGCTAGTATAATATAGTATCACTCTAAGAGTTTGCTCCTTTGGTGTTTCTGCTTCACTAGCTTGTAGTGTTTGATAAAATATATGATTTGCAGACGTAGTGCATACCAGCAAATACCGTGCCACACAGTAGCGCTTGATGTGCTATCTTGGCAAATTAGGTTGTCTCTGATATGATCTGAATCTCACGTGATGCAGTCTTACAAACTTACCAGAGTTCATTAGTTGCTGTTTTTGTTAATATTATTATTATTAGTATTACTAGTATTCGTAGTAGTAGTAGTAGTAATATTATTATCATGAAGAGGTGAACTCATTTGTTAACTATATCTTATATATTGGGAATATTTATTGATTCTTAAGGAACATTTCCATTATTTCTAATAAACCAAGACATTTCAATCCCTAGGATCTTCATCAGTTGGACAATGAAAAACTGAAAACAAAACAAAAGATGCACTTTACATACCAAATAAGTAGCTTTTAAGTATATCACATGTTTTGATACCTTACAGATACTTTCTCTGTGAATGATAATTCTGTTTATCTTCTCTGTCACCTCTCCTCCCCCTCCCAAACCTTTGTGTGTGTGTGTGTGTATGTATGTGTGTATGTATGTATGTGTATGTATGTATGTATGTGTATGTATGTATGTGTATGTATGTATGTGTATGTATGTATGTGTATGTATGTATGTGTATGTATATGTATATGTATATGTGTGTGTACAGATGTGTCAACAAACTGTTTGGTGCCCATGCTATACAAAGCGTGCGAAGTACCTCCATTTATGTCCCACCTCTACTGCCCCAAGTACACTCGTTGCCATGGCAACAAAGACCGCACCAACAGATTCTGGAAGAAGCTAATTGAAGCTTTGTCAGTAAAATCAGAATTTCAATAAATCTCAAACAGCATTGTTGTTGTTGACTGCAACCCCATAGCTTCATCACTTTTTATACCTATTATTCATCATTAATATTATAATTCAGCGAGCGAGCGAAGCTGACTATCAGTCGTGTTCAATTGAGATTTCAGATATATATATATATATTGTTACTAGGTGTACTAACTTGGTAAGTGTGCACTATTTTTTGCCTTTAGGTATATAAACTGTGCATACTAACCACCCTTGGGGTATTGCTATTTTTGAGTTTTAGTTTAATAGAATAGGCCGGATAAAGCTGTGTGAGGCCTGGATATGATGTGTGAGGGTCTACTACCCTCTCATATCCGACCTATACGGGACCAGCCCTAGTTCGGACAACTCTCCTGACAACTCTCCTGCTGACCGCTCATACCTCATACCTACCGCAGGAATTTACCATAGCTAGCTGCTTAACTGTTTACCACAGAGCAGAGCAGCCCAGGGTAGAGTTAGATCTGGAGATAACAGCTGGCAGCTACAATGCTAAAGTAAACCTGCCAGGTGTGCTTTAATTGAATTTTAATTTTGGGCCGGAAATTCGCTTGACACCGCCATATTTGTGCGAAAATGCTGATAAACCAAGTTGCTAGTGGAAACTGTGGGCGGGCTTTGGGTAAACGGGTTCTAAAATAGTTAGAGCATGCGCTCAGGTACTGGTGGTTTTAGTGCACAAAGCCCCTCGGGCCTACGGCCCTTGGGCTTCAGTGCACTAAATCCACCAGTACCTAAGCGCGTATGCTCTAACTATTACATAACTATATGTTTGTAGGTATGTATGCGTACGTCAAAAAATTTCGCCCGCGCTTCTAATTACGTAAGTTAGGTAAAGCGTTCACAGTTCCAGTATTTTTCAATTAACGAGTATGCACGGAGAATCCTGCTGCAGTACCTTACCAACTTTGTTTCAACCAAAAGACTGAATGGCAAATTGCCAAGCTTCTCTTCTTTGCCAATGCTTTCGAAGTTTATTCAGGTAATTCTGTTATTGTTAACTCTTCATGCCTAATCATTGCTATTATTTAGCGTTTTCCTTCACAAATCTCTTAACCTATACTCATAATATATTTACTCGCTCGCCATTCATTTGCGCTATTCGAGCGCACCACTAGTATTTTTGCTACCATCAGCATTTTTAATTTTTACTTCATTAGGGGGGTGTCCTATAGACTGCGCGCCATTAAGTACGTTCACGCGCGCAATCTTGGCTTCCGTGCGTGAATAATGTTGCCTCGCCTTCTAATGCTAAAATTCATGCGTCGCCAATACAGAAAACTTAGTCGCGGTAAAATGATTGTCAATGAAAGCATTTTGGGGCGTTGCCGCTGAAAGCAACTTTATAATAACAGGTATCTGGTTTTCTGCCTTTTTTTCCGGACTCGCCCGTTCTAGCTCTAAGTCACGGATGAGTATAACGAGCAGCTACGATAACGCAGAGTCTCCTGATTGTCCGCTGACTACAAGCAAAATGGCTACCAGAATCGAAACTGCGAATGGATTGAGTATCAGAATGACTGCTCCAGATTCTGATTCCGATTCAGATGGTGAAATAGCGCCGCCAACGCTGGTTTCTCTGGTGTCTCTGCACGGTGAAGTGGTTTCAGCCCCACCCCCCTTTTTCGCTGTGCACGGGGAGGACGAAGAGGCTGACGATCCTACCGATAGCCCAGACGATTTCTCAAAAAAACCTGGAGCTGCAATAGGAACACCACACGTTGAAAGTATAGTGAAAAAGATGCTCGAAAAGTCCCCAGGTGTTGTGAAAGACCCGATATCCAGTAGTGCCAGTTGTCCAAAATTTCCATTGAAGATGTCGCCTGTGGTCCGCCCAGAAATCACAACCCAGGGGAGAAATCAAGTGCTGGAGTATTCCTTCAATTTCAATAATGAAGATTCTGACCTTGAAGGGTTCGATCTTGATGAAGAAATGTATGAGGAAGAGGAGGAAGACAGCAAGGCCCAGGAGTATGGTGTGGAACCAGGGACTCAATCCATGACAGATATTACTGATGTTCTGTCATATGATGCTAATGATGAATCTGACCTTGCACCGCCACCGCCACCTTCACAAGGAAAGAAAGGAGACTGGGTTGGTATTCAGGTAAGGAGAGGTTATGTCAAAATGAATAATCATGAGCTCTGACATTTGTTTTTACAATTACTCGTTATTCAAATCTATATGGCATGTGACAACTTTGTTTAACATAAAAATAACTACCTGTTATGTCTGTAATTTGCTTGCAATGGCACACTTCACTGGCAGTATGTATTATATATATATATAATATATATATAGTACTTATTACATGAGTCAGAGTGTGATAATAATGTGGTGAAATATTTCACAGAGCAGGCTAATTTATTTTCACAAGCCAAAGGTGAGTGAAAATAAAGCCTGAGAGTGAAATATCTAGCCATAACACTCAGATGAGTATAATAAGTGGTTTATTCCATACTAGATATCTTCACTGAAGTAGTTTTCTGGTAACTCCATGGTGTAAAGTGGGTGTAAAGCTGGCGAAAACTCACAGTGGGGCTCCCCACAACCCCAGCTGATATTTTTGCAGTTGCTCTAACCAGGCTGGCCAGGTAGGCTCCACTAGAGTAAAGGTAGCTGTAAAACCCCAGAAAACTTGTAGCCAGGCCCAGTTGCTACTCTGTGGTAATACAGCCACATCTTGAGCACCTAAAAATATCCCTGTTGAGCGAGTACACTGGAGGAGGTAGCTGTAAAAAACACAAGAAAATTGAAAAGTTTGGCGGCTTGCAACGTTACAGCTTGGGTCATGTACCTAAAAATATCATTGTGAAGATATCTAGGGTGGAATAAATATATATATGTAATATAATATTAAATGTATGTATGTATTTTAGAGTATTTCTGCATTTTGCCAGAATTAAAAATATTTTTTCCATATTAAATGCTCCAGTTAGTTCTGGACAACTTTAGAAGTTGGTAGAGTTACCTCTGACATTTTCTGTTTTGAAAATATCCAATGTACAATAAACAATTTATTACACTAGTCATACAATATGGAGATATATTTCACTCTCATGTATTTTCACTTGCCTTCAACCGGCATGCTCTTGAAATATCTCCTCATATTGTACGCTGACTCGTGCAATAAGTATTACATATATATAATGTATATATATTATATATATATATATATATATATATGGTAACTTAAATATTAGCATTATTAGCTTTGATGAACTAACCGTTATGTAAATTAACAAATTGGGCAGATTGCTAGCTTTTTTTTTTCTTTTCTTTTTTAAGAGAACTACAATTGTTTATTATGTACTTGAGTAGCCTGAGGTCCAGTCATCACAGCTATCATCATCATAATCATCATAATAATCATCATCATCATTGATTAACTCTGTCACAAGATGTCAAAATAATCTTTCATCTTGTAGTATATATTATTTTCATATTCATGATAGCTTGAGTTTTTTTTGTTTTTTTTTGTAAAACTTGCAGAAAACCACCTTTACCAACTGGATCAACGATTGTCTGAAGCCTGGGAAGAAGGAGAGAAAGGTGGATGACTTGGCCACCGACCTTCAAGATGGCCGCCTGCTGATAAAACTTCTGGAGAGTCTGACCAAGAAGAAAGTGAATGACTTCGTTGACAAAGATCCCAAGACCGAGCATCACAAGAGAGAGAACTTGTCTCTGGCATTCAAGTTCATGAGAGAGGAGTCCATTAAAATGGTAGGAGTAGGTGAGTTACATGTTGTAACATGTTGTAAACTTGCTCGTAGCATTACTAATTATTAGCAGACGAGAATAAGTCAATGAATTTAAGAATTTTTTTTCTGTATTTATAAGTGTTTCAACTCACACCTGTCTGTCTCTCACGTATTGGCAAGTGTTCTGTGTGCTGAATCACCAGTTTTTGCTGGTATGAAATGTTCCAGCTGTGGTGCAATAGCCAAGAATAAGTGCTTGTTTGGACCAGATGCAATTCTTTTTTTTATAAAAGTCTTTTTTTTTTACAGTCACTAATATTTATACCAAGCTCGACCTATCTGTCTCTTTCTCTCTCCTTCCTGTCACTCAGGTCCAATGAACGTGTACGAAGGCAACCTCAAGCTCATTCTGGGGATGATATGGATGCTTATCCAGCTCTACCAGATCAGGATAATTGGTATGTGGAAATGAAATATTAAAATAATGTACTTTGGGTTTACGAGATGCTGGCCATATATCTTGTGTTTCGGTAGATTAGCAATACTGGTTTGTCCCGTCGGTAGTGTGTTAACAGTTTAGACTTGTGCGTCATATGCAGTTTTCTCACCTACTTGTGCCAATGCAAATGTAAGTTCTCTTGCTGCTGCTAGGCGGTCACGTGCACCTGGCAGAGCCAGGATGCCTGTGCACTAAGCAGGCACTGTGAGCCGTGCAAGCAAAGCTCCTGGAGCCGGGCAAGGAACTTGCAAGAGAACAGGCCTTTCCTCACAGCAAGTGGTGTGGGCACCCGAAGTCCCACCTGGACCATTGCTGTCTCATGAGAAAAGGCCTTGAATTTGCACAAACACACAAACACACACACATACTAGTTAGAGTTGGCCAGCTGACCATGTTTAAATTTTGTTTCATTTGTTATTGTTTTTGTTTTGTTTTTGTTTTTTCAATTCTGCTAGTTCGTTCTGCAGGAAATTGTAGCTAAGCTAAGTGAAATAGTGCTGGCTTACATTTGCTGGTGCTATATTCACACCTGTGTCGAAATTCTATTTACTTTGCATTGTTTTGTGCTCGTGAATATCATTGAACATAAAGCCTCGTAAGGGGTCACGTTATTCATTGGATGCCACTTGGGACCAATATGTTACACCCATTTTTTACTAGTGATTTTAGGGGATTCATAATAAACAGGTGCATTGATTCAATTCTGCTATAGTATGTCCAAGTTGAGTTGGCCGCAAGTAAAACTTGAATAACTTTAGAACGGAAACAGCTACGCATCCGGGGTTTGCACCACTGGAAAGCTCGCGCCGAAGCAGTTAAAAATATTCCCTCATTATACTCCAAAACCGGAGAGAAAGTTCTATTCCAAAACTCAATACAAAAGTCTATGGGAATAGAAAAAACCGCAGGTTTCCCGCTCAAAACGCACCCGCTTTTAGTCACGCGGTACGGCTCAGTTAATCACGCGGACTGTCTTCATTAAGAATTTTGTAAACAATGAGCGGCTTCTCCTCAGATTGCTGCGTTTCTAGCTTTATATCGCGATTAGCTTAGGTTGCCAGTGTGGAAACGGGATAGGCGGAGTGTTCTGTTGTCGCAGAGAGTACAGGACCGCCTGATAGGATGTTGGTAAGATTATTTTGTCACCTGTTCAATAACAAATGCCGTATAGCCAATATATTTCAGTGATATAGTCATCATTTAGCTAGCAACTTGTAATTGTAATACAGCCACACTTAAGCTGTTTCAATTAAATTGTGTACTTGTCAAAGCCGTGTTTATGCCAATTCCTTTTCTTCACTACTATAGATGCCGTTTATTGTAAGGATTAGGACCAACTCAAGCAGCACTCCACCTTCAACTCGGATCACAACTATATTTTGTGTATGTGTACTACTTAAATTCTATCATTTCAACAATTTTCATATACAGATTATAAATAAATGAAACAATTGATAATTTTATTTAACAAGAAAGTCTATTAACTTTAGCTACAAGTTAACAGTGCTGTACTGCTGAATCCTGTGAATATCAGAATATTTCTTGGGACACAGTAGGTAGAATCGACTGATTTTAATCTTTAGAAGAAGCCCCACCAGTTTGCGTTTTCCATCTGCTGTACATTATCTGCGCATAAGAAACAAATATAATTGAAAACAGACGAGTTGAGCTGTACAGCGCCCGAAAAACTCCATAAACTTCACTAAATTTCTTTCTTACAATAGTTACAGTATTAATGTGCACCTGTGCTACCGCCCCTTTTTCACGTGCAATGTTGATATTTGCGCGCTTAATTGACTTGGATTCACATGACTAAATTGCTTCCGGTAAAGTACTAAATGCATTTCTCAATTACCGCGCTTGCGGTCGTGCCAACTCAACTTGGACATACTATAGTTCGTTCTGCAGGAAATTTTAGCTAAGCTAAGTGAAATAGCACTGGCTTACATTTGCTGGTGCTATATTCACACCTGTGTCGAAATTCTATTTACTTTGCATTGTTTGTGCTCGTGAATATCATTAAACATGAAGCCTCGTAAGGGTCACGTTATTCATTGGATGCCACTTGGTACCAATATGTTACACCCATTTTTTTTTACTAGTGATTTAAGGGGATTCATAAACAGGTACATTGATGTAGTACTAGAAACGTGACCTAGTAGAGATATGTGTTTGTTTGCTAAAATATTTGAATTTCTACTGAAGTTAGGTATTAAATTTTAAGTGATACATATTATATATGTATGTATATGTATGTGTGTGTACATACATACACACACACATGGCATGTACATACACTGGATCTAGTACAACATACCAAATTCAAGTCATTTTTTAGTACCACTTTAATTGTTACACCTACATATTTTAACTAGCTGTCTATTAATATAAATTCAATTTGCATTATATTTCTAATCACAAACTTATGCATTCGTTACGTGGAGTTAGCCATGTTTGTTTCGAATGTGGGTCTTTCTTTAAAATTAATACAGCTTTTAGTTTGAAACATCTTGTGTGTGTTTGTTCTTTAGGTAGTAATATATCGTCTAAAGACATCATGATCAAGTGGGTGGAGTCACTTCTTCCGGACTGGCGGTTCACTGATCTCACCACGGAATGGCATGACGGGCGGGCATTGATCGCCGTGCTAAACGAGGTAAAACACGGAGTTGCTCCTAGAGTGGCTTCCTTAGATCCCACCAAACACCGCAAGAACTGCACCACAGCTCTGAACGCGGCTTACAACCACCTGAGGGTCCCCAAGATATTCTCAGCTGACGATCTTTGCAAGGGCAAGGTCGATGAGATGAGCATGATGATGTACCTGTCGTATTTCGTGTCTCTGTACCATGCAAAACTACTGCGATGGGTCAGCAAGGTCATCCCCCACTTCGGCATCACTGGCTTCACCTCTGATTGGTACAACGGGCAAGCATATGCAGAGCTTATTGAAGCCTGCTTCCCCGGATCCATCAGGTACTGGCCGGGTCAAGACAACGAGAAGTTTATAGAAACGGTAATACGTTTCACCCAGCGAAATTTGGGCAAAACGCCCCCTTTTACCGCCCACGACTTGGTTGCCGGAAAAGTGGGGGAAATTCAAATCATGTGCATGGTAATGATGATCAAGACTGGGGAACTGAGCACACTAGCGGAAGAAGTCCGCGTGTCAGGCCCAGGTCTGAAAGAAGCTCAGCTGCACAAAGAGACTAGTTTCATCGTCAACACGGCCGGAGCTGGTCCGGGGGAACTCAATATTGACGCCTACTACGAGAAAGATGGGGAGAAACTCAAGTTTAGTGCTAAGGAGAAAGACAAGACTGAAGTTCATTTAAAGTACACACCTAAACGCCTCGTGAATATCGTGTTTGCCATAACTTGGTCGGACACTCCTGTATTGTTCAGTCCATTCATAGTGCCCGTGTATGATTCTTCCCTGGTCCTCGTGGAAGACTTAGAAACTCACCAACGAGTGGTAAACTTGAACAATCCTGTCGAGCTCGTTGTGGATGCCTCTCGTGCTGGAAAAGGCCGCTTGAGAGCCCATTTGGTTTACGGAGACAAGCAGAGCAAACAGGAAGCCATGCTCAACCCCATATCCAAGGGACGTTTCAAAATGGAGTACACCCCGGTCGAAACAGGTTCTGCTACTTTGAAAGTTTGGTGGAACAAGACGTTTTTGGAACACTACCAAATAGAGTACACGGTGATCGACAGAGATGATTATTATGTGGTGAAACCTTCTAGTGACGATACATTCTGTACATTCGACGATGTGAAGTTTGTGGTCATGTCGAAAACGGGCCTCCCGCTCCACGTGCTACAACTGACAGCAATTATTGACTACGAGCTTCAGTTACCCCTCCAGGTACATCACGTCGACGGCAAGATGGGGCATGTCAGCTTCAAACCTACTACACCTGGAATTTATAGCATAGAAGTCGCTTGCTTGGACAAATTTATTGAGGGATCTCCATTTCAAGTTACCGTCATCGATGCACATAATTTGAAGGTCAGACAGAATATTCCTTCTGACGCACGATTGGGAGAACCTATTGAACTGGAAATTGATGCGAAAGATGTGAAAGTGGAGAGCTTGGGTTTTGTATCCCAAGGCAACAACACCGCCAGTGTTTTCAAAGTTAAGTTCAGCCAAAGCAAAGGTAATATCATAAAAGCTGAGCTCACTCCATTATCAGAGGGTGTCTTTGTTGCTGGAATTCAGTACCATGGCCGCTGGATATCAGGGTCGCCGTTCAATATGAAGGTTTGTGATCCTTCTAAGTTCTCTGTTCTCACGGATCTTCGTTTCGCCAATACCGGCAAGCCGATCAATTTCACAATTAAGGCTAAAGAACCCAACGAGGAAGGAGTGCCCCTAACTGTATCAGCCAAGGGTCCGAATGCCCAGTATTCCCCTCGCGTGTCGACCAGCGAAGATGGCCTGGAGTACAATGCCACTTTCATTCCCTGGGAAATTGGCGAGCACACAATAAACATCTGCTACGGGAAGTTTCATATCAATGGAAGCCCGAAAATGATTCCGGTGATTGCGCTGGACCCAACCACCTGCAGCGCAACTGGGAGGGGCCTCCAGCGAGCGTTAACAAAAGTCCCTGCGCAGTTCACTGTGTTGGGTAAAGGGACAAAGTGGGTGGAAGATGGCACTCTAGAGATCAAAATCTCGAGTGTAGTGATGAAAGAAGAGTGCCAAGTTCGCGTGCGAGACAACAACGACGGCACTTACAGTGCAGCGTACTTGATTGAGACTCCGGGGGCGTATCTTTTGGAGATAAAGACTACAGGGCAGAATATTCCTGGGAGTCCGTTTCGTGTGAACGCCCTGCCGGGTCCTGATTCGTCAAAGGTCAAGATCTACGGCCCAGCGCTCAAAGAAGGCACTGTTTTAACCTTTGGCAAACCCATCGGATTCATGGTGGATGCGAAGGATGGTGGAAATGGGAAGCTGTCGGTGAAAGCAGTAGGACCGGCGAATTCCAATGCACGCGTGTTCACTGCAATGAGCGACAAAGACCGCGAGTACGAGATCGCCATCGACCCAAAGAGACACGGGAAGCACCGAGTGAGCGTGAAGTGGTCTGATAAGCACGTTCCAAACAGTCCTTTCATCCTTAAAGTGTTTCCTGGAGCGGACGCCAGCAAGTGCATTGCCAAAGGACCTGGACTTGAAGATGGAGTCATGGGAAAAAAGACATCGTTTACTATCGACACCAAGAACGCTGGGGCAGGGCTACTCAAGGTACGGCTACACGGCCTCAAGGGTGCCTTCAAGATACATATCAAGCCTGAGAGCGAGAAGAATCGCCGTGTGCTCTTGGCCAATTATGATCCCAAGTTCCCAGGGGAATATCTTATTAAGATTATGTGGTGTGATGTCCACGTGCCGGGAAGTCCGTTCAGAGTTAAGATTATTAGCCACGAATCATCTCCGTCAATGCCGGAAATATTCACTCCCACTCCGCGTCACCCGGAGATTGAGTCTGCCTCTAATTTTCTGGAAGACGATGACGAGGAAGATTTTGACGGTACTCTACCCAGTTCGAATGATGTGAGTGCAAGGTTGAAGTCTGCTCCTAATATTTTGGGAAAGCAAAATGCCACGCCCAATGCCACGCCCAGGCATCGCGAAGTTCGAGCAGGAAGTATTCCGACGCAGAGTAGTGTTAGGTCAGTAAAGGCGGGAAGCGTTCCTCAAACCAATGCCGTTAGATCCCATAAAGTGAGAGGTGTCCCAGCAACCAGTGCTAGATCTACAACAAATGGAAACAAAAAGGGGGAATTTGAAGGTCAGCTAAAACTTCAGATGAGACCACGGAAACAGAAAAAGTAAAACTTAGATCGGTTCATTTATTTGATGTCATATCTTCTTTTTTCTCACAAGATTGATGTAGCATTAAGTTTGTATATTTTTCATTTTAGCAACATGCACCATTATACAAGCAGTCATATCAATAATTTAGCGCGATTACGTTAACAATTTTATGCGTTGACGACTACTACCTATACTTTGCGCGCATGATCAAAACATTCGAGCCCCACCCTCTTCAACACTGCAGCACAACAAGGCAAGCTCGAAGCCAGCCATGTCCACTGTATATTTATCAGAAGTTGAAAGTTCATCAAAACTAGATTCCTACACGGGGTTACCCGTACTCCAAGATGACGGACTGGGAGTTAGCAGGAGCACACCTCTGCTTCACGATTGGAGCCCTAGCAGTAAGCGCCAAAAGCCTACCGCTCTGCTTGATGGGGTTCTTCTTAAGAATGCGTCCAAGTTCTCCAACGGCTCTAACTTGGCGCAGGCTAGGGGTTCTTCGGGAAGGATCTTCTCGTCGAGCTTGACCGAACTGGAAGAGGTAGACGGCGGGGAGGAGGACGACGACGACGGAGGGAAGTCGTCTTTACACTCTAGCTTCGGAGAATTGCTGCAGACTAGAGACTCGAAGTCTGACCAAACCTGGATGGAAAGTCAGGTACAATGGCAATTATATTATATCATCAATGTTGATGTAATTTTTTATTGCAGTATTTCTACCTAGAGTAATTTCAATTGATATATATATATAGCAGCTGTCCTGTATGTGTTTCAAATGTTGCACAAGTTACAAGTCCAGTTCATTGATCTTCCACAATGGCAATGGCTCCTTCTACTTAATTTCAAGCTCAGTTGTAGATAATCAAACTAGCATTGAATGACCAACATGGTCACAATCCTCTCAAGCAATGTCTCAGAGACAATAGGAAATAATTTCAATGCCTTTTAGTGTAAATTCATTATTACAATATCATGCTACTTACCTGCAGAAAATAACATTCACAAATTGGTTAAATGATCGCCTCAAGGCTGGTCGCCAAGGCACTGCCAAGGTTAGGGATCTATCGGAAGACCTTCGTGACGGTATTCTCCTCATCAAGCTGCTCGAGAACCTCACCAAGAAGAAGATCAAAGGGTTCACCAAGAATCCTAAAATGCCCGCCCACAAGTTGAATAATCTGGAGCTGGCAATTGACTTTATGAGGAAGGAAGACCTCAAACTGATTGGAATCGGTAAGCGTACGTCAAAACAACTTTCAACTTTAAGTAAAAAAGTTCTTGAAAGTAAGCAACTAACAAAAAGAAATGACTGAATCATTGAGTGGAAACACAGCCACATTCGTTGTTATTATTATTATTATTACTAGTGGTGTGCTTGAGCACAAATGGCGAGCGAGCCTTAAACTACACTATTGTTAAATTTGATTTTAACAACTAATACTCAAGCTATTAAAATAAAGTCGAGTTTTTAAATTACGTATGAGGTAAAGAGGTTTCAATGTCATGGTAACCGCTCCCGCAACAGTTTGAATTGAAAAAGAAACAACAAAATCAAGTCACGTTATTTAAAATTGTCTTTGTGATATTCTTAATAGTAGTTGTAACGCACAATACTTTCACACAACTGAACATACCTACGCAAGACTTACCTTTGTAGTTCGTCTAGTGGACAATGAATTTACAAGTAAATGCTGTTGAGTAGGGCTTATAACTGTGACAAATAGCGTATTAAGTTACCACCGCCACTAACTCGAATAGAAATGGAGCTCCCATAAGTTTTTGCGTTTTAACTGCACCCGCAAAACAATTCAAAGCGGTAAACAATTCAATTTCTAAGGTGATACGGGTAATGGTCGCTAAACCAGAGGATTCTGTTTAGTGAAGTTTGGGACGGGGTCGAACGCCGAGCGAACACAAAAATACGGAGGGTCAAAGTACAAAATGACATACATACGTCCAAACATATATCTAAATAAATAAACAAACATCCCCGATTTTCGATTGTGTTACCCCTGTAAGTGTCTCGCTCGCTACGCTCGCTCGCCAATTATTAGATGTATTCTCTCTCTTTCTCAGGCTTCTTTTTAAACACAATACATAAATGAAACATTTATAATTCTGTGTTGTTTTTTTAAAAAAAGCCTGTGAAAGAGAGAGAATACATCTAACAAATTAAAAAAAAGCGGAGAAAGAATTTGTGAAGGGATACATTATTATCATTCCCATTACCACAATACCAAACCATCATCATAATCATTAATATAATAACACTTATGATGATTACTGTTATTAACATCACATGATCCAATCCTCTCTTCCCATGATGCAGGTAGTGTGAATGTATATGAAGGAAACGTGAAATTAACTTTAGGATTGCTATGGACGCTCATACAGAAATACCAGCTCAGAATTAGAGGTAGGTACGAGATCCACCTGGACACAGACACACCCACACAGCACAAGCAGGTATTAAGTTCTCTTTACGTAATGTGTGTGTGTGTGTGTGTGTGTGTACCCTCAGGCTACAAGGTATCCACCAAGGATGTGATCCTACAGTGGGTCCAGGCCCTGATACCAGCCCTACACATCACTAACCTCACCACAGACTGGGCAGACGGGAGGTAAGAAAGAATATACAAAACTATACCCAGAGAACGAGACTCACGAAGTCTATGACAATTTAAAATATATTTCATTAATTATTTGATTATATAGCTATTAGTGATGTGCTTGAGCACAAATGGCGAGCAAGCCTAAAGCTACACTATGATTGATTTTAACTTCTAACACTCAAAGCTACTAAAAATAAGGTCGAGT